>Ga0194134_10000325_pt1 | contig 72946 bp, 130 predicted proteins | sample TA2KigOff0mmetaG_FD_148602 | JGI IMG/M metagenome (GOLD analysis project Ga0194134, IMG submission 148602) | Freshwater microbial communities from Lake Tanganyika, Tanzania - TA2015056 Kigoma Offshore 0m | ecosystem: Environmental > Aquatic > Freshwater > Lake | place: Tanzania: Lake...
CTTTAATTGGTTTTGGTTTTGAAATATTATATTCAATCTTTGGTACGATGTTAATTGGTAAAACATCCTTAAAACGTTCTACATATAATTCTCTATTCTTTTCCCAAGAATCATTGGTCATTCCGATTGATTTATGTGTAATTCGGATATTATAGATTACACCAATCGGTACACCGCTCAAATGATTTTCCGTACAAAACGTCATATCATAAAAATGGAATCCCGATACCGACTCATTAAATGTGTTTTTAATTCTATTTTTATGTACGGCAATAAATAAACCATCTACTAAACAAACCTCGTGAATTGAATTTGGAATACCGTTAGCATATCTTGACTCCCATTTTTTACCCTCGTTTTCGTGATTAACAATACCAACCATTTTAGTATTATCTGTCCACCACCTACCACTTTCATGCACATTAGTTGTACCAGCAACCCCAAGAATACCGTAATTAGATTCTTCAAAATGTTTAATTAATTTTCTACCCCAAGAGTTGGTGTCAAAATAAATGTCGTCGTGACAAAGAACAACAATGTCATTTTGAGATTCTTTAATAATCTCATTGTGTGTTTGAGATAAACTTTTTTCACCATTGTTTACCTTTTCAATAATTTGAACTTTTGGGTGTCCACAAGATTTTCTTAAGTATTCCTGAAACTTTGGGTTTGATACCCTTGTGCTGTAACCTATTGTTATCATTTTTTTGTTTTAAACTATTGATGATAATATAAGAAATAAAATCCAAAACTTAAAATTTTGAACCATTTGGAGCTAATCCATTATGATTATCGATTTGTTTTCTGAATTCTTCTCTTGTACTATATAGGTCAAGAGCTCTATTAACTAATTTTTGTAGGTTGATAGAACCATCAATTGATTTTATTTTAAATCTCTTGTACACATCATCAATGACGTTAACACTGGTTAGTTTTGTTTGTTGTTTAGGCATAATATAAGTATATAAATTTGTATATATTACAAAAGACAAAAAATATCGGACAAGTTATTAGACTGTCCGATATAATTTATTGTCCTTCTGTGTTCTCTTCGTTAGTTTGATTGTTAATCTCCTCAACCTTTTTTATAATTTGGTCAAGTTGTTGTTCCATAATTGTAATTTCCCGTGGAGGTGTTGAACTACCTTCTGTAAGTTGAATGTTTACTGTTTGATTGTTAACAGGTTGATTTCTTTTTTTACATCCGCATCCGGCCATAATTTTGTTAATTTAATTTTATTTTATTATTTTGAATTTATGATTATAACAGGTTTTACGTATCGACCCATTGTTGTTTTTACCATTATTTACTTTAACACCACGTAATGAATTCGATATTTTCATTCTAACATTTCTTGGGTTACCTTTTGTGAATCCGTTTTTTATCAAGTAATTAGCGCCATCAACTAATGAATCAAAAATAAACCCCTCATTTGTATTCATATTAGTTAATGAATATTTTTCAATATTCCCATTTTTTTTTAAGTTATGTTTTGATAATTTAATTTTCACTTCATCATTATATGTGTTTCTTCTGAATTCGTTTACCGTAGATAAATTAAATCCCTTATTTAAATTATTGGATTCATAAAACTCAATATATTCGTTTTCTTTTTTAATCAATTCGTTTAAATCACAGTAATCAATCACTTCAAAAATGAAATTGTCTCTACCATGTTTATTAAATGATTTTTGTAAATACTCATTATCGTGAGAACCTCTTTCTAACATCCAAAAATGTTTATACTCCCGAGATGCGACATCAACACTACTACCAACATACACCTTTTTGTTGACTAAATTGGTTATTTTGTAAATCCCGCATCCCATGATTTTAAGTTTTTCTATAAATATTTTGGTTTATTGTTTTTTATTCGTTATCTTTTGTAATGATAATAAATAGAAAACAATTTGTCAATGGAAATGAATAAAATTTATCAGGGTGACTGCTTAGAATTGTTTAAGGAGTTAAATGACGGAACTGTAGACCTTTTTGTAACCAGTCCACCGTACAATGTTGGTATTGGTTATGATACACACAAGGACGATGCTCCGATGGACGAGTATCTTATGTGGTGTAAAAAATGGTTGTCTGAAGTTTACCGAACACTAAAAGATGATGGTAGAATTGCTTTGAATATACCATATGAAATAAACGTAAGAGAAAGAGGTGGTAGAATTTTCTTAGTGTCTGAATATTGGCAGATGATGAAAGAAATTGGTTTTGGATTTTTCGGAGTGGTTGATTTGGAAGAAGATTCGCCTCACCGTTCTAAAACAACTGCTTGGGGTTCGTGGATGTCACCATCCTCACCTTATATATATAACCCAAAGGAATGCGTAATCTTAGCGTATAAAAAAGATTACAAAAAGAAAGTAAAGGGTGTTTCTCAATGGTCGTATAATCAAATAGAAGTTGAGGACGAAGAAGGTAATATCAAAAATAAAAGAGTATATTCCGATAAACATAAAAATGAGTTTATGGAACTCGTTTTTGGTCAATGGAAATACTTTAATGATACCAAATCATTGACTAAAGCTACATTTTCAATAGACATCCCGATGAAAGCGATTAAGATACTATCTTTCAAAGATGATTTAGTGGTTGATTGTTTTTCGGGTAGTGGAACCACAGCACTTGCCTCTAAAAAACTTGGTAGAAATTATATTGGTTTTGAACTTTCTGAATCGTATACAAATATCTCGAGACAGAGATTAATTGATTATGATAATCAAAAGAAACAAATGGTAATGTTCGAAGAGGAGGATTAACGAATCGGGTTCATAGGTGTACCCAAGTACATATTAACTCTATCACCTTCTTTAAAATCATTACACACTCCGGCGGGGAACTCAATAACATGGTCACCTATGCCGGTGTATCTTTTTGGATTCAATTCATTTGGTCCGGCTGGTTGACAATCTCTATGTATTTTACTGATTCTATTCTTTAAAACAAAAACAATATCCAAGGGTATTATACAGTTTTTCATCCAAAAAGAGTGGTGTCCTATTCCGCCCATATTGAAAACCATACAACCCTCTAAATTATCTCTACCCATCATACCCTGACTTATTTCCTCAGGTTCTTTTAAATATTCCGCGTTAAACTTCGTATTGTTAATAATTACTGACATATTTTTATAAATATTTGACTTTATTGTATTTCTTTATTATATTTTAATATCATGAAAACACTCTTTAATAATCAATTAAATTTCGACAACAACGATGAATTAGAATTAGTGTTAGATAATTTAAATCCTCAAATGGCGATACAAATTATAGAAATGGGATTACAGCACGCTAACTTTATGGGTACTTTTAGTATGGTTGAAACACATAGTTTATATGAATCACTTCAATACTTAAAAAATTATGAATATACGGACAATAATTTACGTTCTAATGATTTTGGCGGGAATGATAATTGAAAAATACGGAATGGACACTAGCAATCCCGAACTTGAAAAATATTTTGGGTTTGGTTTAATATCACTTGGTTCCCTCAACATAGTTTTAGACCACTTAAGAAAGAATAAAAATGGATAAAAAGGAAAAAAAATACATCACAGATTTTTTTATCATAAAAAAGAAACACCATTGGTTTCTATTCCCGACTCCAATTTTCTATTACCGCAAAGATGAATTTTTTGAAACCGGAGTAACCTCACCAAGTTGGGGATTTACTTTGCGTTTTTTAATTTTTATGATTGGTGTTCAGTTACAAAAAAATGTATATTATAAAAAATGAAAACAAAAGTAGAATACGTGTGGTTGGATGGGTATACACCCGAACCAAACCTAAGAAGTAAAGTAAAAATTGTGGACCTACCGTCACAGTTTGATTTATCAAATATACCAAATTGGGGGTTTGATGGAAGTTCCACTAAACAAGCTGAGGGTAATTTTTCTGATTGCTACCTTAAACCGATTAAATTGTATCGTTCAGATTCATCAAGGTATTCGAATTTGGATACAATTTATGTTTTGTGTGAGGTTTTAGATGGCAACAATGAAATTCACCCATCAAACTATCGAGCAAAGGTAGGTGAAGAAGATATGAATTTTTGGGTTGGTTTTGAACAGGAATATTTTATTCGTTCTTCACACAATAACCCAATTCTCGGATTTGAAAGAAATGGAATTATTAATGGTCAAGGAATTTATTATTGTGGTGTTGGTGGACACGTTGTTGGTCGAAACATTTCTGACGAACATTTGAATATGTGTTTAGAATACAATATCAATGTCGAAGGTACCAACGCTGAGGTTGCTTTAGGTCAATGGGAATATCAAATTTTTGCCAAGGGTAAAATCGAAGCGTCCGACGATTTATGGATGAGTAGGTACTTCTTACATAAAATAGCCGAGAAATATGGTCGTTCTATTGATTTACATCCTAAACCCATGACTTACGGAGAGTGGAACGGTTCAGGTTTACATACGAATTTCTCGAATCAAAAAATGAGAGAAGAAGGTGGTGAACAATATTTCAACGCTATTTTTAGGTCTTTTGAAACCAGAACACAAGAACACATTGACTCTTACGGTTCGGATAATTATTTAAGGTTAACAGGTCAATTTGAGACACAATCTATTGACAAATTTAGTTGGGGTGTTTCAGACAGAGGTGCATCGATTCGTGTTCCAAAAATTGTTGCGGAAACGTGGAAAGGATATTTGGAAGATAGAAGACCCGCATCACATGCTGACCCATATAGAATTGTTAAATCAATCAGTGACAGTTTGATATTCGCCGAACATTTAAATAGTATACATAACATGATGAATGTTAAAATTGATACTGAAATGATTGTCAATAAATACGGAACATTGTCAGGTGAGGAATTATTAGAAAATTATCGAAAAGATGAAGAAGAATAAATTATCATAAAATGGGAAAAAGAAAAAAAGAACATAGAAAAAAAGTCCAAGCAAGGAACCAAAGGTTACAAAAAGAGGAAACCGCATTAATGAACATGTTCAAAAAATTACAAGAAATGGGTGACGTTGATTTAGGTAAGATAGAAGAGTCTCCCAATGACTTTGAAAATAAAGAAGAAAATAAAATCGAACAATGATACAACAAGAAATTTTAGAAACATTTATTTATGAGACATTGAATGGTGAGTTTGGTGTTTCTGACCCGATAGAATTTGACCAAACGATTGGAATTTTCCCTACAAAAATTGAGGCGGAAAATGAGTTAAAAGAATATATTATTAAGCAACAAATAACTTTTGAATGATGGAGTTCTTAAATTCCCATCCGATAAAAAAATCAGATTTAGGATTTCACGGAAATTTGTTCGGTGGAAAATTATTAGCATGGAAAGATGATGTAATTGATTGTCATTCCATGCAACTTTTTGATTACCCAAGAATGGTTACTGTTTTTATAGACAAATATTATATTTGTCCGAATAGATGAAAAGGGTAACACGGTTACAATCGGAGAGAAAGGAAGAAACAGAATTCGAAAACTAATTTAGGTGAGAGAATAAGAAAAAAATAATGTCAACACTTAAAAGACAATATAAAATTTATTTAAAACAAAACCCACACTGTATCTTATCGTTTGAGGAGTGGGAAAAAATGTTTATAGAAAATTTAAAAATTGGTTTAGAGTTGGGTGATGATTTTTCGGATTGGGACATGACTTTAATAGATAGTATCGAAGATGGGCAAAAAGACACCTGATATTCTTGTATGGGATGAAGTAAATGGGTACGATGCTAACAAAAAACATTACCCAACAAATATTGGTTCGCCAAAATTTGATTTACCAAATGTTGGGCTGATTAAAAAAGAGTCATCAAAAAAAATGATTGATGTTTTTAATCGACAAAGGGAAGAAATAATTCAATCAATAGAAAAACTTCAAAGAGAATATGTGGATTCAATAATGGTTTGGGAATCAAAAATTTCTTTTGACCCAATTGTTGGTGAAACATATTATATATATAACTTCAAAGGTGTAAATACGTTATCATTACTATCACCTAAAGATTGGAATAGGGATGATGATTTTATTGGTGCGTTTACACTAAATTCAGATAGAAAATGGATACGAAAATGAATAACATCGATAAACAATATCAAAACTTACTCCAAGACATCTTAGACAATGGAGTTACAAAAAGTGACCGTACAGGGACTGGAACCATTAGTATTTTTGGTCGTCAGATACGCCATAAAATGAGTGAAGGGTTTCCATTACTTACAACCAAGAAAATGGCTTGGAAACAAATTGTGACTGAATTACTTTGGTTTTTAAGAGGTGATACAAACATCAAATACCTTGTGGACAATGATTGTCATATTTGGGACGGAGATTGTTTCGCTAACTACATAAAACATAACCCAAATGCGGATGAACAAATGATTAACGATGCTGGTCGGATGGTAAATATAAAAGAGTGGTTCATCAACAAAATCAAAACTGATGATGAGTTTGCTAAACAGTGGGGTGAATTAGGACCAATTTATGGTAAGCACTGGAGAAGTTGGCATACAAGTTGGGATGTGGTTGAAGATAAAAGTAAGGAGGCTGGTGTAAGGCGTATTGAAAATGGTATAGACCAAATTGCAAACCTAATCAACGAACTTAAAACAAATCCCGATAGTAGAAGATTGATGGTTTCAGCTTGGAATGTAGGTGAATTAGACCAAATGGTTCTTCCACCTTGTCACTATGGATTTCAAGTTTATACAAGAGAGTTGAATTTAGATGAAAGAATTAATTACTATAACTCAACAAAAGACCCATTAAATCAAAGTAGTGATTACCACGATATCCATATGGATAGTTTGAGGGTACCTAAACGAGCAATCTCTTTAATGTGGAATCAACGTTCAGTAGATACATTCTTAGGTTTACCATTCAACATCGCGTCTTATGGTTTACTACTTGAAATCATTGCTAAAGCAGTCAATATGGTCCCTGATGAATTAATTGGTAACTTAGGTGACACTCATTTGTATTTGAATCATATTGAACAAGCTAAGGAACAAATTGGTAGAAAATACACACCTGAGGAAAGAGAAGAGATGTTAAAAGAGGCAATGGGACCTAATGGATATAAAAGAGCGTTGAATGACTTAGCTCCATTTGGTGGGGGTATGTCTGAATATTATGAGATATATAAAATATCAAGATACACAAAAGAACCTTTTAAATTACCCAAGATAAAACATATGAAGACCGACGAGTTCTATAAATCATTGTCTGAGGATTCATCTTTAATAACTCATTTGGATAATAAAGATTTTCAAATCGAAAATTATCAATCACATCCACCTATCAAAGCACCACTAAGTAATTAATATGGACCATCACACTATTTGGTTTAAACGATGGTTTAACCCAATTTTAAGAAAATTATTTAAGGTTGAGATATGTTCATTGATTGATGGGGAAGTTCTTATTAATTATGGAATTAGAAAATTTAAACCGTTATGAAATTAAGAATTGACATGGTTATGTACCAACTTTACGTTTTTCCGTATTTGAAAATCACATACGATAAATGGTTGAATGGTAATTATGAAATTATTGTCGGTTGGTTACGTTGGGAGATAGTTATAGAAATAACACCTAAAACTGAATGAGTTATGAAACCACTTAAAGGAATTACATTAATGATATTAGGAATTATCTTTTATCCGTTAATTGTTACAATTATTGCATTGGAAAATTTAGGTGTAATTGATAAACTTAGGGAACTTAATTGGACCGCAATCATAACCTATACCACGATTGGTTTTTTTGCCTTTTTGTGGGTTAGATATTGTCTATTGCTATTATATAAATTAATTTAAGAGATGTATTTGATTAGAGTCATTAGAAGTTACTTTACAAGAAAACCAAACAGAAAATTATTGTGGACTGTTGAGGATTTTAAAACAGCAAAAAGTTGGGCTAAAACTCAACCACACCCGTTTAATAAATGGAAAACATTATGGGATTATGTTTATATTCCACGTCACGATAGTCTTGAAGTAATTCACGAAGTAAATAAAAGATTGGGATTTCAGAATACAATTTAGATGATATTATCTTGGAGAATTACCAAAGTCACTCAACTATTAAAATGCCCTTATCAAATTAAAAAAATATGAAATATATTGTTGATTTAAAAAATGTTTCTTTATCCGATATTAATCTAGTGGGTGGTAAAAACGCTTCACTGGGTGAAATGATTCAACATCTCGGAATTTTAGGGATAAAAGTTCCTAATGGATTCGCAATAACTGTTAATGGTTATCGTGATTTTATCACTTACAACAAATTAGATAAATCAATAAAGAAATTAATTTCAAAATTAAATCCTGATGATATCATTGCATTACGTAAAACAGGACTTGAAGTAAGAGAATTGATTCGTAATGGAGTATTTCCTGAAGATTTGAAAAATGAAATCCAAACAAAATATCGGGAACTATCAGAAACTTATGGACAAACAACAACTGATGTTGCTGTCAGGTCTTCGGCAACGGCTGAAGATTTACCTGACGCTAGTTTTGCTGGACAGCAAGAAACTTTCTTAAATGTAAGAGGAACGGAATCTATTTTAGAATCTGTAAGAAACTGTTTCGCTTCATTATTCACTGATAGAGCAATATCATATAGAACATCCTTTGGTTTTAATCACTTTGATGTGGGTTTATCTGTTTGTGTTCAAAAAATGGTTCGTTCCGATTTATCTTCTTCGGGTGTTGCTTTTTCTTTAGATACCGAAAGTGGATTTAAGGATGTGGTGATGATAAATGGAAGTTATGGTTTAGGTGAAATGATAGTACAGGGGGCGGTATCACCTGATGAATTTATTGTATTCAAACCACTATTAGAAAAGGGATTTTCACCAATCATAGAAAAAAAATTGGGGAATAAAAATAAAAAGATGGTCTATGGGGATGGACAAGGTAAATTAACCAAAATTATCAATATAGACGAAGAGCATCAAAGTAATTTTTGTATCAACGATAATCAGGTCTTACAAATATCAAAATGGGTTACATCGATTGAAAAATACTATTCAAATCTAAAAGGTTATTGGTGTCCTATGGATGTTGAATGGGCAATAGATGGTTTATCGAATGAATTGTATATTGTTCAGGCAAGACCAGAAACAATCCATTCAAGAAGAAAAAATGATACATTAATTGAGTATAAAATTAATAGTGAAAATTTAATTCCTATTCTCAAAGGAAGTGCAATTGGAGATGGAGTTTCTTGTGGTCAAGTTGTTATCATGCACTCTTTGGATGGTAGAGATGGAACGATTGATGTATCAGAATTTGTAGAGGGTAGTGTTTTAGTAACCGATATGACCGACCCTGATTGGGAGCCTATTATGAAAAAAGCATCGGCAATCGTTACAAATAAAGGTGGTAGAACTTGTCACGCAGCTATAGTTGCTCGAGAAATGGGACTTCCAGCTATTGTTGGAAGTATCAATGCGACAAAATTATTAAAAAATAATCAAAATGTTACGATTTCTTGTTGTGAGGGAGATATTGGATTTGTTTATGATGGGTTTATTGATTATGAAAAAAATGAAACCAATCTAAAAGATTTACCACAAATCTCAACTCCGATAATGTTGAATGTTGGTTCTCCTGAATCGGCATTTAAATTTTCTAATTTACCTAATTCGGGTGTTGGGTTGGCTCGTGAGGAATTTATCATCAATAATTACATTAAAGTTCATCCTATGGCTCTTTTAAAACATAAAGAACTTGATGATAATAAACTAACAGATGAAATCAATTCAATCACCAAAGGGTATGAGAATGAAGAAACCTTTTTTGTAAAAAAATTAAGTTATGGTATAGCAAGAATAGCGGCGGCATTTTACCCACAAAAAGTAATTGTGAGACTTTCTGATTTTAAAACAAATGAATATAAAAATTTATTAGGTGGAATTTATTTTGAACCTGATGAGGAAAATCCAATGATTGGGTGGAGGGGTGCTTCAAGATACTACTCTGATAAATACAAAGAAGCCTTTGGGATGGAAATCAAAGCAATCAAAAGAGTTAGGGAAAAAATGGGATTAGATAATGTTGTAATTATGATACCATTTTGTAGAACAGTTGAAGAGTTACTGAATGTTTATAGGGTAATGGAATCTTATGGATTAAAAAGAGGAGAAAGAGGTTTAGAAATATATTTGATGGCCGAATTACCATCAAACATTTTTATGGCTGAAGAATTTTCAAAACATATTGATGGTTTTTCAATCGGGTCTAACGATTTAACACAACTGATTTTAGGTTTAGATAGAGATTCTGCTTTAGTATCTTCAATCTATGATGAAAGAAACATAGCAGTAAAAAGGGCAATATCTCACCTTATTAAAATTAGTAAAAAAACAAATACGAAGGTTGGTATTTGTGGGCAGGGCCCTTCTGATTTTCCTGATTTCGCGGAGTTTCTTGTAAAAGAGGGAATAGATACAATTTCAGTAACTCCCGATTCATTGTTAAAGACATTAAAAACACTTAGTAAATTAAAAAATTAAAGCACTATAATAGAGGATGGATTGAGCGATGACAAATAGTAAAAATGATTAAAGAAATTAAAAAATGGGTATTGTTTAATATCTTGAAAGGTAAAACACATCTTTTAAGGTTAAAACATTTTTTAAGAACAGGAAGAGACATTAAAACGTTACCACCACCGCAAAAAGATTATGTCAGAGCTTATTTTTTTGAAATAGAAAATGGAGATTATGTTTTGAAACATCACGAAATCCCATCATATTTAGGGGAAAAGTTTTATGAGGATTTCAATAATAAAAATGGTAAGTTGATGAGTTTAACAAGGGAAGAAGTGGTTAGATGGGTTATTGAAAATCAAAAATAATTATTACTTATAAAAACATTATCTTAAATTAAATTTGAATATAAAAAAAATATTATTTATATTGGAGTATAGACAATATTAAGAATAATTAAAAAAATATAAGTTATGGAAAATTTACAAATCAAAATTACAATCACCGATGGTAAAAAGGAAGCAAAAGCAACAATTAGTGTAAACGAATACCAATCAATAAAAGAAATGCATGGTATAAGTATGCTGGATGAGCAGGTGGGTATTTTATTAGAAGAGATTGAAAAATCAACCACACCCAACAATTAAAGCACCATTGAGTAATTAATAATATGGGTTTTTTAAAATATACATTATTGTGGATTAGTCAAAATTTATCTATACCATTTTGGATGGTCGGTCATATCCATCTAACAATGAACGTATATGAAGACTTATATGAGATATTGGCATCTTTAGGTATGAATATAATTGTAGGTATTGGATTTTGGATTAGTTGGTTGGATTACAAAAAAGAAATTAGTAAATAAAATATAAGTTATGAAAAGATTACATGTAAAATTTATTAAATGGTTATCTAACAAATTTGGATATAAAATTGTGATGTTAAAAGCATCAAACGGAACAACTACAATTGAAGGTGACAAAGAATTACTTCGCTATGTTAATATATCAGGTTACTTTTTTAAAAAAGAACCTTTATCAAGAGTACAACCAAGTAAAACGCCTACATCAGCTAAGGAAAATTTTTTTAGCTGAACCTAAACCTGATGTGAGTAATATAACACCAATCACAAAATTGACACCAGAACAATTAAGAGAATTGGTAATCACCCCCAACAATTGAATCACCGCTTTCAAATTAGTAAATATTTATAAAAAAAACAAATAAATTAAAAAAATGAAAATTACAAAAACACTATTATTGATTTTAGGATTATTCGCAATCGTCTACTCTTGTTCTGATACAAGTAAAACAGTTAAACCAGTAAATTTCCCAACTGATTTAGATATCTCAGGTTTTAATTTCCCTGAGGACTCTACAAAAATTTATGAGTGGTTGGATGAACAAGATACTACGAGTATTGTAAATCATGCATGGGGTATTTGGGCTGGACTTACAGAACCAACCAAGCAAAAATACGATGGTCAAACATTGTTGGTTTTCGAAACTTGGATGGGTGTACAAGAGTTATCGGCCATGTCCGCACAAGGACAAGTTTCAAGTTCTATGGAAAAATCAAATAGAACTCAGTTAAACGTTCCAAGACAATTTATTCATGGTAGGTTATTTTCTGGTCAAAAAATTGACACCAACTTCACAGTATTAGAAACGGTATCATATGACCCGTCAGCGGCACATTTCGCAACATCTAACAAATTATTTAATCAATCTGAGTTGAATAAATATTTGGTCAAGAATGGTATTGGTGCGGTTCCTGAATTTCCTAACACATCAATAACTACAAAACCAACTTATTATGCTGGTGTACCAAGTAAAAACGGTTTAATTAGAGTGCCTGTATGGGTATCACCTAATCCCGCTAAAGCATATCAATATAAAGAATGGCAAGAATGGGTATACGCTGATATTAACAATAAACAAGAACCCAATAAAAAATTGGTGCCTATTACAACACCGAACCCAACTAATGAACAAATCAAAGCCGCTACATGTAACGTGGATGATTTTATCAACTATAAAATTGATAGAATTAGTGCGGATTATCTCAACAACCACCAAGATGTTGGAACAACACCAAGTAGACAATTTATTGATGGTGATTATATCTTATTAGTTGCAATGCACGTAACCACAAAAGAATTTAAAAATTGGACGTGGCAAACATATTTTTGGTGTCCCGACCCTTCAAACCCACCTTCACCAAGTTCAAAATTTGAAGCGGGTTTAAGACCAAAAGAACTAAAAGGAGCTGCCGCCCATTACGCTGTTAGTACCGCATATGCAATGGTTTGGCCCAACCAACCCGTAACGGGTGGTTCCGATTTTAACGCGAGACCAATATTATCTTTTAACCCATATTTAGAGGGTGGATTTGGTCCAAAAGTTTTCAGTTTACCGAACAAGTTTAGACCCGATTTTGTGTATGGAATGCAGACAAACTGTATGTCCTGTCATGCCTTGTCTACCATGTCAGGTAAAAACGGGTACACCACAAATCAGTATATTGATATGATGGATACTTCGTTGTTTAAGAATGATGTTAAGTTAGATTTTGCTTGGTCAATTCAAGGTAATTTGAATTCTGACAAGTAATAATTAAAATAAACAATAAGTGAAGCTCCGCAAAATTGTAAAAGAATATAAAAATGCTACGACTTTTGAAATTTGGGAAGGAATTAGAGATAACTTTACTTTCGGTTTCATTGGAGCGACACTTATTGTTTTTATTGCAACAAGAACCGATTTTGCTGTTCTTGTCGGTTACATTGTATACTATTATTACATGGGTCGGATTGTAAATCGACCAAAATATGTCACAGATTTGGGTAAATTAATAGTATTCCCAATCCCGTCGGCATTAGGAGCGTTTATAGGGTATAAATTGTCTTATACTTTAATTAGTTTGTTGGAAAAGGTTTTTATTTAGTTCTTCTACCTTGTCCTCGGTAGTTTTTTTCTTTTTTGTCGTGTTTATTGAAAGATTTCTTAGATTTACCTAATTTTCTTTTACCAAAAGTCACCTTTATCGATGCGTTTGATGATTTACTCTTTGAACTTTTTCCTGCCGCCATTTTAATAATTTTATAAAAATAAATATGGATATCATTAAAAAAGAAGTATATTTGTAAAAAATAAAGAAATGCAACTCATCAAACAAAGGTTTTCATATTTTAGGATAGAGTTACTCAGGGACAATTGTATGGTTACCCAAGAGAAACCTGAAATAAGTGTTGCACCTGAAAAAGAGATATTCGATGACCCGTTTATCAATAAACTGATTGAAAAAAATCAAATCTCGCCCGTGACGAGTATTCATACTCCGTATGAAACGGTTAAGTTAGAACCTAAACCTAAAAAAGGTCCTAAGACAAAGTATTTCTACAATGATAACGAAAAAGAATATGTCTCTTTTCCAAAATTAACTAAACAACCTTTTTATACAACAAAAGAGAGACATCTTAAAAGACATTATGGAAATCCATTTGCATCAATACATATTGTCATATATGAAAGAACAATAGAACTTCGTGATGGTAAATTATACATAAGGTGTTATAAAAACACAAGACATCGTGATTTTAATTGGAGGTATTTTCGCAAATCTTCTAATGTGATGACCCTTACAATCGATTTACATAAAGGTGATTTTACTATTGGGGATTTAAATTTTGGTAAAAATAAATCCAAGAGATTTAGAAAAAATTCATTTACTACTTTAGAAATTTTATTGGGTTCAAATAATCTTTTTAATTTAAAAAAAGAGTTTAATAGTAATTTAAAAATTTCAAGTGAGTTCAATGAAGCGTTCAATGAACAAAAGTTCATGCAAACTATAAAAGATTTCATTCCAAATATACCTAATTCAATTCAAGATTTATTTGATAAACACGGATTCTTAACTAGTTTTATTGAATTTTTTGTTGAAAAGAAAAAAATAAAGACCCCAAATGATTTTATTACACTGATAAAACTATATTACCCAACTGAAAAATTCCTCAAAAAAAATCAGAGAAAATTAACACAATCCATTTTGGATAGTTACGGTATAAATTCCAAATTCACATTAAAACTTTTTCATGATAAACCTAAATTGAATTTACAGGAATTTTCATGTTTTTGTGATTTACTTGGAAAAGATTACCCAAAATACCTTGGTTCCTTAAAACCAGAATGTTTTGATTTTTTTATAAACAACGAAGGTTCATCTCAGATGGCCACACCTCTTGAATTAAGGGGTGCGGGAAATCACCACCGACATCTTTTTATTGATAATATTGATAGAGAAAATATTATTAAGATTCTTAACTCTTTGATTGGTTCATCATCCGAAGTTGTTTACAGACCTCCAATTAGAGGTCTGTATACACTCATAAAAGACCATTTTGATATGATTGAAAAAGTTAGGGAATTTGACCCTAATTTAAAAATGAGGGCAACTAACTACAATGACTTTCACACAGAACATATAGAACTCAGTAAAACATGTTCCGTAATTAGAAAAGGTTGGTCGATTGAATATCAATATGATAATCGAATGGTCAGACTTGTTGAGGAGAGTATAAATACAAATTTTGAAAACAATAATTACGAATTCAAACCGGTAATTTTAAAAAGGCAAGAGGAATATTCGGAAGAAGGTACATTTATGCACCACTGTGTTGCTAGTTACGCGAATAAAGAATCGTCAATGATAATTTCATTAAGAATTAATGGTGGGGCCGATAGAGTAACGTGTGAGTTTAATAAAAAAACAGGTGAAAGTATACAAGAAAGACATTTTTGTAATAAGTTACCACCTGAGTATTTTGGTGAGTCATTAGAAATATTGAAAAAAAGGGTTAGAAAATTTGCTAGTCAGAGACTATTGAATCATATTGACATGAAAAAAGTTAAAGTTAAAATAAATGGTAAAGAGGTTGCAGATAGAACGGAACCCGATTTATTTGAACAACTTTTAAATGGTGACAACTTGGAGTTGTAATTTTAATACTACAAAATTAAAATTCATCCACGTATATTTTATACGTGGACTTATTAATTAGACACTACCAAACAAAAAAATCAAAGGTTGACAATTCAACCTCGATTAGTGAAATTCAGTTGTATCAATACGATGATTTAATACACTACATCGCAGATTTTACTTTTGATTATTTAAGATACGGAGTAAGAAATACCCTAACAATTCATCATGGTTTAACACTTAATTTAAAAAGTGGAGATATACATACTTACTACCAAATAACTAATCGAAGTTTGGACACCAACCAATATGGTAGAAATAATAACAATAAAAAGAAAAATAATTTTGAATCGCTAATTGGTTTGGTGGACAATGGTATGTATAAGGGTGAAAAAAGAAAAGGGTATTGGGGTAAAAGATATGATACGTCAATTCAAAAAATTACTGACATACTAATTTTAAAAATCAAACCCTATATAGATTTACCATCAGGTGAAAATAAAAGTTATACTGAAAAATATATGGTAAATCCAATATTCGATTTGTTAGTTGATTTTCATTTATCTAAGAAAAAAATAAAATACCACGATGGAATATATGTCACAATACAGAAAGAGTATCCAAAACCAAAGTGGTTAAAATTAAATGATAATAAATTTTTACCCGCTGTGTTAGATTCTTACGGGATAAAATCAAAATATCTAATTGCCGAATTAAATAAATCCAAAAACTTTGATATCGATATTCGATGTTTAAGTTACCTGTGTAAATTATTTGGTCAAGGATATGTTGATTACTTAAGAAAATTAAACTGGACCGCAATAGTTACAACAACATATCAATTTAGGAAATATCACACCTTAAACAATAAAAATGAAAAATTATCAATGGTTAAGGTAATTAACGATTGGCAATCCAGTTCAATTTTTAGGGACAATTTTATTAAGATTATTAATAGACTTTTAATTATTCGTGAATTTTTGAAAAGTAAGGGAATTGAATTAAAGTTTAATGTAAGAGATTCTGATTCTACGGAACTGTTATTGAATAAATATGAAAATATTATAAATCATTTTAAAAAGGGATACAAAATAAGATTTACTTTTCCTGAAGAATTTCAAAAAGATGTGGAATCAGATATTTTTATCGGAGACAAGGTTTATAAAGTAAGGATACTGAAAACTGAAGAGGATTTTTTTACGGAGGGTTTTCTAATGAAAAATTGTATAGGTAAACAGTTTAGTAGGGGTGTTGTTTACATTTATATATCGATGAAAAATAACCGTACAAAGATTAATTTGGAATATAAAAAAGGAAACCTTATAATTTCATTTGGTAAAGCTAATACACCAATTGAATCACATTTCAGTGAGGCGATAAATGAACTAAACATAAAAATGATGAAATATTCAGACATGGTTTGGGAAAAAGAAAAGTATGAATACATTTTTAAATAATTTTAAATTTTTTTGTAAATTCAAAATTATTTCATACATTTAGTTACTTAATACAATTTAAAATGGAACCGAAAGAATCTAAATCAAATTCTCACTTTAATATAAGTTTGGTTAAATCCACTTTGAGAATAATCGCTTGTTATTTTTTATTTTTTACTAATTTTACCCTTGCTGCGGTTTTATTTTTTATTGCCGAAATACTTGGAATTGCTGAAGAAATATTCTAAAACAAAAATACATAGCTAAAGAGTTTATTATGATTTTATTCAAATAAAACGGAATATTAAAAGTTACACAACAAAAAAAGAAAATAAAAAAATGTTAATAGTTGACCCAACTAACAAAAACGACCAAGAAGTTGATTTTGGGGGTAATTGGATGAATATAAAAACTTCCACTGTTGTTAAATTAAATGATTTGTTGGTTGTCCAACACGATGGGGTTCCATTGACTTTAATGGTTGAAATCAAAGCGGATTTTAATACTATACCTGTAGAATATCACGAAGTTTTTTTTAATGTAATGTCTTCAAGATATATCGGTAAAGTTAATTTTGGGAATAATCCATTTTCACAGTGTAAGCCTGTTCAAAAAAGAAAATGGTATCAATTTTGGAAATCTAAATATTTTGTCTGACTCTAATATTTATTTTCGTGAAGAGTCCTAAAGAAATTAATAATCAGATTATTAATGACGAAAACCCAATAGTTAACGATGAAGTAATTTATAATTATTACAATTCAGAGGATGATTATACTTGGGATGACAACAAACAACATACCGAACAGAGTTTTTTCTAAAACCAAAATGGTTGTTGTCTATTTTTCCAAGTAGTAAATCTTGACTTTGCGCCTCGGTAATAATTACGATACGATTCGATTACACAATCGGTTTTATATTGTATTGGCATTGCCTTAGGTGGGTCAGTTAATCCTTTGTCAGGTATGTTTAATTTATTTGTGACACACCATTCAATCACATCTTGAGATTTATGTCGTTTACCATATCGGTAAGTGTATTCCTTACACAATTCCAAACCTAATTCACACAATAAAAGATAATTTGTTAACGATTCCCTAACCCAAATAGAACACGGATGATTTTTCTGTGATAACTTATAGGGGGCCTCACTATCATTTTGATTAGTCACATGATGAGCACCACATAGTAATTGTGCGGTTTCCAATATCATTTTTACTACGTGTTTGTCACAGTGATATTCAGCACATTTCTTGATATCTTTATCTAAAAAGAAAATATTCACAGGTCAAATATAGTGACAATTTATAAAAAAATATTTATTTTTACAAAAACATATTAAAATGCGTATATCTAATTTTTTAGTTAAGGGAGAAGTCAGGGAAATTAAACCTTTCATATTTGCAATCATAATAAAAAATCAATATGATAGGTCAAGTTTATTCTGTAGATATCAAGAGTTCTACGAATCACCTTATCCACAAATTAGAGGTAACCATTTTACAATTGAAGAGTATATGAAACTATACACTTACACAAATAAAAAACCACATTTTACGTATCCAAGTGATTGGACCGGATACAACATCCCCTCGAATATTTTATTAAGAGCAAGAACAACATTTGGTTCTCCAAGAAGTCAGTACGACCAAACCATGAGTGATATTATCGATTATTGTGAAAGAGAATCAAGAATTCAAAATAAGGGCGAACAACATTCATGGTACTTAATTGGTGTGGACAAACTAAAGAGTAGTATAATGAATCATGAAATTGCTCATGGTTTTTATTACACTAATCCAGAATATAAAGTTGAGATGGACTATTTGATTGATGATTTAAATAAAAAAGATTATGAATGCTTTAAAAAAGTTTTAGTTAAAAGTGGATATTTAGATGACAAGATTATTATCGATGATGAAATTCAAGCTTACATGTCAACCGGTAAACACAATAAGTGGAGTGAAACTCCATATAAAAAATATTCACCTTATTTTATAAAGGTTTTTAAAAAATTTATTAAGAACAAATAGGATGAAATTTATTATAGCCGGTGGACGAGATTTTTCAAACTATGATTTATTAAAAGAATCTTGCAATTTATTATTACTACAAAAAGTAAAAGAGATTGTCTCGGGTGACGCTCGTGGGGCGGACAGTATGGGAGAAAAATGGGCTTTGGAAAATAGAATAAGAATAACAGTTTTTCCCGCAAATTGGAACAAGTATGGTAAATCCGCGGGGTACAAAAGAAATATTCAAATGTCAGAATATGCCGATGGACTGATTGCATTTTGGGACGGTAAAAGTAAAGGAACAAAACATATGATTGATATTGCAAAAGAAAAGGGGTTGGAAGTTCATGTAATTAATTATTAAAAATGAAAGTAATATTTTTAGACCACGATGGTGTAATTTGTTTATCTTCAGAGTGGGGTGGTCGATTTAAAAAACAAAAAGAGTGGGGTGGTCGTAAATTATCTATGACTACTTTAGAAATGCCACTAGAATACCGATTTGATAATTTCAATCAAAAAGCAGTTAAGGTATTAAACCAAATCATCGAAAAAACAGGTGCGGAAATTGTAACGTCATCTGATTGGAAGAGATGGGCAAATCTCGAAGAAATGGGTGAATACTACGAATCAAAAGGTATCTCTAAAAAACCAATCGCTCTCACACCTAATTTAGGCCAGTGTAATTGGTATAATGATAAAGTATGGGTTTGGTCACCGAGATGGGATTTGGAGATGACTCGTGTTATCGAGATTAAACAATTTTTACACGACCACCCTGAAGTTACTCATTGGGTTTCTGTTGATGATTTGGATATGGGTAAAAATGGAGAGGACTGGAAAGATTGGGGCTTAGATAATTTTGTATTAACTCCATCATCTACTTTAGGTATTAAACAATCTGGTATAAAACAAAAGATTATCAATTACCTTACTTAATTACACCGTTTCTAAACGTAGGGATATTTATTTAAATATAGAATTGTTTTAATGAAAAAACCCACACTACAAGAAGAATTACAACGAATCCATGAAATTACCTACGGTAAATCAATGGTAAATGAAAATTTTATCGATGATTTATTAAGTAAAATTGGGTTAGGTAAAAAAGATGAAAAAAAAGTAGACGACCCCAAAAAGGCGGACTTAGTATCTGACGATGTTAAACAGTTCTTCTCAACATTGGAGAATATAAAAACTGAATTAACACAACAGACAGCTGGTAATTACAAATATCAAAAAGATGTTGAGAGTGTTCAAATAGGTTTACTTTTGTTAGGTTACGAACTACCTAAACACGGGGTAGATGGTAAATACGGTCCCGAAACCGCTAATGCAATATCCGAATTCAAAAAAGACAATAATTTAGATAAAGATTCCCAACCAATATCTGAGTCAATTCTTCTTTCAATACTTGAAGACTTTGAATTGATTAAAGAAAAAGTTGAGTTGGTTCAATTGGATGACACGTCATATCCAAATGTAAAATTTGATAAGGACGGAACACAATACGATGAAGTTAATAAAGCGTTGTTAGATGACCTACAAAAAGCTGCAGCTTCGGTTGGTGTTATCGCAACAATAACCACCGCAAAAACTGGTCACGGTTTTCTAACAAAGTCAGGGAACCAAAGTAGACATATGACCCAAACGGCGGTTGATATTTCAATATTGGACGGTGAGGGTTCTGCTAAGGCAACAAATTCAACGAATGGTAGTCCATCATTCAGAGATAAAGGTAATTTACTTAAAGATGCTTTAGTTCAATTGGGTTATGTTTGGAATACTGAGAGTGGAAACGACAAGGCGGTTTTATGGCAAACAAATACAGGTGGTAACCACTTCAACCACTTACACGTATCAAATAATTCAGGAGCATCTACCGCAGAATTGAGTTCATTAGCACAAGGTACTGGTTCTGTGATGACGGTTGATGACGTAAAAGTCATGGTCGATAAATTGAAAAGTAGAGGTGTATCATCTGAAGACCTTAAAAAACATATCGACTCAATCACAACCGGTGGTGGACCTGAGTTTACAGATATAGATATAATGACTAATGAAGGATATCAAGCATATTCTGAAATATGTCAGAAATTTATCGATAGTAACTCACCAAATCCACTTGGAATTACTGGTGAAATGATGGCGAGAGGTGCTAGGGGTGCATACGAGAAATATCAAAGATACGTACCACCCGAATTAGCATTAGCACAATTAGTTTTAGAAGGTGGTATTAGAAACGGTAAAATGGACAGTAGACCTATTAGAACTAAGAACCCTTTCAATGTTGGTAACACCGACAGTGGTTCAAACGTATCTCATAATGATGTTCAAAGTGGTATTGACACATACTATAATTTAGTTGCTAGCAATTATTTAGGTAAGGGTAAAACCGCGAAAGACCTGATAAGTAATTTCGTAAATCAAAACGGAAACAGATATGCGAGTTCCATGGGTTATGAAAAATTACTTGGTAGTATCGCTCAACAAGCAAATAAAACCGCACAACCAATTATGGATAGATTGGCGGGTTCAAAGACCTCTAGTTCTGATGTGGGGTAAATTTTATTTATAATTTAATATTTTTTACATATCTTTTCATAAAACAAAAAGTTATGGCAAAAGATACCTGTGTAATGTGTGGTGTTGAAACACCATATGAGTTTAATACTCACATTGACTTGAGAAATGGATATGTTGAAGGTTTAGGACAGTTATGTGTGAAATGTTATGAACGAGACGAAACAGAAACAATATTAGTTCCCATCAGTTTAATAAAGAGTACACCAAACAATATGGAGTTGGGTGAAAAAGTCAGAAGATTGTCTGATAAGTATTAATAATTCCATTTTTGGTTGTATTTATATGTAAAGAATTATTTCTATGGATAAATTAACCGAAAAATATTTAAGACGTATTATTTCCGAATCGTACATCTCCGATGTGGAGGAAATGGCGTACAAACAAAAAGGGGTTCGAGATGATAAAGGTAAATTAGTAAAATACAAACCTTTTTTTAAAGAAGATAATGATACGGATATTCCCGATTATTGGATTGCTAACCCCACTTTACAAGAAGGCGCGGAAATATTAGTAGTACCATTGGATTGTCAGGAACTTGAGGAATTTAAAAACGCAAACCAAGAGTTCTTAGAAAAAATCAAAGAACTTCACAATTTAGAGCCACAATTAGCCGCTTGTAAAAGAGGAAAATATCATAGACCTATTGAAAAATATGTAGAAGGTGGTTACAAACCAACAGGGGCTAGTTATAGTGAATCCGAAAAAATTAAAAGAAGATTTTTTGACGTAATTGCTCGTAATTTAGAGGATGAGTCTTTCGCTCAGGAATTAAATAAGAGAAGTATTCCGGCGGTTATTGCGAGAGACAGGTCAAATGTTAACCAATACGGTAAGTTTACAAATCAAAAAATAGAATACAAGACTCACAATAATAACGCATATCAATCAGCAAAAGACTTTTTAATGGCTGCTGTTGCTCGTGTTCAGGGTAAAGAAACACCAGAAATGAAAACATTCTATATGGCACGTCAATACAATACAAACTATAATAATTGGCGAGCCGATAAAAAAATGTTAAAACAATATTCGGGTAAAACTGACAAATACATGTTGGATGCATATGGTTTAGAACAAGATAACTTGGATGTAACTATTAGAATGGATTTTGAAATAACTGGTGAACCATTGGGTGACAATAGTTATACATGGAATGTCAGAATGGTGACTAAATTAGGTAAAAAACTTGAGGATGAAAGTGGATTGAAGGGTGGATTCTTAGATGATAAGTTAATTCAATCTTCATCAACCGCACAACTTAGACCTGGTACTGAGTTCAACGATAATTACACAGTTATGGACAACAAAGAAGTTGTTGATGCGTTAATTCAAGCTATCGATGACTTGAAATCACAGGTCATGACCTTAGACCCGAAAGAAACATTAAAAGCTGCGACCGTTAAAAGATACCAAATTGGAAATCCACCAAATCAAGTTAACGAATCAGTTAAGAAAAAACTGATAAACAGGATAGTCCAAAAAGTGGTTAAATAAATTAAAACCAAATTAAATCCCGAGAAATCGGGATTTTTTTTTTGAGATTTTTTTGAATATCTGAAAATTTTCGCTATATTTGTGCTATGGAAACCCAAAGAAAATTAGCGTCAATTAGGATTATTAATCAGATTCAACCCATTGAAGGGGCTGACATGATTGAACTGGCAACCGTTGGTGGTTGGAATGTCGTTGTTGCTAAGTACGTCAACAGATTTTAGTTAATATGTTAAAAATAAAAGAGAACAGAAAAGTTTGGATTACATCCGACACACACTTTGGTCACACTAATATTTGTAGAGGTATAACTAATTGGAGAATGCTTGATGGTTCGATTCCTGTGAAACAAACAAGGGATTTTGAAACTATTGAAAAAATGAACTCAGCAATTGTAAACAACATAAATTCAGTTGTTGGTCAAGACGATATTTTAATTCACTTGGGTGATTGGTCATTCGGTGGATTTGAGAATATCGAAATATTCAGAAACAGAATAGTTTGTCAAGAGATTCACCTTGTATTAGGTAACCATGACCACCATATTGAAAGGAACAAACAGAACTGTCAAAGTCTGTTTGCTTCGGTTCAAGATTTCTTAAGAATGGAATACTTGGGTCACACCTATGAGATGATGCACTACCCTATAACCTCTTGGAATAATCTGAGAAAGGGTAGAATCCATTTACATGGACATTGTCACTTACCTCATTACGCCAAAATTAGTGGTGGACGTAGGATGGATGTGGGTATGGATGGAAGTCCTGAGTTCAGACCATATGATTTCGAACACGAAATTCTAAAACCAATGTTGAAAGTTGCAATTGGTTCTGAGATGGGCTCATTAGACCACCACTTCTATGAAATGCAAAATGTTGTGGGTTAAATTTGAAATTACAGAAAAAAAAATTTATATTTTATATTATGTTTCGTAAAATCTTTACCAACATCATCAAATCCAAAACGACGATTACTTTTTTAGTATTCTTCTTTATTGGTATGAGTTATCAATTTTTAATCTTTCCCGGATTAACTGTGGCCAACACAATAATCAACATTATCTCGGTAATTTTTTTGGTGGGTACGATAATGTTTGTACTATTTTATGTGAGATTCATGTATTTCAATGATAAACCATTTGAATTATTCACACCTGACCCAAACAAAACACCCGAGACAGAACTTGATTATAATCCTAAAAAAGTTAACAAGAAAAAAACTAAAACAAAAACTAAAAAAACAATTTAAAACAAAGAACCCCTCGAAAGAGGGGTTTTTTGTTTACATACGATATTTATATATAAAAGAAAAAAATGAAAAAAGTAGTTAAATTATCAATCAAAGACATAGAAGGTATCGTTAAAAGAACGTTAAGTGAAGCAGAAATAGATGATTTCACCATGAAACAACAACCCGAAGAATTACCGGGGGCACAAGATTACGATGATGAACAAGAATTAAAAAGAACTGTGGCTATTGGTAAGGGTGACGATGGAAAAATATACGTGACAGATGTTGAGACTGGTGAAATAATTGCGACGAAGTAAACTACTGATGACTAACTTTTTTCTTCAGATTCTTAATCATCCCAATTAATTTCTCATCTCTTTTATTATTAATAATTGTAGTGGTATTAGATGATTCGGGAATCATCACCATAACTCTGACAGAACTATCTTCATCATTAATATTATAAGTTTTACGAGACATTAAGTTCACTACTCTTGTCTCGTTTTTCATTTTATTAGTGTAGTTCTCAATGTCACTTATCATGCTTAATATCTCATTTTCCCTTTTAACCATTTCATTGGTACACTCTCTTTGATTTTCTATTACCTGATTGTTTAATTCATTAATTCTATTATTTAGTTGTACAATCTGACTATTTTGAGATTCAATTCTGATTTTTAATTCTTTGTCATTATATGTTATGGATTCGGTGATTTTGGGTCCAACCGAGATAATTATAGTTGAAAATAACAAAATAGACAGAGCAACAATTCTTTGTCTTTGTGTGAATTTTAGTAATATTTCAGATATGTACTTAAACATATAATAATAAATATTTAAAAATAAGTTATGGTAAAGAAAAGGGGTCTAATCACAAAAGTAATCACGGTCTACAATTCACGGACCGATGATGAAATTGATTTGTTTGTCACATATGAAATAGTTGATTCTGAGAATTTAGAAGACGATGAGACATATTTTAATTCAAACTATGAAATCGATATAAAATCATTCGAACCTAATAACGAATCCGAAGAATTATTAGAATGGGTTACTGAAGATTTAGTTTATGATTATTTGTACGATGAGATAGAAATAGACATGTCAGAAGATGAACTGACTGAAGAGGAAAGTGATGACGAGTTTTATGAAGATTATGAAAACGATTACTTAGAAGGCGACGAGGATTATTAATTTTAACGATACGATTTGTTTTTTACTAAAAATTTTCTTATCTTTTTAAAAAAAATTATATGTCCTATTTAAATACACCAATTCCAGTAGTGGAAGCTTTTATACGTGGTAATTTCCTCAGAAATCAAGAAGATTCACATGAAAAAAAATTTCCTTGTTATATTTTTGGGATGTCCTCAATTCCTGCACAAGCACCCTTATTTCATTTTATAATGGAGGACGGTGCTTTGTGGTGGAGAATGCCAATCCACGCTTTCTGTTGGAAAGAAGATGCGCCAGAACAAGAACTTGACGAACTGGTATTGTGGGATTCTTTCTCTTACCATGTGGGTGCAATATCATTCCCAATGTTAAAAAATAAAACTTGTAAATTCACATCACGAAGAAGAATTCAATACAGTGGTAGGTATCTATTTACATTAGATTGGGGTTCGTCATCAGACATGAGTGATACCGATTTTGGTCTCAGTGAGTTTCCATCACAACACAAGTGCGGTCACTTTATTGCAATGGATAATGGAAACTTTGCAATTCAACCAAATAATAGGTTACTCATTCACGACCCATCTTTTACCGTTAAAGAAGAGTTGGTTATCCATAGAAAATATAACACAACTCTGTGGACGGCAGAGAGAAATATGAGGTGGGTTACACCGGATACTGACATTATGAACTACGACCATACAGATTTAGAAATGGGTGAAAGTAACAAGTTAAGGTCGGACGAATACAACAAACCTGATAATGAGGGTACAGTATAAACATGAAAATGGTTTTTTCTTTAACGAGAGAGTTTTTTGTGAAGTTTATTGTACGCCTGAAAACGAATCAAACGATGATTTATTAAATCAAGGGTGGCTACCTTCGATGGAAGAAATGGGTATATGGTACCAATCTCGAAGTTGTAGGATAAATCTGAATCATTTCACGATATCAAAGAAAAGAAGGTATATAATAAAAAAATTAGACGTTTCATTTTCAAATGAAAATGACAATCATATGATTGACAAGTTTTTTGAGGATTATTACAAAGTTATGGGGTACGATATAATGGATATTTACCATAATTGCTCAAAATTTTTTAATCCTAAAATGTTAATTATACACCACGATAATAATATAGTTGGTGTTGCTAAGTATGTTGAAAATGAAGACTCTAACCTTTTCCTGAATTTATCTTACAAACACGATTACGATAAGTTATCATTGGGCACCAACTTGTTTTATATACTTTCTGATATTACAAAAAAACAAAACAAAAACTATTTGTACGTTTACGAAACTTACAAAGATACTTTTTCGTATAAACAAAAGTTACCAAATCTTGAAATTTGGAATGGTAGGGAGTGGTGTTCTGAGTAATATTTTAACTTTTTCTATATTTATATAGAATATGAGACAGGGAGATTTCAACACGTTAAAAGAAACTATAGGTACATTAAATAACTTCAACAAAGTTCTTTTACTTACTTGTTCAAACAGAGGTGAAGAAGTTTCAAAAACGCAGATTCCAAAATCTAGTATAATTGCAAAACTAATTCATAAGAATTTACCTAGTTCTACTTTAATAGATGTTACCAAACTAAAAATTTATCCATGTGAGGGTAACGTTTCTAGAATGGAAGGAAATGTTTGTGGTGTAAAAGATGCTTTACTAAAAGATTCTTTTAAAAATCCGAGTGGGTTTCATAGGTGTTGGGCATCAATTAATAACCCCGATGATGAATTATGGATGGTTAGTAAATCTCTTTTTGAATCAGATTGTGTTATTTTTTTCTCTTCGGTAAGATGGGGGGCAGCAAATATGTTTTATCAAAAATTAATTGAGAGACTTAATTGGATAAATAACAGATTTATACCTTACGGTGAGGATAACATAATAAAAGACATTTCATCAGGGTTTATTATTGTTGGACAACACCAATCTGCATTTGAAATTACTCAAACGCAATTCGAGAATCATGACTATTATGGTTTTAAAGCGGACCCAAATTTATATTGGTATTGGAATGCTGAAAACATTCATTTTGACGAAGAAACTTTAGAGGGTTACATTGAGAGTTATCCTGAATTTTTCATAGATTTTCACATTAGAATAGAAAATTAAATCAAAATTTTTTATTTAAAAAATTTATTCTTATACTTGTCATAGATAGAATTTCTAATGATAAAATATCGTATTTTTTGTGATTTAGATGGTGTGTTAATTGATTTCAACCAAGGTTATAAAGACCTAACGGGTATTGATTTGAGTAAATACGAAAATCTGAATGATTCAAAATTTTGGGAACCGATAGAAAACGCCGGTTATGATTTTTGGGTCAACCTTAAATGGATTGAACCCGATGGACACATCCTTTGGGGACACATTTCAAAATACAACCCAACTCTATTATCCGCTCCGTCAAGGCAAGTTGAATCTCGCATAGGAAAAATGGATTGGGTAAGTAGGGAATTACCTGGTGTACCTTTAATATTGAGAAGTGCTAAACACAAAAAAGATTTTGCGGGGCCGTACACGATATTAATCGATGACAGAAAAGACACCATAAACGGTTGGAACGAAAACGGTGGCGAGGGTATCCTTCACACATCTGCCGAAGAAACAATCAAAACACTAAAAGAAAAATATAATTTACACTAATGGCAGAAAATGGTTCATCATCAGGAGGAATTGGATTCTTCGGTCTGATGTTTTTAATTTTTATGACACTAAAACTGACTGGTGTTATTGATTGGTCGTGGTGGTGGGTAACCGCACCTTTATGGGGTGGATTTGCTCTTATTTTTATAGTCATTATGATTGTTGTACTTGTAAAAACTATTGACAGATGATATACGTATCAATAGATATTGAAACTTCGGGTCTCGAACCGTTAAACCACAGTGTGTTATCTTTTGGTGCCATTATCGAGGACACCACCAATAAATTACCATATGAGCAATTGCCAAAGTTTAATGCTATCGTACTTCAAAATCAAATTACAGGTTCACCGAGAGCGATTTCTATGAACAAAGAAATCATATCCTTAATTGGTGAATATAAGGAGGGTAACGACGAGGATAGAGCAAACTTAGAACACCATAGTGATTATGTATTTTTAGAAGAGAGTGAACTCTCACAAAAATTCTATGATTTTTTATTCTTAAATGGAGTTTATCCAAATTCATGGTTTCAAAAGAATTACCCTAAAACAACATCTTGGGGTTCGTTTAGAAATGTTAATGGAACAATGATACCCGCATTTAACAATCATACACCATCTTTGACCATTAATGTCGCTGGTAAAAATTTTGGAACTTTTGATAAACTATTTTTAGACGAACTTCCATGGTGGAGAAAACTAATAAAAATCAGACAAAGAATTATTGACCCTTCCGTTTTGTATTGTAAATGGGATGAGGATGAATCAATTCCAAGTCTTAAGAAATGTAAAGAACGTGCCGGTATCGATGGAGAAGTTACACACACCGCTATTGAGGACGCTTGGGATGTAGTTCAAATGTTACGTAAATTTTATTAATCAACAAATGTAAATTAAATCAATATGTCTAAAATAAAAGAATTAAAACAACACCCCGACAACAACATAAGTATGGTTGATGTCTTTAAAATATTTTGTCCTGAAGGTAAAACTAAGTACATTGAATTTTTACTTCAACTTATAAAGAATACTAATCATTTGGATGCTTACATTAATCAGTTAAAAGAAAATTTAGAGGCGGAGTTTGGAATTAACCCCGATAAATTAACGGAGTTAACACCGTTTCAACTTTTCGTATCTTTTAGATTTGTGGAAACGAGCTTAAATTCCACTGACTTGAAAACCTTTCAAAAATTTTGTGATTACAATGAAAGAGGTTTAATTCACAATAATGATTTGACGAGATATAAAAGTTTTGAGGACGTGATGGGGGCAACAAGTGTTGCAGAAATTAAAGCTTTTGAAAAAGACTTGGAGAAACAAATTAAAACTCTTTATACCTCTGATGAGTGGATTGTATTGAGACCTCTAACATTCCATGCGTCTAAAAAATACGGTTCATCAACTAAATGGTGTACGTCATCAGAGAATAATCCTGATTATTTCTTGAGATACTCTAAAAGAGGTATTCTTGTATATTTTATTAACAAGTTTACAGGATTGAAGGTCGGAGCGTTCAAATCTTTAGATGGTGAACCAGAATATTCTTTTTGGAATCAAGTGGATTCAAGAATTGATTCTATGGAAAGTGGATTACCTGATTTCATTTTGGATGTACTCAAAAAAGAAGTTAGTGAGAATCCGGTAACCAACAATTCCTTGTTGTCTGAAGAAGATAGAATCAAAGAGGATATGTTATTGAATGAGGGTCTCAAAAAAATGGGGGTACGGGAAGAACCAACGGATATGGAAGCCCCAACGGATGAAGCTGTGATGAGTGAAGCGGCGCCTATGGATTATAGAAATGTTGATATTAGAGAAGAGAGAGAATGGGCGATTGAAAGTGGTAATGAATCTCCCATGGAAGAAAGGTCATATGAGGAAAGTGGAATGATGTCGGGAGAACCGAGAGAAGTCCTACGAGGAAGTTATGACAATGAAAACGCAGCAATGAGGAGAATTTAATCATAATCAAATCTAAAATTGTAAAGAGGGACTTCGGTCCCTCTTTTTTTTAAAAAAAATTTGTATATCTCAAATACTAGTTGTATATTTGTTTGTAAATCATAAAAAAATGAAAAAATTATTAATGATATTATGTGTATCGATGGTCGGTAACACATGGGCTCAGGGACTTAGACTACCTGAGAGAGTATTCAATTACGCATTATCATATGGACCAAGAGGTAACCATTCTTATTATTCCGTAGGTTATGAGTTTTCTGCGGAAAAAACCAATGCGAGTATTGGTGTCGGATATAGTAAAATTATGGCCGAATTAAATCTCTTTAATCCACACACACTTACCATAAATGGTAAACCCGAAGAGATTTATGTTGGATTAAATTATGTATACACCAATAAAGATTTTAGGTGGTTAATCTTAACAGGGGGTGTCGGTTACTCAACCAATGGTAACAATCAAATTTTGTTAAAAACCGCAGCAAATTTGAGAGTATCATATCCTTTTTATATAACTTTAACTTTTTACCAAACCAACAAACCACAGTTTATGGTAGGGGGTAAACTATTCATTTTTTAAATATGAAAATAGCGCTGATAGCTCACGACGGTAAGAAAGCAGACATGGTTGCTTTTGTTATGAAACGATTAGATTTCTTTAATCGAAAAGATGTGGAGATTGTTGCCACTGGAACCACGGGTAAAAGAATTATGTTTGCCGGCGTTACAAAAGTTGAACAAGTAAATTCTGGTCCAATGGGTGGAGACGCCCAAATAGCCGCCATGGTTTCGAGAAAAGAAATTGATGCAGTAATATTTTTCAGGGACCCATTGGATAAACATCCACATGAACCTGATGTTCAAATGTTAATGAGAGTATGTGATGTACATGAAGTTGCATTATCCACAAACTACTCAAGCGCGAGAATGGTCGTAGACCATTTCACCAAAATTTAAATTTTGGAACAATAGTTGTCTAACACTAAAGCACAAAAATTATGTTTTACAAATATGATAAAACCCATCTCCTTTGGAGGAAAGATTGGAAAAAAGTAAAGATTACATTATCGGTAGTAATCGTTTTAGTTATTTCTTCATTTATTTTTGGGAGGTTTATAAGATTTAAAAATTTGGATGACTATGAAAAAGAATTGATTGTTGTTTCATTGGAGAAAGAAAAAAACAAGTTTTCAGAAGATAAATTTGTCTCTGAATTAAAACGACTAAATGTTAAGTTTCCATATATAGTGATGGCACAAGCAATTGCAGAAACGGGTCATTATAAGAGTCAGGTGTTTAAAGAAAATAATAATCTCTTTGGAATGAAACAGGCGACTGTTAGAATCAACACCGCTAAGGGAACACAAAATGGTCATGCGTATTATGATAATTGGTATCAGTCTGTATATGATTACGCGTTTTATCAGTGTCGTTATCTTGGACAAATTAACTCAGAAAACGAATACTATTTGTATTTATCAAGTACTTATGCCGAAGCTGGTGATAGATATATAAATTTATTAAAAGAAATAATTAATACAGAAAATTTAAAAGAAAAATTTTAAATATGAATGTAAAACAAGTTACAATTATTTTTCAAAAACCATATTAGAAGTTCCCATAAACGGGAATTTTTTTTGCATTTATTTGGAAATATCAAAAATATTAAATATTATTTAGATGTTAAACACAAAAATATGCAAACATTACTTTTCAACACAACAACAAAAGAAGTCAAACTTTACGAAGGTGAAAAACAATCCTCTAAATTATTAGATTTAGTAACTCAGGTTCCAACCGTCAGAATTGTAGAAAGTGGTTACTATGAGGTTATGAAAAAAATTGACGGCGGAGAAAAAAATATACCCGTTCTTAGAGTACCTATTTCTAATACCAACATGTTCATTGAAAAATAAAAATGATAAATTTTACTCCAAGTACATTTCAAAAAGATATTTTTGATTTTGTACTAAAAGACAATCGAAACTTAGTTGTATCGGCTGTTGCTGGTAGTGGTAAAACAACTACATTATTAAAATCATTAGATTTAATACCATTTGAATATTCTGTATTATTTCTTGCATTTAATAAAAGTATTGTTGATGAACTAATAGAGAGAGTACCCAAAAAAAGTAACATACATTTAAAAACTTTACATAAGTTTGGATACGGCACTATTAGAAAAAATTTCGATTCAAATCTCGACCCTTTAAAATACAGAAGTATTGTTTGGAATGTGATTGATTTTCTAAGTGGTAAAAAAGAAAACTCAATAGATAAATATAAGTTTGATGAAGAGCATTTAAATTATTGTAATCAATTATCTGAGTACTTTAAAAGTAATGAAATTGATTATTCTAAATTTGTCACCGACATTGTCAACCTTTGTAATTTATCTAGATTGCATCTTGTTAATTTTGATATTAAACCGATAGGTGTTGGTGAAATAAATCGTTTATCCGAGATTCACTCAATTAGTAATCAGGACGGAGAATCGACATGTGCATGGTATCTTTCTAAATTGGGTATTTTCTACAAGAGTGAGGTTGACCACACAGACCAAATTTATTTACCTAACATTTTAAATCTACCAACCGAAACATATGATTTTGTTTTCATTGATGAGTGTCAAGATTTGAATTCTTGTCAACGAATGTTGATGCAAAAAGCATTAAAACCAAATACAGGTAGATTCATTGCGGTTGGTGACCCCAAACAAGCAATATATGCATTTGCAGGCGCTGACCATGAATCATATGAGAAATTGAAAAGTATTCCGAACACACTTGAATTACCCTTATCTTACACCTATAGGTGTGCACCACAAATTTTGAATTTAGTACGTCACTTAAATCCAGCAATAATCGCCCACCCAAAAAATAAAAAGGGAAAAGTTTTAGAAACATTTTCTTATAAAGACCTACAAGACGGTGACATGGTTTTATGTAGAAACACTTTTCCAATTGTGTCTCTCTGTATAAAACTTTTAAGTGAAGAAAAGAAATCCTATATCATAGGTTCAGATATTGGAAAATCACTCATCACATTGATTGAGTCTTCTCGAAATAAAACCCAAGAGTTTACTATGGAAAACGTTTTGTGTTCTTTACTTAAACAGAAGGAAAAAATGATTGAAAAGATAATGTCTTCACAAACAATGAAAAAAAGTGAGGCATCTGAAGACAGCCAAGTTGTTATCTTTTCTGAAAAAATTCAAGTTATCGAAGCGTTGAGTAATAATATAGAGGACCCAAATGTGGTAATAGAAAAAATACAAAAGATTTTTGCTGACGATAAAAAAAACGGGATTTGTTTAAGTACAATTCACAAATCTAAGGGTTTGGAAGCTGAAAGGGTTTTTATTATTCACCCCGAACTTATTCCGTCAAAGTTCGCAACATTACCTTGGCAAGTAGAACAAGAAAGGAATTTAGAATATGTTGCATACACAAGAGCGAAAACTACTTTAGGATTCATTAACGACTTTGACGCTTTCACCACTCACAAAACAAGAGACATAAATGAATCAAAATTGAAAATTAGTAAACACGTTGGTAGTCCAGGTATGAAAATGTATTTTGAATTAACCGTAATTGACGTAAGAACAATAAATGGTATGTATGGGGAAACCACTGTGTACGATTTGGTTGATAAAAATGGTAACATGTTTTGTAAGTTTGGTAACATTAGTGATGAATATCTTACAAATAACTTACAAAACAGAGTTGCAATAAATTCAAAAGTTTCTTTTTATGGAATAATAAAAGAACATTCTGATTTTAGGGGTAACAAAGTAACCAAATTAGGTAAAATATCACAATACTGATTTGACAATTTGAAATATTTTAACTATATTTGAAACATGGGATGCGATATTCATGTTTATTTAGAAAAATACACCTCAGTAAATGGTGAGAACAAGTGGGTCAACGTTGACCATTGGCAAGTAAATCCAAATTTCGGCATTTTTGAAAACGAACCTGAGTACGACCAAGTTTCTTTTTATTGGGGTAGGAATTACGATTTGTTTTCAATTCTTGCTGAGATTAGGGGTTCCATGGACTCAATTGACAGTCCAAGAGGATTACCTGAGGATGTGAGTTCAGTCACTAAAAAACAATACGATATACACCGAGAAATCCATACCCCTTCTTACTACACACTAAAAGAACTGAAGGATTATCTATATAACAATTCCGACAATGAAGAAATAGTTGAGAACTTGAAAGGTTTTGTTGAGCGTATGGACAACAGATTTAAAGAAGAGTTTTGGATAACAAACGACGACGAAAAGAGATACACAGTTAAAGAGAATGGATTCAGGGTTGTCTTTTGGTTTGACAATTAATTTTATCAATGTTAGACGATAAATTATATAATGCAGCAAGAGAGTTCGTTAAAAAATACGAACAAGAAAATGTTAGTGAACACATCATTAACATTATAGTTTCAATTATGAGAACGAGAGATAGCATTGGACCTGTTGGTGGTGGTTTTGTTCAGTGCGTAGTAAACAATGATTTGTATGGTGCTTTGGTTAGGGCGGATAATGAATGTTTGAAGCATATTAAATTAATTGCGTTATCTAAAAATAATTGTTTTTGTGAAATTTAATTTATTTTTTTACTATAAAATTTTATATTTAGAACATGAAAAAACTTACATTAATATTAACACTTAGTTTGGTTTTTATGTCTTGTAAATACAAAACTACTTACATCGACAAAAAAGTAAAATGCGTCATTGATTCTGTGGAATACCATGGCGTTAGTCAAGACAATACTATGCAAACAACACCGTATTGGAAATTATATTTAAGAGAACCTAAAATAAAAATAACTTCACATAGGTGCTACGAAAAAGGTGACACTATTGAGGTTATAGAAAGACAAATAAAAAAATAAAAATATGATTAATAGAACTTTTACTCCCGAGTGGAAACTATGGATTTGGTCGAACATTGTTAAGGGATACGATAAAGAATCCATATTTAATGTATTATTGAATAACGGATTCGATTATAATTTAATAAAAAAAGAATTAGAAATCGAACCGACGAATGCTCTAATTTGGCAAAGACAATATTCACAGGAAAATCTCAACCAATCTTACGAAATTGAATTATACCCATTTAATAAATCTATTTGTGATGACCCAAAAGCTTATAGAATTGAAAACAATTTCGTTGAAATATATCATTATCCTGAATTATTAACGTTGTCCGAATGTGATGATTTGATAATCATCACGGATAAAAAATTAAATTCACAGAAAAAATCTAAAGACGTACAATCACCTTTGATTCATAAATTAGATAAGAAGTCAAAACTTTACAAAAAAGTAAATGAGAGAATTAATTCTGTGGTGGGACTTTTAGACTCTTTTGGTGAAGATATTTTTATTCAAAAAATAAGACCTGAATTTGACTACAAAGAAAAATACGATTTCCTACTGCCCAATCAAATATTGGAGGATAAATTATTTACAAACATGGGCATGAGGATATGGAGCGTTCAAATATCATTAAATAACATCACTGAGGGGGGTCATTTAACTTTCCAATCTATTGATAGAAGTGTAAAACCCATTAAAGGAGATGGTGTAATTTGGAAAAATTTATATCACGACTTTAAACCAAATCCGTACACTAAACATACACATTTTAAAACAACCGAAGGTGACAAATATGTGTTGTTCAAATATTATAGAATGGAGGATGGTAGTCAGGTTAAAAAAGAAGGTCAACAAGAGATTGAAATCCAACTCGATGAAGTTAAGTAGTCTTATTTTATTTCTTGTATTGGTTAGTTCATACTCTCAACCTAATACAAAACAAGTTTTGAATGAATCCAACAACCCCCCAAAATATTAAATTAACTAATCAAAGTGAGTTCAGAGTTTTTGAATGGAAACATAAAGGACATACATACCTAATAATTGATATCCCCCATGGTTCAGGAATCACACACGCAGGACATTGTCCCTGTGGAAAATAAATTAACAACAGAACAGGAAGATATTTTGTGGTGGGAACACTATGAAAAAATGTATTTAACCAACAAAGATGGGGAATCTGAATTTTTATGAGGATATAAAAATTGGTCAAACCAATGAGCAAGTCGTTATTGAAGTATTTGAAAAAGAATATAACGCCATTTGTGTTGGGAAGAGTGAAAAGGAAAATGGTGATTTAAAAGAGTTTGATTTAATATTCAATTTCCCAACCAAAACTCACGTGGTTGCTGAGGTTAAGACTGAAGATAAGTGGGTACAACCTGGTAGATGGTTACCAAATGGTGCATACTTTCCCGGAATAGACACAGGAAACATTTGTATCGAATTTAGGATGCACGGTAAAGACAGTGGAATCATGGTAACCAAATCTGATTTGTGGGTGATAGTGTTTATGAATATCAAAGAGATTTGGGTCGTGAGAACCGAAAAATTAAAGAAGTTATTATCTCAAAATAACTTCAATATTAAGATTGGTGGTGACGAAGTTTATGCTGGTACAAATACGGCAATACCCGAGGAAAAAAGGTCACACATGTATCTTATTCCAAGAAAAGAATACGAAAATCATTTTACAATTTTAAAATACTAAGAAGACTTTTCTCTAATAAAATCTCTTATTATTTTACCCATTACATTTGCGAAATTCAATTCAATTAATTCTTCTTGGTTTACAAATCTAAGGTATTGACCTTCATTTAATGGGATTTCATTAATTGGTTTGTTTATTACACCTTGAAATATGTATTTCATATTAGGTGTCACGTCACCTTCTATACAAACATACTTCTTCCAAAAAGAAAAGTTTCTCAGATTATTTGAATCAAATTCAATTTCCTCTATCATCTCCCTTTTCAAAGCTTCTAATGGTGTCTCCCTTTTCTCCACATGACCACCAATTAAATCCCAATGGTTAGGAAAGGGTATTTCGGGATTATTATCTCTTAGGTAAACCAAATATTCACCCTGAAGATTCTGAAGTATTATTTGAGATATTCGTATCATAATTTTGAATTATAAAGATAAATATTTATATTTTACATATGAAAATATTATTATTAACATTTGGTGTACTATTTTTAATTGTTATGTACTTCTTAACAACCGAAATAACAATAAACGGGGAACATAATCGGACAGCGTTTAAAATAAAATCAATATTTTATTGGTTTGCTGTTACTTCATCTTTTTGTTTGAGGTACATTGTTGCTTTAAAATTTTAAAAAAATATGAAATGACTAATGCAGAAGTACACGAATATTATGGTTGGTTGGCGTTCAGTGAGGGTTTCTTTCAACAATGGCAAGACGAGGTTTCGAGAAGAATTTTGACTTTAAATCCACATGAAAGTAAAAGAGAGTCTGTGAGGGCTGATATATCTATGCAAGTTTACAAGGAAATGTTAAAACGTAAATCTAATTTAGATTAACGATGACATTTTTGGAAAAAATTAAATTATTAGTGGACAAAAGATATGTGTCCGAGTTTTTAAAAAAACATAAAGATGAATACTTCTGTAATAAATGGTGGTGCCATAAAATTCAAATCTCAACACTACATCTTTCTGAAATTAAAAGTAGTTTAAAAAACATAGACCTTATTGACCCATTATATAAACAAATAGAAAAAGAAATACTTGAGAAGGGTTTTGATTATAATAAAAGTTACATTTATGTTTCTAATAAAAAATATATTATAGATGGTCATCACCGATATTTTATTTTAAAAAAACATTTCGAAGGTACATTTCTAATTACGGTTTTCGTACTTACAGATATGAATAGTAGGTATTTGTATATTTTGAAAATGTCAATTGTTCATTTGTTTGTTTGGTTGATTAGATTTTTATTTAAAAGAAATAAAGGTCAAATTATAGAGTTGAATCTTTAAAAGAGATAATTATAGATATGAAAATAGATGCACTTTTTATTTCAGATGTTCACCTTGGTACGAAAGGTAGTAATTCTGAAATGGTTTTAGAGGTGTTAAAATCTTACGAACCGAATTATCTATTTTTAGTGGGTGACATCATAGATGGTTGGATGTTACAAAGAAAGTTCAGATGGAAACAATCTGACACAAATGTTATTAGAAAAATATTATCACACTCTAAACGAGGTTGTCATGTAGTCTATATCACAGGTAATCACGACGAATTTTTGAGACAGTATAATGATTTATCTTTTGGTAATATTGAAATATGTAACGAGTATAAGTATGGTAATGTTTTTATAACACACGGAGATTTATACGATGGTGTTGTAAAATTGAAATGGTTAGGTGTTTTAGGTTCAATTGGGTATGATATTGCAATATCAGTCGATAGAACCCTCAAAAAATTTGGACACAAAAGGTCTTTATCAAAATTTTTAAAAGACAGTGTAAAAGAAGCCGTAAAATTCATAACAAGTTTTGAATTAGAGTTGGTTAGACAAGCAAAAAAAAGAGAATGTGACACGGTAATTTGTGGTCACATACACAATCCTGAAGATAAAATTATTGAAGGTGTGAGATATTTGAATTGTGGGGATTGGGTTGAGAATAATACTTATATAATACACCATAATGGTAAATTTGAACTTCAGAAATATGACACTCTATAGACCTAAAAAAATAAAAGATAAAATCACAATTGTAATCCCATGTTACAATGAGGAGAGGTATATAAAAAAAACAATTGATTCAATATACAATCAAGTATTAATCGAGGGAACGCGTGTAATCGTATCCGACAACTATTCAACCGATAGAACTAGAGCAATCATAAACAATCTTTCACATATGTATTCAGATAGATTGAATATAGAAATGATTAATGGTGGTAGGGTTGGTGTTGCCAGAAATTTAGGTAGTGATTTAGTCAGGACAGAATACATACTTTTTTTAGACGCGGATATCCGGTTGTTTAACAATGTAACGATACATGATTGTCTTGAAGATATGGTTGAGGACAAATTGGACTTGATGACTTGTAAAGTTAAATCGGTATCGTCGGGTTGGAGGTCTAAACTAGCATTTGTTAGTTTTAATATAGTCAATCAAATAGTCAGTCACTTTACACCTTTCGCGGTCGGAACGTTTTTTCTAACGAGAACCGATAGATTCTTCGAAATGGGAAAGTTTAGTGAGGATTACCCACACAGTGAAGATTATGGTCTAAGTAGAAAATACAACCCAAAAAAGTTTAGAATATCAGAACATTATGTCGGTCAAGATGACCGTAGGTTCAAAAAAATGGGGTATTTTGGTATGATTAAACTACTTGTTAGGTCATTTTTCAATAGAAAAAACGAAGAATATTTCAAGAAAGACATAGGTTATTGGTGATTTCAAAAAAAATTTTGAAATAGTTAAATTTATTCATAATATTGACAAATGATTGTACTTTTATTATTCATCATTTGCATATTATTGTATGCAATTAATGAAAACATCCGAAAAAAATGACCTATGATACATTCCAACCTTCAGGTATACGATTACCTACAACCTCATTACAAATGGAATTTAGTATCAATAGCATTCTGTGATAGAATATTGATGGTTATGGTTTCCAATGGGTGTAGTGAGAAAGAATTTTTAGATTTGAAAGAATATCTAACAAAAAACATGTTTCACAGACATGATGAAACTAACGTCTATTATCGACTTAAAAGTAGGGGAGGGGAATTTGTTAATCCAATTGTTTTTGACAAAGAAAACGGAAATAGCAGGGTCGAAATGACTAAAAGGTTTATTGGTAGAAATTTACTGATTTAATATTACTTTTGTATGGTGATACACAAAAAAGTCAAAGAAGCATACCAAGAATATATCGAGTGGTATGATAATTTAGGTATAAATAAGGAATACCTTAAAGAGGTAAAAATCAAGAGTCTAACTGAATTTGCGCAAAGTATGATTAATGATTATGAACTTTGGTACATGTTTGGTGAGGATTGTACCTTACCACTGTCACTTTTAGAAAGACAAGAAATATACAAGGAAAGATACCCAATTTCATGGGATATTTTATCTCATAAGCATTATGATGATTTTTTAATACCGACAGTTAAACTAATTGAGTAAAAATGAAGTACATATTAAAAACTTATGGGTGGAGCGCCGAGTTTATCGGTAAGAAACTTACAGACGAACAAGTCCAAAAAATTGAACTTTTAAAAGAAGAAAAAAAGTACGATGAACTTTGGGAAGTTAGATTTGACTTGGAAAGTTTAGATATTGACATTTACGATGGTGACATCTTTCACGTAAACAAAGCATTGGATAACCAAACAATGACTTTTGAACTTGAAGATGAAAACGGTAACAACGTATTATCTTTTGGTATTGAAGATATTCAGACAATCTCTTCAGTGAATGAGGATTGGGATGATTATATTTCACATCGAGCATTCCCAATGGAAAGGGGCGAGAACATCTATGTGAGTGTTGATGAAAACAAAGGTGGTATTTGGGAATATGAAATTGAATCTGAAACGGTTCCAACCATTGAAGATTTCACCTACTGTCATGGCTCTGTCGACTTTCCTGATGGGGACTGGGATTACATCGATAGAATATTTTTTAAGGGTGAATCCATCGAACCCTCTGATTTTTTGGACAACTGGGGTAAATCCTCTCAGGTAGACATTTTTAAATTTGAAGAAAACTAGTTCACCTTGTAAAGAATGTCCTTGGGTTGTCAGGAATAATAACAATGACGCAATTATTCATTTTTCCAAAAGAATGAGTAGACCACACGCATGTCACATGATTCAAAAAGATATATGGGGCGTTTCCAAAGATAATATTTGTAAGGGTAGTAAAATACACTTTAAAAAAATTAAATTTATTTAATACATTTAAAAATTAGTTTTTTGTGATTTTTTTGTATTTCACGAAAATTTATTTATATTTGAAGAAAAAACGACCATGGAAAAACTTCCTTTTTGGTTAAACAACTTGGTATACTTCTTATCGGGGGTTGGATTTGGATTTTTAATATTTTTATATCTATGAACACATTTAGTATTGGTCAACGGGTGTTATACAATCGAATGGAATGTATTGTAACCAATGCATCCATCGCTAGTGGAAAAAAGTATGAAGTTTCACCCGTTGGTCGTAATCAATATTTTGTTGTGGGATATTGGGAACTTGAAACACCTAAAATTACATACAATGGACAACCAAGGAAAGAGAAAAGAACAAATTGAATTCAGTGAAAAAATGACTTTTTGGTCATTAGTAAGTATTATCGCGATTATTGTTAGTTTGATAATACTTAATAGGTGAAGACAATGAATATGAGAATATATAAAGCATCAGGTTACACAGAAAATCACACTATGTGCGCAGGAACAGTTTACAAATTTGAGGACCGATGGTTCTTTCGTTATATTTTAATGCTCGACGATGAATACACCGAAATACCGGTTAATGAGGAATCTATCCCAAAATCAAAATGGATGTATGATTTTTTTTCCTCGGGTGTTAGGGTAAACGCTCGAATTGTAACCAAACAAAGAGAAGACGGTACCAAATACGATGAAGCAATTATTACCGAGTAAAAATGAAAACATTTAAAGATTTAGAATTCGAACAAATCGATGGAGCGCCATATATGGTGGGTAAAAAAGTTCGTGTACAATTTGATAATGGATACGGGGTGTCTGTTGTTTCTCACACATTTTCCTACGGAGGTAAAGATGGTTTGTACGAACTTGCGGTCTTAGATAAAAATGGTGACCTCACCTACGAAACACCAATAACCAACGATGTCCTAGGTTATTTGGAACCTGAAGAAGTTACAGAGATTATGACAAAAGTACAGTCTCTGTAATGATAGATAATATAGAATTAATTAAGTCATTACTCAACTTCGAAGATAAGGGTGATTTCTATATGCTCTATATCTTCAAACGAAAGAAAGACCCAACACTACTTTATTTACCAAACTCTTTAAGTTAAAAGATTAATGCGTGAGATTTACAAAATAGTAAAAAAATACAAGAGGTCTTTATTATTAATATACTTCTACATCTTTATTGCTCAAATCATTTTCTTGGTTGAACCCTTTGTCTTGGGTAAATCAATAGATGGTTTATTGAATAAGGAGTATTATTGGATTGGTGTGTTTTTGTTCATTGAGACGCTATCAAATTTTACAATATACAAGAGAATGATATTCGACACCAAGATTTACACATCCATATATAATGATATTGTGTTTAACTATTTAGATAATTCAGAAAACTCTGACGCATCAACACGATTAGGTAGAACCGATTTGGCTCACAATATTGTCGACTTCTTGGAACACCATATTCATTATTACATAATGTCCATACTGACAATTATTGGAACCTTGTTTTTCATATTCATGTCCCATGTGATTACTGGTTTCATTGTGTTATTGTGCGCCCCATTCATTTGTTTTATTGTATGGAAGTTCTATGGTAAGATTGCACAATCTACCAAAGTTAGTCACAACCAACATGAAAAGAAAATGGATGTACTTGGTGGGAATGACCGAGGTATAATCGATACCTTTTTCAAAAGAAGAAGGAAGATTTGGATTTCAGCATCAACCATACAAGGAAAGAATTGGACATCCTTGAATATGGTAAAGACAATCTTCTTGGTCTTAGCATTAATCATCTTCACTCACGAAAATGTAAAACTAACCCAAGGTGAAGCGATTGCCATGTATTCTTATATAAATCAATTTTTGGTTTCTCTTTTGTCCATTCCTGTGGGTATGGAAATGTTAACGAGAATGACCGATGTAATAAACAGATTAAAAACAACAAATGAGTAATAACGAATTATCACCAGTCAATTGGTTAATAAAAAAACTTCAGTTGGATACAAGGTATAGTGGGATTTATGATGATATCCTCAACCAAGCAAGACAAATGGAAGATGACCAATACGAAAAACTAAAGGACTTTGACAATTGGAAAGATTGGAAGAACAATATTGAAACTAAATCAGAATAAGATGACACCACAAGAACAAGCATTAAAAGACACAACTAACAGATACACTAACCTACTTGATGGTTGTGTAAAATCTGGTGTAAGTGTATCAGAAATCATTCGTTACTACGAATCGAGATTGAACAATCAACCAGCACCTGAAACCAAAAGGTCATCGGGAATCGTTGATAATTTTATTGAGGAATATCTTAACTATATGTCAAATGAAGATTAATGTTTATCTAAATATTTTTTGGGATATTCAAATTAATCACTTATAATTGTATTAAAATAAATCGGTCATGAGTACTTGGGAAATTGTATTGTTAATTTTATTCGGAATTTGTCTCATGGGTGCTTTGGTTCAAAAAAAGTGGAATGACTTTTTTTATTATTTGTGTACTGGGTTGGTAGTCATTTCGGAGTTACCCGTTTTTACATCTTTTATCGCTTTAATATTTCTTTTAATCTTACACGTTAACATTAGAAATATGGAAAATTAAGTATATGAAAAGTCTATATCTAAAATAGATATTTATTAATATGGGATACTCAGATTTAGTAATTGACCACTACACCAATCCCCGTAATGTAGGAACATTGGATAAATCCAAATCGAATGTTGGTACGGGATTAGTTGGAGCTCCTGAGTGTGGTGATGTAATGCGTCTACAAATTGAGGTAGACGAAGATACGGGTATTATAAAAGAAGCAAAATTTAAAACATTTGGATGTGGTTCTGCAATTGCTTCATCATCATTAGTAACTGAATGGTTAAAGGGTAAATCAATAGATAAAGCACTTACTATTGATAATATGGATATAGTTGAAGAACTTAATCTACCGCCAGTCAAAATACATTGTTCAGTTTTAGCTGAAGACGCTATCGTTGCGGCTATAGATGATTACAGAAAAAAACAAGGTCTCAAAGAATTGATTAATAATAAAACAATTTTATCATAAATTTTAGATGATTACAGTATCAGAATCTGCATCAAAGAAATTAAATTTACTAATAGAAGAAAGTGGATGTGTAACACCATTTGTGAGGGTTGCGGTAAAAGGGGGTGGATGTAGTGGTTTATCTTATGACCTATCATTTGATACAGAACAAAATATAAACGACACATTAGCGGAAGATAAGGGAATAAAAATTTTGGTGGACAATAAATCTTTATTATACCTTTGTGGCACCGAATTAGAATTTTCTGATGGGTTAAACGGAAAAGGTTTTCAATTTATTAATCCCAACGCTAGTCGAACCTGTGGATGTGGGGAATCATTTTCAATATAAAACAGTGTTTGTTTAACCAAATCTCATTATACAATACCCTAAAAACTAAATTTTTGGAGAGGTTATTTAAAAAAATCATCATATAATTTGGTTCTTATCAAACTTTTTATTAATTTTAAATGTTATTGATATGGTATTGACCATTTTGATACATTATTAACTTAACTAAATAACATAAAAATGAATAAATTATCTATCCTCGAAATCGGAATTGTCGTTTTATCCGTGATTTGTATTTTTGTATCTGAGTACCTTTACTTATTTCAGGGCGACCAAATGAAAGCGATTTTTATTGGTCTTTGGCCGCCAACAATGCTTGGACTTTTGAATTACATCAATTCAAAAAGAAAATGAAATGGAAAATTTGGATATTATCATATTGACTATCGTTATTGTTTTTCTTTTCGCGGGATTTATATTTATACCATTGTTATATGCGCACAAGATAGAAAAAAAATACATAACGAAAAATCACTTAAATCGTAGTTGTTCAGATAAAATTAAATTTGTTAATTCTTATAACAATATTGAAAATTAAATGGAAAATATAGAAGTTATCATATTATCTGTAATCGTTACCATCCTTTTTTCACTATTTTTAGGTTTAACCATAAGGGAACTTAATAATCCACAGGAAACATTAAGACCCTCAGATGAGTCGGGACCAAGAGCTAATCTTGTCAAATTTTTGGGTCGTTGTTTTGATTCTCCAACTCCAACAAAAGTGGAAGAAAATAAAACAACCAGTGAGGAGGAAAAATTTATTTTATAAATGTCTTCATAATGAAAAAAATTCCCGGTTCCGGCGCCCGAGGTTCATTTTAATGGAAAAAAAATAACACAGTATGGGACAAATAGTTTATACATACGAAAAATGTAGGGAAGAGGCGTTAAAATACAAAACAAGGTTTGAGTTAAAAAAAAATAACCGTAATGTTTTAATGCCATTTATCGTAATAAATGGAATCACACTATTTTCTCACATATAACTATTGTCGGTCAATCCCCGAAAATCCGACCATCAAGATTAACCATACTTAGGTTACATAATTTGGTGACACCAGCTCAAAAGAAACTTGAGTATAAAAGTTCAGAGTACAAACAGTATATGGAAAGAGTAAACAATTCACTGAACAAATATTAAAGTATGGTCACAGTTGGGGTGATAGCGGGAAATTTTGACATTATCCATCCGGGGTATATTCATATGTTCAACGAATGTAAAAAACATTGTGACTATTTGGTTGTATGTTTACACGAGGACCCGTCTATTGAAAGACCCGAGAAACTAAAACCGGTGTTATCCTTAGATGAAAGGACCCAAATACTGGAATCATTAAGACAAGTTGATGAGGTGATTCCATATAGTTTTGAAATAAATCTATATGAGATTTTAAAGAATAGAAATTTTCATGTTAGGTTCTTGGGTGATGATTATAAAAACAAATCGTACACTGGTGATAACCTACCAATCCCCATACATTATTTAGATAGGTCTCACGGTTGGTCAACCACAAAATACAAAACGTTAATATCGAACACCATTAACTTAAACAAATTTTAAAAAATATAAATATTTTTTTGGAAATCTCAAAAAATACATTACATTTGTATTGTAATTGTTCTTTGAAATATTGGAAACTTCAATATATTATTTCATCAGAGGTAAAACTTTGGTGGGGGTGGTTGTACACCCCATAGTGAATCCTGAATAAACAGGGTGGAATTTATCTGGAGATTAACTTCTCACTCACTAAATACCTTTTATTTTTAAATAAGGGAATCATTCACAATATGTTGATTCGTAATAAGATGGGTTAACCATGTTGTAAATACCTCTTATTTGAAAGGTGTATACAACTGGTTTGAACTGTTTGCACCTCCCTGAAGAGTTGTAAATACCTCTTATTTGAAAGGTGTATACAACTATGACCAACAGAACTTGATGTTAAATCAAGTTGTAGATACCTCTTATTTGAAAGGTGTATACAACTGAAATTCCACCTAATGACTGGAATCCAGGTTGTGGATACCTCTTATTTGAAAGGTATATACAACGTTAATCCTCTTTGATTGTGAGGTTATGTGTTGTGGATACCTCTTATTTGAAAGGTACATACAACCGATGAACCGGGTCCTTATCAAATTGAGAGCGTTGTAAATACCTCTTATTTGAAAGGTGTATACAACGCAATAACCCAATTCCATAATTACGGTATAGTTGTGGATACCTCTTATTTGAAAGGTGTATACAACAGAGAATGATTCAACGGCCATTCCAATAAGTTGTAGATACCACTTATTTGAAAGGTGTATACAACGTCACTTGTGGCCACTAAATCTGTTGTAGATACCACTTATTTGAAAGGTGTATACAACATTTGTTCTTTATGTTGATGTGGAGGACGCACTGTAACGCTAAGGTTACTGGTTGTAGATACCTCTTATTTGAAAGGTATATACAACTAGTCGTATTAGTACCGATACTACAAAAACGGAAAGGTATATACAACATGTAGACTCTTGGGTGTTGTGTTAACCACGTTGTAGATACCACTTGTTTGAAAGGTATATACAACTTTAGTCCAGTCATCCAAAGGAAAATTTGGTTACCACTTGAAGTTTTTAATATGACAATGAACATAAACCCGAACATGACATGCCAATAATCACAAGAAAAATCAAATTGATTGCGGTTGGTGAAACCAGCAAGGACAAAACCGCATCGTACAACTATGTTAAAAGGATTGCATCCGATTTAACTCAGGTGGGTAATGAAGTTATTCGTCTTCACGTTTGTAATCAATATGAATTGGATAGATTAAAATCATCCATGAACATATCCAAGGGTGATGCAATCAAGATTTTTCAAGAACAGATTGGTACATCAGTTCAGAACAGTGGTTATCAAATGTTAACCAAGTTTCCATATATTGCTTCAGATATTAGAACAAACTTCAATCAGAAGATATTCAAAACCATTAAGGAAAACTTTCACGACATCATGAACAGCAAGATGTCGGTACCATCATTTAGGAAGACATCCATATCCATTCCGTTCAGTGGTGTAAAGGCGGGTGAATGTGTATTATTTGTTGATGATGATGATGAACATATGTTTAACTTTCCTTTATCATCATCGGAAAAAAGTATTCATAAGGAAATTAAATTCAGATTACATTATGGTAGGGACCCCAGTAACAATCGTGTCATTGTAAATAGGATTTTGGATGGGACTTATAAGATGAACGGGAGTTCCATTCAGATTGACGATAACGATTTGTACTTGTTGTTGACCTGTGATATTCCTGTAAATGTATCCAATAATATGGACCCCAATAAGGTAATGGGAATTGATTTGGGTATTAACCGACCGGTATCAATTTATATTGATGGGGAGAAACGTCAACCATCACAAATTCAATTGGGTGAGAAGATTCAATCTGAAAGGATGAGGTTCTACAAACAACGTAGAGCACTTCAACAATCCATGAAGTTTGCCAAGGGTGGACACGGAAGAAAGAGAAAGATGTTGGGGATGGAAAAACTAAGGGAAAAGGAATCCAATTGGGCTACTCTTATGAATCACAACATCAGTAGGGAGGTTATTAATATTGCGCAACAATATAATGTGGGCATTATTAAGATGGAGGATTTAACCGGTATAACCACGAACAAGAATGATTATTTTTTAAAATCGTGGGCATACTACCAACTTCAGACCGACATTGAATATAAAGCGAAGATGGTTGGAATTCAAATTCTGTGGGTAAATCCAAAAGACACATCCATTACATGTCCAACTTGTAAGAATGTGAATAAGGAGAACAGAAATGATAAGGATAAAACCAAGTTCTCTTGTGTTAATATAGAATGTGATGATTTTGGTAAACTAAAGGATGCTGATATCACCGCAGCACACAATATTACTTATTCTGAAGGTTCTGATGTGAAAGGTAAGAGTAAGAAAGGTAGATTATTAAAAGGTATTCAAAAGAAACAAGACATTTTCATCACCACAAGTGATGGGGTTGGTTGTACAACCCATAGTGATTCCTTGTATAAACAGGAGGAGGTAATCTCGGAGTAATGGACTCACTCACTAAGTACTTTTCAAAGGTGTATACAACTAGTAGAATGTCAAATGATGATAACGGAAGAAAATTTAATTAATTTGGGGTAACAAGTGGATAGGATGAAGATTGCGGTAATTGCTCATGATGGAAAGAAGGTGGACATGGTGGCGTTTTGGATTTATTTCAAATGAAAAGTTCAATGAACTTCTTGAACAAGCCAAAGAAATGGAGAAAGAGCAGATAATTGAGTTTGCTAAACATTGTTTAGACAAGAGCATAGACTTGGACATTTTAATGGCATATAATCAAGTAGAAATTGAGTATACCAATAGAACCTTTAAATCAGAATAAGATGAGCGCAAAAATAGAAATAAACAAAATTTACAACGAAGATTGTTTGATAACTATGAGTAAAATGCCAGATAATTTCTGCGATTTAATTGTAACATCTCCCCCATACGATAATATGAGAGATTACAATGGATATAAACTTGACTTGCACAAAGTAGGAGAAGAACTATATAGAATAACAAAAGATGGAGGAATGGTTTGTTTTGTGATGCAAGACCAGACAAAGAATTTTGGAAAATCATTAACCACATTCAAAACTGCTATTGACTTTTACAATATCGGGTTCAAATTGTTTGAATGTTGCATATATCGCAAATACGGACAAGAAGGAGCTTGGTGGAATAAAAGATTTAGAATTGACCACGAATATATTTTAATGTTTCTCAAGGGAGATAAGCCAAAATCATTTAACAAAGAGCCGTTGAAAATTCCATCAAAGCACGGTGGTAAAACAATTACAGGATGTGCTACGAGGCAAACCGATGGCACTACTCAAAAATCAAGAGCAATTAAAATTAACTTGATGAAATGTAGGGGTAGTGTTTGGGAATATCTAAATGGTGGAGATAAGAATAAAATTAAACGAAAGCATCCTGCTACATTTCCTGATTCTCTTGCAAATGATTTAATAGTTTGTTTTAGCAAAGAAAAAGATATAGTTTACGATTGTTTTGGCGGTAGTGGAACTACAAGTAAGATGTCTGCAAAAAATAATAGAAGTTGGATTATTTCAGAAATAAGTAGTGAATACTGTAAAATCATAAGTGAAAGAATGTCTGAAATATAATCAGTTAAATCAGAATAAGATGGAGAAGATGAAGAATAAATTAATCAATGATTTGAAGTACTGTGCAGATTCGATAAAGATATATGGAGATACAGAAGGATATCTGGATGACCATCATATGAAGTTGATTCTAATGAAGTTGAATGAGATGTCGTATTATTATTCCAAGGAACTAAACCGCAGGGAGATTCTCAAGAACAAGAAGGGATATGAATATAGATTGCTCAAGCATCTATCTGAAAAGTACCCAGATGAGGATGTAAAGTAAAACCGGGGGATAAACTCATAATATGAATATAGAACAATATAGTATAGAAGAACTTATAGAACTAAGGAATACTATCAATGGTATAATAGATACCTATGAAGATGGATATACCTATATCTGTAATATAAGAAGTTATGGAAAGAATTGGGTAGATAAGAATATAAAGAATGTACATATACTACAAGAACTATGTCATCAATATTATGGATATGATGGTATAGTAGATGTATATTCAACCAACCCCAATCTAAATGAATTGGATAACTATGGAAAAACAATGTACATAGTATCAGTAGAGGAATATGATAAATGGAAAGGATATGATTCCCTAAAGAATATTATAGAACAACTCGAAATGGAAATAAAGGAATGGAACGAAAGACATACTTTACCATTTAGAGATAGACCTGTATTCGGACCTTTATATAGTGAAGAAGAATTGGAAGGTTTTAAAAAAGAACTATCCGAATATGATATGAACTTTATTGCTCCTGTAGAATATCATCCCATAGATACAGATTCATGACATATGGATTTGGGAGGTTTACCTCCCCATAGGTTATGTCAAACTTCTAGGTATCTAAAACAATATACCCATCAGTTTGTTATATGATTATGAAAAAGTACATGTTACATCGTCCCCTTTCCGATATGGAATCTGATGGGGTTTATTTTGACGAATCGGTTAAGAAGAAACTGTTAGAAGAAAGAGAAAAAGAGATATGCCATTATAGTGGTTTACCATCGGTTATAATGTATAGTACTAATAGGGTTTTACCCCACAATACACACAATGTAATACAGAAAGAGTCAAAAAATACTTGATTTTAATCCCTTAATTTAAATATTTTTTGTCGTAACAAATTTTTTTAAAATATAAAGGGATGTATGACAAAAAATACCGCTGGTCGTATTACAATCAGTAAAAGTGTATAAAAATGGGAAAAAGTGGGACAAAGTGTAGGATTGACTCTTGCGTGAAATAAGAGTTATATTTTTATATTTTCAGAAATGTCATACAATAAAAAACCCCCAAGTGTTTTACAAGGGGGTTGATGTAATACGTATATATGTCATACATCAGTTCCTGAGGAAGATGATTGACACACCGAATTTATGAAATCTAAGTTTAAGTTCGTTCTTTAAAGAATCGTTTTGAAATTGATTTGAGTCTTTGAACGACGTGTAAATAACCGTAGATAAATCTTTTTTGTTTTCCAAAGTTTTCTTTGTGGGTTCTATTCTAATGTCAGGGGTGTCGGTCAATTCGTATGGTATACCATAAATGTTTCCGACTTTAAGGACATTGTAATACGTGGTAGCTATCTTACCCAAAATTTTAACCCACTCGTCCATCCCTTCAAATGGTTTTGGGATTATATTTGGAGGTAATACATACGAATATTCGCCAGACAAAATGTATTGTATTGTGGGGAGGTCGTACTTCAGGCGGTTATACACTTCTCTTGAAACATTATCAGCGTCAATGGTGAAATGAAATAAACCATCTTTATATTCTATGTTACCGATTCCAAGTTTAAAAGGGTACTCACCAAAACCCATTTCCTGAATTTTCTTGCCAACCAAATTGTATACGTCGTTAACCAGCTGAGGGTAAACTTTCGTTGTGTCCACCCATAGTACCAAAACACATTCACTAATAAATGCCACACCATCTATGGTTCCTTGTGTTGGGTTTTTTGCGAGAACATCATCAATTTTAATCACCCCATTAGTTAGACCTCTTAGTTTCTCAACTATCATTGGTAATGACTGGTTGAACTTCTCAACGTCATCACCCTTAATTATTTCAGTTAGTTTCATATTAGTTGAACTTTACTTATAAATACCATTACCCCGCCAAACTAAATCGACCATCTCAGTTCCCTGTACTAACTAATGTTAGTTAGTTTTGTGCCAAACTAAATCGACCCGTCGGATGGTCCCTGAGGATTCTGATTCCGCCAAACTAAATCCGGAGTCACAGGTCCCTCTTCAGAATTTTCTTATAAAAAAAAATCCTGTGGGATTAATCACAGGATTTGGTTAAGAGGTCTTGAGTTAATATCACATGTTGCTCAAGATACTCTTACGGAACTCGAACGCTTTCTTCTTTGAAGAGAAGTTCTGAGAGTAACGGGTTCCGTTCACACTAGCGCGTACACGGTAAGAGAAACCATCGTAGTAGATGTGGTGAGAAACCGGTACGTAAGTACTTACGGTTGCTTTAACCACTGGTGCGGCTACGGCTTTTTTACCTCCACCCTTCTTAGGGGCTGGAGCTGGTTTGCTTGCGGGCTTGCTAGCTGTTTTTTTTGTAGTGGACTTTTTTGTTGCCATAATATATTGATTTTAATATATAAAATATAAACAATAAAATCCTAAAAACCAAATCCTATAAAAAAAAAATTTCAAAGAACTAATGCCAATCTAAATCCAGATTCCGGGGTCACCTGTCGTCTGTACGTCGCCAAACTAAATCCACAGTGTAACACCCTCCTCAGGATTCTCGGGGTACCTTGTCTTATTGAGACAGTCTTTACATGAACTGGGTAGTAGATTATACTTACCCCTCAACCCGTCTACCTGAAAATAAGATAGAGGTGTTGGTATCATGTCTCCACACTCATGACAGTGTATCCTGTATACTCCTAACTTACCTGAATTATAATAATCAGTTAAGTCATATGATTTACCTGTCACAACGTTGTCATCCACGTGTGTGACTGTGTCTTCTATTATTTCACCTGTAGTAGGGTTGGTAAAGTATACCTTATCCCTGATGAAGAGTTTCACTGAAGTTTCCCCCTTTCTTCTATACGTCGTAAGTATTGGGTAAACATTTTTGCCGCAATAGCCAACTTCTGTGGTCTAAAACAATATTTGTTACCAAGTCTAGCCATTGCTATCCTCATGAACTGTTCCTGAATCTGTGGTTCTACTCGTATCATGACTTTAAATATTACTAAAGGTGAGTATTGAACACATCGAAATCTCTAATCCCCATATTCTGTCTCTCCACTTTTGCGTTGTGCTGTAAAAATGATTGGATACTTTCACCCTGTTCCACAGCTTGGAACACCAATTCCTGTTTAAATTGTTCTGAAGTTATAACTCTAACAACGGATAGTCCAAGTAACCTCATCCAAAATGGTTCGTCGACCATCACAGATTTAATTCTGAAATAGTTCACAGATTCTCGAGTCACACTAAAAACCCCTTTTCGTTCAATCACACAGTCATCATAGAATTCATACCTCCAACAGTCTACTTCGAAGTATTTGTAGATGTATATGACCACAGCCAATGCACATGCATATGGGTGTACGAAATAAGTTGCTGGTACCATGGCCAGCCAACCAAAATTCAACCACTGAGATGGTCTTAGTATGTGAGTCGGATTCTCTTTTTGTTGTGTATTAAACATAATACTAATTTTTAGTTATATTCTTGGTTGTTGCGCCTGAACTACAATTACATGGAACTGACTTTTTCCTTACTTTTTTCCATTCAATAGAATGAGGTGGTAATAAATGTGGTGTAGTTGAATCACCATAACAATGATTAACCCAACAATTATAAATCAATGGACCATGTAGAGTATCTGCGATGTAAATGTGTTTCAAATTACTCGATACGATTGCCACATCTGAGCATTGGATGTATGTTTGGTTGGACCTGCAACCAAATAATCCGAGTGTCGATATAAATAATATTTTTTTCATAACCCCAAATCTAAACAAAATTTATTATTTTTCCATATGGATATCACGAAAAAATTCAAAATCGATTACCTCGTCTTCTTCAACCGCGAAGTCAACACACATTGCAATAATCTTTCCTCTTTTCTTTGTAACATATAATGTGTAAGAACCATCACCAAAACCAGATGAAGAAACTACTCCCTCGTCATACACACCGTATCTGTTATCACCCAAGGTTCTTGAACACATACTGATGTACCATTTTTCACCTTGTTCCTCCTCACGGGCCTCAGTCATTTCTTTCCAAGGAGTTTCACCAAAGAATGAAATATCACCATCCCCCAAACCGATTCGTTCTGTAATAGAGTCGTCACGATAAGATTCTTTGGAGAAGATTCCACACTGACCTGAGTCAACACCGATGGTTGCTGGATATTCTTTCCATACCAAATCATCTCCCTGATGGTCCTCGTGTATGACAAGTACCATTGAACTTCGGATACCCCAATCACCACAGTCGTGACGCTTGACATAGGTGTCATACATACCAGGTTTAACACCACTAACAATTCCCTGACACCAGGTTGGGATTGTGTAACAAGGGTCGGATACTACGACCTCATTTCCTAATTTGATTTTGTTTGTCATACACTATATGTTATTAAATGGTTTCTATTTCAAAATTAGTTCATTTACTAGAATATTCCAAATTTTTCTAGAATATTTTTGCCAGACTAATTTGCCGGATTCTCCTCCTTCTTGTTTTTCTTTTTGAAATAGATGTAGAACGGAACCCAACCAGTAAGAACAATTGTCATACACAATAAGGACTCCAATACTGATATGTCTTCAGGGTTCGCTGAAGGGTTGATTGCTCTTGCAATGTTTGCGGTGATAATTACAACACCTAACCATCCTAAAATGGTGATACCAACTTGTTTTAATTTTTGATTTTTCATCTTTTTGATTTTAAAGTTTAATACAATTGTTGCTTTAATTCTTTTGCTTTCTCAAAGTGTTTCTTGATTTGGTTTGCAAAACTTACCAAACGAGCTTTGGTCTTGGCGTATGCGAAAAACTGACAATACTCACTGTCGAAATCAATTCCACTACAGTTGATGTTTCTTTTTACACAGTCCTCAAAGTCATATGCCGACTCGTAGTCGTGACCTATCACCTCTTTATTGGGGTAACCAGTAAGAGTCCATTGGGCTCCATCCCAATCACCTTTGTAGATTGATAATCCAATACCTGTTGAAATTGTTTCTGTCTTCATGTTGCTACTTTTTAAATGTTGATTTAAATACTCGAATGTTTTCCTCAATCTCAAGGTCCATTGCTTGAGCTAACTTCATTTTAGCCTTAATCATGAACTCTTTGTCGCCAGACAAAATTTCCAAATCCTCCTCAGGGTGAAACTCAATCTTGTCGACAATGACGCGAACATCCTTTGATTTCTTACTCTGACGGTAGAATGGTGTACGTGCGTAGATGTACTCACGAACCTGAGTCAACTTAATATCACTGAGGTCCTCACGAATTCTCATTTGGATGATAATCTCCTCAAGTGATGCAAGTTTTTCGAATGTTAACTTACTCTCAATAACCATGGTCTTATATAAACTAATTAACTCTACTAGCTCCTTAGAATATTTCTTACCATCACCATGGTTGATGAATTGGTCATATGAACTCAGTTCACTCTTTGACCCTACGATGTCAATGAAGACACCTTCGATTGTTTTATTTACTCGTCCCATAATTTTTAAAAAAAGTTATTTAATAATGTTTTTAACATGCCAAACAAAATCCGGGGTTCAGCTGTCCCGTCGGAATTTTTTTCTTCAGAGTTTTCCATTTCTTTTTTCATTTGAATTGCTTCGTCTACTCTAATCCTTTGCTCGATGGTTCTTGCATGGTATTTAGATGAAACAATAACATTTTCTTTAGTCCTCAACTCATCCACCCACTCTTGATATGTGAATTGATTCGTTGGTTCTGTACTCGACATTATTTTCAAATCTTCCATATGAATTTATTTTACTTTTTCCTTTAATTCTTCTTCGTATATTCTACGGATTTCTTTTTCGTCTTCCTTATCAACATAAGGGAATTGTGCAACGAAGTCATCAACACTAGTTTCGTTATCAATTGCGTATTCCATCTCATTTTGGAAAAGGGATTCCCAAAAGTATTCTTCGTCAAAACGATAGTTACCTTCTAAAAAACCATAATCCTCCTCAACCAAACCATTTTCGTTGATGAACGCTTTACCGCAGAAATCGTTTCCACCCTCCGAATAAGACATCTCCACATTCACACCATACATCTTGTGTAATACAACTCCAAAGTTGATTGGTGGTGACCACGCGGTATCGGGATACAAATAGATACAATCTTTTTCAAAGGTGAAGTTGCAGTCGGCGTATGACACATCCCATTTGGTACCATACCAACCTGTGTTTGCGTTATACCATCCACCTTGTTCATATTGTTCTTTACCCATTTCAGGGAAACGACCGATTAAGGACTCGAATATGATACATTTTTCAGGTTCCGATTTTGGAACATCATTAAGGACACGAGTAAGCAATCCTATTTGCTCTTCAGTACCTGTTATTGTTATTGAGTTTTGACACCAGTTCGGCATAAACTATCTATTTTAAGTTGTTCATTAATACAAAGGTATAAAGAGGATACCATTTTACCAAATAATATCCCCTTTTTATTTTTTTACCAGGATGCTTGATAGTAGAAATCTCCTTCTTCTTCCTTTAATAAGGGGGTGATTTGTTTAATGGTATTTTCTAAACCTTTTAGATACCACTCGTCATATTCAGTTCCCCCGAAAAAGAACCCCGATTGGGTTGGTAGTAGTTCTTCCGCAAGTTCGGTGTCGGTGTAGACATCGATATCATCGTACAACTCCTTACCACCTTGCCAACCAACTTTCACCTGAACCTTCTTCGTCGGAGAGTTTATCAAACTATCCAAAACTTTCTCACAGGTATCCACCAACTCCTTGAGTTGTTCACGGGATACAGAATACTCTCGACAATCGTCCTCACCATCCTGTACATTGTTTACGAACCATGCGTGGATGTGGTTCTCTTTTCTCCAATATGCGACACTTTCTTCGATACTCGAAACTCTGTCGGGTTGGATTTCCTTAACTACTTTTCCACCTTTCTTAACTGTCACCTTGTGAAGTTGTTCAGGTGTCATATGTGACCAATTTTTCACATAGGTTTTCTTGTGGAGATACATATCTAATCCCATTGTATTATTGATTTAAGATGTTAAACAATTTTGTACCAAGACCAAATAACTTTTCCGCCTTATCCTCTCTTTTTCCTTCACTACACACGTAGATTGATTTATCAGGTAGAACACCCAAATCCAACATTCCAAATGTGTGTTCCCATTTACCATTGATGAATTGTTCACCTGTGAACCTTTCTTGTGCGTTGTACGCTTCGTAGGTCATTTTCAATTTGACATTATTCTCATTTTGAATAATTCTCATCTCATATGACTTATCTCTCAAGTGAGATGATACCGAGTGGATTACTTTTTCTTTTTTCATAATACAAAGATATAATGATTTTTCTTTTATACCAAATTTATTTTCAACTTTGTTGCCAACCTAAATCAATGTCCATCCTATGTGTACGAGGTTTTTAATAAAAAACCCCACATTTCTGTGGGGTTCTCCCCTTAAACCAATCAATCATAAGTAATCCTCGCGTATTTTACTGTGACCCAGTTGTCCTTTACAACAATCTTACCCATGTCCTCACCATCCTCGCCTTTCCAATAAACCTCACCATTTAATTTCACACCCCACTTCTCAAAGAAATGATTGATAAGATACTTCAACCACTCAACGTAGTTGTAAAACTTCTCACCACCATCCCACATTAGATGAATTCCATTTTCATCCGTAGTCCATTGACACCATAAACCAGGTTGACATTTACCCTCTCGCGTTCTCAAATCATTTTGTGTCCACCTTTCGTTGTAGTTAGTTGTTAGAAAATCAAGTTGACCTGGAGGTGTGTTGTAATCAACAATACTATCATCCTTGTCTTGACCCGCGAACCCATTACCACCAACAAAGTATTCACCATCGTTTCCGTAGGTTTCTTCTTTTGGTAGAAAAGGGTTTCCGTGTTCACCCTTAAATAACTCATAGAGTTTCTCAACATTTCGTTTCATTCTACGAGTGTTGTTGAACTTGGTGATGTAATTTTTTTCATCACTAGTGAGTGGACGACTGAATTCAAATCCACCTTCGAAATCGGTTGTGTATCCCATACTTTTTTGATTTAATTGTAATACAAAGATATAACAATTTTTCTTTTATACCAAATTTATTTTGAACTTTGTTGCCAACCTAAATCCCCCCCGTGAATCTGGGGTTCAACCTGAACTCCAATTTGTATTTAGGGTTGTAACTACCACCTGAACAATTACTACACGAATAAGACCTTCTTCTTAAACGATGCGCTTTGGATACTTTACCACAACCAACACATGTTGCAACATATTTTGTTTCGGATGTTTCAACTACTTTACTACTATAACAACGATGTCCGTCACAACCTATTTCAATTGCCTTCGCTCTCCATACATGGTTATGTTTTTGACCAGGACAAAGTGCGTGTGCAATTTCATGTAGAATAGTATTCTTTACATGACTTTCATCATTAAGTAATGTCAATACTTTGGATAGTGTAATTTGTTTAGGTCTGTATTTACAACACCCAAACCTAAGTTTTGCGTTGTCATACACAAATGTCCATCCATTAACATCTAACTTGTGTTTACGAATTAACTTATCTGCGAGTTGTTGTGCTTTAATTAAGTCCATGTTGTTTTATTTTGTGGCCAAACTAAATTTCACCTTCACCTGTTGTGATGTACACTCCGTAATCGATGGTATGTAATTGTGGTACCCCATCATTATCCATGATGTGACCATCAAATAACCAGTTAGGTTGAACTCGTGGATTGTATCGAACCCTACGACTTTCATCCTTGTATGGTTGACCTGTGTAAATCTTAATGTCCTTACAAAGTATCCACGCGCACACTACTTTATTACCACCATCAAAAATCTTTTGTGCGGTTTTCCTGTGGTTCTTAAATGTGCAACCCGTCATCACTAATTGATTATCGGTTGGACTGTAATACAATACACTACCGTCTGGGTGTTGTACTTTCCATTTCAGGTAGTTCTTACCTCTACCGAGATTGAACCTAACTTTAATACTCTTACTCATCTTGATTGGTTTATGATACAAATATAATATTAATTCTTTTATATTCCAAATGTTTTTTGCCAAACAAAAATCCCCCTGTGACGGGGGACCTTTTTATTCTTTCAAATCAAAAATCAATTCGGCGTAATCCATTGTGCCGTTGGTAACAAGTGGACTATCTTTTTCTATTGAGATGACATCTCTCGACCACGAACCAATAATCTCATTTTCATCATCACCTCTAAAATCTCCACCACCTTGTCCGTTACCCTCACTAGTTAATAGTGGTAAAGGGTGAATTTTTGCACCATCCCATCCTTGAATTTCGGGAACTTTGTTTTTGTCCACGAACATTTTTTTGCTGTGGTTTACAATGTAGGGGTATTCGTCAGTTGATGAAACCTTTGGTTTGATTTGGTTTTCATCATTACAAAGTGAATACAAATTTGCGTCGTACTCCTTCCCTTCCGAAATGACTTTTACTCCTGGTTCTTCTTCTGCGTAATCACCCGCCCACACTACACGACTTTTGTAATGTTCACCTCTACGGGTTAATTGTTTTTCAAAAGTTGAAACGAAGTTGTTCCCTTGATAGGAATGCTCCATCAGTTTGAGTCCGTTGTCGTACTCGTGTGAATACATCCACGCTTTAACTGTTTCGTGTTCACCCTCTTTTGGGGTGATACCTAAAATGATTGGTTTATAATACTGTCCCATAACTATGTTGTTTTATGATACAAATATACATCTATTTTTAATATAATCAAATTTTTTTTATATTTTTTTTGCCAAACAATTTTTGGATTAACCGGGGTCACCAGCAAAATAGCCAGAAAAACTGGTAGCAATAGCCGCGCAAACCAGATGTGATTTTGGTTGGCATTCTGTAAATGTAATAAAATCAACACTTTGAGTTACGCCAAACAAAATCCTGAAGACCGGCGCAAAAGCGCAGCAAATGTTTTAGCAATAAAAAACCCCTCATTGTGAGGGGTCTACTATAAACTTGCTATCTTTTTGAGGTCGTTTTCGTGTGACTTTATATTTTAATCCCACAATAATGTCGTTCTCATCTCGATATCTCATATCATATAAGTCACCATCGATAACTTTTCTACCCCAAAACTTTTTGGGTATTTCTTTTTTGAAAACAACGGCAACTCGTATACCATTGTTCAACATACTAATACAATCTGAAAAGTTTGTACCACTAAATGAAAATGTTAAGTCGTAGTTCTTATACTTCTTAACTAACTCCATTCGTTTACCTACTTTGCTATAGTCGTAAAACATAATATCAGGAAACAATTGCAAAATGTTTTTTCTTTTACCATCTACAACCATATGAAAAGATTCGGGCGAAATGTCTGAAGTGTTATTTAAACGAACACTAAAGTGATAACCCTGTTTTTCAGCTTTCTTTTTTGCTGCCTCAATTTCTGCAACCATCCATTGCATAAAATACTGACGGTGTTCAAAAAACAATTTTGTTTTTTTAATTCTACTCTGAGTAATCATGTCATCTCTCATGTTCATTCGATTCATACCAGATTCGTTTAAACATAGTGCAGTACATTCTTCATTCCTCATCGGACAAACTTCGTAACCACTTAAGTCCGCGGGTGCTAGATAAAGACTGTAGGTTAATTCATCATACTTGTACGCTTTAGCGTGTTTTGATGTGAGGTTGACTGAACCTAAATAATTGATACCAGTCTCCTTTCTTGCTTGGGTTTTATTTCTATACTCCATTTCTATACTCCATTGGTTTAACAATACAAATATAAAACAAATTTTTTTATATTCCAAATTTATTTTTATTTTTTTCTTCAGGGGTACCCAGTCTTCCCAGTGCAATATTGGTTGGCACACGCCAAACAAAATCCCGAGATGTAACTGTGCAGCTCTGTTGCACACATCCGAGCATAAAAAACCCCCACATTTCTGTGAGGGCTTTTCGAACCGAACATTAAATCAATATACTAAATCACAGAACCCCTTCTATCGAGTGTCCTTTTTTGGTGAGGTTTTTACCTTTACGCTCATAGTTGTTGTATCCAACCAAAAACAAATCGTCTTTGGTTCCAAACACCATTGAACCTTCAAGTTTCATTCCACCATAATTTACTTTCAGCTTACGCATAAAGTCATTAAAAGAACGTTCAAGCTGTACACCAATTTTATCGGTAGGAGGAACTGGTGCGTTTTCAATGTGGTAACGAGTACCAACTCGAGAAAACTTAATACCTACCATTTCTTTTTTCTCAAAATTTGGTAAACTCTCATTTAGGCATTCACGAATTTCGTGCAAAGACTTCTTCAATGAATTAGCCGTAGTCTTTCTTGGTTTTTTTATCATAATCAATTTTTTGAATTACAGTACAAAAATAATAAGAATATTTTCTATTTCCAACAAATATTTTTAATTTGTTCAACTTTTTTTACAAAACACTGAACAAATAGTGTATTTTTTATTGGAATATGAACATTTAAGTGTTGAAAACTAAGCCAAACAAAATTTGGAGTCGTCTTCAGGACAAAACATCTTGTGAAATTTTGAGCGTAAAAAAGGGGTAACTTTTCAGTCACCCCAATTACTAACCCCTAAACTAAAAGTTAGAAACGAAGATTTAACTTATCCCCTGTTTTACGTTTGTAGTTATAGATATCCTCAATCATCTCCGCGTATGACTTTTTATCGCCACACATAAAGATTGAACTTGGACGAAGTTTTACCTTGTGAAGAAACTCCTGAAATTTAAAATCGGTTTTTTTCTCCATAATTGTAAGAATGGTACGAACAAATACTGATTTGTTGTAACCTTTTTCAAAGTAGGGTTTTAATTGAAGTAGGTTATTCGCCCACTCTTTAGCGGTGGTCATATCCCCTACAATAAATTTTCCGTCTGCAAAATCTTGTTTATCACAATGACGAGTACCCGAATTTTGAAGTAACATAATTCTTTCGGTAAGGGAGAACATTGGAAACTCTTTTGAAAATTCCTCCAATGTTTTGTAGGATTTGTTTCCTTGTTCAGAGAAACCATGAATGTAATCTTTCTTACCCCACTCTTTCATGTTTTGATTGAACTTACGTGCGGCATCAAAGATACCTTTCGTGGTGTTAGGAATTGAGTTGTCTACAATAAAGTAGATACCTTTTCCGGCTTCTTTTGCTGCGGTTAGTCGGTGTTGTCCGTCTACAACCACGTACTGCGAATTAACAATGATTGGAACGAGTTTCAACCCGTCTTTCTTCATTGAATCTGTAATACGCTTGACGCGTGGAGTGTCTACCTCACGATTTACATTGTGAAGTTTGAACATACCCAAATTTTGGGTAAATTTTACTTGAACATTTTTTGTCATTTCGTTTCTAATTTAAGTTTATGAATTAATGTTGGGTACAAAGGTATAATGGTTTTTCTTTTTTTCCAAATTTTATTTCATTTTTTTTAAAAAAAGTTTTCCACAAACATTTTTTTGACTTTATGTATGACAAACATACCGAAGATTTTTATGATATTATCAAAAATACTAGTGTTTATTTTGCCAAACAAATTCGCCCAGCGGACCGACTGGACGATTTAATTTATTGATTTTCAGTGGTTTATAAATAAAAAAAGGGATTCCAAAGAACCCCTTTAGTGTGTCAAACCAAACACAAAATTACAACTATGAAATGTAATCTGAATAAAACATAAACATCTTATTTCATAATGTCAAGTGTTTTTTAGATTACAGGTAATACATCAAGTTCTTTACCTTTTTCTTGGTAGAACAAACTTCCACCATCATTTCCCTCATCGTCCATAGAAGGAATACATAGTGTTCCATTGTCCAACTCAAAACAAATAGGTCTCTTGTACCAACCCATAAGTTCCATTTCCTCATCGGTAAGATAACGAACTGATTTAATAACTCGTCCTTTTAGGACTTTCTCACTTTGGTTTACCCAATGGGTAGTTAATTCTTGATTTGTCATACGAATGATTTTTTACAAAGGTATAAAGATTATTTAATTTTACAAGTTATTCTTGCCAATCAATATTCAACCTTTCACCTTCCACTGAGAAATTCGTTCTCATCCAAGTTGTTACCTTTTGGTCAAGGTAGAAATTAAACTTTTCCATAGTTACCAAGTTTTAGGGTATCTTTCCAAAACATCTTCAGGATAGAGAACACCATCGCCATTAAGTAATACATCCTCCCACCAACGAATACCAATTCGTAAACGAGGTACGGCAAACTTTGGGATATCGTTTTCGTGGACTCTGAAAAAAACATCATTTCTTCCACCAGTATCTGGTTCACCAGGTGTAGGTAATGTTTCCACTTCTTCACAATACTTTACACGAACACTGAATTCTTCTTTCGCCCACTTTTCGAAATCTTTAATGTTGGACTTACCGATGATAGTTGCGGGCCAAACACAAACTTGACTGAACTTTTTCATGTTACAAATAATTTAATTGACAATAATCCTCAAGGTCTACTAATGGTATACGACCATATTTTACGGAAGAATAATACCCTTGAGTTTCGTATCTTTTCTTCCATTCTTCGAACGCCTTGGCGGCCGCTTTGTGCGACTTGTAGTAGGGTACATCCCTTTCGAGTGTGAACCCATCAGGGGATAGGATTTGAATTTTGTGTGTCATATGATTAACGATAAAGAGTTACATAGTCACCAAAATACTTTTCAATCACGCCAATCAAATTCTCATAATCCCCACTCATCATCTCCTCTTGAATTTTCTTGGAGTCCAAACCGAGTTGTTTCGCCCATTTTGAGGCGAGACCAATAAGAACGAATGCGTTCCCATCAGGTCCTGTGAGGTCAATCTCGATACCCCCTTGTTTTTCATTAATTGATTTTATCATTGTCTTATCGTTTTATAATACAAATATAAATCAGTAATTAATATAATCCAAATATTTTTTTATTTTTCTTGCCAAACAAGTTATTGGATTTCAGGTCCCTGCAGCAGGAAACTAGTTAAACCTAGAAGCAATGGCTAGAAAAACCAGAAGCTGCAACCAGCGCAACCAGGTTCGATTTTGGTTGGCACACAGAAAGTATTGATTTTATTGGGTTTACAGAATGCCAAACAAAATCACGAACAGCAGCGCAACCAGCAGCGCAACCAGCAGCAACTTTGGAGCAATAAAAAACCCCCACCTTTTGAGTGAGGGTTTTAACCAATAAAAATGAAACAACTAACTCTCTGCGACCAATAGTTTTCGGTATTCTTTTTCGGTCAAGTGTCTAACCGAACCACTTTCACACTTTTTTTTCTTCTTAATAAGAACACAATCACCTTGCCGAACAATTTTCTCAATTCCACCTTCTTTAATGTCTGTTTGAATTGTCCACGCAATTGCTTGGATAGGAGTAATCTTACTACCAAAGTCCTCACTACTACTCAACCATTTGTCTTTGTTGTTAGTACGATAAACACTTTGTGCGTCCACCCAAATAAAATACTCTCTATCAGTTGAGGTGTCTTTACATTTTACAAAGTGAACATTCTCTGGTTTACGCCAACCAAATTCCGCACCTTCACCCCAATCATTTCCATTTACTTGGTATAGTTCATAGGTGTCCTTAAACTTTTTTTCAATAAGTTCACCATTCTCACCAACCCAAAATGTTTCTTTTGAAATTGTTTCGGACTTAATAAGTGTGGGGTTCACTTCTTTGTAAATGTTTTCCAAACCCAAACAACCTACGGCGATACGCCTCTGTTCAATGTTTTGAATTTCGGTTGCAATCTCTTTGAAAGTAATAGGAACAATATCTTCCCATATATCTTCCAAACCATTAAAGGGTGTATTACGATACTTTGTTTTTAATAGACGACAACCAATGTTGTAGTCAAAACGAGTGTTTTCAATTATGATTTTCATTTCTTTTACTTTTTAATTGTTTACATATCACTATCACTCAATACCAAAAATTGTCTTGTTAGTGAAACGAATAATGTGTTATCTACAATTTTAGGTAATACATCACTATCCACTTCTTCTGTGTTGAATTGAAACCAATCCTCTTGTTCGCCGTCTGCGTTTTCAAATTCGTGGTTCTCAACAACATCAGTAATCTTTTCCAAAATGGTGTCGGAAATTTGTTCTTCCTCATTATTAAGAATACAATCACCTTTATAGTTAATTGAACTTCCGTCTTGACTGCCAACCAAATTGCGAACTTTGGTTCTGACAAACTCAACTTCTTTTTCTGTGAGTTCTATTCCAACTTCTTCCGTAAAACTCTCTGACCATTCCGCCTGTGCGGATTTGTAATACGAGAAATCGGGTTCTTCGTTGTCCTCATCAAGTGTAATCTCAACACTTCCAAATTCACCAATGTAGTGTCCGTCAGAGTTCACATAAAACTCTACCCTACGGAAAACTTCATCATCAAAGAAACTATCAAGTTCACCACTCTCAACTTCTTTGTTTTCGGAATTGTAAAAATTAAAGTGATAATCATTCATACTATCACCACCACAACTAAATTCCATAGTTGCGCTTGTAATACCTAACTCTTTCCAGAGTGCGATTGCTTCATTAGTTTGCATATTCGTGGATTTTTTGGTTTAATTGTTTAACTACTTCGTACGCTTCGGGGTTGTCTAAATCTTTTACCCCATTACACATCCAGGGTTGAACCTCTAAATGTTTAAGGTAATCTTGTGGGGTTGGAACAAACTTCATTCTAAAATCTTCTGCGATATGTAACATCGCAATATCAACAACATCAACTGACTTGCCGTCGCTATTGGTAATGTTGTAACCGAAGATTTTTGGAATGATAGTGTATGCGAACCAAGTGTTGTGGGTGAGTAACCGAGAACTATTATTGTTCATTGTCGCTTTCGGACTATCAATAAGTTCGTGGATAGGTAAATAATCTTCTACCTTACCACCCCAACGCTTGACGCTGCTTTTTGAGTGAATTAGTGGGTTCGCCATAGTTAATCCCAAATTTGAGTGATTGTACCTTCAAATGGATTGTACTCAACTTGTTTTCCCATAACCCAATCGCCTTTCTCAACTTTGAGTGGTTTGTGTTCCTTTGAGAAACTTCCATCTGGTTGTTCGTGTCTTAATACACTATCCTTTTTTACTTCAACCTCTGCGAACTCTGTTTGTGTTTCATCAATTACGAAATCACCATACAGAGTGTGCTGGTTAACACCTTCACCCTTTAAGAGTGTGTGTTTTTTCTTCGGAGTTACTTTCTTGTTTTTCATTTTTTAATTGTTTTATGGTACAAATATAAATCTATTTTTCGTATAAAAAAACTTTTTTTTTATTTTTTTCATACTTTTTTGCCAAACAAAAGTTGTCCTGTGCTGTGTCATCACCATCTTGGATACTTATTATTATGATAGAAGGGATACTTTATACATTAGGAGTTGAGTTCGTGTTGTTTTTAATATGGTATTGTTACGAGTTAAGAAGACAATTAAAAGAAGATTACAAAGAAAAACCATTTAGATTTTGGGAAGATATGTAACATCTCCTGATTGCGCGCAGCCCTCGATTTTGGTTGGCTCAAACCCAAAGTATTGATTTTATTGGTTTTAGGTAATGCCAAACAATTTTCACTGTTTGCGCGCAGCTCACGAGGAGTTTTGGTGCAATAAAAAACCCCACATTTCTGCGGGGTTCTTATTAATTGAGTACCTAACCAATCTTAAACCAACTCAACCAATTCTTTGAAAATTTGACGTTCCCTTTGTCCATAGGTTCCAAACATCTTGTTTTCAGAGTTATCACCTTTACTTAAGGAATGTGTGGTGTACTTAGTAACCCCACTGAACAACCCCCAAAGGTTATCACCTTTCTCTTTTATTTCACCGTTAAGGTCTACGTAGAAACGAGAAAGACGATTACGAGTCACGGTCGACACATCTTTTTCACTATTCAAATCAACATCTTTCATGATATTGAACAATGTACGTGTAACCCAATCCTCTTGTTTCTTGGTCATCTTCGTTTCAGAAAGTTTCTTAATGTCTTCGAACATCTCTTTTTCTTCCTCGAGTACTCCCTCCAAACCACGACAGATATCATCGATTCTCATCTCCATGTTTTTGGTGTGACGAATTTTTGCATTCAAGTTACGGAACGCGGCGAAGAATGAATTCTGACAACTGATTGTAATATTACTTGGACCGAATGCCAAACTAGTTGACCCATCGAAGGAATTCACACCAGTTATATAACCCTCAACTCTGTCATTGCCCAATTTCAAATCATTTGATTTCAATTGAAGGTATACTTTCTCACCTCCACCAAAGTAACCACCTTTGTGAATTGGTAAACCAACCTGTTGAGATACCTTGTCTAGTAAATCAACCATCTGATGATTCTGATAAGGAAAGTAACCATCACCATGTACAGACAAAACAGTGTTGGTGTCCTCACGGATGATTGCTTTACTCTTAGGAACAATGATACCACTTTCTGTAGCGATACTTTCTTCTCTTACGGTCCAATTCAGGCCGACTTGGTCGAGAACTTGCTGTGTACGATTTTCTTGTGACATATGGATGTTTTTTAATTTGATACAAATGTAATACACTTTTTATTATAATCCAAATAAATCTTTATTTTTTTTTCTGACCCCAGAATTCACCGTCCCATCTCAGAAATTGGTTGGCATCTGTCATACACCCGCCAAACTAAATCTCACTCGAGACGCACCCGGCGACGAATTTTTTTAGCAAATAAAAAACCCCCACATTTCTGTGAGGGTTCTTAACCAAATAAAACTAATCTATGAACTACAAATCAAGTGTATTACACTTTAACCAAATATAGGAATTAAAACGAACATTGTCAATAGGAAATACCCAAGTATTACAACACCACCCAAAATTCCATCCCAAAATTCCTTTCGGTCTTCTTGGTAAACTTCTTTGAAAGTTAAAAACATATCCTTAAACATATCAATAATTGTTTTGGTTATCGTAGTTGTTTCGGTAAACCCTTTTACGAGGGTTGTTAGGTCGTTGACCAACCCAATGTCGGTTTTCAAAACCACCATTTTCGTAAAATGAGTTATTAATCATATCATCAACTGATGGAACATCAAAGTCCATATCACAACTTCCGTTCATCATTTTCCATTGAATTTCATAAATGGTTTTAATATCTTCTTCAACATTTATATAAGTACCATCTATGTATTCAATTTTTGTTACGATTTTGTTATCTCTTTTATCTAAAATGGTAAAAACGTTTTTAACATTTTTTAAGTTTACAAGAGTTGGAGTTCCTTTACCTTGATAGGTGAGTTTAATTAACATTTCTTTATTTTTTAATTATTGAACAAATATACAAATGAATTTTAGAATATACAAACTATTGTGCCAAACTAATTCGACGAGTCACCATCTCCTCATATATTTCCCGAAAATACGAGAAAGTTATTGGGTGGTAAATAAGTGTCGAAAGTGTCAATGATTTCATATTCATCTTCACCCTCAACTACACCAAGAGTCCTACCACTATCCCAATGGACATTGATAACACCATGACCAACGTGATAAATTGTTCCCATTGAACCTTTCTCAACGGGGTTAGGGTCGTTCTCCATTGAAACAAGACGAATTCTTTTTCCGATTAAATTTTCATTTATTTTCATATTCATATAGTTTATTGATACAAATATAAAACACTATTCCATATAAACAAAACTTTTTTTTATATTTTTTGCCAACCTATCAACACCAACCACTGTTTCACCCAGAGTCGGAAAAATTTTGGTTGGCGTACTACACCCCAATATGTAATACGACGCCAAACAAAATCCCCACCAGGCGTGAGCTGGACGAATTCTGATATAAAAAAAATCCCCGACTTTCGCCGAGGACTTTTCACCAATTAAAACAAAATAAAACCTATTCGTATTCTTCTTCGTACAATTCACCTGTGAGGTACATGTCGTAAGTTCTAACTTCACTTATTAACACTTCGGTTACTTTGTCAATAAGATTGTGGGTAATTTTCTTTACACCATATTCTTCACGGACTTTCTTTTTTGAAACAAAGTACCACCCAACTTGTCCACTATCCCAAGGACAATGAAAGGGGGTTGTACTCATTGTAATTCCCGAGTGGTCGTACAAGTAAAGGGGTAAGATAACACAAACATCTTCTTCTTTGATAATTGCGTTTTTCATTTCTTCCCAACTATTGTAGTTATTGTGGTTGTAGTCGTGGTTGTCTCCGAGGTTGTAACGTCCGTGAAAACACACCATTTTTCCGAGGTTGTCCCAACTCCGTGGGTTGTCTAAATCTTGATACATATTTTTTAATTTATTGGTTTATACAAATATATAACAATTTTATTCGTTTACCAAATCTTTTTTGCCAAACTTTATTCGTCTGTACACCTTCGCCGAAGGTTTTGACTTCTGTAACATTTTCCTACGGACTATTTGTGCGACGTGTCTCACACTTAATCCATTAAGGGTTTCATTGTTCCCATTCTTTTTCATCTTCTATTTCTTTAAGTTTTTGTTCAAACTCATTTCTCATTTCATCAGTATCAAATACTGGTTGATTGGTTTCTTCATCAATATAATAGTAAACACCGACTTTGATTTCCATTGGAATTAATTTCTTACTCATACTAATTATGTATTACGATACAAATATAAAACAAATTTCAATATACACAACATTTAAGTATATTTTTTTTTTATCTATTTTGCCACACTACCACGAAACAGATGACCACCTGTCGTCAAATCCAAAAAATTGTTTGGCTTAATTTGTTTAATGTTTTGACTAAAAGGTTAAACAAACTATATAACGTAATACGTGTTTATTAGGTGTCATACAATGCCAACCAAATTTTGGATACAGCACGTGCTGTGCGTCGAAACTAAAACGCAATAAAAAAGGGTAACATTTCTGCTACCCTTTCCACCACAACCGATGTTAAACCAATTAAATCGACAAGTAGAGGCGGTTGTGATTGTATAGTGCGACTGGGTTTTCTTCCGCAATCTTACCATATTCCTTTTTAATTCTTTCGTACATTTTATCTTGTGGTTCGTTAATACACTCCGATAAAAGTTCGCAGAAACCATAATTACTTTCATCAACTACTTCTTGTTCAGTACCAGGTAAACCACAATAGTATGCCTCCCCAACTTCGGAAATGAACATACCCGAATAAAAACCTTTCAACTGATAGTAGTTTACGAATTTGTCCGCGTTACACCAAATAAAAACTGAATTGTCTTTTTCTTTTAATAGGTACACCATACTTTCATCTATGATAAACCCATTTGAACCAGGGAATTGTCCAACTGAAAACAACCCCATAGGTGCTCCGTGTCCACACATTATTACTCTGTCGTGGGCTTCGATTAGTTTTTTAACTTCCGATTTTGTTACTCCGCCCGTAATAATTGTTTTATTCGGTATCGGTTCGTACACAATATCTAAAAATTGTGTCGATTTGTCTTTTGGGTGAATTACAAGTGTTTTCATTACTTTGTCGATTTTAATATGATACAAAGATATAACGAGTTTTTTATTTTACCAAATTTATTTTTATTTTTCTTGCCAACTAACCAATAGGTAACTTACCATTCGGTAACACCTCAGGACCCGGCCGGGTACCCGGCGTCGTGGAAAATTGTTTGGCGTTCTTGCAAAGTGTAAAGTAAAAACCTACTAATCTGTAAAGTAAGCCAACCAAAATCCACCCTGAACCGTGACTCCATGTCTTCAGGTCATAAAAAACCCCCACCTTTCGGTGAGGGTTCGTTGTTAAAAAACTTCGGGTTCAAACTCAATTTGTGGGATACCCAATAGTTCGTAATCATCAAATTCCCCCCAATCGGGTTCATTGAAATAACGATAACGGATATCCATTGTTCCATCTTCGTTCCACCAAATACGGACTTGGGTTCGGTGTTCGGAAATGTGAAAACCTTCAATCTTTTCCAATTCATCAATTAGAGGTTGAACATCTGAATCGTCAATATCTACTTCTTCGTTATTAACGAGGAAATCATCAACACATTCACAATTACCATCGTAGTCGATAGAGAAATCAATGTACTTTTCCATTTTGTTTTTTGTTTTAGTGGTTTAACAATACAAATATAAAACAATTCTGATTATAACCAAATTTTTTTGAAACTTTTTTTCACGGGACCTTCCCATCCTACAAATTGTTTGGCGTAGGTGTAATACAATGTACGATAGTGTCATACAACGCCAAACAAATTGTGGACTGCGCGGTCCGCTGAGAGCAATCTTCCGAGCAAAAAAAATCCCCGACTTTCGCCGAGGACTTTCCAACCTAACTAAACCAAATCTAATATGAACCAAACCTTGCTTTTAACGCCACATCAAACGCGGACATAAACGATACTTGTTCTTTGACTTCTTCAAGTGAAAGTTTGGTATCACCATTTTCACCCGTTTCATCATCGTAACCCATTATCAACCCATTACCCGATAAAGGTTGTGGGTAATTCTTCAACTTAAAAAACTTTGTGTCATCATTCATATACATCAAACCTTCTTCATCTACATACACATCATTTTCATAATCATACCCAACAACTTCAAAGGTTGAACACTTTAAGTGTCCATAGATACTTGGTAACTGACTACCAGTTTCATCACGAACAACCTCAACTTCGGAAATTGTTTTGTTTTCTACGTCGATTAAAATTCCTCTTGACATTTTTTTTGTTTTATTGGTTTAACTATACAAATATAACACAAATTTTTTTATATCCAAATCTTTTTTTGCCAATCAAATTTCAACACCATGTGGTGAATCCCCCGACTTCCATCGGGGGATTTTTTCTTAAACTAATTGTTCACTCCCAATCTCTTCTTCAACTCTTAAAACATCTTTAAAATGTTCGGTGTCAATTTGAACATTCCAAATTCCGTCTTCTTTCCAAATAGAACCGATTGGTGTTCCGTGTGTTTTTCTTGTTGCTCCTTGTGTAATGATTACAAATTGGTCTTCGGAAATCATAGGAGGTTCCATAAAAATCTTGTTGTCACCCACTTGTGAGTACATTGCATGTTTGGTATTCATCCATAGAATACTCAAATTTTCGTGTTTTGATTGAAACATAATTTATTGAATTTTATTTTTTTAACAATACAAAGATATAATGTGTTTTTTATTTTACCAAATTTATTTTTATTTTTTTTGAGGGACCGTCCGTATCTAAAAATTGGTTGGCTCAATAAGACCACTAAATAAAAACCCCCACCATTCGGTGAGGGTTCGCCAATCAAATTTTAACATCTTCCGTCAGGAGGTCAAGTATTTCTTGTCTTTCAAAAATTTGAGGTGTTTACATTCCTCAATCGTCAACCCCACAAACTCGTCGGGGGTAAAACTGATTTCATCGGGATAGTAGTCGAACAAAAATTCTTCTTGTCCATTTTCCATTGTAACCCACACTTGGGGCATCGGGTCGAACAAACTCTTTGGTTGTTCGGTAATTCTTGATGAGATAACTTTCATGATTTTGTCTATTGGTTTAACTACACAAATATAAAACTATTTTTCTTATATACCAAATTTATTTTTATTTTTTTCTTGGTTTTTATTTCTCATCATATTTATCTTATATGAAAAAAGTTGTTAGATTAACGGAATCTGATTTAACAAGAATTGTTAGACGAATTATAAAGGAAAATGAAACAGAAAATGAAACTCCTACATGGGATAATATGATGAGAGATAATCGTATATTGTTTGATAAATTAAAAGCGCCTGAAAAGATAACCTTACAAATAACTGATGAAGGTAAAGAAAAAATCAAGTCTGAATTATTAGATTGGATTCCACAAAATGCAAGAGTTCCATCCCGCATAACTATTGTAGATGAAGTTACTTTAGATAGAAGTCTTCATGATGAAAATATGAGTATTAGGGTTGGTGAAATAGTATTAGATATAGGTGGAAGAGAAGTGCCATATTTTGGTAAATATACACAAGATGATGATGAAGAGTTTGGATTTGGTAAGGAAGTTAGCACAAGTAGATTTTCAGTTCGTGCTGAATATTTCCCAGAATCAAAAAAGGGTCAACTTAGCGCAGTAATAGGTCTAACTAAAGGTTTAGAACGACGTTCAGTTAAGTCAACAATGAGAAATTTAAAAAAAATGAAT
>Ga0194134_10000346_pt1 | contig 71556 bp, 69 predicted proteins | sample TA2KigOff0mmetaG_FD_148602 | JGI IMG/M metagenome (GOLD analysis project Ga0194134, IMG submission 148602) | Freshwater microbial communities from Lake Tanganyika, Tanzania - TA2015056 Kigoma Offshore 0m | ecosystem: Environmental > Aquatic > Freshwater > Lake | place: Tanzania: Lake Tanganyika...
CAGATATAATAGGTCGCGTCACTGATCCCAGCCGTCCGGCAAGCCTTCGCCACATCCGCACCGCCAGCCAAATCAAGCTCAACCTGACGTAAAATCTTCAGACAATCCTCATCCGAATGGCGCTTCCGAGCCATCCAAAACCCTCCCCTATGGCACAACAATAGTGGCTCAACTTTAGGGGGCTGAGACACCTTGTGCGATGCGCTTCGCCTACAGAAGAAAATAAAGGAAGCCTTGGCGCTCTTCAGGCGGATTGAGGCGCTGAATCCGGATCAGGCAGTACTGAATAATTTGCGCTATCGCATGTTCGGAACTGCGGAATAGTTCAGCAATCAGCGAGAACAATATTAGATCTGATGGAAACCATCAGATCTAATTTCTTGCTCTTGGAAACACCCATGGCATCCGCCACGCCAGGGTAACGAAATGCGGCACGAAGGCTAGCGCCTACCTCACTCTATTCGCCACCAACTCATCCACTACCGCGGGATCAGCCAAGGTACTGGTATCACCAAGCCCATCTACCTCATTCGCCGCAATCTTGCGCAGGATGCGACGCATGATCTTGCCAGAACGGGTTTTCGGCAGGCCGGGCGCCCATTGAATGGCATCTGGTGTCGCGATGGGGCCGATTTCCTTCCGCACCCAGGCGACCAATTCCTTGCGCAGCACATCCGTGGCCTCAACGCCCGCCTTCAGCGTGACATAGGCGTAGATGCCCTGGCCCTTGATGTCATGTGGCATGCCAACCACGGCTGCTTCTGCAACAGCAGGGTTCGCGACCAGCGCGCTTTCAATCTCGGCGGTGCCCATGCGGTGGCCGGCGACATTGATCACATCATCCACGCGCCCCGTGATCCAGTAATAGCCATCGGCATCACGCCGCGCGCCATCGCCGGTGAAATACATGCCCTTGAAGGTGGAAAAATACGTCTGCACGAAGCGTTCATGGTCGCCATAAACCGTGCGCATCTGCCCCGGCCAGCTATCGAGGATGACCAAGTTCCCCTCGGTCGCCCCTTCCAAAAGCTTGCCTTCCCCATCCACCAAAGCGGGCTGCACACCCGGCAGCGGCAGCGTGGCTGATCCTGGCTTTTGTGCGACCGCGCCGGGCAGCGGCGAGATCAAAATGCCGCCGGTTTCCGTCTGCCACCAGGTATCCACAATCGGGCAGCGGGAATCGCCGACCACGCGATAATACCAAAGCCAGGCTTCGGGGTTGATCGGCTCCCCCACGCTACCCAGAATCCGCAGGCTGGAACGATCATGCTTTTGCACGGGGCCTTCGCCATCGCGCATCAGGGCGCGGATCGCGGTCGGCGCCGTGTAGAAAATATTCACCTTGTGCTTCGCCACCACCTGCCAGAAGCGCCCGGAATCCGGCCAGCTTGGCACGCCTTCAAACATCAGCGTCGTCGCGCCATTCGCAAGCGGCCCATAGACAATATAGCTATGCCCCGTCACCCAGCCGACATCGGCGGTGCACCAATAGATCTCACCATCGCGGTAATCGAAGACCTTCTCATGGGTGTAAGATGCCCAGACCATATAGCCGCCGGTCGTGTGCAAGACACCTTTCGGCTTGCCAGTGCTGCCTGAGGTATAAAGGATGAAAAGCGGATCTTCCGCGCCAATGGGCTCAGGCTCGCAGGTTTCGGGCTGGCCCGCAGTGATCGCGTCCCACCAATGATCGCGGCCGGACATCATCTCAACATTGCCGCCGGTATTGCGCGCGACAATCACGTGCTTGATGGAAGGGCAGGTCAGCAGCGCCTCATCCGCATTCACCTTGAGAGGTACGCGCCGGCCACCGCGGCGGCCTTCATCGGCGGTGATGAGCATGACGCATTCGGAATCCTGAATGCGCGACGCCAGGCTATCGGGTGAAAACCCGCCAAACACGATGGAATGCACCGCGCCCACGCGCGCACAGGCCAGCATGGCGACCGCCGCTTCCACGATCATTGGCAGATAGATGCAAACGCGGTCGCCTTTTTTCACGCCAAGCTTCCGCATGGCATTGGCCAATTTGCAGACCCGCACATGCAAATCGCGATAGGTGATTTTGGCATCCGCAGCCGGATCATCGCCTTCCCAAAGGATCGCCACCTGATCACCGCGTGTCGCCAAATGCCGATCAAGGCAGGAGACGGAGGCATTCAGCACCCCGTCTTCAAACCACTTGATCGAAACATTGCCGTTGAAATCGGTGTTCTTGATTTTCGTCGGCGCCGTCATCCAGGCAATGCGCTTGGCTTCATCGCGCCAGAAGGTGTCGGGGTCTTTCGTTGAAGCGTCATACATGGCCGCGCGCTCAGCTTCCGTCACACACGCCTTGGCGACGATTTCGGGTTTCAGCGCGATCAATTCATCAGCCATGCCTGGGTCCTCCCCCTGTTTCGGTCTTGATATGGGGGGAATGTGCGTCCGGGCCTTGCGAAACGTCAATCTTTACGGGCCCGGTCAGGGCAGGAAAGAAAAAGACCCGCCTTTGGGGCGGGCCTTCGTTCCGGCTGGCGGGCGGGGCGCGTCTGCCCGCCAGAGGGGCTATTGCGTTAGCGGGCTGCGCCAGCCGCAGGTGCTGCCGGGGTTACCGCGCGGACCCGTTCATTGCCCTGATGGCCACGCACCTGGCCATTCGTGGCGTTACCGGGTTTGGCGGCGGCCGGCGCCTGTGCGGCGGGGCGGCTGCCCTGGGCCGGGGCGGTGCTGGTAGCCGCCCCTTGGGCAAGGGCCGCGCCCGTCAGCGCGAAAGCAAGGCCGGTGGCGAGAAGTGAGGTCTTCATCATGTAGCGCATCTTGTCCTCCTTATGTTTGAACCGTGCGCATGAATATATGACCCCGCCGTCAAGGCGGCCTTGCGACGAAGGCAAGGTATTTTCAGGACTTTTACGGCGGCGCCATGGCGGGTGTGGCGGGATTGCGGCGGGCGAAACGCCAATTAATTCCGCGGCAGACGCGCCGCGCTTGGCGCATCCGGATTCTGCGCGCGGTGCCGCAGCAAGTGATCGGCCAGCACTAGCGCCATCATCGCCTCCCCAACCGGCACGGCCCGGATGCCAACGCAGGGGTCGTGACGGCCCTTGGTAATAATCTCCACATCCTGGCCGAAGCGATCCACCCCAAGCCGAGGTTCCAGGATCGAACTGGTGGGTTTCACTGCAAACCGCGCCACAATCGGCTGGCCCGTGCTGATGCCGCCCAAAACGCCGCCAGCGTGATTGGCCTGGAAGGCAACCAAGCCGCCTTCGCCCATGCGCATTTCATCTGCATTGGCTGTGCCGGTCAGGCCAGCGGCGGCGAAGCCATCGCCAATTTCAACGCCCTTCACGGCATTGATGCCCATCAGCGCCCCGGCCAGATCAGCATCAAGCTTGCCGTAAATGGGCGCGCCCAGGCCGGGGGGCACGCCTTCGGCCACCACTTCAATCACGGCGCCGACTGAATTGCCGGATTTGCGGAGCGCCAAAAGCTGTTCTTCCCAGCGCGCGGCGGCGGCGCGGTCCGGGCAGAAAAAATCATTTTCATCCACCGCCGCCCAATCCCAATTGGCGCGGTCCACCGCATCGCCGCCCATGGCGACCAGGGCGCCCCTGATCCGCACGCCATCGCCCAGCACCTTGCTCGCAATGGCGCCGGCGGCGACGCGCATCGCGGTTTCTCGTGCGCTGGAACGCCCGCCGCCACGATAATCGCGAATGCCGTATTTCAGTTCATAGGCAATATCGGCATGGCCGGGGCGAAAGCGATCCTTGATTTCCCCGTAATCCTTGCTGCGCTGGTCGGTATTTTCGATCATCAGCGCAATGGGCGTGCCGGTGGTCTGGCCTTCAAATACGCCAGAGAGAATCCGCACCTGATCCGCTTCCTGGCGCTGTGTGACGAATTTGGACTGTCCCGGCCGGCGCCGATCCAGGAAGGGCTGGATATCGGCTTCCGAAAGCGTTATGCGCGGCGGCGCGCCATCCACCACGCAGCCAATCGCCGGCCCGTGGCTTTCGCCCCAGGTGGTGACGCGGAAAAGATGGCCGAAGCTGTTATGCGACATGGTGCAGGGGTCTATCCTGCCCCCCGCCGCGCGACAAGCACTGCGCGATGCCTTGCCTCAGGCCGCGCGCAGCCGGGCTGAGAGAGAGACCACTTTCTGCTGCAGCGCCGCGCTCTGCTGTGCCATCGCGTCATACTGCGTATCGAGAGCGCCCACCGGCGCGCCAGCGGCTTCCATGCCGTCCCGCACCTGGGCGACCGCACCGGCAACCGCCGTGGTGCCCTCGGCTGCGGCGGCGATACCCTGGGCGATTTCCCGCGTCGCCGCGCCTTGCTGTTCAATGGCGCGGGCGGCTTCGGCGGCGATGCCGTCAATGCGCTGGACAACCTCGGCAATGCCTTGGATTGCGGTGACCGCTTCGGTGGAGGTGCCGCAGATGGCCTGCACCTGGCGGGAAATCTCCTCGGTCGCCTTGGCGGTTTGGGTCGCGAGTGCCTTCACCTCGGAAGCCACCACTGCAAAGCCCTTGCCGGCTTCACCCGCGCGGGCGGCTTGGATGGTGGCATTCAGCGCCAGCAAATTGGTCTGGCCGGCAATGGCGGTGATCAGCTTCACCACATCGCCGATCTTCTCTGCCGCCCCGGATAGGCCCTGCACAATGGCGTCAGTGCGGCCGGCATCGGTTACGGCTTGCGCCGCGATCCTGGCCGAGGTGCGGATTTGTTCGGAAACGGATGCAACAGTCGCGGTCAATTCTTCTGCCGCTGCCGCGACCTTGCCGGTTTCCTCCCGCGCGCGTTCGGCGCTGGCGCCAATGCCGGTGGTGGCGTGCTGCATGGTGGCCTGCGCTTCTGTCAGCGCGGTCAGTGTCGTACGGCTGGTGGCCGCGTCCTGTGCCAGGCTTTGCAGCCGGGGCGTGATATCCGCGTCCAACATATGGGCTGCTTCGGTGCGCAGCGCAGCGTGGTCTGCTTCCAGCCGCGCCAGCGCCGCCTTGGCCTCATCCCGCGCGACTTGGGCGCTGATAAGATCAGCACGCAGCGCGGCAAGGATGGCGGTATCGGGCCGCTTTTCCGCAGCGCCAGGCGCTTGCCGGCGCGTGATAAAGGCGGTGAGTGCGGCCAGGGCGAGCGCAAGCGCCCCAAGAATCATTGGCAGAATCTGTGCCGGTAGGCGTTGGGGCTGGGCGGGGCGGGCACGCCGGGCTTCCTCGGCGGCGGCGCTGAGCAGCGGGCCGATGCTCGCTTGAAAAAGCGTACCAGATTCTTGCAGCTTGGCGGCGGCAGTGGCGACTTCCTGACCAGAGGCGATTTCACCGATGCGCCTTGCGGAGGGTGCCTCCAGCGCTTCATGCGCGCGTTGCAGGGCGATAGCTGCGTCGCGGAGCGCCTGGTAACGCGGGGCATTACCAAGCGCGGTGATGGCGGATCGCAGCGTGACAAGGGCATTATTCTGCGCGGTGATCAGCGCTTGATGCGCCGCATCGTCGCGCGTTGCGCCAACACGATTGGCGATACCGAAAAGTTCCTCAGCCGCGCTGCGTGCGCGCAGCAATGCCGCCTGGCGGGGGATCTCATTATTGGCGAGCAGGCCGCGCGGCCTGGGCGGCTGACCGCGTGCCGCAGGCGGCGTGTTCATGGCGCGCCTGATTTCCTCGCCCACTTCATCTATGGCCGGAAACAATGCCGCACGAAACACATGATGCGTGGCACCAAGTGCCGCAATTTGGCGTGCTGCTTCCTGCCGCGCTTTCTGTTCGGCTTCAAGTGCGGCGCCAAGCTGGCGGAGGGAGGTGGCAAGGCTGGTGCTGGCGGTTTGGACAGAGGCTGAAATCTGCGCATTGCCGCGGAGCAGCGCATTCAGGCGTTCTTCTGCCTGACGCGCCCGGCGCCCTGCATCCACTAATTCCACATCTGATCGTGCCAGCAATATGGCGGGCACAGCGCCGGAAAGCTGTGTGGCGCGTTCGGTGATCTCCAGGCTGCGCGCCAGCATGGGCAGGCGCGGATCAGCGGGTGGCGCTGGCAAGCTTTGCGGCAGGCCATAGATGATGCCAGCGGTTCCCAAGGCAGTCAGCGCGGCGACAAGGCCAAGGCTACCAAATGACCGTTTTGCTAAAGGCGCGGGGGCAATGGGGGACATAGGCTGTTCCGTATCAGAATGAACATGATTACTTTCGAGAGCCTACGCGTCATTGGTGAATATGCCGTGAGGAAGAACGCGCGCTTTTCGATCACATGCGTGAAGGGGTTACAGCCGATTTCGTGAAATATTAGGGATTGCCGTATTTCTTGCCATTCTGGCCACAACATTACCCAAAGATTTGCGTGCGCGCTTTCAGGACTCCTTCACCAAGGTCGAATATCTTGCACTTGTCGTTCGATTTTCTCCTGAGTGGGCGAAGGGCAGGGCTGTCCCTGCCCCTTATTGGGTTGATCTGCTTCGCACAGACCGAACCTGAAGGCCCCTATGGAGCGAAGGGATGGCTTTTGGAAACGCGACAGGGACCAGGAGACCCAAATGTTACGAATTCGGCCTTTGGCCATTATCATGAGCCTTGCCTTGGCGGCTGCTTCGGGCTTGGCCTTGCTGTCCTTCCTGATGATGCAGAATGCCTTCAGTGATGCGCGCAGTGCCTATCAGAACCAGCATCTTTCCTATCGTCTTGCCGATGAACTGCGTCAGTCATCGGATGACATTACGCGCAATGCGCGCACCTATGTGGTGACAGGCGATCCGAAATGGGAAGAACAATTCCTTTCGGTCATCGCCATTCGCAATGGCGAAAAGCCGCGCCCGGTGGATTATCACCGCATCTATTGGGATTTCGTCGCTGCCACTGGCCGTGCGCCGCGCCCGGATGGCGCGCGTACCCCGTTGCAGCAGATGATGCGCGAAGCCGGCTTCTCGGACGCGGAATTCGCGCTTTTGCGTCAGGCGCAACAGAACTCCGACGCGCTGATCCAGCTTGAAGGGGTCGCGATCAATGCCGCCAAGGGGATTTTTGCGGATTCCGAGGGCAAGTTCACTGTCCGCCGTGATCCGGATTTTGCCATGGCGCGCGATCTGATGCATGGCGCGGATTACCACCGCTTCAAGGCCGATATCGTGGGCCCGATTGACCAATTCTATGTGGCGCTTGAAGAACGGCTGGCGTCCAGCATTCGTGCCGCGGAAGATCGGGTTGCCTATTGGCGCTCCATCCTGGGTATCGCGGTAGCGATGATTCTGGCGGTTTCTACTGCCGCTGCCTGGCTGCTGGTGCTGCGTATCTCGAAGCCTCTTGATGAGCTTTCCGGTTCCATGGACCAGCTTGCAAAGGGGAATCTGGGTGTTGCTATCCCGCATGTCAGCCGCGTTGATGAAATTGGCGACATGAGCCGCGCTACGACCATCTTCCGCGATGGTTTGGTCGAAACAGCGAAACTGCGTGAGACGGAAGCCAAGCGCGGCGCGGAATTGGAAGCTGCGCGCCGTGCCGCCATCCAGGAAATTGCCAATGACCTGGAAAAGGCCATCGGCCAATCCGTCTCGGCGCTGTCTGACAACTCAACCAAGCTGGTGGCGGAAGGTGGCAAGGTTGCCAGCACGACCGATACTGCGCTTAATCAGGCACGCACGGCGGCGCATGAAGGCACGGAAGCCAATAACGGCATCCAAAGCGTCTCTGCCGCAGCAGAGCAGCTTACTGTTGCCATTTCTGAAGTCTCGGCCCGCGTGAATGCCGTGGCGCAGACGGCACGCAGCGCCGCTGATGAGGCGGATCGCGTGACTTCCTTGATTGATGGGTTGAATGCGGCATCGGTCAGGATCAATGACGTGACCGGGCTTATCGGGTCCATTGCGGCGCAGACCAATCTGTTGGCGCTGAATGCCACCATCGAATCGGCCCGCGCGGGTGACGCCGGCAAGGGCTTTGCCGTGGTGGCCTCGGAAGTGAAGAACCTGGCGGCCCAATCAGCCAAGGCGACCGAGGGGATTCAGGGCGAAATCAGCGCCATGCAATCCATCATCTCGGATGTGGTTGCGGTGATCCGCGAAATCGTTGGCCGCATCAGCCAGCTCAATAACGAAAACGGCGCCATTGCCGCTGCGGTGGAAGAACAATCCGCCACTACGGCGGAAATCGCCTCAAGCCTGCGTTCTGCCGCTTCCAGCGTTGGTGCGCTGGAAGGGTCCATTGGTCGCGTTTCCACCATGACCGCGGATACCGGCAAGGCGATTGGCACCATCAATAGCGCCACCAAATTCCTGGCGGATGAGGCGGTGCAGCTGCGTGGTGCCACGCAATCGCTGATCGAGCGTTTGCAAGCGGCCTGATCTGCGACGCAAAAAAAGAAGCGCGGCCCTGACTGTTGGGCCGCGCTTTCTTTTTCAACACGCGTAAATCAAACCGTGGAAATATCCGGCGCGTCGGGGTTCTTCATGCCGACAATATGATAGCCGCTATCCACATGATGCACTTCGCCTGTGACGCCGGCGGAAAGATCAGACAGCAGATACAAGCCCGAACCGCCCACTTCTTCAATCGTCACATTGCGCCGTAGCGGCGAATTATATTGGTTCCATTTCAGGATATAGCGGAAATCGCCAATCCCACTGGCAGCAAGTGTCTTGATCGGGCCGGCGCTGATGGCATTTACGCGGATGCCTGCCTCCCCCAAATCGGTGGCCATGTAGCGCACGCTGGCTTCAAGCGCGGCCTTGGCAACGCCCATCACATTGTAATGCGGCGTCACACGCTCAGCGCCCAGGTAGGAAAGGGTCAGCTGCGACCCGCCCGGCTTCATCAGCGCGGCGGCGCGCCGGCCAACGGCTACGAAGGAATAGCAGGAAATATGCATGGCCTGCAGAAATGCATCGCGCGGCGTGTCCAGATAGCGCCCGCGCAAAAACTGCTTATCGGCAAAACCAATGGCATGGACCAGAAAATCCATCCCGCCCCAGGCCTGTTCTACCGCGCCAAAGGCAGCATCCATGCTGGCATCTTCCGCCACATCGCAGGGCAGCACCAGGCTTGACCCCAGGCTTTCCGCCAATGGGCGCACGCGCTTTTCCAGCGCTTCTCCCTGATAGGTGAAGGCCACTTCGCCACCCTGGGCGGCAATCGCCTGCGCAATGCCCCAGGCGATGGAACGATCATTCGCGACGCCCATGATCAGGCCGCGCTTGCCGGCCATCAGGGTGCCTTTGGGGATGTTCGGGGCTGGATCGGTGTCGTTCATTGGTAGCGGGACCATCCGGCTGAAAAGGGTTCGCGCCGTCTGCCATGGCGCCGAATGGCGGGCAAGGCCCTTGTCCTTTCGCAAAGCGTCCCGATACAGGGCATGACAAGGAGAATCCAATGGACGGCACCACGACGACCACCGAAGACCCCTATGCCCTGTTTCAGGATTGGATGGCGGAGGCCACCAAGGGCGAGATCAATGACCCGAATGCCGTGTGTCTGGCCACTGCCACGGCGGATGGCAGGCCATCGGCGCGGATGGTGCTGCTGAAGGGCGTGGATGCGCGCGGCTTTGTTTTCTACACCAATCTGGAAAGCCGCAAGGGCGGCGAATTGGCTGCCAACCCTTTTGCAGCACTCTGTTTTCATTGGAAAACGCTGCAGCGCAGCATCCGTGTGGAGGGGCGTGTGGAACAGGTCCAGGATGCTGAGGCGGATGCCTATTATGCTTCCCGCGCGCGCACATCGCGCCTTGGGGCTTGGGCGTCCAAGCAATCGCGCCCGCTGGAAAGCCGCTTTGCCTTGGAAAAGGCCGTGGCCGAATATGGGCTGAAATATGCGGTGGGTGAGATCCCGCGCCCGCCTTTCTGGTCGGGCTTTCGTGTGCTGCCGGCGCGAATTGAATTCTGGCGCGACATGCCCTTCCGGCTCCATGAACGCCGCGTCTTTCACAGCGATGGCGCGGGGTGGCGGCTGGAAACCCTCTATCCGTGACGCTGGCCGCCGGCATTCCACCCGCCCAGGCGGAAGTAGCTACCTTTCTGACGGGGCTTGCCGGCGCCGCGCCGATTGAAACCCATATTTCGGCTATTTTTGTGGGGCGGGATGCCGCCTGGAAGATGAAAAAAGCCGTCACTTTGGGGTTTCTGGATTTCAGCACCCTGGCGGCGCGGGCGCATTTTTGCCGGCGGGAATTGGAGTTGAACCAACCCGCCGCGCCAGGCATTTACCGTGATGTGATGCCGATCACCCGCGCCCCGGATGGCAGCTTGCGGGAAGGCGGCGATGGCGCAGCGGTCGAATGGGTGCTGCGGATGGCGCCGATCCCAGCCGGGGATTTTTTGGATGCGGTGGCGGCGCGTGGCGCGTTGACGCCCCCCCTATTGGACGCTTTGGGCGATACAGTTTTCACCCTGCATCAATCAGCGCCCAGGGTGGAGGTGCCGGATGCGCCGGCGGCCATGGTGGCGGTGCTGGCCGGCAATCTGCGCGCGGCCCGCGCGGCGGGCCTGCCCGGGGCCACCCTTGCACCTTTGGCCGCGCAGTTTCAGGCGGCGCTTGAAAGTGCTGCGCCCATGCTGGCGGCCCGCGCGGCAGAAGAGCGCATCCTGCGCTGTCATGGCGATCTGCATTTGGGGAATTTGTGCTTGTGGCAGGGCAAGCCCACCCCCTTTGACGCTTTGGAATTTGATGAGGCTTTGGCGCGGATTGATACCGGCTATGATCTTGCCTTCCTGCTGATGGATCTGGATCGGCAGGCGGGGCGTGCGGCGGCGAATCGCGTATTCAACCGCTATTTGGCGCGGTCGGGTGATTATGGGGTGCTCGGGCTTTTGCCGTTCTGGCTTGGGCTCCGCGCCCTGGTGCGCGCGCATGTGGAAGCCGCGCGTGGGCGGGATGGTGTGTCGTTGTTGCAGGCGGCGGCTGACTATTTGGCGCCACCGCCGCCGCGCCTGATCGCGGTGGGCGGGTTGCAAGGCACGGGCAAATCCACCCTGGCGCGGGGCTTGGCCCCGGCGCTTGGCGCGGCACCAGGCGCGCTGCTGCTGCGATCTGATGAACTCCGCAAGCGCCATTTTGGCCTGGCACCGGAAGAACCCCTGCCAAGCGCGGCCTATACCGAGGCCATCAGCACCGCCATACATGAAGAATTATTCATGATTGCCGAAGCCGCGCTGCGCCAAGGCCATGCGGTAGCGCTGGATGCGATGTTTCTGGACGCGGGCCATCGGCAGAAGGCAGCTAAAATTGCGGCGCGCATGGGCGTACCCTTTCAAGGCTTTTGGCTTGAAGCGCCAATGGAAATCCTGAAATCACGCATCCTGGCCCGGCGGGATGATGCCTCTGATGCGACCATCGCGGTGTTGGAACGCGCGGCGCAAGCGGACCCCGGCGTGATGGATTGGCTCAGGCTGGATGCGACAGGCGATGCGCTGGGCGAGGCACGCCAGGCCCTTGGCGCAGCGGGCTGAAATATGTGCTAATCAATCCCATATCTGGGACGACGTAAAACAAAACCAAAGTCACGAGGAGGCATGGCCATGGCCTATCGCCGTCTATTGCTGCCGCTTACCGGCACCGCTACGGGCGAATCTGCGCTCGGCACCGCGCTGATCGCCGCGCGCATCTGGGGTGCGCATGTGCATTGCCTGCATGTGCGCGTGGATGCGCGGGATGTCGCGCCGCTTGCCGGGGAAGGGCTCTCCGGCGCGATGATCGAAGAAATGATGGCCGCGACCGAACGCGAAAGCGGGGAACGGGCGGATCGTGTGAAGTCTCTTTTCCAGAAATTCACCGCCAATCTGGGCGGCGTGACACTTGCCGATAACCCCGATACCGCCGCCAAAACCGATGGGCCAACATTGTCCTTCGAATCCATGGTGGGGCGTGAGGAGGACATCGTTGCGCAGCAATCACGGCTTTATGATTTGGCCGTGGTGCCGCACCCTGAAGCGGGTGAGGATGTATCGAGCAGCGATGCGTTGCACGCCATCCTGTTCGATTCCGGCCGGCCGGTGCTGATTGCGCCGCGCACGCCGCCGGCGGCGATCGGCACACGTGTTTGCATCGCCTGGAATGGCACTGCGGAAAGCGCGGCGGCGGTGGCGGCGGCGCTGCCCTGGCTGCATCAGGCCAAGGCGGTGCGTATCTTATGCGCCGATGAATATCAGCGCCGCGGCCCGAAGGCAGAGGGTATTCAGGCTTATCTGCGCTGGCATGGGATTGACGCGGAACTTGTGCCCTTCAAGCCGCAAACCCGCGATGTGGGGGCGGGGCTTTTGGGCGCGGTGCGGGATTTCGGCGCCGATATGCTTTCCATGGGTGCCTATAGCCATTCCCGCCTGCGGCAATTGATCCTGGGCGGGGTGACGCGCCATGTGCTGGAGAATGCGGAAATCCCCGTGCTGATGTGCAGGTGAGTTCGGGGCACGCATAACAGTATTGCGCGGGCGGTATGGCGCCGCCCGCCGAGCGCCCCTATTTAGCGGGGCAAGGCCACAAGCGGCCATTCGGAAAAAGCCATGATCGAACTCCGTTCATTTGATAGCCTGGGCAAAGCCAATTTCGGTTGGCTCAATGCCAATCACCATTTCTCCTTCGGGCATTACCGCGATGTCGGCCGCATGAATTGGGGGCGGCTGCGCGTTTGGAATGATGATGAAATCGCGCCGGGTAAGGGGTTCGACCCGCATCCGCATCGCGATATGGAAATCATCACCTATGTCCGGCAGGGTGCGATCACCCATAAGGACAGCATGGGCAATGAAGGCCGCACCGAAGCCGGCGATGTGCAGGTGATGAGTGCCGGGACCGGCGTTGTCCATGCCGAATATAATCTGGAACCCGGCATGACCACGCTGTTTCAGATTTGGATCATGCCGGACCGCACGGGCCTGGCGCCTTCCTGGGGGGCCAAGAAATTCCCCAAGGAAAAGCGCGATGCAGCCTTTGAGGTTTTGGCATCGGGCCGGCCAGCGGATGCCTCGTCAGGAGCGCTACCCATCAATGTGGATGGCGCGGTAATGGCGGCCACTCTGGGAAAGGGGCAAAGCCTAGTACAGCCCTTGGCCGAGGGCCGCGCGGCCTATCTGGTGTTGGCGCGCGGCGCCGCCAGCGTGAATGGCGTTGAAGCCCGCCCGCGCGATGGCATCGCCATTCGGGCGGAGGAAGCGATCACTATCACCGCCAGCGAAGATGCTGAATTGGTGATGGTGGAAGTGGCGGATGCCTGATTACATCATGGCCCAAAGCTGATCCGGGGCAACCAAAGCGCCATCTCTGGAAAGGCAATGAGTAGCACTGTCATCACCACCATGGCGATGAAGAAGGGCACGGTGCCTTGGAACACCTCGGCAATCGTGCCTTCACGTCGCACGGCTTGAATGACGTAAAGCGTCATGCCGACGGGCGGTGAGATCAATGAAATCTCACACATCAGCACGATGAAAACACCAAACCAGACCGGGTCTATGCCGGCGGCGACAATCACCGGAAACACGATTGGCACGGTGCCCACCAGCATGGGCAGGGTTTCAAAGAAAATGCCGAGCAGCAAATAGAAGACCGTGAGTGCGATAATCAATTCCAGCGGGCTGGCGCCAATACTTGTCGCAAAAGCGCCAAGTGCTGGGGTCACGCCAAGCAGGCCCATGACGAAATTCAGATAGAAGGCAACGGCCAGGATCAGCAGGCTCATCGCGGTCAGATTGGCGGTAGCGATAAAACATTCATGCAGCATGCGAATGGAAAGCCGGCCATAAAGCGCGGCGATAGGCAGCGCCACCACCACGGCAAGCGCGGCGCTTTCCGTCACCGTCGCCCAGCCGGAGTAAATGGACCCCATGATGATGCCGAAAATCACCAAGGGCGGCATCAAATCCACCAGGCGCTTCAATCTTTCGCGCAAGGGATCCGCTACTTCCTTCTGGCGTACCAGATCAGGCTTCACCAGCGCGATCAGAATGATGGTGCCCATAAACAGCACCGTCATTACAATCCCTGGCACAACAGCGGCGGCGTATAATTGCCCGACCGAGGTATTGGTCATGGCGCCATAGACAATCAGCGCAATGCCAGGCGGGATCAAATTGCCAAGCGAAGCGCCGGCGGCGATGGAACCCAAAACAAGGCGCGCATCATAGCGGCGTTTACGGAAGGAAGGCAGCGCCACGGTCGAAATTGTCGCGGCTGTGGCAACGGATGAACCGGACACGGCCGAAAAAACGGCAGATGCGCCGATATTCGTGTGCAGCAAGCCGCCCGGCAGAATATTCAGCCAATCCGCGAGCGAGCGATACAGCCGATCGGTAGAACCCGATCGCACCAGGATTTCACCGAGCAGAATGTAAAGCGGGATGGATAGCAGCACGTAATCTTCCATCGCCCCCCAAAGCTGCGTGCCAAAAGCTGCGACCAAGGGTGGCCCAAGATACAGCGCCGCCCCCAGCAGCGCGATCAGGAACATCGCCACCGCCACATGCAGGCCCAAGAATAGGAAGGCGATCAGCAGCAGAAAGCCGATGCTGGCTTCGGTAACGCCGATCATGATTGCTTGCCTTCGCGTTCCAGGATGGTGCCCATTTCGGCTTCGATTTCCTCATCCAAAGTCAGTGGTCCATAAAATAGATTGAGCTTCGCCCGATCAGACAGCAGCAACCAAAAGGCATGCGCGGCCATGGCGCCGGCGCAAAGCGCGAATAGCAGAAGCCCAATCATCCAGGCGCCCTGCGGCAGCCAAAGCGGCGTTTGCAGCGGCGAATTGGCATGCGCCTGGAATTCAATGCTTTCTTCCAATACTGACCAGCCGCGCCAAGCGCCGTAAATCGCCATAGCCGCGAGCAAACCATAGGCCAGCGCATTCAACATCGCGCGCAACAAGGCGGGCATGCGCCCCAGCAGGAAATCCACCCGCGTATGCGCCTTCACCGTCAGCGCGCAGGCGAAACCAAAAGCCGAGACAATGGCGGTGGTATAGCCGCCGATCTCGTCCACCCCTTGCAGGGAGATGGAAAAGAACTTCCGTAGCAGGATTTCCGCGACGGTCAGGAAGGATAGCGCAATCAGCCACCAGCCCGATAAAATGGCGAAAAACCGGGCAGGCGGACCAAAAAAGCGGCTGACCGGGTTTGGGTCCTTGGGGATCATTGGCATGGGGGCCTTGTCTTTGGCTGCAATTGGGGCTTAGCGAGGCTTGAAAGTGTCTCTGCGGCGCGGTGTTGCACAAAGCCTCTGGCCTGGCAAAGCCGTGACCTAATGAGGCACAGTCTGAGGCGCTATGTGAAACAACGAGGCAAAATTCATGCCTCATGTCCTGGGAGTCAGACCTATGCCCTTCCGCCCAACCCTGCTTGGTGCTGCCCTTGGCGCCGTGCTCGCTGCCATGCCCGCTTTCGCGCAAAGCCCAATCCAGCTGCGCGTCGCTGGGCATTTCACCTCCAATTCGCGCCATACGGAGGGGATTGAACGGCCCTTCTTTAACGGCCTTTCCCAAGCGACAGGCATCAACCTTGCCGTCACCTTCAACCCGATGGACCAGGTGGGGGCAGCCGCGCCGGATGCGCTGCGGCATCTCCGCAATGGCACTTTTGATGTCATGAGTGTGCTGATCGGCCAGACTGCGCGGGATGAGCCGTTCGTCGACTCGCTCGATTTGATGGGGGTTTCGACCACGCTCGAAGAAACCCAGGCCGCCATTGCCGGTGGGCGTGAAGCGCTCGATCGTCGCTTGCAGGAACGCTTCAACGCCAAGGTCATGACGCTGTGGCCCTTTGGCGCACAGATGTTCTTCTGCAACCGCCCTGTCGCTTCCATGGGCGATCTGCGTGGCTTGAAGGTGCGGTCCTATACGCCCACCATGTCGGCGCTGCTGCAATCCTTGGGCGCCACGCCGGTGACCTTGCAGCTTTCTGAAACCTATCAGGCGCTGCAGCGCGGCACGGTGGAATGCGGCATTACCTCCGCCACATCGGCCTATACCGCGAATTGGGGTGAGGTTATCCGCACCATTCTGCCGGTGTCGCTCGCTTCCGGTGTGCAGGGGCATTTTATTTCGCTCAATGCCTGGCGGCGCTTCAACCCGGAACAGCAGGCGGCACTGACGCGTGCTTTTGCTGATCTGGAAAAGCAGATGTGGGATTTGGCGCGCCGCGCGAGTGATGAGGCCTTCGCCTGCTTCCAGGGCCAGGATGCCTGCACCACGCGCAAATTCAATGTGCAGGTGGTGACACCGCCGGCGGAAGATGAACGCCGCGTGCGTGAAGCCGTGACCGCGGTGGTGCTGCCAAGCTTCCGCGATAGCTGCAACCGCGTTTGGGCGGATTGCGCGCGGGTTTGGAATGACAGCATCGGCAAGGCGCGCGGCTATTCCATTCCCTGACATGGCGGCGGGTTGCGCCATGCCGCGCCTTGGGCAAGGTACCTGGGGCATGGGTGAGGACCGCATGAAGCGCGCGGCGGAAGCCGATGCGCTGCGTGCGGGTCTCGATCTTGGCGTGAATTTGATTGACACCGCTGAAATGTATGGGGAAGGCGGGGCCGAGGAAGTGGTGGGTGATGCCATTACCGAGCGCCGTGATGAGGTGTTTATCGTCTCCAAGGCCTATCCGCATAATGCATCGCGGCGCGGCGTTGTGGCGGCGTGTGAACGCAGCCTGAAGCGCATGCGGATTGAAACCATAGACCTTTATCTGCTGCATTGGCGCGGTTCTGTGCCGCTGGCGGAAACCGTCGCGGGTTTTGAGGTGCTGCGTGCGGCGGGCAAGATCCGGCGCTGGGGTGTTTCCAACCTGGATGTGGATGATCTGCAAGAATTGGGCACAGCGCTGGCTGATTGCGCAACGGATCAGGTACTCTACAGCCTTGAGCATCGCGGCGCCGAGTTTGATCTGCTGCCCTTTTGCGCCAAGCGCGCCATGCCGGTAATGGCGTATTCGCCGGTGGGGCAGGGCGGGCGGATGCTTCACAACCCCGCGCTGGGGGCGGTGGCGGTGCGGCATGGCAAAAGCCCCGCGCAAATCGCCATTGCCTGGACGCTCCGCCAGCCGGGTGTAGTGAGCATCCCGAAGGCCGCGAAGCTTGCCCATGTGCGGGAAAACGCGGCAGCGCGGGAGATTGTGTTGACCGAAGATGATCTGGCCGCGCTGGATGCTGCCTTCCCGCCGCCCAAGCGCAAGCGGCCTTTGGCGATGCTGTAAAATACTTGTTGCTCCGGTGATTCCCTCAAAGGGGAAACTGCACTAGCCTTCACTTATGCAAGGCAGCGATTCCGAACCGTGCTGATTGCCCTCGCCCTCGCTTTGGTGGTGCTGGCGATACTCTCCCTGGCAGCGCCATTGCTGGCGTGGGCGGCGCTTGGTGTCAGGGTGGTTTATGCGGGCGCGGCGCTGGTCTCTCTGGTTTTTGCGGCGGGTGGGTTTGTGGGGCTGGTTTCTGCCCCTGAAGCCTTGGCGTTGCCCTTTGGGCCGCCCTGGGGGGCGATGCGGCTTGCGCTTGATCCGCTTTCCGCCTGGTTTCTGCTGATCCTCGGGCTTTGCGGGGTTGCCGCTTCTGCCTTTGCCTTCGGCCATGTGAAGGGACCTGAGGCACCACGCCGCCTGGTGCCTTATCCGCTGTTTCTCGCCGGCATGGCGCTGACGCTTCTTGCTGCTGATGGCTTTACGCTGGTGCTCGGGTTTGAACTCATGTCCTTCGCGTCATGGGTCTTGGTGGCGCATGAACATGAACAGGCAGAAAATCGCCGCGCCGCGCGGCTTTATCTGGGCTTTGCGGCTTTGGGTGGTGCGGCGCTCATCCTGTGTTTTGGCTGGCTGGCTGCGGGCACTTCCGCCGGCGCCGGTTTCGCGGCCCTGCGCGCCGCGCCGCCGGATGGGCTGCGCGCGCTTGCGATCTTGCTGTTGGTGGTGATTGGCGCGGGATCAAAGGCGGGCTTGGTGCCCTTGCATGTCTGGCTGCCCTTGGCGCATCCGGCGGCGCCAAGCCACGTAAGCGCGCTGATGTCAGCCGCCATGACCAAGGTGGCGTTATATGTGCTGGCGCGCGTGGTGTTTGATCTGGCCGGGCCGGCGCAGCCACTATTTTGGGGCGCGGTGCTGATGGCGCTTGGCGTTGCTTCCGCCATCATGGGGGCGCTGCGCGCAGCCTTGGAAGAAGACACCAAAACCCTTCTCGCCTGTTCCACCATTGAGAATATCGGGCTGATCACTTTGGGGCTTGGCTTGGCGCTGGCCTTTCGTGCGGCGGATTTGGGCGCGCTTTCCGCCGTGGCGGCGGGGGCAGCGCTATTGCATGCATTGAACCACGCCATGTTCAAGACGCTGCTATTTCTGGGCGCGGGTGAGGTGCTGCATGGCGCGGCATCGCGCCGCATGGATCGGCTGGGGGGCTTGATTCATGCCATGCCCTGGACCGCGGGCTTGGTGCTTGTGGGCGCTGCTGCTGCCGCGGCGCTGCCGCCGCTTTCGGGCTTTGCCTCCGAATGGCTATTGCTGCAGGCGCTGATTGCCGCCTGGCGCGTAGGGGATTTGGCGTTTCAGATAGGCGCAGCGGCAGCCACGGCCTTGGCGGCTTTGGCGGTTGCGCTGGCGGCAGCGGCGATGCTGCGCTTCTACGGGCTGGTATTTCTCGGAAGGCCGCGCAGCCCGCGTGCAGCCGGCGCGACTGAGCTTTCTGGCGCGGCGCGCGCCGCCTTGATTTTGCCCGCTACGCTGACCGTGATTTTTGGCCTGACGCCTGGATATTTGCTGGAACTTGCCGCGCCGGCCCTGCGCCTTCTGACTGGCGCGGGTGCGGGGCTTTCCGCCCTGGGGGGCGTGACGGTGACGGTTTCGGAAGGTGGCGCGGGTTATGCGCCAATGATCATTTTTGCTGTGCTGCTGCTGATGGGTGGTGCCGCCGTATGGTTCGCGCGGCGGCAGGCGCCAGGCATTTTGCACGGCCCTGCCTGGGATTGTGGTTTTATTGCGCCGCCGCATCATCTGCCCTTTGGTGATCCCACAACCCAGGTCTCGGCCGCTGGTATGGCGCAACCGCTGCGCCGCATGTTGGGCAAAACACTCCTTGCCGCGCGCGAGCAAGTGGAAATGCCACCGCCGGGGAGCATAGCGCCTGCGCATTTGCAGGCAGGGTTTCACGATCCTGTGCTGGTGCTGATTGCCGGGCCATTGCCGCGCGCGCGCGATAGGTTGGCGGCGCTTGCGGAACGATTGCGTGATTTCTCGCTTAGACAATGTTTGGGGCTCGGTTTTGCGGTGCTGCTCGGGCTGATGGCGTTGCTGATTTGGCTGGAACGGAGATGAGCATCTTCACCGCCCTTGTCACGCAGCTTTTGCATCTGGCGCTGATCTTGGCGCTGGCGCCGGTGCTGACGGGGTGCGTGCGCTGGCTGAAGGCGCGGCTGATGGGCAGGCGCGGGCCGCATCCCTTGCAGCCCTGGCGTGATCTACTGAAGCTTTTGAAGAAGCGTCCCGTATTGGCAGAAAACGCCTCAGCCATTTCGCGCGCCGCACCTTATGTCGCAGTTGGTGCCGCGCTGTTGGCCGCCGCGCTGGTGCCGAGTTTTGCGCGTGGCATGCTGCTGGCGCCTTTCGCGGATTTGCTGCTGATTGCAGGGCTTTTGGCGCTTCGGCGCTTTGCCATGGCGCTGGCGGGGATGGATGTCGGCACATCCTTTGGCGGCTTGGGGGCGACACGCGAAATGGCCTTTGCCGCACTCGCGGAACCTGCCTTTGTTTTGGCGGCACTGATCTTCGCCATCCTGGCCGGCACGACGAATCTGGATGTGATTATCGGGATTTTTCAGGAAGGCGCGCTTGGGCTTCGCGTGTCGCTTGGCTTTGCAGCGGTGGCGCTGCTGGCAGTGGCGGTGGCGGAGAATGCGCGCATCCCGGTGGATAATCCCGCCACGCATCTGGAATTGACCATGGTGCATGAGGCGATGATCCTTGAAGCATCCGGCCGGCATTTGGCGCTGTGGGATTTTCAGGCATCGCTTCGCCTCACGCTTTGGTTGGCGCTGCTCGCGGCGGTGTTTCTGCCTTTCGGCATGGCGGCACCAGGCGCGGGACCAATCGCCTGGATCACCGGGCTTCTGGTATTTATCGCGAAAATGGCGGCACTGGCTTTTACGTTGGCGGTATTTGAGTCCGCCATCGCCAAGATGCGTGTCTTTCGCGTGCCGGAATTTCTTGGGGCAGCGCTGCTGCTGGGCTTGCTCGGCGCCGTATTCCTTTTTGTCTCGACGGGGCTGTCATGAGTTTCGGCCAACTCCCTTACGATCTGGCGCATCTGCTGGGCGGGGCGGTGCTGCTGCTGTCCTTTGTGCTTTTGTATCAGCGGCGCATTGCGGCTGTGATCAATGCTTTCGCCACGCAAGGTGCGCTGCTGGCACTTGCTGCTGCCTGGCAAGGCTATGTGCAGGGGGCGGCGGGGCTTTACGTAACAGCAGCGATTGCCTTTGGCGCGAAGGCAGTGCTGATTCCCTTTGCCCTGCATCGCCTGGTGCGGCGCTTCAACCTACAGCGCGGCGTTGATCCTGCACTTGGCATTGGCGTTTCCATGATTGCGGGCGTTGCTTTGGCGGGCTTCGCGATGCTTGTGGTGCTGCCGGCCACCGCCGGCCAGCGCGCCTTGGCGCGGGAGGATTTGGCGCTGGCGCTTTCTGTGGTGCTGCTGGGTGGCTTGATGATGATCACGCGGCGCAATCTGATCAGCCAGGTGATTGGGCTGCTCAGCCTTGAAAATGGCTTGATTCTGGCGGCGGTAGGTGTCGCCGGCATGCCACTGGTGATGGAGCTTTCTACAGCCGCGCTGGTGCTGATGCTGGCGGTTATCGCCGGCGTTTTTGCGCTGCAAATGGGCGAGAGCTTTCAAAGCCTGGATACAGAAAGCCTTGATACGCATAGGGGAGAAGGCGAATGATGCCGCTGCCCTGGGCCATGGTGTTTTTCCCCTGGGTGGGCGCACTGGTGCTGCTGGCCTTGCCAAAGCTCCGCGTTGCGGCGGCGGTGAATATCGGCTGCGCGGCGATTTCCTTCGTGCTGGCGCTGGCGCTGTTCACCCTGCCGCATGGCGAACAGGGCTGGACGCGGATTGATGCGCTGAACTTGCCCTTTGTGCTGCTGGCGTCTTTTGTGGCTTTGACTACGGCCATTTTTTCAGCTGCTACGTTGGCGGCAGAAGGTTTTGATCACTGGCGTATTCGTGCCTATCACGGCGCGTTTCAGGTATTCCTGGGCGCGCAATACCTCGCGCTGCTGTCGGATAATCTTGGCGTGTTGTGGGTCGCGATTGAAATCGCAACACTCGCCAGCGTGCTGATGGTGGCGGTACATCGCACGCCGGCAGCGATGGAAGCAGCGTGGAAGTTTTTCATGCTGTGTGGCTTTGGCATTGCGTTGGCGCTATTCGGCACCATCCTGCTTTATTCCGCTGCGCAAGCCTTGCTGGATGCCGAAAGCGGGCTGTCCTGGGTGGCGCTGAGGCGCGTGGCGGCGCGATGTGATGCGGATACGCTGAATTTGGCTTTCGTTTTCCTACTGGTGGGCTATGGCACCAAGGCTGGCCTAGTCCCGCTGCATTCCTGGCTGCCGGATGCGCATGCGGAAGGACCTATTGCGATTTCTGCAGTGCTGTCAGGGCTTTTGCTGAATGCCGCCATGCTCGCGGTGCTGCGCGCCAAGGCGATTGTCGGCGCGCATCCGGATACGCTTGCGGTCGGGCCTTTCCTGATGGCGCTCGGCCTTGCTTCCGTGCTGCTCGCGTCGCTGGCGCTCTGGCGGCGGCGTGATGCCAGGCGTTTTTTCGGCTGGAGTTCCATTGAACATATGGGCATTGCCGCCTTTGCCTTTGGAATTGGCGGCCCGGCGGCAAATCTGGCCGGCTTGCTGCATATGATCGGCCATTCATTGGTGAAAAGTGCGATTTTCTTCGGCATTGGCCGTGCGGCGCAGCAGAAGGGTAGTCAGAAACTCGCGGATATTTCTGGGCTGATCGCAAGCGATCCCTGGCTTGGCTGGGGGCTGGCCTTGGCGATTGGCGCCATTGCCGGCCTGCCACCCTTCCTGCTGTTTGCCTCCGAATATGCTGTGCTGAATGCCGCGATAGTCGCGCAGCCTTGGCTTGCTGTGGCACTTGCGCTTGGGCTGGTGCTGGCGATGACAGCCTTGATCCATACGCTGCAGGCACTTTGCTTCGGTGCGCCAACACCTGATGTGGCGCCTTCCGGCAGCGCGCTTGCCGTGCTGGTGCCGCTTTGGTTGCACCTGGCGGTAGCGCTGCTGCTGGGGCTTGCCATGCCTTCGATCTTTAGCAGTTTCCTCAAGGCGGCAGCGGGGATGATCGGATGATGGGGCCGGCTTCCAGCCTGATCCGCGGCGGCAATCCGCAAGGCGCTGGGCCTTGTGAACGCTTCCTGCTTTCGCCAAGCGCTTGGGGGCAATTACCCGCGGCTTTGCAGCAGGAACCTGATTTGGCGTTGCTTGGGCTTTGGGCGGATGCGGCACAGGTGCATGCTTGCTTCCTGCATGAACCAAGCAATGAAGCCGTGCTGGCTTCAACCCCGGCCGCGGGATGGAATTACGCAGCACTTTCCCCCGCGCGCCCCGGCGCGGTGCGCTTTGAACGCATGATCCTTGAATTATGGGGCCATCACGCGGAAGGCGCGGTGGATTTGCGCCCCTGGCTCGATCATGGGCGCTGGCCTTTGCGCCATCCGCTGGCCGCCAAGCCAATCCCTTTTGCGGGAGAAGCGCCTCAGCCGGAATTTCTGCCCGTTGAAGGGGAAGGTATTCACCAAATCCCTGTTGGCCCCATTCATGCCGGCGTGATTGAACCTGGGCATTTCCGTTTCTCCGTGCAGGGGGAAGTCGTCGTGCGGCTGGAACAGCGGCTTGGCTATAAGCATAAGGGCACGCTTTCGCTCATGCTCGGCACCTCGCCACGTACAGCGGTGCGTTATGCGGCGCGGCTTTCGGGCGATACCACGGTGGCGCATTCCTGGGCGTTTTCGGCGGCAGTGGAAGCGGCACTTGGTGTCACGCCACCACCGCGCGCGTTGCATCTGCGCGCGTTGATGCTGGAATTGGAACGCATCCATAATCACCTGAATGATTGGGGCTTTGTCTGCAATGATGCGGCCTTCGCCTTCCCCCATGCGCGGTGCGGGCTGCTGCGTGAAGGCGTGCTGCGCGCCATCAACGCTGCTTTCGGCCATAGGCTGATGATGGACCGCGTGCTGCCTGGTGGCGTGGCGCCGGATATCGCACCGCGCGGTGCCGAGGCGATTCTGGCCGCGCTGGAAGCTGTGGAGGCGGAAATCCCAGCCCTCATGCAGATTTATGAAGCCCATGCCAGCTTGCAGGATCGCGTGGTGACAACAGGGTTTTTACGCCCCGATCTGGCGCGCGCCTTTGCCGCAGGCGGGCATGTGGGCCGCGCTTCCGGGCGCGGTTTTGATGCGCGCCGCCTGCCGCAACACCTTCCCTATTCAATATTGCATTTCGAAGTGCCGGTGCTGGAAGCGGGCGATGTGGATGCGCGGGTGCGCATTCGCGTGTCGGAACTCAGCCAATCCATCGCGCTTGTGCGGCAAGTGCTGGACAGCCTTCCATCTGGTGAGTTGATGGCGCCACTTCCTGTGCGCGGTGGTGAGGGGCTGGCGATGATTGAAGGCTTTCGCGGTGAATGCCTGCATTGGATCAAGCTGGATGATAGCGGGCTGATCCGCGCGCTATTCCCGCGTGATCCTTCCTGGCTGCAATGGCCGCTTCTGGAAGCGGCGATTGAAGACAATATCGTCGCCGATTTCCCGCTCTGCAATAAATCCTTCAATTGTTCCTATAGCGGGGTGGATTTGTGATGCTGTGGCCGAAGCTTGCCCGCGCGCTATTCGCGAAACCGCTGACGGATCAAGCGCCGCTGGTGCCGCTGGAAACCATTCAAGCACTTGGCGAAAGGCTGGCCGCTACCAGCCGTGCGCGGCTTGGCCGCAGCTTGGCTATTCGCGAAGTGGATAGCGGTTCCTGCAATGGCTGTGAGCTGGAAGTGAATGCGTTGCAGAATGTCGTTTATGATATGGAACGCTTCGGGTTGCGCTTTGTCGCATCCCCCAAACATGCCGATGTGCTGCTGGTGACTGGGCCGGCTTGCCTGAATATGCGCGAAGCGGTGGCGCGCGCGCTGGCCAGCACGCCGGAACCGCGCTGGGTGGTGGCGGTGGGCGATTGCGCGGTGGATGGCGGCGTCTTCAAGGGTTCCTATGCGGTTGAGAACGGCATCGCTGCCGTGCTGCCGGTGGATTTGCTGATCCCAGGCTGCCCGCCTTCGCCCGCGCAATTGTTGGAAGGCTTGCTTTCCCTGCTGGAAGCGGAAGCGGCAAAAAAATAGGGCCGGCCGGATTGAACCAGCCAGCCCAAAGATACCATCCGAAGACGGACCAGTTGCGGCGCGGCATGCCGGGAATGAGCCGCGCTACACCTCCAAATTGGCAGCCCCGACCTATCGCCGCGGTGAGCGGAAGCTTAATTTTATCAAGGATGGCGGGTTGCCTCAGGCGCTGGCGTTAAGGTGCAAAAATGGTGAAAACAAAAGTCGCTGCCAAAACCAAATGCACCATGCCCGAAAGAATATTGGTCCGCCCGGTGCCATAGGTCAGCATCGCCACCGCAAAACCAAGCGCCAGCAGCACCGAATGGCCCGGCGAAATGCCAAGCGCGAGGGGTATGCCATACCACCAAGTCACCAACGCGACCGTTGGCACAGTGAGCCCAATGGTCGCAACACCACTGCCAAGCGCCAGATTGATCGCGGGTTGCATACGGTTATGGGCCGCCGCACGCAGCGCCGCACCTGATTCCGGCATCAATACAATGGCTGCGACAATCACGCCGACCAAGGCCGCCGGTGCGCCCAATGCCGCGACGGATTCCTCCAGCGCCGGTGCCAGACTTTTGGCGAGCATCACGACCGAAACCAACGCCACGCATAACAGCAGGAAGGAAAGCAGCGCCAAGCGCCCGCTTGGGGGCGCATGCCCTTCCCCCCCCCACGCTTTCCTCTGGCAGGAAAAATTCACGGTGCCGATTGGTCTGAATGAACAGGAAGGCAGCGTAAAGCACGAGGCAGACCAGTGATACAAAAGCCAATTGGCCATTGCTGTAATAGGGCCCGGGCGCCGATACCACGTGATTGGGCACAATCAGCACCAGCACTGCCATGGGCATCAGCACCGCGAGCATTGCATTCGCCCCCGCCACGCGGAACTGGTTTTCCCGATGCACAATACCGCCGACCAGAATGGCAAGCCCGGCAATACCATGCAGCACAAACATCACAGTCGCCAGCAAGGTATCGCGCATCAGCGCCGGATTTTCATCACCCGTCAGCATGAGGGAAATAATGAGCCCCGCTTCAATGACTGTGACGGAAAGCGCCAGGATCAGGCCGCCAAAGGGCTCACCAACACGTAGCGCCACGACTTCGGCGTGATGCACCGCAGCCGTTACATTACAGAGCAACGCAGCCAGGACCGGAATGGCAAGCAGCCCAAGCCCGACCTTGCCAATCAATAGCCAGGCGGCGATGCCTGCCACAGGCGCCAGGATGAAAAAGGGCGGGATACGATCTGTTGCGCTAGATGCCATGATGAATCGCTAACATTCCAGGGCATTATGGATCAAAGCTGCGCTCTTGCCCTTCAGAACAATAGCCCCTTCTTCAACATGCCATGCACGCCCTTTTCGCCATTGACCGTCTGCGTCACGCGGAAATCCACGGCCAGTGAGCAGAATTGATAGGCATCGGCATCTGACAGGTTGGTGCGTGAACAGATGAAGGCAATCATTTCACGCAGCGCCTGCTTCATCGCCAAATCCAAATCCTCATTCATCCCCATGGTAATGAAATGGGTCTTGGTCTCAGCGCGCGGGAATTTCAGCACCGGGTCCTTGGCGCCGCCGCCCTTCACCACGGAAAGCTTGAAATGGCCTGTCAGGCAGATTTCGAGGGCATTGATGCAGACCTCACCATCGCCCTGCACGCCATGGCCGTCACCGGCGGAAAACAGCGCGCCCTTGTTGAAGATGGGCAGGAAAAGCGTTGTGCCTTCGGTCAATTCCTTATTGTCGAGATTGCCCCCAATGGCGCGCGGTTCCTTCGTGTTCACCATGCCCCAATCGGGCGGCGGTGCCACGCCCATCACGCCAAAGAAGGGTGCCAGCGGCAGATCAAGCCCGCCATCCTGCGGCCCAAAGGGCAGCCGGCAGGTCATGGCTTGCTTATTCACCGGAATATGCAGCGTGCGGCGATAGGGGAAATCTTCCGGCAGGGTGCCAAACAACGGGCGGAAGCCGCAAAAGCCCCAATCCGCGCCGAGTTCGATTTTCTCAATATCCACGCGCAGCGCATCGCCTGGCTCCGCACCACGCACTTCCACGGGGCCGGTGATGATATGCGCACCGAGCCTTGGCAGCTTCGCATGGATTTCGGAAATCGCGGGGTGCAGCGGTAGGCCTTTTTCCGGCCCCGGCATCACTTCTGGCCCGCCGGAGACGCATTCCAGAATGACCGTCTCGCCTGAAGCAATGCTCGCCACCGGCGGGAAGGATGCGTCAAACCCACCCCAACGGCAGGTTGCCACAGAAGCAGGGATACGCGTTATTTGCGACATCAGGATTTCCTTGTCTTTCAAAGCCAGCCTTTCCGCCGGAAATAGAGAATAGGCAGAATGGCTGAAACGATCATCAGCAGAAGCGCCAAGGGATAACCAAGGGCCAGCTTCAGTTCCGGCATGAATTCGAAATTCATGCCGTAGATGCTGGCAATCAGCGTGGGCGGCATGAGTGCGACAGACGCCACGGTAAAGGTCTTGATGATATTTGTCTGTTCAACATTCAACACGCCCAGCACCGCATCCAACAGGAATTGTGCCTTGGAATTCAGGAAGCTGGCGTGTTCCACAAGGGACCGCACATCGCGCACCAGCGTCTTGATGAGCAATTGGTTTTCCTTGCGTACTGCGGTTGCCTTCTCGGCGCCCACAAAGGTCAGGATGCGTGAAAGCCCTAGCAGGGTTTCGGAAGCGCGGGTTGTGACTTCGCCGACCTGGCCAAGCGTGAACAAGGCATCCTTCAGCTTGTCATTGCGCCGATGCATCTTAAAATCGGCTTGTGATGCGCGAAAGATGGATTGGCTCGCCTTATCCATATCCGCGCTGACTTTTTCCAGAATGTCAGCCAGCCGATCTACCACTTGTTCAAACAAATGCAACATCACGGCATCTGGGGATTGCAGCAGGCTTGGATTGCGCTGTGCGCGCGCGGCAAAGGCTGTGAAGGCGCGCGGCGATGCATAGCGGACTGTGACCAGCGTGCTATTGGTCAAGACAAAGCTGATCGGGGTTGAACCGTAATCGCCCGAATCCACGCCGTAGAGAAAATTGGCGGTCAGAAACAAAACGTCATCCTCCCGATACAAACGAGAGGAGCTTTCGATTTCCTGCATTTCCTCCCGCGTTGGGATTTCAAGACCTAACCCACTCTGCACCGCGCGTTCTTCCGCCGGGGTTGGGTTCAGCAGGTCAATCCAGACGGCGCGGCGCAGGTTCTGCGCGTCAGCGGCTTCCGCTGCGCTCTCCCGCGCGGGTTCGGGTAGGGCGGCTGTGATGTCGGAAATGGCGCCTTCGCGCACTCGGCAGCGGCCATCTTCAATAGTCCAGGTTGTCAGCATGGCGCGGGCCCTCCACGCGGCAAAAACGACAGTAAGCCACTAAAAATAGACCCGGCAGCCTGGATAGTCTTTTTGGCCTTTTGCCCAGGCTATTGCGGCCAAGGCTAGGGCGAAGCCAAGCCCGCCACCTTATGGCGCCAGGGCTTGGCGTTAACGGCGTCAGGCGCCCGGGCGGGGCGGCGTGGTTTGCGCAGAAGCGGCCTGCGCGGTGGAAGAAGCAGCGGCGGGGCCTTGGATGCTGCCGGCCGGCTGGGTCTGACCCTGGGCCTGCGCCTCCATCGAGGCATCCGCCTGATCTTCCTTAATATTTTGCTTGAAGGACTTGATGCCCTTGGCCAGATCGCCCATCAGCCCGCTGATCTTGCCGCTGCCGAAAAGCAGCAGAACGACCAGCAGAACCACAAGCCAATGCCAGATGCTGAAGGAACCCATTGCGACGCCTCAATTCCCAGTTGGAAGCCCCGCCGGCGCGAAGCTTCAGACCCTATGACATGGCGGCAACCTAATCGCCAAGGGGCCACCGCGCAAATACCTAAATGGTTTGTCACCGGGGCCGACGCAATGGGGGTTGAAAACCATTCCGCCTACCGCCATGTCCCAGCTATCCGGGGCGCTCTGACGGGGGCTGCCTTTCTCGTGGCGGCCCTTCGTGATGTCGGATCGTGCAAGCTTGCGCGGTCTTGGCCCCTCCGTGGCTGATCCGCGCCTTAGGAGGAGAGGTTTTGGAATTGAATTTCTAGCCGTTGAATGGATGGGCAAGCCCTTCTGGATGTGGAAGGGCTTCCTGCTGATCGTGTTGCTGTTGCTTGCTTTTGACCTTGGCGTCCTGAATCGCAAGGACAAGGAAATGGGCGTGGCGCAAAGCCTGTGGCTGTCCGCCTTCTATATCGCTTTTGCCATGCTTTATGGCGGCGGCATCTGGTGGGCCTATGAAGCCGGGGAGATCACGACCTCGGACGGGGTCCATGCTGGCATTGCCTATTTCACTGGTTTTTTCATCGAAAAGGCGCTTTCCATCGACAATGTCTTCGTGATCAGCCTGATCTTCGGCTATTTTGCGATCCCGCGCCGCTACCAGTATCGCGCGCTGGTCTGGGGCATTATTGGCGTGATTGTCCTGCGCGGCATCATGATTGGTCTTGGTGCGGCGCTGGTGCAGCAATATAGCTGGGTGCTGTACATCTTCGGCGCCTTCCTGATTGCGACCGGCATCAAGATGCTGGTGGTGCCGGAAAGTGAGCAGGATATCTCGACGAACCCGGTTGTGCGCTTCATGCGCAAGCACATGCGCATGACGGATGAGATGCATGGCCAGAAATTCTTCGTCCGGCAGATGGATGCGGCCACGGGCAAGAAGCTGGCCTTCGCCACGCCGTTGTTCCTGGCGCTGGTGGTGATCAATATCGCCGATTTGATTTTCGCGGTGGATAGCGTGCCGGCGATCTTCGCCATCACGACCGATACCTTCATTGTCTATACCGCGAATATCATGGCGATCCTGGGGCTGCGCGCGCTGTATTTCGCACTCGCCGCCATGGTGCATCGCTTCCACTATCTGAAATATGCGCTGGCGCTGGTGCTGGTTTTCATCGGCGGTAAGATCTTTTGGAACCAGATGGTCGGCAAGCTTGACCCAGCGATTTCGCTGGGCGTGACGGCGGCCATCATCGCTGGCGGGATTTTCGTCTCACTCTGGAAAACCCGTGGTCAGCAGGCGCATAACGCCTGAGGCTGATATCAGCCGAGGTGCAGTTCAAAAGGCTGCACCTCAACAAATTCATCATCGGCTGAAGTGCCATCCTTCCACATGAAGACCGCGAAGCGTGCTTCGCGGTCAAACGCCGTGAAAGGGTGGTGCCAGACATTAGCGCCGTAAGTGACCCCCTGATCAGGCCGCGCCAGAAAGGCGCGCGCCTTTGCCATATCCGGCTTGCCATCCGCCCCATGCGGTGCGACCAGCGCCAGCCAGCGCCCCGCTTCCATGGGGATGAAGGATTGCGAGGAAAATTCGTGCCGTTCCATGGTGGTGGAGGCAAAAGGCGCTGATTTAGGCAAGGCGCGCGTGAAGGAAAGGCTGGGCGCCGCGCCGGCTCGGCGGTTTTCCAGCATCTTGTCTATGTAAGCGCGCCCTGGCGTGGCGGGGCTTTCCAGCACCTCCCCAAAGGGGGCAAAGGCTTCGGCGGTGAGCGGTCCTGTCGTGATGCGGCGCATGGGGTGGCTTCCGGTTTGATCTTCGCCACCAAAGCCGTGCCGCGCGGCTCTGTCCAGTCTGGAAATTTGCCTGTATTTTGCGCAAAATTTGCCCTTTATCGCGCCATTTGGTGGCGGGCGCTGGGCGTGGTTAGTCTCGTTCCATGAATGTCGCCGCTCTGCCCCAACCCAGCCATCAACGCTCTCGCGGGCGGTTGGAATTGGATTATCGTTTCCATAAAGGGCGCACCGTGTTGGGTGGGCTTTACCAATCGCCCCCCATGCGAGCCCTGTTCCCCGACCCTGAGGCGGATGAGGCACCCATCTGCGCGCTGGTGAATACCGCGGGCGGCCTTGCCGGGGGCGATAAGGTGGAAATCGCGCTGAGCCTTGGTGCCGGGGCGCGGGCCAGTTTCTCGACCCCCGCGGCTGAGAAAATCTATCGCAGCCTTGGCCCGGCCACGGCGATTTCCGTGACGCTGGAAGCGGGCCCCGGCGCGGTTTTTGAATGGATCCCGCAGGAAACCATCCTATTCGAAGGCGCGCGCCTTGAACGGCACTTGCGCGCCGATATCGCGGAGGACGCCACGCTGCTGATGGCCGAAGCGCTGGTCTTTGGCCGCGCCGCGCGGGGGGAGACTTGGCGGCGTGGTGCTTTGCAGGATTCCTGGCGTATCCATCGCGGCGGCAAGCTGCTTTGGGCGGATGGGCTCAGCCTTGGCGAGGATACCGCCGCCGATTTCGCCGACCCCTTTGGTTTCGCCAATGCCGAAGCGCTGGGTAGCCTGGTGCTGGCCGGCCCGCTTGCCACGCCCGATTTGCGCGATGCTTTGCGCGAAGATGGCGCGCTGGCGAGCCTTGTGCGGCCCGGGCTGTTGCTCACGCGCTGGCTTGGTGGTGCCGTTGAGGTGCGCGAAGGGCTGGGGGCGGCGATTTGCCGGCTGCGCCCGACGCTTGGCTTGCCGGCGCGGCTGCCGCGGCTATGGACGACATGAAGCAGAAAATCCCATGATGATGGCACAGCGATTGCGGAACCCAACGCCATGAACCTGACCCCGCGTGAAAAAGACAAGCTGATGATTTCCATGGCCGCGATCGTGGCGCGACGGCGCCTGGAACGCGGCCTGAAAATGAACTTCCCCGAAGCCGTGGCGCTGATCACGGATTTCGTGGTGGAGGGTGCGCGCGATGGCCGCAGCGTCGCGGAATTGATGCGCGATGGCGCAACCATTCTCACACGCGATCAGGTCATGGAAGGCATCGCCGAGATGCTGCATGAAATCCAGGTGGAAGCGACCTTCCTGGATGGCACGAAACTCGTGACCGTGCATCAGCCCATCCGCGCCGCCGCACCGAAAAAGCCGGCGGGCAAGGCGAAGGCCGTACCAAAAGCCAAGGCGAAAGCCGCCACCAAGCCGAAACCCAAAGCCGCGACAAAACCCGCCAAGCCAAAGGCCAAGCCCGCGCGCAAAAAGGGAGCCCGCAAATGATCCCCGGCGAAATCATCACCGCCCCCGGCGAGATCACGCTGAACGCAAAGCGCGACGCCGTGGAAATCACCGTGGCGAATAAGGGCGACCGCCCGGTGCAGGTGGGCAGCCATTACCATTTCGCGGAAACCAATCCCTTGCTCGCGTTTGATCGTTCCAAGGCGCGCGGATGCCGCCTGGATATTCCCGCCGGCACGGCAGTGCGCTTTGAACCGGGGCAAACGCGCAAGGTGCGGCTGATCCCGCTTTCAGGTGCACGCGTGATCCATGGCTTTCGCGGCGAAACCGAAGGGGCGGTCTGACCCATGGCAACGAAAATCTCTCGCGCCGCCTATGCCGGCATGTATGGCCCAACAATGGGCGACCGTGTGCGCCTGGCCGATACGGAAATCTTCATCGAGGTTGAGCGCGACCTGACCACCTATGGTGAGGAAGTGAAATTCGGCGGCGGCAAGGTGATCCGCGATGGCATGGGCCAATCGCAAGTAACCCGCGCCAATGGCGCGATGGATACCGTCATCACCAATGCGCTGATTCTGGATCATTGGGGCGTGGTGAAGGCGGATATCGGCTTGCGCGGCGGGCGTATTGCTGCCATCGGCAAGGCGGGCAACCCGGACACGCAGCCCAATGTGGACATCATCATCGGCCCGGGCACGGAAATCATCGCAGGTGAAGGGCGCATCCTGACCGCGGGCGGGCTTGATGTGCATATCCATTTCATCTGCCCGCAGCAGATTGAAGAAGCGCTGGCATCTGGCATTACCTCCATGTTCGGTGGCGGCACCGGACCGGCGCATGGCACACTCGCCACCACCTGCACGCCCGGCCCTTGGCATATGGAGCGTATGTTGCAGGCCGCCGAAGGCTTCCCGATGAACCTTGGCTTCCTCGGCAAGGGCAATGCCGCGCTACCGGCGGGTTTGGAAGAACAGATCCGCGCGGGCGCCTGCGGCCTCAAACTGCATGAGGATTGGGGCACGACACCCAAGGCCATTGATAACTGCCTTTCGGTCGCCGATGAGATGGATATTCAAATCGCCATCCATACCGACACGCTGAATGAAAGCGGCTTTGTCGAAGAAACCATCAAGGCCATTCGCGGCCGCACCATTCAGGCCTTCCATACTGAAGGTGCGGGCGGTGGCCATGCGCCGGATATTCTGCGCCTGGTGGGTGAGGCGGGCGTGCTGCCTTCCTCCACCAACCCCACCATGCCCTATACGGTGAACACGGTGGATGAGCATTTGGATATGCTCATGGTCTGCCACCATCTTGATCCGCGCATTGCGGAAGATGTGGCCTTTGCCGAGAGCCGCATCCGCAAGGAAACCATCGCGGCTGAGGATATCCTGCATGATATTGGCGCCATCAGCATGATGTCGTCTGATAGCCAGGCGATGGGGCGCGTGGGTGAGGTGATCATCCGCACTTGGCAGACCGCGCATAAGATGAAGGTGCAGCGTGGCCGCTTGCCGGAAGAAAAGGGCGATAACGACAATGCGCGCGCCAAGCGCTATATCGCCAAATACACGATCAATGCAGCGATTGCGCAGGGTGTGGCCGATCATGTCGGCAGCGTGGAAGTCGGCAAGATCGCCGATCTGGTGATGTGGAATCCGGCCTTTTTCGGCGTGAAGCCGGATATGGTGTTGAAGGGCGGCACCATTGCCATGGCGCTGATGGGCGACCCGAATGCTTCCATCCCCACACCGCAGCCAGTGCATTACCGGCCGATGTTTGGCAGCTATGGGCGTTCGCGCTTGTTATCGGCTGTCACTTTCGTGAGTGGTGCTGCGTTGCAGGCGGATATCGCCGGGCGCTTCGGGCTTGCGCGCGAATTGGTCGCGGTGCGCAATTGCCGCAGCGGCATTGGCAAGCGCAGCATGGTGCATAATGCAACGCTGCCGAAGATTGAGGTTGATCCGGAAACCTATGAGGTGCGCGCCGATGGCGTGCTGCTGGTCTGTGAACCCGCCAAGGTGCTGCCCATGGCGCAGCGCTATTTCATGTTTTGAGGTGTGCCTGAGATGACCGAGACACTTCCCCGCGCCATTCAAGTGCTACCCGCCGGCGGCTGGGTGGAACGCACCGCGCGGCATCGCGTGACGCTGGATTTCGATGATCGCTTCCGTCGCCGCAAGCGCTATGTCGCGGAAGATGGTTTTGCCTTCCTGCTGGATTTGGAAGAAGCGACCGTGCTCCGCCAGGGTGATGGGCTGCTGCTGGAAGGCGGTGGCGTCATTCTGGTGCAGGCTGCGCCGGAGCCCTTGATTGAAGTCACGGCGGAAACGCCAGAAAGGCTTGCGCGTTTGGCCTGGCATCTTGGCAATCGGCATCTGCCGACGCAGATCGAAGGCAGCCGCATCCTGATCCGCAAGGATCATGTGATTGAAGCCATGCTGAAAGGGCTTGGCGCGCAATTGCAGCATGTGGAGGTCGCCTTTGATCCCGAAGGCGGCGCTTACGGCGAACATAACCGCCATCCGGGGCATCATCACCATCATGGTGATGGTGATCATGATCACCACCATGGCGATGGAAACCACCACCATCACCACTAAAAAAAAAGCTGCGGCGCTTGAAGCACAACAGGCGCTGTATCGGCTGCTGACCTGGCTTTCGCCCGCCTATCCGGTCGGCGCCTATACCTATAGCCATGGGCTGGAAGCGGCGGTGGAAGCGGGCAGTGTGGCCAAGCGCGATGGGCTGATTGCCTATGTCAGCACTGCCTTACAGCGTGGCGCGGGGCGTGTGGATGGTGCGCTGCTGGTCGCCGCGCATCGCGCCATGCTGAAGGGCGATGACAAGGCCCTTGATGAGGTTGCCGAACTGGGTGCTGCCTGGCGCGGCACGGCAGAAACCGCACTGGAAGCTGAAGCGCAGGGCACGGCATTTACTAACGTCACTATTGCTGCTTGGCCCATGCCGCGCTTTGCTGCTTTCGCTGCGCGCCATCCGCGCCAGCTTGCCCATGCGGTCGCCTTTGGTGCGGCGGCGGCGGAGCAGGGCATTGCCGCGCGTGATGCGGCGTTTGGGTTTCTCTCGGCCTTTGCCGCCAATCTGGTTTCCGCCGGTGTGCGGCTGGTGCCGCTTGGGCAGACCGACGGCCAGCTTGCCATCGCCGCGCTGCAACCCGCCGTGGCCCGCGCGACCGAGGCAGCGCTTACCGCTGACCCTACCCGGCTTGGCACGGCCGCGCCGATGCTGGATATCTTCTCCCTGCGTCATGAGACGCAATACACAAGGTTATTCAGATCATGAGCACTTCGCAGAATGGCCCGTTTCGTGTGGGCATTGGTGGCCCGGTTGGTTCCGGCAAAACGGCGCTGGTGGATCGCCTATGTAAGTATATGCGTGACCGCTATGACATCGCTGTCATCACCAATGATATCTACACGCGCGAAGATGCGGAATTCCTGACACGCTCCGGCGCGCTGGTGCCGGAACGCATTGCGGGGGTAGAGACTGGCGGCTGCCCGCATACCGCGATCCGCGAAGATGCCTCCATCAATCTTGCTGCCGTGCATGACATGGCGGTGAAATTCCCGAAGCTGGAAATCCTGTTCATCGAAAGCGGCGGCGATAATCTGGCGGCGACCTTCAGCCCGGAATTGGCGGATCTGACCATCTATGTGATTGATGTCTCGGCGGGCGATAAAATCCCGCGCAAGGGTGGGCCAGGTATTACGCGAAGTGACCTGCTCGTGATCAACAAGATTGATCTGGCGCCGCTAGTGGGCGCTGATCTTTCCGTCATGGACCACGATGCGCGCAAGATGCGCGGCACGCGTCCCTTCATCTTCACCAATCTGAAGGTGCTGCAAGGGGTTTCCGATATCGCCGATTTCATCGTCGCACAGGGCGGCATTACGCCAAGGGCTGCAGCATGACCGCGCCGCGCCATATCATCATCCTCGGCATGGGGTTGATGGGCTGCGATATCGCGGCGATTTTCCTCAATGGCGGCTGGCGCGTCACCGCGGTGGAACCTGCGCAGGATCGTTGGCCGGCCGCCCAAGCCCGCGTCGCGCAATCCATCATACAATTGGATGGCAACCCTGCGGCGGCTTCCGGCCTCACGCTTTTGGATGACATGACGGCGCCGGATTACGCCTCGGCCGAAGCGGTGATTGAAGCCGTGCCGGAAAAGCTTGAATTGAAGCGCAAGGTATTTGCCGAGCTTGATGCGCTGGTGCCGGCGGGTATTCCCATCGCGTCCAACGCATCCGGCTATCGCATCACGGATATCGCGGGTGATCTGCCGGGGCGGGCGCGCTGCGCGAACCTGCATTTTTTTCTGCCCGCGCATCTGGTGCCGGGGGTTGAGGTCGTGCGCGGCGAATACACGGACCCGCAGGTTTGCGACAAACTGGCCGAGATCATGGCCGGGCTTGGCCGCAAGGTTATTCGTGTAGCGAAGGATGTGCCTGGCTTCCTGGCCAATCGCATCCAGCATGCGCTGATGCGCGAAGCCTTTTCGGTGATTGATCAGGGGCTCGCCACGGCTGAGGATGTGGATAATGCCGTGCGTTACGCCTTCGGCTTTCGTTACGTTGCGGCGGGGCCGATTTTGCAAAAGGAATTGGCCGGGCTGGAGACGCAATTGGAAGCCGGGCGCACTATCTATCCTTCGCTGAACAAGAGCCCTGACCCGAGCCCGGGCCTCGCGCGGCTGGTCGCGGAAGGCAAGCTTGGCCCGAAAACCGGGGAGGGCTTTCGCCCCTGGCCGGCGGAGAAAACCGCCAAGGAACGCGCGCGCTACGAAAAGGCGCTGCTCGCCGCAGCGCGGATTTTGCGCGATGAGGAAGCCTGAAGTCGCTCTGCCCCAACGGGGTGGCTTTCATCTAACGCGCCGCGCCCCCACATCCCGGGCATGAGCAAACCCCCAGCCCCGCGCGCCCCGTCTGCCGCCGTGGCCGCCTTTCTGGATCAGGCAGCGCGTGTGCCGGCGCTGCGGACCGCACCCGCAACAGTGGCGCGGCTGATCTTTGCCATTGATGCCACCGCATCGCGCGAACGCACTTGGGATCAGGCGGCGGGGCTGACGGCAGAGATGTTGCAGGCGGCTCAGGGTATCGGCGGACTTGCTATTTCGCTGGCCTATTACCGCGGCTTTGGCGAATTCCGTGCGACACCTTTCCTGAAGGATGCAGGGGATTTGGCGCGGCGACTTTCGGGCGTTGCCTGCCTGGGCGGCAAGACACAAATCCAGGCGTTGCTGGATCATGCACTGACGGAGACGAAACGTGAGCGGATCAGGGCGCTGATTTTCATCGGCGATGCCATGGAAGAAGATGCCGATGCACTTTGCCATATAGCGGGCGAACTTGGCCTGCGCGGCACGCAAGCCTTCATGTTCCACGAAGGCGCTGATCCCGTGGCGGGGGCAGTGTTTCGGCAGATCGCGCGGCTGACGGGCGGCGCCTATCTGCCGTTTGATTCGGCGGCGATCGGACAATTGCGTGATCTGCTGCGCGCCATTGCGGTTTATGCAGCGGGAGGCCAAGGCGCCTTGGCGCTGCTGCCGGGTGCGGCGGCGCGGCAGGTAGCGGGCTTGCTGCCCAAGCCCAAGGCCGGCGCATGACTTGGCTTGCCCTTGGCGCCATTGCGCTGTTTTTGCTTTTCCTGCTGCTGCGCGCTTTCGCCAATGCGCCTGTCCTGCGCGTCAAGCAATTCGGCGCGGTGGTGCTGGGTGCGATTGGCGCGGTGATTCTGCTGCTCGGGCTTTTTACCGCGCGCGGGCAGCAGGCGATTTTTGCGCTGGCTTTCTTTCTGCCCTTGTTGCTGCAATGGGCGCGGCGTTGGCGCACCAACAAGCGCTTCGGTGGCCCGGCACCGCAAACCGGCGCGGCGAATAGCGTGGAAACCGCCTTCCTGACCATGAATCTTGACCATGACAGCGGGCGCATGACGGGTAGCGTGAAGGCAGGGCAATTCGCTGGGCGTGATTTGGCATCACTCACGCTCCCTGAATTGCTGGCGCTGCTGCAAGAATGCCAAGTTGCGGATGCTGATTCGCTGGCGCTGTTGGAAGCCTGGCTGGATCGCGCCCATCCTGATTGGCGCGCCGAACCCGCCGCCGAACCGCGCAGCGCCGCCATGACGCGGGAAGAAGCGCTTGAGATGCTCGGCCTTGCTGAAGGTGCCGATGAGGATGCAATCCGCGCAGCACATCGGCGCTTGATGAAAACAGCGCATCCTGATCAGGGGGGTAGCGCCTGGTTGGCCGCGCGCATCAATGCCGCGCGGGATTTATTGCTTGGATAATCAGGCCCGGCGCCGTGCTTCGCGCCGCGCAATCCAGGTGGTGGCGGCGAAAATCACCAAAGCGCCGGCATAGGTTGTCAGCGCCGGTTCCTCGCTAAAGACCAGCCAACCCATCAGGCTGGCCCAGACCAGATCAAGAAATTTCACCGGCTGGGTCGCGGACATATCGGCAATACGGAAAGCTTCCGTCAGAAACCAATGGCCAACACTGCCTAGAATGCCGGTCAGCACGAACCAGCCCCATTGCTCGGCGCTTGGCCAGGCCCAGACCGCGACGGCGAAGGGCAGTGTGAACACCGTGACCATGATGGATTGCCAAGCGACAATCACCTCTGGCTTGTCATGACGCGTGAGTGCCTTGGTGATCAGGAAGGACGCGGCAAATAATGGCGTGCTGGAAAGCATCACCAGATTCCAATAGCCGCCATCACCGCGGAGGCCCGGGGCCACCACAATCAGCACGCCAATTAAGCCGATGCCGGCGGCGATCCAACGCGCGCGGATCATCGGCTCCCCCAAAAACAATACCGCACCCGCCATGATGAAAATCGGCCCGGTGAAACCCATCGCGGTCATATCTGCCATCGCCACATTCGGCAGGGCCACAAACCACAGCATCAGGCCAAGCGTATGCACCAGGCCGCGCCAGATTTGCCCGCGCAGATTATGCGGCATCCAGGCCATGACGCCGCTACGCAGCATGAAGGGCAGCATCACCACAATGCCCATGAAATAACGCAGGAATTGGACCTGAAAGGGATCCATTTCATGCGCAAGCTGCCGCATGATCGTGTTCAACAGGGTGAACAACAGGCCAGCGACGCCAATGAAGACCATGCCGCGCAGCACCGCACTACGAGGTGCCGCAGCGCCTTCGTTCATGGCTGTTCTGTCAGAAAGTGTTGCAGCGTGGCGTTGAATTCCTCTGCTGCCTCATAGGCCACCCAATGGCCGGCGCCGGGGATGGCATGCGCGCGCGCGCCGGGGCGCAGCCCATGCACCAGATCAAGCCGCCATTGCACATGGGGCCGCACAATCGCATCCCATGCGCCGTAAATGGCATTAAGCTGGCCGCGCCCACGCATCAGTGCCTGTTTCAGTGAATCCGTGCTGGCAAAGCCACGGCTTTTGAAGCGTGCGCCGCGGGTGGAGGCTTCCTGAATGGCCAGCGCCACATCATCAATCCTGCTGGCATCGGCGAACATCAATTCCGCAAGGTTATGCCGATGTGAAGCGACGCGTTCCTCACCGGCCAGGGCGCGCACCTTCACTAGCTGCGTGGGGCTGCGCTGAAAACCAAGCGCACCGGCGCCGATGATGGTCAGACTTTTGACCCTGTCCTGATCCAAGGCGGCGAGATGCCCGGAACAGAGCGCGCCAAAGGAAAATCCAGCCAGATCATAGCTGCTGCCAGCGGGCAGAATGCGGTCCAACCCGCGCGCGAGGATCTCCGCCACACCTTCGGGCGTTGAGACACCTTCCGGCATGGCGCTATCGCCAAGCCCGGGCAGATCAGGCGCAATCACCATGCGCTCGGCGCCGAGTGGGCCGATATTGCGCGCCCAATGCCGCCAGGAACCGGAACCGCCATGCAGCAGCACCAGCGGCGCCCCTTCGCCCCAAACGCGCCAGACCATGCTGCCGGAACCACATGGCGTTTCCGCCACGCGCGCCGAAGCCGCCAAGGGGACAAGGGCCGGGTGCAATTCCGCGCTGCCATCCTCGGCGCGCCAGATGATCTTGCTCATGCGTAGCTTCGATACCGTTCCGCTGGGCAGCTTAGGGGCCTCACCGCCGCGATCCAAGCCCGCGCCCCATCAAAGCGGCTTTTGCGCCTTTTCGAGCAACCGGCCAAGGAAGCCAGGCTTTTTCGGTGCGGGCGGCGGCTTGGTCGCCTCAGCCGCAGCCTTGGCTTCGGCGGCGGTGCGCTTTTCTTTCTCCGTCAGCCATTTTTCCAGGCTCATGCCCGCCTTGGCGGCGCGTTTGGTTTCGTAGGCGCGTTGCGCTTCGGTCAATTTCCGGTCGGCCATGATGAGTACCTCATTATCAGCGCCTGAATGGCGCGGCGCGCGGCTTCCGGCAAGGGGCAAGAAGTGGCAGAAGCACGCCCATGGACGCGAAAGTAAAAGCCGGCATCTGGGTTTCCATGGCAATTCGGCTATCCGATATGGCCGGCCGGTCTGCCGCCGTGTTGCGCAAGGGGGACCCCGATAGCGGGGGGATCCTATGTGTGCTGCGCGGGCGGGCCGGGGTGCAGGTTCTATCGCAAATCCGCGATGCTGAGGGCCGCCCCGCCTGGCTGCGCGCCACCGGCCCAGGCGCGGTGGATCAGGAAACGGCTGATGCCTATGTCACGCGGCAGGTGCAGCGTGACCCCGACCTATGGGTGGTGGAATTCGACGCGCCGGATTTACAGCCACCGTTTGAGGCGCGGCTGGTCTGACTACCGATCCGTCAGCCGCAATTCGATCCGACGATTGCGCGCCAAGGCTTGGGGTGAATCGCCCGGATCAATCGGCTGGGCATCACCAAAGCTGGTTGCCGCCACGCGATTGGGCGGCAGGCCCTCCGCAATCAGGATTTGCGCGACCGCAATCGCGCGCGCCGCGGCCAATTCCCAATTGCTGGCAAAACGCGCGCTGCGGATTGGGTTGCGATCCGCATGCCCATCCACCCGCAGCACCCAGGCGACATCAGCCGGGATTAGGGGCGTCACTTCAGAAAGTACGCCGGCCAAATCGCGCAATTGCCGGAGCCCTGCTTCCGACAATTCCGCACTCGCCGGGGCGAAAAGCACTTCACCTTGGAAAACGAAGCGATCCCCCACAATGCGCACTTCCGGCCTTTCGCCCAGAACATTCCGCAGACGACCAAAGAAATCACTGCGATAGCGCTGCAATTCTTCAACTCGCGCCGCGAGTGCCGCATTCAATCGCTGCCCCAGCAATGCGATTTGCGCATTGCGATCCCGGCCTTCCGCTTCCGCTAAATCCAGTGCGCGTGACAACCTTGCCAATTCGCTGTGGAGCGCTTCCGTCTGGCGCGTCAGCAGCGCAACTTGTGCTGCGGCGCTTTCTGCCAGCCGCGCGCGTTCACCGGCTTCGACCTCAGCCCTTTCTCGTCCGCGCTGTTCCTGCGCGGCGCGGCGTTCCAATTCATCGCGCAGCGCCGTCAACGCCCTGATCTGTTCGGAAAGCCGGGCCATTTCGGCAAGCCGCTGTGTGCTGGTTTCGCGTTCCACACGCACTTGCCGATCAAGCGCCTGGGCTTCGCGGCGCATCGCTTCCAGCGCTGCTTGCGCTGCCGCCAATTCGGACTGGCTGCCACGCAAATCCCGTTGCAGCCGCGCGGCATCGCCACCTGTGCGTTCAGCGCGCGCCAGCGCCTCTGCCAATTGCCGTTCCGTAGCACTGGCACGGTCTGCTGCACTCCGCGCCGCCAATTCCAAATCCGAAAGCCGCGCGCCTAGCCTTTCGCGTTCTCCACGCAGCCCATCGCGTTCATTGGCAAGCCTGTCACGTTCTTCGCGGATCAGGGCAAGGGATTGCAGGGCCGTATCGCGCGCCCCGGCCGCTCTTTGCAGATCATTGCCAAGCCTGCCAACCTGCTGGCGCAATTGATCCCCCTGCGTTGCTTCAAGGGAAAGCAATTCAGCCAATTCCGCGACACGGCGATTGAGCTGATCCACCGCCTGTTCGCGAGAGCTGAGCGCAACCGACAGAAAGCCCTGCGCCAGCACGAAGACCAGCAGCACGAAAATAATGACCATGAGCAAGGTGGAAAGCGCATCCACATAGCCTGGCCAGACATCCAGGTTGCCGCCGCGCCCGCGCCGCCTTTCGGAAGACCCCGCCATTGCCCGTTAGACCATCAGAGCCGTTCCGCCATACGGCAAAACGACCCTAATCAGATGCTTGGTCGCATTTTTCGAGTCGCCAAGCGATCTCGCCTGGCTTGAAAATGCTCCGTTCCTCACCGCGGTTGCTCTTCCGCGATGGCGGCTATGGTACGGGTCAGAATCTTGATTTCATTGCGGATGTCATTGGTGGATTGCGCGCGGCCTTGCCCTGCTTCTTCCACCAGGCGCGCCAGGTAGATTTCCAGATTGCGCAAATGCCCGCGCATCGCCCCGGTCTCGGTCCGATCGGCTTGGCTTTCAGCAAGCCTTGACATGGCCGGTGCCAGCCCATCCTGCGCATCGGCAATGCGGCGCATCAGCGCGTTATTGGCGCTCATTTGTTCCGTCAGCACAGTCATGCGTTCGGTCAGGATCATCAGCGCTTGGGATGTGGCGGCGCGCCCATCTTCCCCACGCGCCATGATGGATTGCAGATTCTCCAAATTCTCGGCGGTTTGTTCCAAAAGCGCCTGGACATAGGCAGGCATGCTGCCTTCGGTTTCCTGGCCCAGAATGCCAGATGAAAGCCGCGTCAGCCCGGCCAGCCATTCTTCCAGATCATTGAAAAAACGGTTTTGCGCCTGCCCCGCGGTCAGGTCCAGAAACCCCACCACCAGCGCCCCAGCGAGGCCCAGCATGGAGGCAGAAAACGCTGTCCCCATCCCTCGTAATGGCTTGGCGAGGCCGGTCTTCAATTGTTCAAACATCACATTCAAATCGCCGGAGCCGACGGACATATTGCCGATGACGTCCGCGATGGACGCGATGGTGAGCAGCAGCCCCCAGAAGGTGCCAAGCAGCCCCAAAAAAATCAGTAAGCCGGTGACGTAGCGCGAAAGCTCACGCCGTTCATCAAGCCGCGATTGCAGCCCATCCAGCACGCTCCGCATTGCAGAGGCCGAGAGCGAAACACGGTCATTCCGCCGGCCTGACAGCATGGAAACCATCGGCACCAGCAGGCGCGGCTGACGGACGGAAAGCCCATCCTTTGGCGCGCGGAAACCTTCCACCCAGGCCACTTCGCGCCTGAGTGAGAGCACCTGGTTGAAGGTCATGCCGACGCCAAACAACAGCACGGCCAGGATCACGCCATTCAATATTGGATTGGCCCGAAAGGCATGCAGCAAATCGGGCGCCAGCATGGCGGCAATGCCTACCACCGCTGCCAGGAAAATCACCATCCGCCAAAGATAGATCGTCGGCTGGGTCATGGGCGTCTTGCCTCCGAATTCGGGCTTGCCACGCCGGGAGGCAGTATGTCCACCGCGTCCTGTGCGCCGGAAAGGCGGCCAAGTGGGCGGAGATCAATTCTGGTAGGCGTCAGCCCGCCGGCGACCAGGGCGGACTTCACCGCCTGGGCGCGGGCAAGGCTTAGTCGTCGTGCGGCGGAGACATCATCGGCGGGCGCGGCTACCTGGGCTTCCACGGTGATGCGGCCTTGGGGAAGCGCCGCCAAATCCCTGGCAAGGGCCTGCACAGCATTGGCTTGCGGGGCGGTCAGTTCCGCCCCTGTCATGCGCAGCCGAACCCCCCCTTGCGGCAGGCTTTGCAGCCCCTGTAATGGTCCGGCAAGGCCTTGCGGCACCTGCGGGCGCAGGGGTGTCAATCGCACGGGCGGGGGGGGCGCCGGGGCAGGGTCCGGCGGTAGCGCTTGATCAGGCGTTTGCGCTTGCGCGGCCAAGCCCAGAATGGCCAAGCCTATCGCCAAGCTGGCGCGCCGCGAAAACGCCCGCTTCATCCCGTCGCCTGATGCGTCTTCACGGCGGCGATGCCATCCGCCACCACTTCACGCAGCTTGGGCTGGAGTGTCGGATTGCCGCAAACCACCATGCCGGAAGGATAGGGGTCATTGCCGTCCGGGTCGCTCACGAAGCCGCCGGCTTCGCGCACCAGGACAATGCCGGCGGCAATATCCCAGGGCTTCAGCCCCAATTCCCAGAAGCCATCATACCGCCCGGCCGCCACCCAAGCGAGGTCGAGCGCCGCCGCCCCAAAGCGCCGCACACCGGCCACTTGCGGCATGAGTTTATGGAGTGTGGCGCTGAATTCCGCCTTGCGCGCCACGCCACCAAAGGGGATGCCGGTCGCGAAAAGCGCTTCCCGCATGTCCTTCCGGCCAGAAACGCGCAGGCGCTTGTCGTTCAGAAAAGCGCCAACGCCTTTTTCGGCCCAGAACATTTCATCCGAAGCGGGGTTATAGACCACGCCCGCGACCAATTCGGTCTTATCAGCGGAAATGCGCTTTTCAACGCCGACACTGATGGCCCAATGCGGGATGCCATGCAGGAAATTGGTGGTGCCATCCAAGGGGTCCACCACCCAGCGCCATTCCCAGTCATCGGCGCCCGATGCGCCCGATTCTTCCATCAGGAAGGCGAAGCCGGGGCGGGCCTTGGAAAGTTCCTCCCGGATCGTCTGTTCGGCGCGGAGATCAGCAGTGGAGACGAAATCGGATGGCCCCTTCACGCTGACCTGAAGCTGCTCCACCTCACCAAAATCGCGCAGCAAGCGGCGCCCTGCCTTCTGTACGGCAGCGGTCACAACCTGCAAGGCCGGGGAAAGGCGGGCGGAAAGCGGGGGCATGATGGAAGTCCTTAAAACAGCGAATAGCATCCCTGCGTAACGCAGAAATGTCCAAAGAAAAAGCCGGCCCCACTTGCGCAGGGCCGGCCTTAATCGGGTTGGTGGACGCTGCTACTCCTGCAGCGCCTTGTCCTTGCCCTTGCGGATATTGGGCAGCAGCATCGCAATCAGGGCGATGGCGCCAATCGCCAGCATGGTGGCGCTGATCGGGCGCTGGACAAACACCATGGGGTCACCGCGCGAAAGCAGCATGGCGCGGCGCAAATGTTCTTCCATCATCGGCCCCAGCACGAAGCCGATCAGCATCGGTGCCGGTTCCAGGCGCAGCTTGGAACAGAGGTAGCCGAACAGCCCGAAGAACACGGTCTGATAAACATCGAACACGTTGTTCTGCAGCGAATAGACGCCAATGGCACAGAAGATCAGGATCGAAGGATACATGTGGCGATAGGGAATCGCGAGCAGCTTCACCCAAAGCCCGATCATCGGCAGATTGATGATCAGCAGCATGAGATTGCCCAACCACATGGAGGCAATCAGCCCCCAGAACAGGTCAGGCTGCGCTTCCACCATGCGCGGCCCGGGCTGGATGCCCTGGATGATCAGCGCGCCTACCATGAGCGCCATCACCGCATTGGCCGGAATACCAAGCGTGAGCAGCGGGATGAAGGATGTTTGCGACGCCGCATTATTGGCCGCTTCCGGTCCAGCGACACCTTCAATGGCGCCGGTGCCGAATTCATGCCGACCCTTGGAGACCTTGCGCTCCATCATATAGGAACCGAAGGAAGACAGCGCCGCGCCACCGCCCGGCAGAATACCAAGCAAGCTGCCCACCGTCGTGCCACGCAGCACGGATGGGATGGCGCGCCTTACTTCTTCGCGCGTCATCATCAGACTGCCGACCTTGCCGGACATGACGCTGCGCGCTTCGGGTTTTTCCAGGTTCAGGATGATTTCGGCAATGCCGAACATGCCCATGGCGATGGACACAAAGCCAACACCGTCAGAAAGCTCTGGGATGCCAAAGGTGAAGCGTTGCTGCCCGGTTTGCACATCGGTGCCCACCAGGCCCAAAGCCACACCAAACACCACCATGCCGATGGATTTCACCACCGACCCTTGGGCCAACACGGCTGAGATGATCAAGCCCAACATCATCAGCGAAAAATAATCCGCCGGCCCGAAGGACAGCGCGACCGAGGTCAGCAGAGGCCCCGACGCCGCCACCAGCACGGTTGAAACGCAACCGGCAAAGAAGGATGCCAAGGCGGCAACTGTGAGTGCTGCGCCAGCACGTCCCCGTCGGGCCATCTTGTAGCCTTCGAGCGTTGTGACGACCGAACTGACCTCACCGGGCAAGTTCAGCAGAATGGCGGTGGTTGAACCGCCATATTGGGCGCCGTAGTAAATCCCCGCCAGCATGATGACGGCGGTGGTGGCCGGCTGGCCGAAGGTGATCGGCAGCAGCAGCGAAATCGTCGCCACCGGACCAATGCCAGGTAAAACGCCGATCGCGGTGCCGATGATGCAGCCGATCAGGCAGAACAGCAGGTTGTTGAAGGTCAGCGCAACGCCGAAGCCATGCGCGAGATTGGCAATGAGATCCATGGTGTTTTGCTTTCCCGATCAGATCTGCGGCCAGAGGGGTACGCGGATATCAAGATACCAGATGAAAATTGCCCAGCAGAGCACGCAAAGGAAGGCAATAAGACCTGCGACGCCCAAGGGCCTTTCCAGATGTTCTCTGTCAGCGAAGGCAGCGCAGATCACCGTGAGGGTGATGGCAACCAAAAAGCCAAGTGGTTCCAGCACCAAACCAAACAGGGTGAAGGCGGCACTCGGCAGGAATAGCGCCCGCCATCCGGGCGGGACGGCGGCGACAAGACATCCCACGAAAAGACCTATGCCAAGCGGATTCCAACCCGAAGAAGGAAAACCCGGTATCCGCGCCGCAACCATACCGACGGCTACACCGGCAAGCGCGCCGGCGATCAGGAAACCGATTTCAGCGGATGACCATTTCGCGAGGGGGTCAGGGCCATTGAACAGCCCGCTCACAAGAACGAAGGACCCAAGGCCAATCAGCAGCCAGAAGGTCAGCATGGGCATATAACCCGGCCCCATGCGCCGAGCTGTCCCGAGGTTATGGTCCTGATTGAGCCAAAGACCAACAACAGCGAAGGCAATAAAAAGCCCCGCCGACAGCAAATCTTTCGTGTTAAGCTTCATCCTCGTCTTCCACCCTTTATGACCCTTTGGGTCACTTTTGCCCCCAAGCCTTTCGGCCCTACGTCGACTTAATCAATCTGCCGTCGCACCCGCAGCCTGCACCAAAGGCGCCCATTTGGCCACCTCCCGAATGATGAAGCTGTTGTAATCCGCCGCTGAGTAGGTTCCCGGTGTGCCGCCAAGCTCCGCAAAGCGGTTTCTGATCTCCGCGGTTTGCAGCAGCGCCATCACTTCGCGGTTCAGCCGTTCAATGATTGGCGCTGGCGTGCCGGCCGGTGCGGAAAGCCCGAACCAGGAATCGGATTCCAGCGGAAAGCCCTGTTCGCGGAAGGTCGGCACATCCGGGAAGGACGGGTGCCGCACCGCCGAACACATGCCAACCGCGACCACCGACCCTTGCTTGATATGGGCGGCGGAGGAGGGAAGGCTGTCCGACATCATCGGCACCTGACCTGCAATTACGGCCTGCATGGCCGGGCCGGCGCCGCGGAACGGCACATGGGTGATTTCCGTGCCGATCAGGCGGCTCATTTGCACAACCAGAAGGTGATTTGATGAACCGGCGCCAGAGGTGGCTACCTGCAAGCCCCCGGCGCTTTTTGCCCGCGCCACCACATCGGCCATGGTTCGGATGCCGGCGCGCGGATTGGCGACCCATACGGTCGGGTTGCTCACCACCAAAGCGATATGGGCGAAGTCCTTCACCGGGTCATAGCGCACCTTGTTGCCATAGACCGCCGGGCTGATTGCGTGGCTCGCGATATTGGACATGACCAGCGTGTAGCCATCGGGCGCCGCACGGGCCACGGTTTCACTGCCAAGCGTGGCGCCGGCACCGGCGCGGTTTTCGACCACGATGGAAAAGCCGAGTTTTTCCTGAAGGCCCGCGGCAATCAGGCGCGCAACCAAATCCGTGGTACCGCCAGGCGCGAAAGGCACCACCAAGCGGATGGACTGGGATGGCCATGCACCTTCTGCAACAACGCCCATCGCCAACAGCGGCGATGCGCCAATACCCATAACAACGCTGCGGCGAGCAACACTCCTCATCCCTTGGCCCCCTTGTTCATGGCCTTTTCTATTGCATGAGAGCCAAGGCTCGGCAAGCGAGGGTGGCGCAAGCCTTGCCTCGGCCGACATCCGGGCCAATCATCGGGGCAGAGATCAAGCCCCATCAGGAAATTATCCCATGCCGCAAGGTGACCGCCTGCCCAATGACCCCGAAACCCGCATCCGCGAAGCAACCGAAGCCATTGCCCCGCATCTGATTGAAATCCGCCGCGATATCCACACCCATCCGGAACTGGCCTTCCAGGAAAACCGTACCGCCGGGATTGTGGCCGCCGAGCTTTCGCGCCTGGGCCTGACACCACGCACCGGTGTGGGGCGCACGGGCGTGGTCGCTGAAATCAAGGGCGGGCGGCCTGGCCCGACACTCGCCATTCGTGCCGATATGGATGCGCTGCCAATCCATGAAGAAACGGCGCTACCCTTCGCGAGTGACATCGCCGGCCAGATGCATGCTTGCGGGCATGACATCCATACCTCCACGCTATTGGGCGTGGCGGCGGTGTTGAAGGATTTGGCGCCGCAGCTTGCCGGCACCGTTAGGTTGATCTTCCAGCCGGCGGAAGAAGTGCTGGAAGGTGCCGCCGCCATGATCGCCGATGGCGCGGCGGATGGCATTGATATGGCGATTGGCTTTCATAACCACCCGGATATGCCGGTGGGCAGCTTTGGTTATGTGCGTGGCGCTTGCCTGGCGGCGTCTGATCGGTTTGACCTGATCATCCAGGGCAAATCCGGCCATGCCGCGCATCCCTATGCCGCGATTGATCCGATTGTGGCGGCGGCGGCCTTTGTGCAGGAAGCGCAAACCGTGGTCAGCCGGGAAATCAAGCCCCTCCATCCGGCGGTAGTGACCATTGGGCAATTCGTGGGGGGCACCACCTACAATATCATTCCAGAACGCGTGCATCTGAAGGGCACGGTGCGCACGCTGCATCATGAATCGCGTGATATCGCCGAAGCGGCGCTAAGGCGGCTCGCGGAAGGGATTGGCGTTTCCATGCGCGTGAAGACCGAGATGAATTATGTCCGCAAGGTGCCGCCCTTGGTGAATGATGATCGCGTGCTGGACCCCGTACTGGCCGCGGTGCGCCGGCAAATGGGCGATGTCATCAGCGAAGGGGAGGCTTCGATGGGTGCTGAGGATTTCGCGGAATTTGCCGCGGTGGCGCCTTCCTTCCAATTGCGTATTGGGTCCGGTCAGCCGGGGCGGGATGACCGGCTGCATAATGCCTTCTACCAACCTGATGAACGCTGCATCGGCCTTGGCGTGCAAGCCTTGTCGCGTGCCGCGCTGGATTTGCTGGCATGAACGCGCATCGTATCGCGGAGCTGACCGCGCCCGAAGTGGCATCCCGCCTGGCTTGTGGCGCTGTGGCGATTCTGCCCATGGGCAGCCTTGAAACCCATGGTCCCGCCTTGCCGATGGGTGATTATCTGGTCGCGGAGGATATCGCCTGCCGCATCGCCGCCGCCGCTTATGCCAAGGGCGCCGATGCGCTGGTGGCGCCGGCCATTCCCTTTGGTGGGGAGGATTTCTTCGCCGGCGTCGCCGGCGGCATCACGCTTTCGGTTGCAACCCTGACTGCCGTGATCGAGGAAATGGCCCAAGCTTTCATCAAAACCGGTACGCGGCGCATCATGATTGTGAATGGCCATGCCGGCACCATCGCGCCCGCAGATGCCGCCGCGCGCAGCATGCGCCATCGCCATGGCGTGATCATCCCGGCGCTGCATCTTTGGCGGGAAGCGGGGAAGCTGCATGGCGAATTGGGCGGCCAGCCCATCACTTTCGGCCATGGCGGCGATCCGGTGGCTTCCGTGACCATGGCGCTGAAGCCGGAACTCTGCCGCCCTGAAGCGGCACGGATGCGCGAAGGCACCGGGCCTTATTTGGGCGTGCCGCCGACGGGCTTTGGCGCCATCCGCGCCCATGGCGTGGAATTTTCCGTGCCGATGTGGGTGGAAGAAGTGGCGCCTGGTGGTGTGGCCGCGCCGGATCCGCGCGGGGCCAACGCCGCACATGGCGCGCGCATGGTGGAACAGCTTGTCGCCGCTGGCGCTGCCATTTGCGCGCAACTGCGCGACCACGCGCGATGAAGCGCATTTGTGTCTATGGCGCGGGCGCGATTGGTGCGCATCTGGCGGCGCGCCTTGCTGCCGCTGGCGCTGACGTGAGTGTCATCGCACGTGGCGCCCATCTGGCCGCGATGCGGGAAAGGGGCATCACGCTCCGCACGCCAGAGGGTGATCACACCTACAAGGTGCAGGCTGCAGAAAGCGCAGCCGAAATTGGCCCGGTGGATGGCGTTTTGGTCACGGTGAAGGCGCCCGCCTTGCCAGCGGTGGCAGCAGGGATTGGGCCTTTGCTTGGGCAGGATACGCCTGTTGCCTTCATCATGAATGGCATTCCCTGGTGGTATTTCGATGGCATTGGCGGCGCCTTGGAAGGTAAGCGCCTGCCCCTGCTTGATCCCGATGATACGCTGCGCCAAGCCATTGGCGTGGAGCGTGCCATCGGCGGTGTGATCTATGCGGCAAGTGCGGTTGTGGCGCCCGGTATTGTCACCTCGGAACATGCCGATCTGAAGTTGTTTCTGGGTGAGTCTGGGGGCGCGATCTCGCCGCGCGCTCAGGCTTTGGCGGCGCTATTGCAGGCGGGCGGCATGCCGACCGAAGCGGTTGCCAATATCCGTCACCGCATCTGGGGCAAGTTGCTCGGCAATATGGTGGTGGGGCCGCTTTGCCTGCTTTCGCGCCAGGACATGCAGGCAACCCTAGCCGACCCCGCGATTTTCGAAGCCGGTGTGCGGATTTCCGATGAAGGCACGGCGCTTGCCCGCGCGCTTGGGCATGATCTGAAACTGCCTGGCGAAGTGCGGATGCGCCGCTTCGGGGAGACCGCGCATAAGCCTTCCATTCTGCAGGATTTGGAACTTGGTCGGCCGATGGAAATTGACGCACTTTTCACCGCGCCTTTGCAGCTTGGCCGCGATATGGGCGTGCCCATGCCGTATTTCGCGCTGATGGTGGCACTGGCAACCAAAGCCGCGCAGGCGGCGGGGCTTTATCAGCCACCCGTGGGCTGAGGTGCAGCCTCCCGCGGCAGGGCAAAAACCCCGCTGGCGCGCAAAACCGGCTTGCCATCAGCCATGCAGACCCCCTGCGCAAATACCAGGGTGCGGGTGCGCCGCAGCAGCATGGGTTCGCATTGCAGCCAGGTGCCGAGCAGGGCGGGCGCCAGATAGTCTGAATTCAGGCTGATGGTGGTGAAGAAGCCCGTCACCCCGGCCAGGTTGAAGCCGCCAATCCCAAGCGCGAGATCGGCAAAAGTCGCCGACATGCCGCCATGGGCCATGTCCTTGCTGTTGCAATGCCGCTTTTCAATGCGAAGCCCAAAGGCCAGCGGCCCATGGTCTCGCCGGATCATGATGGGGCCGATGGGATCCAGAAACGGCCCACCAGCGGGGCGTGGCACAAAGCCTTCCGGGATGGCGGGGGGGATGGTTTGATCCAAGACAGGCGACTTTCGGGTTGGAAGTGACCGGACCCTATACCGGAAGCCCTCCCTGGGAAACGCCGGCCCTCCCTTGCCTTGGCTTTGCCCCGATTTCCTCCTAAGCGCGGAGGAATTCGGAGTGAATCTTAACCATGAACACCAATCCCCAATTGATCCTGCCGATTATCCTATCCGGTGGCACCGGCACGCGGCTTTGGCCATTGTCGCGGGAAAGCTACCCGAAGCAATTCTGGCAGCTGGCTTCCGACAAGACCATGCTGGCGGAAACGGCCGCGCGGGGTTCCGGCGCTGGTTTTCTGCCGCCGATGGTTGTCTGCAACGAAGCGCATCGCTTTCTGGTGGCCGAGCAATTGCGCGATAAGGGCGCGGCCATTGTGCTGGAACCGGTTGGCCGCAATAGCGCGCCCGCCATTGCCGCCGCGGCATTGCTTGCCGAGGAAACCGCGCCCGGCGCGGTACTGTGGTTTATGGCCGCCGATGCCGCGATTGGCGATGTGGCTGCGCTGCAAGCCGCACTCATGAAGGCCGCCGCAGCAGCGCGGGCGGGCGCCATTGTCACCTTCGGCATGCAGCCCACCGCACCCGAGACCGGCTATGGCTATATCGAAGCGGGCGATGCGCTGCCCGGCTGCGATGGCGTGCAGCGCATTGCGCGCTTTGTGGAAAAGCCCGATGCGGCACGTGCGGCGGAGTTTCTTAAAACAGGCCGGCATTTGTGGAATTCCGGCATGTTTGTCGCAACCGCCGCCACCATGTTGGCGGAGCTTGAAGCCCATGCGCCGGATGTCCTGAAGGGCGTGCGTTCCGCTGTTTCTGGCGCCGCGCGCGATGGTGATTTCATTCGGCTTGAAGCCGCTGCCTTCGCCGCCACTCCCGCCATCAGCATTGATTACGCGGTGATGGAACGCACGCAAAAAGCCGCGGTGGTGCCGGCTTCCATAGGCTGGTCCGATATCGGTTCCTGGGCCGCCTTGTGGGAGGTTCAAGCAAAGGACACCGCCGGCAATGCCACACTTGGCCCGGTGGAATTGGTGAATGCCCGGAATTGCTATGTCCGCAGCGAAACCATCCTGACCGGCGTGATCGGGCTGGAAGATGCCGTGGTGGTGGTGACGGATGATGCTGTTCTCGCCATGCATCGCGACCATGCGCAGGATGTGAAAAAGCTGGTGGACCAATTGAAGGCGCGCGGTGCCAAGGAAGCTACCGAACACCGCCGCGCCTATCGCCCCTGGGGCCATTACGAAGGCCTGATCATGGGGGACCGCTTCCAGGTCAAGAAGATCGAGGTTCGCCCCGGCGCCAAGCTTTCCCTGCAAAAGCATTTCCACCGCGCGGAGCATTGGGTGGTGGTTTCCGGCACTGCCATTGTGCGGCGCGATGGGGAAGAAATCATGCTGCGGGAGAATGAAAGCGTCTATCTGCCGCTGGGTTGCATCCATCGCATGGAAAACCCCGGCAAGATCCCGCTGACGCTGATTGAGGTGCAGTCCGGTTCTTACCTTGGCGAAGATGATATCGTCCGCTTTGAGGATACTTACGGGCGGAGTTGATCTTCCGCACGTTTTGGCGGGGCCGGCTGGTGCAGGCTTTGGGCTTTCCAGGGGGAATGCCGCATGGCCCGCCATCCCGAAACTCATAATAACCGCCGTCACACCCATTTGCGCGCGGCCCTGTCGCGGGCACGCGAAAGGCGGCGGGGCGTAGGCACGGCGCCCGGCCCCACGCTTGGCGAAAGGTTTTCCGATCTTGTCGCGGCAATTGTTGGTTCCTGGCGATTTATCCCGATTCAATCGGGGCTTTTGCTCACGTGGCTATTGGTCAATGTAGCGCTCGGCGGGGGTGCTTGGGATCCTTATCCCTTCATTCTGTTGAACCTGATGCTGTCCTTCCAGGCGGCCTATACGGCGCCAATCATCATGATGAGTCAGAACCGCCAGGCTGATATAGACCGGCTGCGGTCCATCGCGGATTATCAGGTGAATATCCGGGCCGAGGCAGAAATCAGCCTGCTGCATGAGAAGATAGATTTGCTGCGCGAACAACAGGTGGCGGAGCTGATTTCGCTGCTCAAGACATCGCTCGCCCGGATCGAAAGCCTGGAAAACCGCCTTCTGCCCAGGCCGCCACCGCCCTGAAAATCACCCTTCGATTATGCCGGGGTATATGCAAGACTGGCAATGAATGGCGGCACTCCCGAAGCCAAAGGATGAGAGGCGCTTCAATGGAATGGATACTGCAAACGCTGATGATGATGGGCGCCAAGGCAGCGTCCATATTCCTTCATCCTGATTCTCCGAATTTTGAGGTTGTTCAGGGCATGATGGCCATTCTCGCGCTGGGCGGGTTGGTGCTGCTGATCACTTTTGCTTTCCGGAAAAAATAATCTCATGAAGGATCTTCGCGCAGCATTGGAAGAAGCCCGCCGCGGCCTGCTTGATCTTTCAACGCGCAACCGCCTGCTATCCCTGCCGAAGCCCGGCGCGTCTCGCGGCGTGATGATCATTGATAATGAGGATGCGGATTTCGTGCTTGGCGCGCTGCAAGCGGGCCGCGCCTTTGGTTTTGAAGCTTCTGCTGCTGCGCCGGTGCCTGACGCCGCACCGGCCGAAACAACCGCCGGCAAGCCGCGCCGCGCGCGCAGCGTGAAGGTGAAGCCAGAGGGTGTTGGCACGGCCAAAGCTGAGGCCACGCGGGAAGAATATCAGCGCGATGACAAGCTGCGGGTGCAATTGCCGGCGTCCGATCTGGTGCGGCGGCTGCGCGATATCACGCAGGATGCACGCACCGCCCGTGAAGAAACCGGCGTGCCGACACTTTACCTAGCGCTTGGTGCTTTGATCTGGCGTGATCCCGCGACACCCGAAACGGAACGCCGCGCGCCTCTCGCGCTGTTGCCTGTGGCTTTGGAACGCGAGGGGGTTTCGCAAAACTTCAAGCTGCGCGACGCGGTGGGGGATATTGCGGAGAATTTGTCGCTCCGCGAAATGCTCAAGGTGAATTTCAAAACCGCGCTGCCGGAATTTGATACGGATGCTTATACGCCAACCGCATGGGCGGAGGCTATCGCAGCACTGGTCGCAGAACGCGCGCATTGGCGGGTTGAGGCGGATGCGCTGGCGATTGGCTTATTCTCTTTCGCCAAATTCCTGATGTGGCGCGACCTGGGGCCTGAGGAAAATCCCGGCCTTGCCGATCACCCCATGGTGCGCGCTTTGGTGGGGGGTGAGGCGCTGACCATACCGCCAGTTTTTCCCGATGAAGCTGATGTGGACACCGAAATCCCGGTGGAGCGGCTTGACCATGTGATGGATGTGGATGGCAGCCAGGCGCTTGCGGCGGAAGCCGTCAGGCGCGGCGGGCATGTGGTGATCCAAGGCCCGCCCGGCACCGGCAAAAGCCAGACCATCAGCAATATCATTGCCCAGGCCGTGCTGGATGGCCGAAGCGTTTTATTCGTCGCTGAAAAACTCGCCGCGCTGGAAGTTGTGAAGCGCCGGCTGGAGAGTATCGGCCTTGGTGCTGCATGCCTGGAATTGCATTCTGAAAAGCAATCAAAACGCGCGGTACTGGATGAATTGCGCGCGACACTTTCCCTGCCCATGCCGCCCAAGCCTGATCGGGATTCGGTGGTGCGGCGCCTTGGGGCGCTGCGTGGGCGGATCAATCGCCATGCGGCGGCGATGCGTGCAACGGTCGGTGCATCGGGCATGACGCTGCATCAGGTGATTGGCGCGCTGGTTGGCTTGCGGCAGCGCGGTGTGGCAGCGCCGGAATTTTTCGTGAATGTATCGGAATGGGATGCGGCGGCGATTGAAGCCCGGCGCGATGCGGTCAAGCTACTGGCGGGCTATGCGGCGGATGGCGGCGCGCAAAGCCCTTGGCGCGGCGTGATGGCTGATATCGGGCCCGCTGATGCGGATCGGTTGCTGGGGCGGTTGCCTGGCTGGGTTCGTGCCTTTGCCGCGGCGGGTGCGGCGCTGGGGGCGGATGCCGGGCCGCAAGCCGCGCAAGATACGCTTGCCTTGAACCCTGCCTTGGCCGCTGCGCCCCCGCATGATGCCGCAGCACTCAAGCACGTAGCCTGGGCGGGCGATCTAGCGCCGCTGGAAGCCTTGGTGCAGGCGCTGGGTGCTTTGCAAAAAGCCAAGGCCGATCCACAGCTTTTGCCCAGCGCCTTGGATGTTGGGAGCATCGCGGAAGCCCGCGCCACGCTTGCGGAAGCGGGCGGTGTTTTTGGCTTTCTGTCTGGTGCGCGGCGCGATGCCAAGGCGGTCGCGGCACGGGTTGCGCGTGATGCGGAAAACCCGCTGCCGACGCTTGATGCTGCCCTGGCCGGACAGGCTGCGCGTGAGGTGCTGCGCAACGGCGATGCTCTGGCCCGCGCCGCCTTCGGCACGCTCTGGCAGCAAGAGGCGAGTGATCCCGCGCCGCTGGCCGCCTTGCTCGGTTGGCGCAAAGCCCATGGCGCGGCGGCGCTGACCGCGCTTGCGAACGGTGCCAAGCCTGTCGAGGCCGCGCCGCTGGAAACGGCGCTGGCTGCCTTTCAGGAATTGCAGCAGGCAACGAAGCTTGATGCGCGTATTGCCTTTGGCGCCGAGGAGCCTTCCTTCACCACACTGGCTCAACGCCTTGGCGATTGGGCGGCGACGCCGGAAGCGCTTGATGCCTGGCTGGGATGGCGCCGTGCTGCTGCTTCGGCCAATGGGCTTGAGGCGTTACTGGAACGCCTGGCTGATGGCCGCGTAGCGCCCGAAACGGCCGAGGATGTCTTCGCCTTCGCGCTGCATGAAGCCTTGCTTCGCGCTGCCATGACTGAGCACCCGGAATTGGCGGCTTTTGACGGCGCGGCGGCGGATCGGCTGGTTGCGGATTTCCGCGAAGCCGATCGCGCACGCATTACGCTGACGCGTGCGGAAGCGGCCCATGCCCATGCTGTGCGCGTGAAGGAAGTGCGCGATGGCGCGCCGGGCATGGCGGTGCTGCGTGGTGAGATGGAGAAAAAGCGCGGCCATTTGCCGGTGCGCGAATTGATGCTCCGCGCATCCCAGGCGGTGCAAAAGGCCAAGCCGATTTTCATGATGAGCCCGCTTTCGGTGGCGCAATTCCTTGCCCCCCCGCATGGGCTGAAGCCCGGGCTTTCCTTTGACCTGCTGGTGATTGATGAAGCGAGCCAGGTGGAGCCCGTGGATGCACTGGGCGCCATCACGCGTTGCCGGCAGGTGGTGGTGGTGGGTGATGACAAGCAAATGCCGCCTACACGCTTCTTCCAACGCATGACAGGTGAGGAAGGCGATGAAGCCCGCGAGGACACCGCTGATGATGTCGCGGCGCGGGATGTGGAAAGCATTCTTGGGCTTTGCAATGCACGCGGCCTGCCATCGGCCATGCTGCGTTGGCATTATCGCAGCCGGCATGAAAGCCTGATCGCGACATCCAACGCGGAATTCTACGACAATCGGCTTTTCATTCTGCCATCGCCGCGCGCACGGTCTGCCGCGCTTGGGCTTTCACTGCGCCGCGTTGAAGGGCGGTTTGACACCGGCGGTACGGGGACCAATGCGGAAGAAGCCCGCGCGGTTGCGGAAGCCGTCATTGCCCATGCACGCGAAACACCCGGCGATACCTTGGGGATTGCGGCGTTTTCCATTCGCCAGCGCGATGCCATCTTGAATGCGGTTGAAGCGGCGCGGCGCGACAATCCGGATACGGAAGCGTTTTTCGGCGCACATCCGGATGAGCCGTTTTTCGTCAAGAATTTGGAAAACGTGCAGGGGGATGAACGCGATTCGATCATGATTTCGGTGGGCTATGGGCGTGGCGCTGATGGCAAGCTTGCCATGCGCTTCGGCCCGCTTTCCGCTGATGGTGGCGAACGCCGGCTGAATGTGCTGATCACCCGCGCGAAGAAGCGCTGCATAGTGTTTTCATCCATCGGTGCGGATGACATTGATTTGGCTCGTGCTTCTGGGCGCGGGGTCGCGACTCTCAAATCCTTCCTCGCCTTCGCCGCCGCCGGGGATGAACCGCGCGCCGCAGCAGCAAAAACCCAACCGGCGCCGATCGCGGCGGCCATTGGCAAGGCGATAGAAGCCGCGGGCAAGGAAGCGGTACCGCGCGTGGGTATGGCCGGCCTATTCCTAGATGTCGCGGCGCGCGATGCCGGCGATTATGTGCTGGGTATTGAAGCCGATGCGGGGGATTGGGCGGCGTTGCGTTCGGCGCGGGATCGCGAAAGGGGCCGCGCCAGTGCGCTTGAGGGGATGGGCTGGAAACTGGCGCGCGCCTGGTCACTTTCCTGGTATGGCAGGCCAGAGGCTGAGGCCGCGCGCATCGCTGCCCTATTGGGTGCCGCGCCCGCTACCGCCGCGCCGGAAGCAGCAATACCCGCGCCGGCAACCGGCTTGGCCGAACCTTACCGCGAAGCCGCGCCGGAGGTGCCGAAGGATACCGCGATTGCGGATGTGCCCTTCGCGACACTCGCCGCTATTGTCGCGGATATCATCAACGTTGAAGCGCCGATTACGATCGAAAGCCTTGCTGAACGCGTGCGGTTATTATGGGGGCTGGAAGCGCTGCCCACGCCGGCACGCGATGCGCTGCGTCAGGCCTTGGCGCTTGCGCGGCAATTGCATGGCGTGAAGGAAGAACAGGGTTTTCTGCTGGCCGAAGCCTCCATCATCTCCGCCCGAGATCGCCGCGCGGTGGGCGCCCATTTGCGCCGCGCTGCTGCCGTATCGCCGCGTGAGATCGCCGCTGCTGCTGAAAAACTTTTGGCACTCAGGCCAAGGACGACGGAAGCTGAACTCGCCGCCGGTATTCATCGCCTATTGGGGTTGGATACCAATGCTGCACCTGCCATCGCTGCGCGGCTTGCGGGGTTGATTGGCGCGGGTGTGGTCAAGCTTTAGGGCATGCAGTCAGACCAGCCAGCCGCAGGCGGGGAAGGAAGCCCGCATGGGTAGTGTCACCTCCTCGCGCGGTGCGGCGCTGTTTGGGGCGCGCGATGCGGTGGGTGCTGCGGGCGTTGCCATGGCAGCGACATTTCTTGCCTTTGGGGCCGCGGTGCGTGAAGCGGGGCTGCCGCCAGGTTGGGCGCTGGTGGCGTGCTGGGCGATTTATGGCATGCCCGGGCAATTGGTGCTGGTGCAGGCCGCTAGTACGGGTTTTGTGGGCGGGATCGCGCCTGCGGTGATGGGCGCCATTGCGGTGAATGCGCGTTTTCTGCCCATGGCGATTGCCATCACGCCCTTATTCGGCGTGGCGGAACGCAAGCGCCTGATCCCGGCCATTCCCTTCATCGCAGTCACACCCTGGGCCGCGGCGATGCGCGCCTTTCCCAAAATCGCGGCGGGGGCGCGGCTCGCTTGGTTTTTGGGTTTTGGCCTGACAAGCTGGGTAGTGGCGGGGCTTGCCGCGCTGGCTGGGTTTTACGTCGCCGGCATGTTGGATGATCACGCGCGCGCCGCGTTGCTATTCGTCAATCCGCTTTACTACGCGCTGCTGCTGGCGGCTGATTTGGATAAGCCCGCACCGCGCCGCGCCATTCTATGCGGTGCAGCGGCGGCAGGACTGGTTTTCATCCTGCCATCTTCCATGGGGCTCTTGGCGGCGGGAATCATTGGCGGCACTGCTGCCTTTTTATGGGGGCGGGCGCGTGGAGGCCGCTGACCTTGCCCTCGCGCTCACCGCGCTTGCCTGCCTGTTGCTGCGCAGCGCGGGCGTTTGGCTGGCTGGCGGGCTTGGCGCGGATCATCCCATCATTGCCTGGGCAACGGCGATTGCGCAGGCAACCCTCGCGGCCTTTGTGATGCTGGCGATCATCGCACCAAGCGGGGCGCTGGCGGATGTGCCACTGGCAGCGCGGCTTTGCGGGCTTGGCGTGGGGGTTGCGGTGTGCCTTGCCTTCGGGCGCAATCTGCTGCCGGCGCTGGTGGTTGGGCTGGTAGCGATGCTGGCTTTGCGGGCGTTATTGGCCTGATCAGGAAAACTTCAGGCCTTCTCCGCCGCAAACCCCGCCACCAATTCGCGTATCCGCGCCGGGTCGCTTTGTTCCATCACGCGGCGCGCAAAGCGCGCGCAATCGCCGATATCAAGCCCGCGCACCGCCTGCTTCACGCGTGGAATGGCGGATGCATTCATCGAAAAGCTGCGAATGCCAAGCCCAAGCAAAAGCGGGATCAATTGTGGATTACCTGCCATCTCCCCGCAAATCGAAACCGGCATGCGTAGCCTGAGCGCGGCTTCGGTCGCGAATTGCATCAGGCGCAGCACAGCCGGGTGCAGCGGGTCATAAAGATGTGCCACTTCCGCATCACCGCGATCAACGGCGAGCGTATACATCGCCAGATCATTGCTGCCGATGGAAAAGAAATCTGCTTCCAGCGCAATCGCATCCGCCGCCAGCGCCGCACCTGGTGTTTCAATCATGGCACCCAGCAGCGGAAGCTTTTCCGGCAGCTTGTCACCCCGCCGGCGGAGCCGCCGTGCAACGCGGTCAAAAATATCGCGCGCCTGCTTCATTTCCTCAGGAATTGTCACCATCGGCAGCAGCAGTCGTACATTGCCATCAGGCGCTTCCGCTGCCACGCGCAAAATCGCGGCAAATTGCACTTCCAGCAATTCGGGCCGATGCAGCAATAACCTGATGCCACGCAGCCCAAGCGCAGGATTGGCGCCGGCATGAACGGGTGCCACGCCTTCAGCAAGGGCGGCGATATCCTTCTCGCCCCCCCAATCCAGCACGCGGATGGTCACCGGGTCCTGGCCCATCGCTTCCAGGATTTGGCGATAGGCAGCGCATTGCGCTTCCTCATCCGGCAAATCCTCGCGGTTCATGAACAGGAATTCGGTGCGGAGCAAACCAATGCCCTGCGCGCCGGCTTGCGCGATCAGCGGCAATTCCTGCGGAATTTCCAGATTGGCCTGCAATTCCACTTCTTCGCCATCAGTGGTGATGGCGGGCAGCCGGCGCAAGCGCCCAAGCCGCGCGCGTTCCCGCGCATAGGCCGCAAGCTTTTCCTTGGCAGCCGACAGCGTCGCCGCTTCAGGATGGATGGCAATACTCCCCGCTGCGCCATCCAGCACCACCTGGTCATTGCGCCGCACGCTTTCTGTCAGCCCCGGCACGCCAAGCACTGAAGGAATGCCAAGCGCGCGCAGCATGATGGCGGTATGGCCATCCGCGCCGCCTTCATCTGTCGCCACACCCGCAATGCGCGCCGGGTCCAATAGGGCAGCGTCTGAGGGCGTGAGTTCCTCAGCAATGAGAATGCACCCTTCTGGCAGATTCTTCAGGCTGCGAAAGGGCGTTGCTGTCAGGTTGCGCGTGACGCGCCGCGCAATGTCACGCACTTCCGTTGCACGGCGCGTGAGGCCGGCGCGGTCATCATCCTTTGCGGCAAGGATCGCTTCCGCAATCGCTTCCCCCTCATCCGTGATGGCGGTCTCGGCGGCCAGCAATTCGCCCTCAATCCTTTTGCGCGCACCACGGATCAGGCGCGAATTGCCGAGCATGAGCAGATGCGCATCAAGCAAGGGCGCGATTTCCTCCTGCGCTTCTTCAGGCAGGATGGCGATGCGCGTTTTGAGTTTGGTGACCTGCTTGCGCGAAAACGCGACCGCATCGGCCAGGCGCAGGCGTTCCGCTTCAATCGCTTCAGTGGTGATGCGCCGGCGCGGTGCTTCGGCGGGTGCTTCGCTGGTGTCAAAAGCAGGGCCAATAGCAATGCCGGGCGAAACCGCAATGCCGCGAAGCTGCGTTTCGCGCCGACGCGGGGATTTTGCCGCGCGCGGGCGGGCGGGCGTTTCACTCTTCATGGAAGCCTGCTTCGACCAAGCCAGCCACCGCGTCCAAAGCTTCCTTGGCGTCCCAGCCTTCAGCTTCGATCACAATTTCGGCACCGCGCCCGGCACCCAGCATCATCAACCCCATGATGGAAACGGCTGGCACGCTCTGCCCATCACGCAGCACATTCACGCAAGCAGAATAGCGTTCTGCCAATGCAACAAGCTTGGCTGCTGCGCGGGCGTGCAGGCCACGGCTATTCGGAATGACAACGCTGCGGCGCAGCACCATGCCTTCGGAAGAAGGGGCCGGGGCAGCTTCGTTCATTCCTTGGCGCTGCCATTGGGCTTGGCGCCGGCAACATCGCGGGCAAGTGCGATATATTTCCGCCCTGCTGCCTTGGCGTGATCCAGTGCTTCGTGCAGCGGTTCACTGCCGCGCACCTTCGCAAGTTTGACCAGTAGCGGCAGATTCACGCCGGCCAGCACTTCCACCGGCTTGCCTTTTTCCACCATTTGCATAGCCAGGTTTGAAGGCGTGCCGCCATACATATCGGTCAGCACAACAACGCCATCACCCTGGTCCACGCTTGCGATGCAGCCGCGTATTTCGCGCCGACGCAAATCCATATCATCATCGGGGCCGATGCAGACGGTGGCTACCGCTTGCTGCGGGCCGACAACATGCTCCATCGCCAGCCGCAATTCTTCGGCCAACCTGCCATGGGAAACCAGAACAAGACCAATCATGATGCTTGCGAAAGGGCCTCCTGGCCCGAAGCGGTAGAAGCGCCGGAGGGGCTAGCCTGTCCGCCGTTAATTTTCAATTCCCGATGCGCGAGGTCTACTCGCCACCCGGAAGCCTGAAGATGCCCCGCCAGGCGTTCCGCGACAAGGACAGACCGATGCTTGCCCCCCGTGCAGCCGACCGCGATGGTGAAATATTTTTTTCCTTCGGCAGCATAACGCGGCAGCAAAAGCTCAAGAAAATCCCGTAACCTATCCCAAAAGGCGGAAAAATCCGGATCGGCTTCAATGAAGGCTGCCACAGGCGCGGTCTGGCCGGTCATGGGGCGCAGCACCGGGTCATAATGCGGGTTGCGCAGAAAGCGTACATCAAAAACCAAATCGGCTTCTCGCGGCAGGCCCTTGGGATAGGCGAAGGACAGCAGCGAAACCGCCAGCCCCGCCGCGGCATCCGGGGCAAAGCGCCCTTCAATCATGCGGCGCAAATCCGCGAGCGGCAGGTCCGAGGTATCAATCGTCAGGTCCGCGGTATCGCGCAGCGCCTCCAGCAGCGCCTTTTCGCGCGCAATGCCATCCAGCACGCGCGATCCCATGGGGCCACCTGGCGCCAGCGGGTGACGGCGGCGGGATTCGGTATAGCGGCGGAGCAGCGCCTCATCCTCGGCGGTTGCGAAAATGAGAGAGACGTTGATGTCGGAGCGCAGCCGCAAGCGTTCCAGAACGCGCAGCGCAGCGGCGGCATCGAAATCGCGCGTGCGCGCATCAATTCCGGCAGCCAGAGGCAGCACGCCATCACCCACCAACGATTCCAGGATGGAAATGGGCGGGTTGTCCACTGTCTCAAACCCCAAATCTTCAAGCACGCGCAGGATGGAAGCCTTGCCTGCGCCGGAAAGCCCGGTGACTAGGACAATATCGCGCGTCGGGGTGGTCATGCGGCGAAGGCCCCGGCCTTTAGGTGCAGACGCCCGGTGGCGGCGCCAAGCGCGTAAATCACCTTATCGCAGGCCGAATCTTCAAAAGCGTGCAGCGTGATGCGCGGCACTGCGCCGGCCGGGCCTTGCCAGAAGGCTGGTTCTGGCAGGCGCGGCACATCGGCGCGCGCGGCCAAATCCACCACCAGGCGAAGCTGTACATTTTCAGCAAAAGGCAGCGCGGTCAAAATCCCAAGGCCGCGAATTTCCAACATACCGAGCAATGCGGGCGGCGCGCTGACTTCTGTGCCTTCGAGCATCACCTGATCATCCGCCACCAAATGCCAGCCGCGCCCGATCAGGCGCAGCACCAGATCGGATTTGCCTGCACCGGATGGGCCGCGGAACAGCACCGCCTCTGATCCCCAAGCTGCTGCACTTGCGTGGATGAGCATTGTCTGCCGGCACCATCGCGCCGGCCCCTTCCCGAGGCAGCGCCCTAACTGGCGCCTTTGCCTGATGGGATCATGCCAGAAAGGTCAGGGCGCGGGAAGCGCTTGCCGGGGCGGGGCGGGCGGGGCAGGCTCAGCCCATGATTGCACAAAGCGACATCAGCGCCGCCATGGCGCGCATTGCCCCCCATATCCGCCGTACCCCGGTGCTGCGCCTCGCACCACAGGAATTGGGGACGGAACATCCGGTCACGCTCAAGCTGGAATTCCTGCAAGTGACGGGGTCCTTCAAGCCGCGCGGGGCCTTTAATCGGCTACTGTCTAATACGGTGCCACCGGCGGGCGTGGTGGCGGCGTCTGGCGGCAATCACGGCGCAGCAGTCGCCTATGCCGCGCAAAGCCTTGGGGTGCCCGCGGAAATCTTCGTCCCCGCGCCAACACCGGCAGTGAAACGCGCGCGGATTGAAGGCTTTAGTGCGCGGCTTGTTGTCGGCGGGGCGAGTTATGAGGAAGCGCGCATCGCCTCCGAAACCCGCGCGGCTGAGACCGGCGCCATGCTGGTCCATGCCTATGACCAGCAGGAGGTTCTGGCGGGTCAGGGCACGATTGGGCTTGAATTGGAACAGGATGCGCCGGAACTCACGCATGTGCTGATCGCGGCGGGCGGTGGCGGTTTGTTTGGCGGCATTGGCGCCTGGTATGCGGGCCGCGCCGGCCTTGTGGTGGTGGAACCGGAAGCCTGCGCGACCCTGACCATGGCGCAAAAGGCGGGCGCGCCGGTGGATGTGCCGGTGGGCGGCATTGCGGCCGATAGCCTGGGCGCACGCCGCGCCGGGCGCTTGGCTTTCGAAGTGCTGGGCGCCACCAAGGCCACCTGCGTGATGCTGCCTGATGAGGCGATTAATGCCGCGCGGCGCTGGCTGTGGGACAAGCTGCGCATCGTGGCCGAACCGGGCGGTGCTGCGGCGCTGGCCGCGCTGCTATCAGGCGCTTGGTGCGCGCCTGCCGGCGCGCGCATTGGCATTGTTCTTTGTGGGGCGAATTGCGATCCGGGGAGTGTGGTTTAGGACACGCCGCCGCGCGGGATCATGCCTTCTTCCCGCGCCTTGATCTGTAGTGCCAAATATTTTGAGTAAATGCGGCATTGCGCCAGGCTGCCGGCCATAAACCAGAGCCCTTCCTGCGCGGTGGGCTTCCACATATTGGCCAATTCGCCATCCTCACCGATACCCCAGATGGACCCAACATTATCGGCAATGGCATCGCCCATCAGCTGGCGCACTAATTCCTGCTGCGTGTAATAGCCGGTCGCGAGCACGAGCAAATCCGCGGGCACCATCCGCCCATCCTTCAGCTTGGCACCTTCCGCGACGAATTCAGCGATATCGTCAAATTGCAGCAGGCCGATCTCGCCATTGATGATCAGGCCGGAACAGCCGGCATCGAGGTAATAACCACCGCCGCGCCTGCGGTATTTCATCTGATGGCCGGTGCCATCCTCACCCAAATCATATTTGAAGCCACGCGCCTTCAGCGCCGCGATCAGATCCTTATCCAATTCCGCCATGCGCTGCACGGCCAATTGATAGCCGCGGATGATCAGGGGCGGCGTACCAGAAGTTGCGATCAGATCGCAGTCTTCCAAAGATGGACCTTCATCATAAAGTGCGTAATTCATCTTGGCACTTGGGTCTATGCTGACCACAGTCGTGGAACCGCGTTGGATGATGGTGGTGGTCACATCATGGCTATGCAGATCCTGCGCCACATCATGCCCGCTATTGCCGGTGCCCAGCACCAGCGCGCGCTTGCCGCGCCAGGCCGCGCCGCTGCTGAAGCTGTGGGAATGGATCACATCGCCCGTGAAGGCATCCAGGCCTGGCAGCTTTGGCACTTTGGGAATACCGCTGACGCCATTGGCAAAAATCACATTGCGCGGCGCCATTTCGCGTATTGACCCATCGGCGCGGCGCAGCCGCACGCGCCAATGCCCGGCCTTGGCATCATAATCGCCGCCCAGGAATTCCGTGCTGGTCCAGACATTAATTTCCAGCGCCCAGGCGTAATGCTCAAACCAATTGGCGAGCATGTCTTTGGGGATATATTTCGGCCAAGTCGGCGGGAAAGGCATATAGGGTAGGTGGTTCACATGCACCTGGTTATGCAGCGCCAGCGAATGATAGCGCTTGCGCCAATTATCCCCGATGCGGTCATGCTTTTCGACCACCAGCGTATCGAGCCCAAGCTGGCCAAGCCGCGCTGCGATACCAAGCCCCGCCTGACCCGCGCCAATCACCAGCACCACGGGGTCACGATCCGCGAAGGCTTCTGCCTTTTCGCGTTGATCAAGCCAATTATCGCCGCCGAAATTGCGCGAATAGGCTTCACCGCTCGGCCGGCGCTTGCCGGTTTTTTCTTCAAAGCCGCTCAGTTCTTCAAGCGTGGTCAGCAGCACCCAGGCTTGAGCAGGATTTTCAACTGGCAGGCGCAGCACGCCATCGCCGCGCCCAAGCCTTGTGGCGAAGGTGAAGATCGCCTCAATCACCTCAATCCCAAGCCGCTTGACGCGGCGCGGTGCGGTGCGCGCTTCCGCCAAGGAGAAATCATGCGCGCCAGTGGCAGGCGCAGTCTTGGCCAGCGCCGTCGCGATTTCGCTGGCGCCGACATGGGGCGTGATGTTCCAGGTGAAGGCGAGCAGATCGCGCCAATGGCTCTCCGGCGCGAAAAGCGCAGCGAGGGCTTGGGCATCAGCCACCTTCAGTGCTGCTTCAAAGCGCGTGAGCCAGGCGCGCACCAAGGCCGCATCATCGGCTTGGGTGCCGAGTGCATTATTGCTCATGTGGTTCATGGTGTTTCTCTCGCCTGGATCTATCTTTGGGTGAAGCCTAACCCATCCAGGGCGCTTGAAAAGCCCGCGCGGCCTTAACCTGCATCAAAACGCATCAGCAGCGCGCGTAGCCGATCCGGTACGGGAATGGGTCGCTTGGTTGTTTGATCAGTCCAAACCCAGACAATCTCACCGGTCGCGAGCAACCTATCGCCATCGGCATGAAAGACCGCCGGCTGAAAGGCGATGGAAGAATTACTAATCCGCGTGGTGCGCACGCCAATCGCCAATTCCTCATCATGGCCGATGCCGACCTTATATTCCACAAGGGCGCGCACAACGTGAAAATCCGCGCCACTTGCCTTGATTTCAGCGCGATTATCCCAGCCGGCAGCACGGATATAGGCGGATACCGCCATATCATACCAGGTTAGGTAATGTGCGTTGAAGACAATGCCCTGAGCATCCACTTCATTGTAGCGAACGCTCAGGGGGAAGAAGTAGCGGAAGCTGCTTCGTTCCATGTTCAGGCAGACTTGATGTCTTTCACAATGGCCTTGGCAGCATTGACCATGATGGCAACTTCATTGGCGATGGTGACAAGCTTGAAGCCCATCTTGATCATGCGCTTGGCATAGTCGGGCGACCCGCAATGCAGCCCAGCTGAGATGCCGCGCTTGCCGCATTCCGCCAGCAGCTTTTCATAAATGCCGAGGATGAAGGGATCTTCCACATCCAGCTTCGCTTCCATCCCGTAGGAGAGCGAAAGATCCGAAGGTCCGACATAAATGCCGTCAATCCCCGGTACATCCAGGATGGCGCTGATATTTTCAATGGCCTGCTTGGTTTCGATCATGGGAATAACGAGGATTTCGTCATTCGCGGTCTTTTGATAGGAACCGCCTTCGCCATAAAGCCCAGCGCGGATTGGGCCGTTGGAACGCGTGCCATGCGGCGGGTATTTGCAGTATTGCACCAAAGCGCGGGCTTCTTCGGGTGTATTCACCATGGGGCAGATCACGCCGTAAGCGCCGGCATCCAAAACCTTGCCGATGATGCCGGGTTCATTCCAGGGCACGCGCACCATGGGGGTCACGGGATGCGGCTGCATGCCCTGAAAGCACGCCACGCAGGAAAGGTAATCCTGAACGCCATGCTGCATATCCACGGTCAGGCTATCCCAGCCGGATTGGGCGAACATTTCCGCCGAAAAGGCATTGGGGATGGCAAGCCACCCATTGGCGACGGCCTGGCCGGCCTTCCACATCTGTTTCACCTTATTCGGCATTGCCCTGTTTCCTCCTTGGGGACACTGATGGGAATAAGGCTAGGCCAGAAAGGGCTGGGCCGGAAGATGCCCTGGCTGGACGGGCTGCCCAGTAAGCGGCAAAAAGGATGAAACCCGCCGCCAGCCCTGCGCCGCCGGCATGAGGAAACATCATGAATGCCAGCGCCTCTGCCATAGAACAGGTCATTGCCAATATCCGCGGCTTTCTGGGCGAAAGGCTCAGCACTGCCCAGGCCATGCGTGAACAGCATAGCCGGGGTGAGGATACTACGCCGCCCACGCTGCCCGATGCGGTGGCCTTTGTGCAGACCACGGATGAAGTCAGCCGTATCATGGCGCTATGCCATCAGCATGGCGTGCCCGTGGTGCCCTTCGGTGCCGGCACATCGCTGGAAGGCCATGTCAATCCGGTGCGCGGTGGCATATCGCTCGATCTTTCGCGCATGACAGCGGTGTTGGAACTGAACACTGAGGATATGGATTGTCTGATTGAACCCGGTGTCACGCGCCAGGCCTTGAATGATTTTCTGCGCGCTGAGGGCCTGTTCTTTCCGGTTGATCCCGGCAGCCATTGCACCATTGGTGGCATGTGCGCCACGCGCGCTTCCGGCACCAATGCGGTGCGCTACGGCACCATTCGCGAAAATGTGCTGGGGCTTGAGGTTGTGCTGGCGGATGGGCGCGTCATTCAAACCGGTGGGCGCACGCGCAAGGCCGCGAATGGCTATGATCTGACGCGGCTTTTCATTGGATCCGAAGGCACGCTCGGCGTCATCACCAAAATTCGGCTCCGCCTTCATGGTATCCCTGAGGCGATGAGCGCCGCCGTCTGCCAATTTCCAACGCTCGCCGCCGCGGTGGAGACGGTCAGCACCGTCATGCAAAGCGGCATCCCCGTATCGCGCATTGAATTGCTGGATGAGGATCAGATGGAAGCCTGTATCCGCTATTCCAAGCTGGAAGGCTTCGCCGCCACCACAACGCTTTTCCTGGAATTTCACGGCTCCTCCGCCAGTGTCGTGGAACAGGCGGAAGCGGTGGAGGCTGTCGCGCGGGATTTCGGCGCCACCAGCTTTGAAGCCGCAACCGATGCTGAAACCCGCAACCAGCTTTGGAAGGCGCGGCATGATGCCTATTGGGCCGCGATTGCGCTGAAGCCCGGCCATCGCGGCATCACCACGGATGTTTGCGTGCCCATCTCGCGCCTTACCGAGGCTGTGGTGAAGGCCAAGGAAGCTGCCCAGGCATCCGGGCAGACCAGCTGTATTGTGGGTCATGTCGGCGATGGCAATTTCCATTGCCTGATTCTGTTTCCCGATAATGATCAGGCCGCGCTGGAAAAGGCTTGGGCTTTGGATCGTGAAATCGTGGCGCACGGCTTGGCGCTGGGTGGCACCTGTTCCGGGGAGCACGGCATCGGCCTTGGCAAGCGCGAATTTCTGGAACAGGAACATGGCGCGGAAGCGCTCGCGGTCATGCGCGCGCTGAAGACAACGCTTGATCCCAAGGGAATTTTAAACCCAGGCAAGATATTCCGGAATTGAAGAACGCGCGCACTCCATGAACCTGATCGCGCTTTCCATCATCGCCTTGGCGATGGGGCATGTGTTTTCGAATGCGGTCCGCACCCTGCCCGCGATTGCCGCTGATGTGCTGCAACGCGATTTGGGTGTCACCGCCGATGGGCTGGCTGTGCTGACCGGCGCCTTTCCGGCAACTTTTGCGCTTGCGATGCTGCCCGTGGGTGTTGCGCTGGATCGCTGGGGCGTGAAGCCCACCGCGCTTTGCCTGCTGACGATTGCTGCGATTGGCGCGGTGCTGGGTGCTTATGCCGATAGCGCCTGGTCCATGCTGATTGCGCAAATGGTCTTGGGCATTGGCTGTTCGGGCATGCTGATGTGTCCGGTCACTTATGCCGCCAAGAATATGCCGGCGCAGCGCTTTGGGCTTTGGGGTGGTATCATTCAGGCGGTGGGCAATACGGGCATGGTGATTTCCGCAAGCCCTCTGGCGTTTTTGGTGGAATATAGCGGCTGGCGCGCGGGCTTTATCGCCTGTGCAGGGCTCGCGATTTTTGCGGCCCTTTCGGTTGCTTTCCTGGTGCGTGAAACGCCGCCCGATGCCGCAAATCGCCGCAGCCTTAAAGAAGATGCGCGCGATGTCATCAGGCTTGGCTTTTCGCGCGAATTGCGTGCACCGATTGTGATGGCCTTGACCTCCTTCGCCGTGGTGCTGGGCGTGCGTGGCCTATGGGGCGGGCCTTGGCTTATGGACGAACGGGGGTTATCGCGGGTCGAGGCAGGGCATGTGCTGCTGCTATGCACTGTTGCGCTGATCATTGGCCCTTTGCTTGCCGGTATTCTGGAACGGCGCTTTCAGAAGCATCGCGGCGGTATCCTGGCTGCTGGGCATGTCGGCGCGGTGGCGGCGGTGGCGCTGATGGTGCTTGGGGGCGCGCTTGCCTGGCCTGTCGCTGTTGATGCCGTGCTGCTTGCGCTATTCGGGCTTTTGATCTCAACCCAGGTCATCTGCTTCGCCCTGGTGCGCGCCGCAACGCCGCCGGAACGCGTGGGCCGCGCGCTTTCGGCCATGAATGTCGCCTTTTTCGGCGGGGCCGCAATCATGCAGGCGGCTTCTGGTGTGGCAGCCAGCATCGGCGGGATTGGCGCGGCGCTGATGACCTTTGTGGTCGCGGTGCTGATCTGCTGCATCATCTTCATCCTGCTGCGCAGGCGAGAGGCTTGATGCGCGGGCCTTTCCGTCGCAGATGAAGCCCTGAAAAAGGCAGGGGCAAATCCGCCCGCCGGGATGAATGGGTGCAGGGCCATGGATGGCATGAATGACACGGTCGGCCGCTTCGGTAGTGGCCAAGCGGTGCGGCGGCTGGAAGATGAGCCGCTTCTGGCAGGTGCGGGCCGTTTCACGAATGACGAGGCTCTACCGGGTCAGGCGCATCTGGTGTTTTTACGCTCCCCCCATGCCCATGCGCGCATCGCCTCCATTGATACCAGCGCTGCGCGGGCCATGCTGGGCGTGGTCGCGATCCTCACCGGGGATGATGTGGTGGCGGCGGGGCTGAAATCGCTCGGCGTTGCCCTGCCCTTCAAGCGCCCGGATGGGTCGGATTTGGCCGCGCCACCGCGCCCCATTTTGGCGCATGGGTTGGTGCGTTTTGTGGGCGAACCCGTCGCCGCCATCATCGCCGAAAGCGCCGCGGCGGCGCGTGATGCGGCCGAAGCGATCATGGTGGATTACGAAGAACTGCCCGCCGTGACCAACCTGCGGGAAGCCATCGCCCCCGGCGCGCCGCAGCTTTGGCCCGCTGCCGGCAATAACATCGTCGCCGAAACCCACTATGGCGATCAGGCAGCGGTGGAAGCCACCTTCGCGAAGGCAGCGCATGTTGTGGCGCTTGATCTGGTGAACCAGCGCCTGGCACCAGTTTCGATGGAACCGCGCGTGGTGCTGGCTGATTATGATGGTGCGAGTGATCGCTTCACCATTCGCATGAGCACGCAGATGCCATCAGGTTTTCGGGATCAGCTGTGCAAGGAAGTGCTGGATATCCCGACCGATCGCGTGCGCGTGTTGGTGGGCGATGTTGGCGGCGGTTTTGGCATGAAAACCGGGCTTTATGCCGAAGATGCGGTGGTGGCTTTTGCCGCGCGGCGCGTGGGCCGCCCGGTGCGCTGGGCGGCTGAGCGCATGGAAGATTTCCTCGCCGCGCTGCATGGCCGCGATACGGATAGCAAGGCGGAATTGGCGCTGGATGAAGCGGGCAAGGTGCTGGGGCTGCGCGTCCGCACGCTGGCCAATATGGGCGGCTATACGCGCAATTCCGGTGTTGCGATTCAATTGCTGATCGGGCCTTGGGTTTCCACCAGCATTTACGACATCACGAATATCGATTTCCAATTCACTGCTGTCCTGACCAATACTGCGCCCACTGGTCCTTATCGTGGCGCTGGCCGGCCTGAAGCCATTTATATCATCGAACGCCTGATGGATGCGGCGGCGCGGAAGCTTGGGCTTGATCCTGCCGAACTCCGCCGGCGCAATATGATCCGGCCAGAGCAAATGCCCTACAAGAACGCCATGGGGCAGAGCTATGACAGCGGCAGCTTTGAAAAAATCATGGATCAGGCTTTGGTTGCCGCGCATTGGCAGGGCTTCGCTGCCCGTGCTGCGGAATCAGCCAAGGCGGGTAAGATTCGTGGACGCGGCATTGCGACCTTCCTGGAATGGACTGGTGGGAATGTGTTTGAGGAACGCGTGACGGTCGCGGTGAAGGCGAATCGTGAGATTGAGATTTACGCCACCACACAAGCCATGGGGCAGGGTATCGCCACCAGCTATGCGCAGCTTGCCGTGGATGTTTTTGGTGTGGAATTCGATAATATTAAAATCGTCATGGGTGATTCGGATCGGGGCAGCGGCTTTGGAAGCGCGGGGTCGCGTTCGCTGTTTACTGCCGGTTCCGCCGTGAAGGTCGCCGCCGATAAAACGGTGGGCAAAGCGCGCGATTTGGCCGCCGATGCCTTGGAAGTGGCGCCGGTGGATTTGGAATATCAGGCCGGCGCCTTCCAGGTGGCGGGCACGGATCGGCGCATTGGGCTTTTCGAATTGGCGGCGAAGCAG
>Ga0194134_10000365_pt1 | contig 70122 bp, 62 predicted proteins | sample TA2KigOff0mmetaG_FD_148602 | JGI IMG/M metagenome (GOLD analysis project Ga0194134, IMG submission 148602) | Freshwater microbial communities from Lake Tanganyika, Tanzania - TA2015056 Kigoma Offshore 0m | ecosystem: Environmental > Aquatic > Freshwater > Lake | place: Tanzania: Lake Tanganyika...
GCCGACGCCGGAAACTCGCGGTGCACAAACTGCTGGAACTCGGGGGTCTCGGCCACCGATTCGAGGCTGCGCCAGAACCGGGGTCCACCCGCCTCGGCCAGCCGGGCGCGAACGGCCTTGATATCGAAGACTTCTGCGCTCATGTCGTCCTTCACGAGGGCCTCACGCCGACTAGCGGTGGCACACCGAGCAGCTGGTCATGTGCTCGACGCCCGCAATGTTGTACTGCTTCACCAGCTGCGGCCCCAGTTCCGACTGCGCCACGGCGGGCGTATAGCCCATGGTCGTGATCTGATCCCGCGGCCGCACATACCGTGACGGGTCGCGATGGCAGTCGAGGCACCACTCCATCTGGAGGCTGTTCTTCTGGAACACAATCGGCATCCGGTCGATGCGGCCGTGGCACGTCTCGCAGCCCACACCCTGCTTCACATGAATGCCGTGATTGAAATACACAAAATCCGGCAGGTCGTGGACGCGAATCCACTGCAGCGGCTTGTTCTCGCGGAAGCTGGCGCGCACCGGCTCGAGGTAGGGGCTGGTCGACCAGATCTGCGAATGGCAGTTGATGCACGTCTTGGTCGGCGGAATGCCGGCGGAGGCCGTCGACTCGACCGACGAGTGGCAGTAGCGGCAGTCAATACCCACCCCACCCACGTGGTGCTGGTGACTGAACTGCACCTGCGGCTGTTCGACGTTCTTGTTCGCAGTGGTCACAAAGTCTGACCGCTGGAGGGTCAGCACAATCCAGCCGAGGGTGGCCAGCACGAGCAACACCACCACCAGACTGCTTCGCGACGTAAGATTGGCGCTCTTCGGGAATACCTGCATGTCCCCTGCTCAACCCCGCGTCACCCCGCGCACGATACCGGCATCGACGGCGGGGCGGTTGGGTTCAATTGTGAAAAAATTCTCAAACAAAGTTTTATCACAGAGCCCTGTGCCATTCAAGGAACTCACCACCCCGAACCAACGTCCTAGGAACGTTTTCTGGCCACTCGGGAAATCGCCAGTGAACCCACGAAAACGACATATTGAGCTGGTTAAACGACCTAACAGCAATGAGTGGTAGTCAGACGGCCTTTCAACACCTGGCGGTCGTTCTCTGCTACAGTCTCCCCGCCTCAACCCCATGAGCGACCGCAAATACTCACAACGCGGATATCAGGACTCGGCCACAGACCGCGGACCCTCCGACACCTCCCGTCCCGCACACACGCCCAGACCCGAGCGACCGCCCGGAGCCCCAGCCGGTGCCAGGCGCATTTCCGCCGACGGCGCCCGCAACCCCCGCATGATGGGCCACCACGAAGTCGCCCGCTGCGCCCGCTGCGGCACCCTCGTCGACCCGCAGGTGTTCTCGCGCAGCACCTGCCCCAAATGCCAGCAGGCCCTGCACGCCTGCGTGCAGTGCACACACTTCGACCCGGCCGCGCGCTTCGAGTGCGTCCGCCCCCTCACCGCGCGCGTCGCACCCAAAGATGCCGCCAACGACTGCGCCCTCTTCGAAGCCCGCACCAGTTGGGAACGCGAAACCTCCGCCGCCGCTGCCGCCACCCCCCCAGGAACGACCCGCCGCCCGGACGAACGCCCCGCCACCGCCTCGGCCCGCAAGGCCTTCGACGACCTTTTCAAGTTCTGAACCCGGCCGCGCCCCTATAATCGACCCATGCCTCTGCTCGCTGACAACGATGCCGCCGTCCTCAGGCAGCATCTGCAGCCCATCACCGCGTCAGTCGATCTGCTGCTCTTCACACAGGCCTTCGGTGGCTCTGAAAGCGGACCCATCGCCAAACAAGTGCTCGACGAAATTGCGTCCCTCAACGACAAGGTGCACGTCGTCGAGAAAAACTTCGTCCTCGACACCGACGACCGCACCCGCTACGGCGTCGAACACGCCCCCTGCATCGTCATCCTGCGCAACGGGGAAGACACCCGCATGCGCTTCCTCGGCGCGCCGATGGGCTACGAGTTCGTGCCGCTCGTGGAATCAGTGCTCCTCGCCGGCACCGGTGACGTCGATCTCACGCAGGCCAGCATCGACACACTCGCACGCATGACCGCCCCCACCGCCATCAAGGTGTTCAGCACCCCGAATTGACCGCACTGCCCGAGGGCGGTCGTCCTCGCAATGAAGATGGCGTTCAGCAACCCGCACATCACGGCCACCGCCGTCGAAGCGCAGGAGTTCATGGATCTGTCGCGGCGCTACCGGGTCACCGGCGTGCCCAAGACCATCATCAATGACACGGTGGAAATCCTCGGCGGACTGCCCGAGGACGATTTCGTCGCGCAGGCCTTCCCAGACCTGACCCCGACCGCCTGAACACAGCTGCACACGCCGCCGCGAGCCCCGCTCGCGGTGGCCGAACGCCCTTACGGCCGCACGGGCAGCCAGCCCTGTCCGTCGCGCATCACAAAGCGCGTCTCTGGCGGCACGTCCCACCCGTCGACCATCGGCACGGCCGGATCACCCGGCAGCGCCAGAATCCGCACGCCCTCAGACGAATCCTCCAGCAGCCCAGGCGAGACGCGCACGATCGGCTTCGTCTGCGCCCACGCCAGCACGTCTGCCAGCGAGCCGTGCTGCTCGATCTGTCGCAGCGTCGTCCAGGTCGGGGGCGGCAGGTGCAGCTGGCCGGCCTGCGCCCGCTCCAGCGCATCCCCCGCCGTCAACCAGATATGCGCCGTGATCTCGCCCATGTCTGCCACGGCCTGCTGTCCCTCGGGCAGCACCGCCAGAAAAAACCGCGCGTCGAACCGGCGAATCTCAATCGCCGGCGTCACCCAGTGCGCGATCGGGTGCAGGGCATCGACATCCAGCGTCAACCCCGCTTCCTCCTGCACCTCGCGCACCGCAGCCACCCGATACGGCAGTTCGTCCCGCACCGACAGGTCGCGGAAGCGTGGCGGGTGCCGAAGAAAGGCCGCCTCCGGCACAACCGCCCGGTCGGCCTCATCGACACGACCCCCGGGGAAGACATGCGCACCGGCCATGAACGCGACGCGATCGGTGCGCCGCACCAGCAGCACCTCAGGCGCTGCGGCGTCGCCCGGGCGCACCACGACGACGGTCGAGGCGGGACGGATCAGGGCGGGGGTCGCGTCGGCGTGGCTCACGGGTGCGCTCCTTCACAGTCTGGGCCGGCATCAGCACCGCCACCGCTTCAAGATGGTCGGTGTGCGGAAACATGTCGATGCCCGTCACCTGCGTCAGCGCATAGCCTCCGCGGGCAAACAGGGCGCGCTCGTTGGCCAGACGCTCGGGCTGACACGACACATACACCACACGGGACGGTGCCAGAGCACACACGGCCTCGATCACGCGCGGTGCACATCCCTGACGCGGCGGATCGAGAATCACCGCATCCCACGCGCGTCGTGACAGGCGCCCCAGCGCGTCCTCGGTCCGGGCCGCGATCAGGCGGATCGCCTCGGAAGGCACGCCGTTCACCCGCAGGTTGTGGCGCGCATCCGAGACCGCCTGCCGGTTCTCTTCCACGGCCACCACACGAGCCCCCCGCATGGCCAGAGGCAGCGAGAAGAGCCCGCTGCCGGCATACAGGTCAAGCACCGCGCGGGCCGCACCGACAGACGCCAGCACCGTCGACACCAGCACGCGCGCCGCACCCACATTTGTCTGGAAGAATGCCGTCGGCGCGATCTGAAACACCGCGTCATGCACCTCGTCGCGCACATGACCGCGCCCCGCCAGCCGCAGGGTGGTCGGCCCCACCATGTAGGGCCCGGGGCGATCATGGATGTTCAGCAGAAATCCGTCGGGACGCTCAGGCCCCTCGAGAAACGCCCGCACTGGTGCGCGCAGGGACGGATGGTTGGCTGTCACCACCAGCATCACCACGGCCTCGCGCTCATCGTCCGACGTCCTGATGAGCACGTGGCGCAGCACGCCCGCCGGCACGCGGCCCCGCATGAGGGCATCGCGCAGGGCGAACGCCAGGCGATTGCCCCGGGCACTGTGCACCGGACACTCGTCGATGCGCATGACCCGGTGCGAGCCAGCCTGAAAGTGGCCCATCACGAGGTCAGCGCTGCCGTTGTGCGGCGCAAACGCAAACGCCACCTTGTGGCGGAAGCCCCACTCGCGCGGCGACGCCACCACCTCACCGATGGCCAGATCGGGAAACCATGCCTCTAGCTGCCCGCATTTACGGCGCAGTTGCGCCGCATACGGAACGTCCGGCACGCTGCACCCGCCGCAACGCCCGAAATGCCGGCACGTCACCGCACGTCTCCCGTCCGCTCAGCGGACGCCGAGCAGTTCCACTTCAAAGAGCAGCGTGGCATTCGGGGGAATGACGCCGCCGGCCCCGCGTGAGCCGTAGCCCATGTCGGGCGGAATCGTCAGCACGCGCTTGCCGCCGACCTTCATCCCCTTGACGCCCTCGTCCCAGCCACGGATGACCATACCAGCCCCGAGACCGAACTCGAACGGCTCGTTGCGATCCTTCGAGCTGTCGAACTTCGTCCCGCGATGGTCGGCGGTGCCGGCGTCGTAGAGCCAGCCGGTGTAGTGCACGACCACGCTGTTGCCCGTCTGGGCCTCGCGTCCGGTTCCGACAGTGACATCAGTGGTGGCAAACGGCATGATCACGGGACTCGTTTCTCCGCACACCGACAGCGTGACCGCCATCAGCGCACTCAGGAACAGGAAAGACAGTTTCTGCATGGCCGCGTCCAGTGTACGGCAATCAGGGCCCAACCCGCCCTCTCGGACCACGCCGGGGCGTTCCGCGTTGCTGGGGCGTCTTAGAAGAACTTGTCCAATCACGCCCCTGCACGCACGCTGTTGCTGACCGGTGCCACCGGGTTTGTCGGCCAGGCCGTCTATCCGGCCCTGGTCGCAGCGGGCTGGACCGTGCGTTGCGCGAGCCGCGACCCGGTGGCCGCCGCACGGCGCTGGCCCGGCCGCAGCTGGGTCGCCCTCGATGTGTCTGACCCAGACTCAGTCAGTCGCGCCCTCGAGGGGTGCCAGGCAGCGCTCTATCTTGTGCACGGCATGGCCTCGCACGCCGGCAATTACCGCGATGCCGAACTGACGCAGGCACGCCTCTTCAGCGAGTCAGCTACCGCCGCCGGCCTTCGGCGCATTGTGTATCTCGGTGGCGTGGCGGCACCCCGCGACGCCTCGGAACATCTGCGGAGCCGCGAGGAGGTCGGGGCCGTATTGCGCGCAGGCACCGTCCCGACCCTCGAGCTGCGCGCGAGCATGATCATCGGCCACGGCAGTCTGAGCTGGCTGATGGTGCGCGACCTGGCGGCACGGTTACCCGTCATGGTGCTGCCCCGCTGGCTCAAGTCACGCACGCAGCCGGTCGCCATCGACGACGTGGTGGTGGCACTGGTGCGGGGGCTCGACATGCCGTTGCCAGACAGCCAGTGGTGCGACATCCCCGGGCCTTACACGCTGTCCGGGCGCGACATCCTTGAGCGCACGGCGCGCTCGCTCGGCGTTCGGCAGCCACTCATGATCAGCGTGCCGTTCCTGTCGCCGCGCCTCTCGTCGCACTGGGTGCGGTTTGTGACGCGCGCCGAGTGGGCCGTCGCCCGCGAGGTCGTGGTGGGCCTCAAGACCGACCTGCTGGCCACTGCCGCCGATTATTGGCAGCGCATCGACCACACTCAGCTGCTTGACTTCGACGAAGCGGCACGGCGAGCCATCGCGCGCGCAGCCGAGGATGGCCCGGTCCCCGGCGTCTGGGGGTTCATCGAACGGGCACTGGCCGCGACGGCACTCACGGAACCCGGTGTGTCGCGCGGACGGGTCGTGGTGTCGTCGGTGCTGCTCTGGGCCCTGGCCGCCCTTGCTTCCCAGTGGCTGGGCATCTGGCTCTCTGTGGGTCCCATGGCGCTCGTGCTCGGTCTCGCAACCCTGCGTCATCTGGGCGCGTCTGCCCTCGGACAGGGTCCGCACCTGCGGTGGCTGGCCGCAGGCAGCGGCGCGGGTCTGCTGATGGCCGTGGCCACCATCGCCCTCTACGAACCTGTCACGCAGGCCTTTCCGTCCCTGCGGCCCGATGTCGAGGCCCTCTACGACGCCTTCCGGTCACCCGGCGTCGTCGTCACCATGTTCGTGATGCCCATCGTGGTGGTGGGCGAAGAACTGGTCTGGCGTGGTCTCGTGCTCGGCAAACTGCTGGCGCGGATCCCAGCCGGGGCTGCCACGCTCGCCGGCACGCTGCTCTACGCGGCCGCCCACGCCCCGATTGGGTCCCCGGCGCTCGTGATGGCGTGTCTCGGCGCCGGCTTCTGCTGGTCAGCCATCCGGGTCGCCACCGGCAGTGTCGTCGCCGCACTGGTGGCACACCTCGTGTGGGACTATGCGGTGCTGGTGTTCTACCAGCTCACCCCGGCCTGATCGGCGAGCCTCGCGACCCGGGACCCACGTCGGGCACCCATCATCGCGCGAGCTCGTCTCCCGGCCCCGTTGACAAGCCGCCCCGTGGCGGCGATGCTGACGCCATGCCTGTCCCCGCGTCATCGGTTCCATCCGTCACTCCCCGGCTGTGGCTGAGCCTCCCGCTCGCAGCGGCCCTGCTGTGTGCCGCCGCCAGCCCGGTCCGTGCCCAGGAAGCCGATGCCGATGGTTCAAAAGACCATCCGGTGTTCTCGCGAATGCCCGGGTTCTACATCAACTCGTACGACGAACAGGAATTTTCGGAATTCGAATTCAGTCTCGAACCCGCCCGCAAGGTGGCTGGCTACTACTGGAACATTCAGTACGTGCTCAACGAAGGCGCCCGCAAGCCTGGGCCGCTGCAGATTGGCCGCAACTACACCAATCTGATCAGGCAGCGCGGTGGCGCACTGCTGCTGGAAGACCTCGACCCCAGCGGGGGCACCACCATCGCCCGGCTGCCTGTGAAAGGTGCGGGCACCCTCTGGCTCGAAGTGCACGTCAGCAACAGCGGCGACGTGTACACGCTGCAGATCGTCCAGGAATCGGCCATGGCCCAGGACGTGACTTTCACGGTCGACTCGCTGGCTGCTGCCATCAGAAGCACCGGCAGCGTCGCGATTCGCGACATCCTGTTTGACACGGGCAAGGCGACCATTCAACCCGCATCCGCAGCATCGCTGGCGATGATTGCCGACGCGCTGAAGGCAGATGCCGACCTCGCCATCGAAATTCAGGGACACACCGACAACGTCGGGGCGGCGGCGGCCAATCTCACCCTCTCGCGTGAGCGTGCAGCGGCCGTCAAGGCCGCACTGGTGAAGGCCGGCATCGATGACAGCCGCCTGACCACGACCGGGTTCGGCGATACACAACCGGTGGCCGACAACTCAACCGCTGAGGGCCGCGCCCGCAACCGTCGCGTCGAACTGGTCAGAAAGTAGGCGTCGTCACAGGCCCGGCGGCGGCGTGACGCTGGCCACCGGACGCGTGCCCGTCAGCAGCCAGCGCTGAATGCGCCGGCCGTTTCCGGCCTCGCCGGTGTACATGCGGTTCTTCGAATCAATCGCGATCATGTGCGCGCGGATAAACTCGCCCGACTGCCGCCCGGGTCGTCCGAAGCGGTCGAGGATGGCCAGGTCTCGCCGGCGCAGGATCCACACGCGCTGGTTTGTGCCGTCAATCAGGTAGAGCAGGCTCTGCTCGGGGTCGCGCGAGAACTGCAGGCTGAAGCCGCTGCCCGATCCACCCGTCTCGGGCCGCACGAACTTTTCCATCAGGTAGTCACCGTTCTGGCGGAAGACCTGGATGCGGTTGCCCCTGCGATCGGACACATAAATAAGCCCGTCTTTCGAGCCTACCAGGCCATGCAGGGTCGAATACTGCTGCGGCGGGGCGGCCGGGTTTACCGGGTAGGTGTACTTTTCCGTATCGTCGGGGCGCCGCCCATACGCGCCCCAGTGACGCCGATACTCGCCCGTGGCCGCGTCGTACACCACCACGCGACGGTTGATGTATCCGTCGGCGATGAACAGTTCGTTGGTCTTGGGCTCGACGTAGAAGTTGGCCGGCCCGCCAAGATGATTCGGATCGTTGCTGCCCTTGTTCACCCCGGGCGTGCCAATCGTCAGCAGGTGGCGCCCCTCACGGGTGAACTTCATCACGTGCATGCCGTTGCTCGTGCCCAGCCACACAAAGTTGTTGTGGTCGATGTAGATGCCGTGTTCCTGATCGAACCAGGGATACCCGTTGCCCGGCCCACCCCAGGCACGCAGGAACTTGCCCTCGGCATCGAGCTCGAGCACCGGCGGCGCTGGCATACAGCAGTCGGCAATCGGGGGCTTGACCGCCGCTCCGATCTCCTGCGGCGTCAGGCTTGACGGCATGTGGATGATCCAGAGGTGATCGTTGTCATCCGCAAACAGCCCGCGGATATCCCCCAGAATCCAGTCGTTCGGCAGTGTGGGTGGCCACGTCGGATCGACTGCGTAGGTCGGCAGCCGATCGGCTGTCGGCGACCCGGGCGCCGGCCGCGCCAGCGCTCCCTGTGCCCGCAGGTCGGGAGATGACCAGTCGGTCAGCGCGCCAGCCGCCGCAGCAGCCAGCGTCGTCAACAGGGTGCGGCGGTTCATGGTCATCTCCCCCGGATCACGTCGCGCGGCGTCAGACCGCGCTGCTCTGACCCAGCACCTTGCGGAACACCACCATCGCCCGCTGCATGTCGTCCATGGTGCCCAGCGAAATGCGCGTATGCGTCTTCTCCATCGGCGGGAAGTCGCGGCCGACGATGACGCCCTGCGCCCGGCAGGCGTCGCGGAAACCGACCGCCGGCTGCCGCAGGTTGACAAAGACGAAGTTCGTCTGCGACTCGGGAGCCTCGTAGCCCATCGCGCGGAACTGCGCCAGCGTCCATTCGCGGATGCGGCGGTTCTCCTGCCGCTCGCCGTCCATGTGCGCCGTGTCCTTCAGGGCCGCCAGACCGGCCACCGCCTGCAGGTCGCCCAGGCTGCCCATGCCCCAGGCACGACCCACCTTCCCCATGGTCTCGGCCTGCCCGATGGCATAGCCGATGCGCACGCCCGCCATGCCGTAGGCCTTCGAGAACGTACGCGCCATGAACACACCAGGCAGTTCAAGTGCCAGCTTCGACGTGCTGCCCACGCCGGCCATCGTCGCGTAGTCGATGTACGCCTCGTCGATCAGGATGCCCGTCTCGGGAGACTTTTCCTTGATCGCACGCACGGCCTTCTCGACGTCCGCCAGCGTGTGCATGGTCGAGGTCGGGTTGTTGGGGTTGCAGATGAACACCAGTCCCGCACCCTGTGACGCCGCCACCATCGCGTCGAGGTCGACGCGCAGGCCGCTGTCGACCGGAATCGCCTTGACCGGATACTTCATCCGCTGGGCGGTCTGGATGGGGGTGCCATAAGACGGGTCGGGCGTCACCAGCGCACGCGTCGGCGAGCAGTACGCCATCACGGCCCCCGCCAGAATGGCGTCCGAACCGGTAGCCACGATCACGTTGTTGGCCGAGGTGGTGTACATCCTCGCGATGTATTCCTGGAAGGCCCGCGTGTTGGGCGGCGGATAGCCGAGGCCCAGGTCCTTGGACGGATGCTGCCGCAACACCTCGAGCACCTTGGGGCTCGGGCCGCGGAGATTCTCGTTGCTGCTGATGCGGATGGCATCAGGAGCCACCGCCGGGCGGGCACCCTGCCCCTGCGCCTCGACAGCCAGCCAGTCCTCACGGCCGTAGCCGATCACCCCGCTCGCCGATGCCAACGCCGCGCTGCCGGCTCCCATTCTGCGCACAAATTCACGTCGTGAAACTGCCATGGTGGTGGCCTCCTGAGGCCGCCATGGTAGCACTGGCCCGCCGGGCGTCCAATGCATCTTCAGACGGTGCAGTGAACACGAAAACATGTGCGTATGAGATGGATACAAACCACGCACGGACCCCAGCTTATGCAGTGCACAAGCATTCTGTATTGGACATGCATGTAGCGCGTTGTATTCAATGAGCGCATGAACGCTGAGTCGGTCCCCGTTCGGACCGCTGACCTGGCATGGATGCTCGTCGCCTCGGCTCTCGTCCTGCTGATGACCCCGGCGCTCGCGTGCTTCTACGCCGGGATGGTCCGGTCGAAGAACGCTCTCAACACGATGATGATGAGTGTGGTCGCGCTGGGACCGGTCGCCCTGATCTGGGCACTGGCCGGCTACTCCCTCGCCTTCGCCCCGGGTAATGCCCTCGTCGGCGCGCTCGACTTCCTCGCCCTGCGCGGCGTGGACCTGTCGCCACACCACGGCATGCCCCATCTGCTGTTTATGGCGTTTCAGGGCACGTTCGCCGTCATCACCACGGCACTCATAATCCCTTGGTCCTTGGTTCGAATCCAAGCGGGCCCAGTCTTTCACCGAAGACAGATTCGCAGCGTATCCGAACCTCGCGCGGGAAGGGTCGAGGGGCCAAAACGGGACTTTGACTAGGGCGCCGGTGACATCGGAGACGACGCGGGAGATGCCCTCATCGGCTCACGGTCCCGCCTTCTTCTCGTTCCCTTCGTCTTGCCACTGGCTACTGGCTACCGGCTACTGTCTACTTTCCGCCTCCCAGCGCCTTCTTGATCGCCAGCCCCACGCCCACCGCCGCGGGCGGGTCGAGGTTGCCGACGACGGCGACAGCCCAGATCTCGTCGGTTTCGAGCAGGGCGTTCATCCCGGGCGCGCCGCCGGCAAACCCCATCCCGCCCCGCGCCCGCGTGCCGGGGGAGGCCTCGGCGTCGGTCTCCAGGAACCACGCCGTCCGCTTCGGGTCGAGCAGCTTCCCAGTCCGCATCGCCTCGTCGAACGCGAGCAGGTCGGCGGCGGCGGCGTAGCACCCTCCCGCAGCGCTCCCCGTGACGCCATGCGCGTCCTTCGCGTTCCGCAGCTCGCCCTTCGAGGCGGACAGCAGGCGCGAGTAGCCCTGCGCCACAGCCGGCGGGAGACGATCCGAGCGGAAGAACCCCGCGCCGAACATGACCGCCGGCGTGAACACGTGTTCGACGATGTAGTCCTCGTACTTCTCGCCCGACGCCTTGGCCACGATCTCGCCCAGCACCACGTAGCAGCCGTTGCAGTACTGGCGCCTCGTCCCGGGATCGAACAGCAGCGGTTTCGCCGACACGAACCGGTAGTAGTCCGCGTTGGATGCGAAGGCCGACTTGGGCGCCGCGGCGAAGTCGGGCCCGAAGAAGTCGGCGATGCCCGCCTGGTGATTCAGCAGCTGGTCGACGGTCGCCGCGCGGGCCTTCTCGTTCGGGTAGTCCGGCAGCCACTTCCCGATCGTGTCCGTCAGGGCGAGCCTGCCCTGCGCGAGGAGCTGACCCACGGCCGTCTTCGTGAAGAGCTTGCCGATCGAGGCGATGTTGAATCGCGTGGACGCCATCACCGGCATCTTCGCCTCGGGATTGGCGAAGCCGTAGGCCCGCTGGAAGACCACCTTCCCGTCCTTCGCGATGGCGACCACGCCGGCGAACTCGCCCGTCTTCGCGCGGCCCGCGAGGTAGGCGTCGAGCGCGCGGTCGAGGTCGGCGCGCGTCATGGATCCGTTGATCGGCGGCGGCGGCGGGCTTTCGAGGTCTTCTCCAGGCTCGCCCACCTCGACGCCGATGCCCACGATCCGGTGGGGCGGCGCGGGTTCGAGGCGCAGTTCGATCCGCGCCAGCGCGCCGGTGGACCCTTTGACGTTCAGCGCGATCCGCTCGCCGTCGACGGGCCGAAGGCCTGCGAGCGTCATCGTGCCCAGATCGTCGCTCAACCGTTGAACGAAATCCCGCCGATCCGCGGGCGTGCGCTTGGCGAGGTGGTCGGGCGCGAAGCGCGCCTGCGCCATCGTTTCGAACGCCTCGGTCTTCCCGCTGGCGAGGGCCTCGAAGAACGCCCTGGCGACGGCGGCAGGGTCGGCGCTCCCGCCCGTCTGCGCGTGCGCGGCAGCGGCGGTCGTGGCGGCGATCAGGAGGGCGGCGATCAGGATGCGAGCGAGTACGGGCATGGATGCGCCTCGGCGCGCTGGGTGAAACGACCGTCTCCGTTGTACCTTGAGACGATGCCGGTCGTCACGCTCGATCGTGTCGCCATCGCGTTCGGCCACCTGCCGCTCCTCGACGGGGTGTCGCTGCAGGTGGGATACGGACCCTGCGATGTCGACCATCGCCCCGCTTGATCCGCCCTCACCTTGGCGTACGTGCCCAGAAAATCGATCCGCACCTCTTCGCGAGGGGCCGCTCACCCGCAGATCGCGATCTTCGCATCACGCGCAGCGCGCCGGCCTTCTCGGTGATGACGATCAAGCCATCGGGCGGCAACGCCACACTCCACGACGATGACAGTCCGCTTGCGACCGTCTCGACCTTAAGCGTGTATCGCTCGGTCTTGATCGGGGCGTCCTGCGCCGATGCGAACGGGGCAACGAGCGCGATCAGCGCCGTCGCCGCGACGAGACGGAATTTTTTGAACAAACTGAAAACTCCGCGCATCGGCCGCCGGGTAAAGCGCCCGCTAGCTAAAGCAGCAGCAGTGCCGCAGCGCCGATCGTCAGCAGCCGCGCTGTTTCGAAGTGCTTTGAAAATGCGCGCCCCTCGAGCAGCCAGCCAAGGCTCGTGGCGGTGGCCGCGATGTCGTTTAAACGACAACGGAATCATTAGTAGAGATCCTAGGTAATAAGGTGCGCGCTGATCGTAATTAGCGTCAAAATCGAATTCTGACTCTCGCGTATCTTTCTTTGATCGTTGACTACGCTCGACGTGCGAAAGTGTTTTTGATCGAGCAAACCCCTGTCAAAAACCCGATATTTACTTACACACTTTCTTACACACAGCTTGGTGACACGTGTAAGTCATTGATGGCCAACAGGGATTGCTGAGTCCAGTCTTCTCATCTCCGGGGCGCTCGTCGAACGCCTCAGGTTTTCGGTCTATCTCGCGTTCATCAGCATCTGGCTCCTCGTGGTCTATGCCCCGGTGGCCCACTGGATTTGGGGCGGCGGGTTTCTCGCCGGCGACGGCGCACTCGATTTCGCCGGCGGCACGGTCGTTCACGTGAACGCGGCCGCCGCCGCACTGGTCGCCGCGCTCGTCGTGGGGCCGGGGCCCGCGGGGCTGGCAGCCGCCGCGCAGCTGAACCGCACCGGGCATACGGTGACCGTGTTCGAGAAGGCAGACCGCATCGGTGGCCTGCTGCGCTACGGCATTCCTGAATTCAAGCTCGAGAAACGCGTGCTCGATCGGAGGCTGGCGCTGCTCGAGGAAGAAGGAGTGGTCTTCCGGACTGGCGTGAACGTGGGCGTCGACGTGCCAACCACCGACGTGCAGCACCACTACGATGCGGTGCTGCTGGCGGGCGGGGCCGAGCGCCCCCGGGAGCTGCCGCTTCCCGGCCGCGACGCCACGGGGATCGTGCAAGCCATGACCTACCTGACGTCGCAGAACGAGCGGTGTGAATCACCGGAGCGCGCGGTGGACACGGCACTGTCAGCAGCCGGGCGCCATGTGGTGATTATTGGCGGAGGTGATACCGGGGCCGACTGTGTAGGCACGGCACACCGCCAGGGTGCCTCCTCGGTGACGCAGCTTGAACGCCTGCCGATGCCACCGTCGACGCGCGCCGCCGACAATCCCTGGCCGCTGTGGCCGCATGTGTTTCGCACATCGACCGCGCACGAAGAGGGCGGCGTGCGCTCGTATGCCGTCGACACCACGGCGTTTCTGACCGATGCATCGGGCAGGGTACGCGCGCTGCGCACACAGCAGCTCGACCCGTCGCCAGACGGGCGGGCAGGCACGTTCGTCGCACGTCCGGGGAGCGTGAACGAGATTCCTGCCGACCTCCTGATTCTGGCGCTCGGCTTCAGCGGGCCTGCCGCTTCGCCCCTGCTCGACGCGCTCGGCCTGGCTCGCTCTGCGGCAGGTACGATCGTCCCGGACGAGGAGTGGCGCACCTCGGTGCCCGGGGTGTATGTCGCCGGCGACATGCAGCGCGGCGCCTCGCTCATCGTCTGGGCCATCGACGACGGGCGAAGAGCCGCGGCGGCGATTGACCGCGACCTGATGCGGCAGGCATGAAGATCCCATAGGGGGGAGGAACAGGTGTGCGCACGCGGGCTCATGGGAACCCGGAGCCCGGGGGCGCGATGCCGGTTCCGTCAGCCGTTCCGATGCGCTGCCGCGTCAGCGAACGCCGGCAGACCGCACCGCCCGAAGCCCCTGCACGCCCTGTCGGACGATGATGTCGGCCAGCGCTCCACTCGACACCATGCCGCGGATGAAATGATCCACGGCGACCGCGGCTGCCGCAGGGCGGCCCTTCGGCACGGCGAGTCCGTGATTCACGGTCGTGAATCCGCCAGTGAGTACGCGCACGTCGGGCGAGCGATCGTAGGCCTCGTGCAGTGTGGGGGCGAGCCCGGCCACAGCATCGACCTCGCCCCTGCGCAGCAGGTCCATTGAGGCTTCGTTGGTCGCCGGGCGCAGCAGGGTCGCCTGCTGCAGAGTGCGTGTCAGGAACAGCTCATAGCCCGTGCGTGGAGCGGCCGCAACTCGACGGCCCGGCCGATCGATGTCGGCCACAGTCGTCACCGTTGAGTCCCGCCTCACCACATAGGTGGCCTCGATCTCGGTCATCGGCGATGAAAAGGTCACGACATCGGCGCGAGCCGATTCGATCGCTAGGATGGCCACGTCCCACGTGCCGCTGCCGGCGCTGGCCGCCACATCGCCAGGCGTGGCGTGTATGACATGCGAGACCGGCACGCCGAGGCGCTGCCCAAGGGCTGCGACGAGGTCGATGCCGACGCCTCGCGGCGCGCCGGTGGCCGGGTCGCGTGTGGTGAAGAGGGCATTGCCGAAATTGACGCCCACGCGAAGCGTGCCGGTGGGCGCGATGAGGGCATGGGCGTCAGCGACGGGATCCGTCGCTCCCCGCGTGGCGCCGATGCCGCCTGACGCGCTCATCACCAGCCACCCCGCAAGAACGCACCCGACGGTCGGCCAACGTGATGCGCGCATGTGGACCTGAGCCTGCGAGTGATCCGCCCCATGGATGCTGGCGGAGGGAGAGGGATTCGAACCCCCGGTACCGTTTCCGGTACAACGGTTTTCAAGACCGCCGCGATCGACCGCTCCGCCATCCCTCCGCGTGCCCCTGATTATCGCACCATCGCGCCCGGCGGCGTGCGCCACCGCGGCACCAGCGTCTCGACCTACACCCGCGGCGTGCCAATCACCGTGCGCCCGCCCATGTAAGGCCGCAGCGCCTCGGGAATGATCACCGTCCCGTCCGCCTGCTGATAGTTCTCGAGCACCGCAATCAGCGTGCGCCCCACAGCCAGCCCTGACCCGTTCAGTGTGTGCACATACTCGGCCTTGCCCGTGCCGTCAGGCCTGAAGCGGATGTTCGCCCGCCGCGCCTGGAACGCCTCGCAGTTTGAACACGAGGAGATCTCGCGGTAGGTCTGCTGGCTGGGCAGCCACACCTCGATGTCATACGTCTTCGACGCCGAAAAGCCCATGTCGCCGGTGCACAACGCCATCGTCCGATACGGCAGCTCCAGCAGCTGCAGCACGCGCTCGGCGTTCGCCGTCAGCGAATCGAGCTCGTCATACGACGTGTCGGGGGCAGCGAACTTCACCAGTTCGACCTTGTCGAACTGATGCTGACGGATGAGCCCGCGCACGTCAGATCCGTACGAACCGGCCTCACTGCGGAAGCACGGCGTATAGGCTGTGTATCTGAGTGGCAACTGCCGACCGTCAAGAATTTCGCCGCGATAGAGATTCGTCACCGGCACTTCGGCCGTCGGAATCAGGTACAGGTCCCATTCGCCCGCAATCTTGAAAAGATCAGGGCCGAACTTCGGCAGCTGGCCCGTGCCATACAGCGTGCTGCCCGACACGAGAAACGGCGGCTCAACTTCCGTATACCCGTGGTGAGTCGAGTGCAGCTCGAGCATGAAGTTGATGAGCGCGCGTTCCAGCTTCGCGCCGTCGCCCATCAGGAACGCAAACCGCGAGCCCGACACGCGCGTGGCCCGCTCGAAGTCGATGATGCCGAGTTCGGGACCGCTGTCCCAGTGCGCCTTCGGCGTGAAGTCGAAAACGCGCCGCTCGCCCCACGCCCGCACCTCGACATTGTCGGCCCCACTGCGGCCCACCGGTACCGACGCATGAGGCAGATTCGGCAGAATGTCGAGGATGGCCTGCCGCTCCTGCTCGAGCGTCTCAAGCTCGGCTTCAAGGCCCTTGATGGTCTGGCCGCGCTGCTTGTTCGCCTCAAAGATGTGCGAGACATCCTCGCCGGCCTTCTTGGCGCGGGCAACGGCCTCGCCCGAGGCATTCTGATCACGTTTCAGACCCTCGACCTGTGGAATCAACTGCCGGCGTTGCTGGTCGAGCGCGGCGAGAGTGTCGAGCTCACGGCTGGCATCCATGCCGCGCGCTGCCAGGCCGGCACGCACACGGTCCAGGTGGTCGCGGACGAATGTGGGATCAAGCATGATTCAGGTGCTTTATTCTAGTGCTGATGCATCCGCCCTTACGGAAGGCCGTGTTCCCCGCCGCCGGCCTCGGCACCCGGTTCCTGCCCGCCACCAAGGCGCAGCCCAAGGAAATGCTCACACTCGTCGACAAGCCCGTCATTCAGTATGGCGTCGAAGAAGCGGTGGCCTCAGGGCTTACCAACATCATCCTTGTTACCGGGCGGGGCAAGAACGCCATCGAAGATCACTTCGATGTGTCGGCCGAACTCGAGTCGTTCCTCGAAACCCGCGGGAAGACCGACCTGCTCGAAGAGGTGCGGGCCATTTCGAACCTCATCAATGTCGCCTATGTGCGGCAGGGCGAACCGCTCGGACTCGGGCACGCCGTCCTGGTCACCGAGGACCTGGTTGCCGGCGAGCCGTTTGCCGTGGTGCTGGCCGACGATGTGATTGATGCCGAGCCGGCGGGGCTGCGGCAGATGATTGAGGTCTATCAGCGTACCGGTGCACCCGTCATCGCCGTCGAACGGGTGCCTGAAGACAGTGTGTCGAGCTACGGCATCGTCGATGTGGAGCCGGCGCCCGAACTCGGCCTGGGCGTGCACCGCATCAGGCACATGGTCGAGAAGCCGCCGCGGGCCGAGGCCCCCTCGAATCTGGCCATCATCGGACGCTATATCCTGACGTCTGACATCTTCCCCGCCCTGCATGACACCGCGCGTGATCGCTCGGGCGAGATTCAGTTGACCAATGGTCTGCGGCGCCTGCTCGACACGAGGCCCGTGTATGCATTTGAAATCGACGGCGTTCGGCACGATGCCGGCAACAAGTTGGGCTTCCTGAAGGCCGTCGTCTACTTCGCCCTCAAGCGTCCTGACCTGGCCGCGCCGTTCCGCGAGTATCTCGCCTCACTCGACACCACGCGCGGCCGGTAGCAGCGCCGCGCCTACGTCGACGGGGTGTCCGTCTTGGCCGGGGCTGGTGCCGACGGAGCAGGGCTGCCTTCGGTAGCGGCTGCGGACGAGGCCGATGAACCACCCGACTCATTCTTGCCAGGCGAGACGTTGCCGCCCGATGACCCCGAGCGGGCATAGTCGGTGATGTACCAGCCCGAACCCTTGAACTGAATCGCCGGTGACGACAGCAACTTGGCCACCGGGCCCGCGCAGGTGGGGCACTGCGTCAACGGGGCATCCGAGAACTTCTGAATCACCTCGAAGCGGTGTCCACACGCCTCGCACTGATATTCGTAGAGAGGCATCTCGGTTTACTCCAGGGCCTCGCCGTCGGCGTGCGCCAGCATCAACCGGCGCAGCTGTGGAAACGTCGCAGCCCCCTGCGACAGGAATGTGTCATGGAAGGCGCGCAGCGTGGGCTTGCCTGACTGTTCATCCATCCAGTCACGACGCAGCTTCTGCAGCATCAGCTTGCCAGCCGAATAGACCAGATAGGTCGGGTCAAACGTGCCCCGCTCTGATTCCCGACGGGCCGCCGCTTCTTCCAAATACGCCTCTTCGCGGAAGAAGCGCACACCCTGCTCGACCGACCAGTCATCGGTATGCAGCCTGATGCACACCACAAAGCGCGCCAGCCGCACCAGGGCCTCGCCCAGTTGGCCAAGCTTCATCGCGTGGTCGCCACGCCCGAAGCCGGCCTCAAGCATCATCTCTTCGCAGTAGTGCGCCCAGCCCTCGACATACGACAGTGGCGCCAGTAGTGTCGAGCGGCGCACCTTGGAGGCGACCCGCCGCAGGTGCTGAAAGTGCAGGTAGTGCCCCGGATAGACCTCGTGCATCGAGATGTTCCACAGCGTCGGACTGTTGTAGTCGCGCAGATGCTCGTCCTTGCGCTCGGCCGACCACCCTGGCTCCACGTCGGTCAGGCAGTAGACGGCACGGGAGAGACGCGTTTCAAACGGCCCCGGGGTCCACATACTGGCAAAGGACCACCGCAGGAAGTCCGGAGTCGGTGCCACGAGCACATCGTCGACCTCGGGAAGTTCGACGACCGAACCCTTCGCAAGGAAGGCCCTGAGCTGCGCCACCTGATCGTGGGCGGTGGGAATCAATGCACCCGCTGACGGATGCTGCTGCCGGATCTGAGCCCAAATTTCCAGCGGGTCTCCCGGTCCGATGCGCGCGGCGGTCTGCCGGAATTCCTCCTGCACCCGCGAGAGTTCACGCAGGGCAATGGTCAGCAGCCGGTCAGACGATAGCTGAATGCCTTCGTCGAGCCGCAGCTTCTGCTCGAACACATCGCGACCCAGCCGGAATGACCCCTTGGCCCGGGGGCGCAGGTCGTTCTCGAGATACGCCAGGTAGTCGTCGATCGCCTGCACGGCCTCAGTCGAGGCGTCCGCCAGGTCGGCCAGCAGATGCAGGTCGTCGACGTGCGAGAACGCCCGAGGAATATCGGCGTCGATAAACGTCCGCACGCCCCGCCAGCTTTCCAGCCCAATCTTCACGAAGATCGACGGCGGTTCTTTGACGTTCTCCCGGGCAGCCAGAATCAGGCGGGGTACCTGCCGCAGCTTCGACAGAACCCGGCGCGCCCGGTCTTCCTCGGCCGCATAGGTGAAGAGGGCCTGTGCGGCCAGTGACGAGGCGAGCAGGTCGGCATAGACGTGCGGGTTCTTCTCCCACGCCCGGGTCACCTCGAGGTTGAACTGGCGCGACCGGATGTTCGCGCCAACCAGCGCCCGGTCGGCCTGCTCACCAGGGGTGAGGCCCTCCACAGGAATGGCATCCAGCCGGCGCGCAAATCCCGCAAGCGCACCCAGGTGCCGGTCGATGGCGGCCCTCCGGTAGTCTTCCAGCAGATCGTCGTGGAGATGAACTCCGTCAAAAGTCGCCTGTGTCGGGCACGCCTCGTAGAGATAGGTCAGATAGGCGTCGACGAAGTGGCTCAGCGGTTCCGCAGCATGCATGAGTGGAAGACAGCAGACTCGGTCCACAGCGTCTCACCGCGGACATCTCCCAAGGTTACAATAATTTCGTGGCAGGTACGCTCTTTGTCGTCGCAACGCCCATCGGGCATCTCGACGACATTTCCACGCGCGCGCTGCGGGTGCTGGGCGAGGTCACCCTGGTCGCCGCTGAAGATACCCGGCGCAGCGGTAACCTGCTCAGGCACTTCGGCATCTCCACGCCACTCGTGTCGTGCCATGCCCACAACGAGGGCTCCCGGGCGCCCCGGTTGGTCGAGCAACTGCTCTCGGGTCAGTCGATTGCATTGGTGTCCGATGCCGGGACTCCAGGGATTTCAGACCCCGGTGCCGAACTGGTGCAGATGGCTCGTGCGGCCGGCATCCGCGTCGAAGCCATCCCCGGTCCCAGTGCGGTGGCCGCCGTCATCTCAGCCGCCGGACTCGACCGTCCAGGATTTTCCTTCCTTGGGTTCCCTCCAGTTAAGGGAAAAGACCGAAAAAAGTGGTTCCAGTGGTTGAGCCTGGCGCTCGACCACGGTGCCGTCGTCTGCTTCGAAGCCCCGCATCGGGTCAGGACGACCCTACAAGAGCTTCAATTATTGGTTGATTACCCTATTATTGTATTCCGCGAGCTGACCAAACTGCATGAAGAGACGCTGGAAGGGACGCCAAACGAGTTAGTCGAGAGGATCTCGACGCCCCAGGGCGAGTTCACCCTGGTCATTCCCGCGCGTCCTGAAGCGGCGCTGCCGGTCGCCCTCCCCTCACAAGATGCACTCAGGGCCATGGTGGCCGAGGCCGCAACCGCAGGCGCACATTCACCACGCGAAGCTGCCAGAATAGTGGCCGATAAATTCGGTCTTTCGACAAAATTTGTCTATAACCTCTCGAAAGACACCTGACATGCCGACCCCCTCTCCCGTCCATATCGTTGTGCTCGCAGCTGGCAAGGGCACCCGCATGAAGTCGGCCAGACCCAAGGTGCTGCACGAAGCCGCAGGCCTCTCTCTTCTGCGCCATGTGCTGCGGACGGCCGATGCCCTGTCGCCCACCTCCACCACCGTCATTGTTGGACACGAACACGCCCAGGTCACCGCGCACCTCGCCGACCTGCCCGATGTCACCACGGTCCTCCAGGAACCCCAACTCGGCACCGGGCATGCCCTGCTGCAGGCCGAGGCGGCACTGGCGGGCCGGTTCGGGACGCTGGTGCTGCTGTCAGGCGACGTGCCGCTGCTGACGCCAGCCACCCTCAGCGCGCTGGTCGCCACGCACGATGCCACCGGTGCGGCAGCCACCGTCATGACCGCCATGCTCGAACGGCCCACAGGCTACGGACGCATCATCCGTGCCGAGGGTGGCGACATCTCACGCATCGTCGAGGAACGTGACGCATCCCAGACCGAACGCGACATCAAGGAAGTCAACGCCGGGATCTATGCCTTCGACCTTGCGCCGCTCTTCGAGGCCCTGCGCGGCATTGGCGCCACCAACGCCCAGAACGAGTATTCCCTGCCCGACCTCATTGCCATCTACCGGCAGCAGCGCCGCACCGTCGCCACCTGGACCATCCCTCATGCCGCCGAAGTCCGTGGCGTCAACAGCCGGGCAGAACTCGCCGAGGTCGCCCGTCTGCTCTACAGTCGCAACGCCGACGACCTGATGGCCTCCGGCGTCACGCTCATCAATCCGGCCACCACCTGCATCGATGTCGGCGTCTCCGTAGGCGCCGACAGCATCCTGTATCCAGGCGTCATGCTACAGGGTCACACCTCAGTCGGCCGCGAGTGTACGATCTACCCCGGCTCTCGGCTGGTCAATGCGTCACTGGGTGACGGCGTCACGGTCCTTGACCACTGCCTCATCACAGACACGCACATCGGCCATCAGGCGCAGGTGGGGCCCTTCGCGCACCTGCGCCCCGGCTCGCGGCTCGGCAACAAGTCTAAGGTGGGGAACTTCGTTGAACTCAAGAAAGCGTCACTCGGCGACGGGGCCAAGATCAACCATCTCTCATATGTCGGCGATGCCACGGTTGGCGACAAGGCCAACATCGGCGCCGGCACCATCACCTGCAACTATGACGGGGCGCACAAGCACCAGACCGTTATCGGCACCGGAGCCTTTGTCGGCAGCAACTCGACGCTGGTGGCTCCGGTTACCATCGGAGACAATGCCTATGTGGCTGCCGGGTCGACTGTGACGCTGCCGGTACCCGCAGATGCCCTGGCTGTTGGACGTACGCGCCAGCAGAACAAGGATGGCTGGGCAGCCAGACGCCGCGCCAGGCAGCAGGCGTCCTCACACGACTAAGGTCTCGACCACACCATGTGCGGCATCATCGGATACATCGGCTCGAAGCCCGTCGTGCCCGTGATTCTCGACGGGCTCAGGCGCCTCGAGTACCGGGGCTACGATTCGGCAGGCATCGCGGTGGTCAACCACGGACGCCTCGACGTGCGCCGCAGCGCCGGCAAGCTCGCCAACCTAGAACAGGTCGTCTCACAGCAGCCGCTCGCCGGACAATACGGCCTCGGTCACACCCGCTGGGCTACGCATGGTCGCCCTACCGAAGAGAATGCGCATCCGCACCGAGACAGCACTGGACGCATTGTCGTTGTACACAACGGCATCATCGAAAATTATCTCGACCTGAAGCGCGAGCTCATCGGTAAGGGCCACCGGTTCCTCTCGGAAACCGACACGGAAGTGGTAGCCCATCTCATCGAGGACTGCTGGCAGGACGACGGTCTTGAGGCCGCTGTCAGGCGCGCCATGCCGCTGATGCGCGGACTCTTCGCACTGGTGCTGCTGTCGGCCGACGATCCGAACACGCTCGTTGCTGTGCGCTGCGGCCCGCCGGTCGTCATTGGTCTTGGTGAGGGGGAATATTTTGTGGCCAGCGATGTGCCGGCCATCCTTGCGCACACACGACGGGTCGTGTTTATGAACGACCAGGAGATCGCGGTCGTCACGGCGAACGGGGTCACCTTCAGCGGGGTGGATGGCACCGTGCGGCAGCCCGTGCCCACGCGCATCACATGGGATCCGGTACAGGCCGAAAAGGCGGGCTACAAGCACTTCATGCTCAAGGAAATTCACGAGCAGCCCAACGCCATTCGAGACACCATTCTGGGCCGCGTGTCTCCGGACACCGCCCTCACACACCTGGAAGAAATCAATATCACCCCACGCGACCTCGCCGACATCCGGAAGGTCACGATGCTGGCCTGTGGCACGTCGTGGCATGCGGCGCTCGTCGGTAAGTTCATGATCGAGCAACTGGCGCGCATCCCGGTTGACGTCGACTATGGGTCTGAGTTCCGCTACCGCCAGCCGCTGGTCGACGTGCAGACGCTGGCCGTCGCCATCACCCAGTCGGGAGAGACAGCAGATACGCTGGCCGCCCTTCGAGAAGCCACCAGCCGAGGGGCCCGCAGCCTCGCCATCTGCAACGTCGTCGGCAGCATGGCGACCCGCGAAGCCGAGGGCACGATCTACACGCACGCCGGGCCTGAAATCGGCGTGGCCTCGACCAAGGCCTTCACCACGCAACTGGTCGCGCTGTATCTGCTGGCGCTGCGGCTGGCGGAAGTCAGGGGCACGCTGGCACACACCGACCAGCGTGCGGCGGTCGATGCCCTGCTGACCCTTCCGTCCGTGATCGAACAGACCGTGCGCCTGTCCAAGATCACAGAGGAGATTGCGGCCCGATTCCATAACAGGCGCGACTTTCTGTTCCTGGGCCGTGGCATTCACTACCCCATCGCACTCGAGGGAGCACTGAAGCTCAAGGAGATTTCCTACATTCACGCCGAAGGATACCCCGCCGGCGAGATGAAGCACGGACCCATCGCGCTCATCGACGAAGCAATGCCTGTCGTCGCTCTGGCACCAGCGGATGCGGTCTTTGAAAAGATGATCGGTAACATCCAGGAGACCAAGGCGCGCGGCGGATCGGTAATTGCTCTCGTGACTGAAGGCCACCATGGTCTCGACGGGCTGCTCGACCCAACGACCGACGCCCTGATCACGGTGCCCTCGACCACGACGCTGCTGGCACCGATTGCCTTCACCATTCCACTGCAGTTGCTGGCGTACCACGTGGCCGTGCGGCGGGGATGCGATGTTGACCAGCCGCGCAACCTTGCGAAGAGCGTCACGGTAGAATAGCGGGCTTGGATCTTCTGTCATCGCTCAATGACGAGCAGCAGGCCGCAGTTCAACACATCGAGGGCCCACTGCTCATCCTGGCGGGCGCCGGGTCCGGTAAGACCCGTGTCATTGCGCATCGCATCGCCTATCTGATCTCAGAGGGCCATGCCCGCCAGGACGAACTGCTGGCTGTCACTTTCACCAATAAGGCCGCCGGCGACATGCGCGAGCGCGTCGAGGCCCTCCTTGACACCGGCTGCCGCGCCATGTGGATCGCCACATTCCACGCGATGTGTGCCCGCCTGCTTCGGCGCGAGGCCGCACACATCGGCCTCTCGCGGGACTTCACCATCTACGACGCTGCCGACCAGCAGTCGGTCATTAAGCAGCTCGTCAAGGACATGGGACTCGATGACAGCGTCTTCCAGCCTCGGATGGTGCTGGGGCGCATCAGCCACGCCAAGAATCGCATGGAGGGCCCCGAGACCTTCGACACCACGTGGAATCCGCGCGACCGTGAAATCGGCAAGCTGTATGCGGGCTATCAGAAAAGCCTGCGTGACGCATCCGCCGTTGACTTCGATGACCTGCTGCTGAAGACCGTCGAGCTGTTTGACCGCATGCCCGACGTGCGGGTCCGCTACGCGCGGCGGTTCCGGTTTGTGATGGTCGACGAATATCAGGACACCAATCGTCCTCAATACATGCTGGTCAGGCAGCTGGCCAGTGCCCACAGGAATCTGTGTGTGGTCGGCGACCCCGATCAGTCCATCTATAAGTGGCGTGGTGCCGACATCGCCAACATCATGGATTTCGAGACCGATTTTCCCGAGACCACCGTCGTACGCCTCGAGAGAAACTATCGCTCAACCCAGGTCATTCTCGACGCAGCTTCGGCGGTGATCGCCAACAATCGTAACCGCCGTGAGAAGATGCTCTGGACCGACCGTCAGGGCGGCGCGAAAATCGCGTTCTTCAGAGCGGCCGATGAACTTGAGGAATCGGAGTTCATCGTGCGCGTCGCCCGGCAGGCGATGCAGGACGATATCGACGCCACAATGGCGGTGCTGTATCGCACCAACTCGCAGTCACGGGCGGTCGAAGATGCGATGCGTGCCGCAAACATCCCCTATCTCATTGTCGGGGGGGTCGGTTTCTACGAGCGCAAGGAAATCAAGGACGCCCTCGGCTACCTCAAGCTGCTGTTGAATCCTTATGACGACGTGGCCCTGCGCCGCGTTATCAATACCCCGACCCGGGGCATCGGCAAGGGCGTCATGGACGCTCTCGAGAAGGTCGATACCACCCAGTCGGCCTCAGAGCTGCCGCCGCTCTTTGCCGGGCTTCAGCCGGTCGTCGTGTCCAATTCGCTATGGTCCAGGCTGCTGGCGGCCGTCGACCAGCGCCTGCTGACGTCACGACAGGTCGCATCACTCGCGGCCTTTCGCGATCTCATCGTCGCGCTCGCCAATACGGCTCGCGACGAGACCGTTGCCACGACACTCGGCAAGATTCTCGACCAGTCCGGTTACCTCCGGGACCTGCGCGAGGAACGCTCTGAAGAGGCTGAAACCCGCATCGCCAACCTGATGGAACTAGTGTCAGCCGCACGCGAATACGAGGCCCGCGACGCCGAACCGTCGCTCGGCGGGTTTGTCGACCGGTTGGCCCTGCTGTCTGATGTGGACAAGGAGCAGGGTGGCCGCGATGCCCGCGTGCTCATGATGACCCTGCATTCGGCCAAGGGTCTAGAATTTCCGGTGGTCGTCATGTCCGGCATGGAGGACGGCCTGTTTCCGCACTCACGCTCGCGGGATGATGATGCCGAGCTCGAGGAGGAGCGCCGCCTCTGTTATGTTGGCATCACACGAGCGCGACGGCGGCTGGTCTTGACGAGCGCTGCTCGCCGTCGGGTGTTCGGCGAGTATCAGAACACCGAGCCCTCGCGGTTCATTGACGAGATCCCGTCAGAACTGATTGAAGAGGAGATGTCGTCGGGCAGTTTCGGTGGGCAGATGCGGACCGGTCGAAGTGCGGGCTGGGAGTACCGTGTCAATCCGTACACGAGACCACCACAGCGCGGGGCCTCGCGCAGCGATGGCGAGTCTTCAGCGTTCAAGTACGAAGAGGAGGACCAGTCGACCGGCCTTCGAACGGGCATGCGCGTAAAGCACGCCCAGTTCGGCGTGGGCACGGTGATCAGCGTCGAAGACCTTGGCGACGACCACAAGGTCGTCGTCCGCTTCACGCTGGCCGGGTCAAAGACGCTGCGCGCGCGATTTGCAAAGCTCGAGCGGGCCTGACGGCCACGCCGCTGCGGGAGACCCCTGCCGTTCCCGGTATCAGCTCTCGGACGGCGCCTCGTCTGATGGTGTCTCGCCGCTGTCGGCAGTCTGGATGGTCACCGTATCGCCGTCGGCAACAGGCACCTCTGTAGGGTCGGTGAGTACCAGCGCCACCGAACTGACCGCGTCATCGGCTTCGAGGTCCATCAGGCGAACGCCCTGAGTCGCTCGACCCACGACACGAATCGACTGCACGGGTGTCCGAAGAATCTTGCCCTTCACTGTGATCGCCAATAGGTCGGTGTCCGCGTGCACCTGAGCGATGTTGACCACTTCACCGTTCTTCTCGGTGACTTCAACGTTCTTGATGCCGAGCCCGCCGCGACCGGTCTTGCGGTAGTGTTGAAGTGCTGTCTGCTTGGCGTAGCCGCGCGCTGTGACAGTGAGCAGGGTACCGGTGGGCTTGGCCACCTGCATCGCCACCACCTCGTCACCGTCGCGCAAGAGGATGCCACGTACCCCGAACGCCGTTCGGCCCATGGCGCGGACATCGTCCTCATGGAAGCGAATGGCCTTGCCCTGCCTCGTGCCGATGAACACATCGCTCATCCCGTCAGAGAGCTGCGCGGCAATCAGACGGTCGTCGGTCTCAATGCCCATGGCGATGATGCCGCCCGTCCGTGGATTGCTGTAGGCGTCAAGCTCGGTCTTCTTGATGGTGCCGAGGCGGGTTCCCATCACCACATATCTGGCGTCGTCAAATGACCGGATCGTGATCACGTCTGCCAGCTTCTCATCAGCCGTCATCTGCACGAGGTTGGCGATCGACTTGCCCCGGCCGTCTGGCCCCACATCGGGAATCTCGTATACCTTCAGCCAGTACAGCCGTCCCCGATCAGTGAACACCAGCAGGTATGAGTGCGTGCTGGCCACGAACAAGTGCCGAACGACGTCTTCCTCGCGCGTACGCATGCCAATACGGCCCTTGCCCCCGCGGCTCTGGGCACGATACGTCGTGGTAGGCGTCCGCTTGATATAGCCAGCTGCCGTCACGGTGACGGCGACTTCCTCGTCCTTGATGAGGTCTTCGATGCGGAAGTCACCCTCGTCAGGGACGATGTCGGTGCGACGGGCATCGAGGTACTTGGTCTGCACGGCGCGCAGCTCGTCGACGACGATGCGCATGAGCAGCGACTGGTTGGCCAGGATGGTGCGCAGTCGCTCGATCGTGCGCATAAGCTCGGCGAGCTCATCCATAATTTTCTGGCGCTCAAGACCCGTGAGCCGCTGCAGTTGCATATCGAGAATGGCCTGCGACTGCACATCGCTGAGGCCAAACTGCGTCATCAGGCCGACCTTGGCTTCGGCCGGGTTCTTCGATCCTCTGATGAGGGCAATCACCGCATCCAGATGATCGAGCGCGATGCGTAGGCCCTCGAGAATGTGGGCGCGCGCCTCGGCCTTCCGTAGCTCGAACTCTGTGCGTCGGCGCACCACATCGCGTCGGAACTCGACAAACTGCTCAAGCATCTCGACCAGCGTCAGCACACGGGGACGGCCGCCAACAATGGCGAGCATGGTGATCCCGAAGGTCTGCTGCAGCTGCGTCTGCTTATACAGGTTGTTCAGGACCACGTCGGGCACTGCCGCCTGCTTCAGCTCGATGACGATACGCATACCATCGCGGTCTGACTCGTCGCGCAAATCGGAAATGCCGTCGAGAGTCTTGTCCCGCACTAGGTCGGCGATGCGCTCGAGGAGGTTTTTCTTGTTGACCTGATAGGGAATCTCGGTGACGACAATCTGCGTGCGGTCTCCCTTGCGCGAGGTTTCGACCTCGGCGCGTGCGCGCATCTGGATGCTGCCGCGACCGGTCAGATAGGCGTCACGAATGCCGCGTCGACCGACGATGAGGCCGCCCGTGGGAAAATCGGGGCCCGGGATGCGCTGCAGCAGCTCGTGCGTTACTTCTTCGCGCGAGGGGATCGCATGGTCGGCGCCACCCATGTAGACCTGCTCGATCAGCCATACCGCGCCGTCGATGATTTCCCCCATGTGATGCGGGGGGATATTCGTGGCCATGCCGACGGCGATGCCGGTCGATCCGTTGACCAGCAGGTTGGGATAGGCGGCCGGGAACACCGTCGGTTCGTCAGTGGTTTCGTCGAAGTTCGGGACGAAATCCACCGTGTCCTTGTCGAGGTCCTCCATGAGAACCTCGGCCAGGGATTCGAGCCGGGCCTCGGTGTAACGATAGGCGGCCGGCGGGTCGCCGTCGACCGAGCCGAAGTTGCCCTGACCATCGACCAGGGTCTGCCGCATGTTGAAATCCTGCGCGAGGCGTACGAGCGTGTCATACGCGGGCGCATCACCATGAGGGTGGTAGTTGCCGATGACTTCGCCGACGATCTTGGCGCACTTGCGGTACGCACGGTTGCTCGTCAGGCCCATCTGGCGCATGGCGTACAGCACGCGCCGGTGAGCCGGCTTGAGGCCGTCACGAACATCGGGCAGCGCTCGACCAATAATTACGCTCATCGCGTAATCAAGGTACGAGCGTTTCATCTCATCTTCGATGGTAACGGGTAGTCGTGAATCGGTCGTGGACATGAGACTAGATGTCGAGGTTCCGCACGTCGAGCGCGTGATCTTCGATGAAGCGGCGGCGCGGTTCCACCTGGTCACCCATCAGCGTGGTGAAAATCTCATCGGCACCGGTATGGTCGTCAGTCTTCACCTGCAGCAGCGTGCGGGTGTCAGGGTTCATGGTGGTCGCCCAGAGGGTGTCGGGGTTCATCTCGCCGAGGCCCTTGTAGCGGTTGACGGCCACGCCCTTGCGACCCATGGCCAGAAAATGTTCGACCAGTGCGTTAATGCTGCTGATGACCACGGGGCCCTGCTCGCGTCGTGCGGGTGTAGCGACCACCTCGTCGTCTGTTGCCGCAACCTCTTCCGCCGATGTCTCGTCGTCTGTCTCGTCAGCGGCAGTCGTGATGGTCGTGCGAGTCTTCACAGTCAGCGGACCGGCAGCCAGCGCCGCCACGAGGTCGCGGATGTCTGCGACGTGTGCCAGCAGCTGCCGGTAATCGCCCGTCTGGAGCAGGTCGAGACCGACGACGCTGACCTTCGAATAGTTTGAGGCGCGGTCGTCCGCCCTGAGGGCGTGGCTGCCGCGCGTCTCGTCCCGGAGCACGGTCACCTCATAATTGGCCGTGGTCAACCTTGTGGCCATAGCGGCCAGGGCGTCGGCGTTGTCGAACGTCGAACGATCGCGGGCGTCGGCGAGCAGGAGGACCTCGACCAGACGACGGTCGTGGCCGCGTCGCTCAACCGTGGCCATGATGCGCTGGTAGGCAATCACCGCATGCAGGGCCTTCTCAAGGGCGTCGCCGCTGAGGTGGAAGTCGTTAACGCCGGTGACCTCGCGCTGGTCGGTTGCGCGATGCAGCAGAAACTGCTCAAGGGCGCGCTCGTCCTTGATGAACGTTTCGACACGACCACGTTTGGCGCGGAACAGGGGCGGCTGTGCAATGTAAATGTGGCCCCGATCGACCAGGGCCTTCATCTGGCGATAGAAGAACGTCAGCAGCAGGGTGCGGATGTGCGAGCCGTCGACGTCTGCGTCCGTCATGATGATGATGCGGTGGTAGCGCAGCTTGTCTGGATTGAATTCGGTGCCGCCAATACCGCAGCCGAGGGCGGAAATCATGGTGCGGATTTCGTCGGAATCGAGCATGCGCTCGAGACGCGCACGCTCGACATTGAGAATCTTGCCCTTGATCGGCAGAATGGCCTGGAAGCGACGGTCGCGGCCCTGCTTGGCCGAGCCGCCTGCCGATTCGCCTTCGACGATGTAAATTTCAGCCTGCGCCGGATCACGCTCCTGACAGTCGGCGAGCTTCCCTGGTAGCGAACCTCCGGCGAGCGCACCCTTTCGGATGGTCTCTCGCGCCTTGCGGGCGGCCTCGCGGGCACGCGCCGCATCGACGGCTTTCCTGAGGATTTGCTTGGCCACCTCTGGGTTCATGTCGAGATATGCCGCTAACTTGTCATTGACGATGGTCTCGACGATGCCCTTCACTTCGGTGTTGCCCAGCTTGGTTTTGGTCTGACCCTCGAACTGCGGATGTGGAATCTTGACGGAGACGACAGCTGCCATGCCCTCGCGGATGTCATCGCCGGACAGATTGCCGTCTTTCAGGTCCTTGGTGAGATTGTTCGCCGTGGCGTAGGTGTTGATGGTGCGGGTCAGCGCCGCCCGGAAGCCTGAGAGATGCGTGCCGCCCTCGTGCGTGTTGATGTTGTTGGCGAACGAGTATTCGAGGGGGCTGTATGTCTTGTTCCACTGAATCGCGATCTCGACATCGATACCTTCACGGACGCCTCTCATGAAGATCGGCGACGGGTGGAGAGGCTCCTTGAGGTGATTCAGGTGCTCGACAAATGACGAGATGCCGCCTTCGTAGTGAAACCGATGTTGTTTGCCGTCGCGCTCATCGTTGATGGTGATGATGATGCCGGCATTGAGGAATGCGAGTTCGCGAAGGCGGTTCGACAGGGTGTCGAAACTGAATTCCAGGGTCTCGGTGAAAATCTGTTCGTCGGGAGTAAATGTGATTTTCGTGCCACGCGACGAGGTGGAACCGACCACCGTGAGGGCGTTGATCGGTGCGCCCCGTTCATAGGTCTGTCGATGGGTCTTGCCGCCGCGCCAGATTTCCAGGTCGAGTGTTTTCGAGAGAGCGTTGACCACCGAAGAACCGACGCCGTGGAGACCGCCCGAGACTTTGTAACTGTCGTTGTTGAACTTGCCACCGGCATGCAGCACGGTGAGCACGACCTCAGCAGCCGGTCGGCCACTCTCATGCATCTCGGTGGGAATGCCGCGTCCGTTGTCGACAACTGTCACGGCACCATCGGCATGCAGCGTGACATTAACCTCGGTGCAATAGCCTGCCAGCGCTTCGTCGATCGAGTTGTCGACAATCTCGTAGACAAGATGATGAAGGCCTGCGGCTCCGGTCGAACCAATGTACATGGCGGGTCGCTTGCGCACCGCCTCGAGCCCTTCCAGCACCTTGATGCTGTCGGCTCCATATTCAGGCGCAGTAATCCGCTCTTCTGTCGGGGGCACAGTCTCAGACACGCAGTGGTCGTCCGTTCAGTTGGGTCACACCCGCATGGGCATGATCACGTAGGTGTAGTCGTAACCATCAACACCGACCGGCTTCAGTAGGGCCTGGCTGACTTCGTCCTTCAGATCAAGCGAGACGACGTCTGATTCGACAGCCGTCAGAAAGTCAATCACATACTGCGCGTTAAAACAGGTGGTGAGCGCCGGACCACTGTAGTCGACGGCGAGCGGTTCGTGGGCTTCGCCAAACTCCGGGCTGCTCGAGGTGACCTCGACCGTGCCCGCCTGCACGACAAACTTGAGGGCGCGCGAGCGCTCGTTCGAGAGCAGTGACACACGACGAACAGCGGAGATCAGACGATCGCGCTCGAACTCGAGGTGCTTGTCGTTCCCTTTCGGAACGACCTTTTCATACGCCGGAAATTGACCATCGATCATCCGGGACATCAGCAGGCGATTGCCGACCTGAAAGAACAGGTGGTTTTCGCCACGCTGGAAGGCAATGTCGCCCTCGCCGTCCGCCAGCAACCGACCCAGTTCGGCGAGTGCCTTCCGCGGCAGGATGGGTTTCTCATCGTCGGTAGGCTGACCTTCGCGGGTAGCGGTGACCAGCGCAAGTCGGTGACCATCAGTCGCGACGAGCGTCATCTGGGTCGGCTTGAGCACAAACAGAGCGCCGTTGAGGTAGTAGCGCGTATCTTCGCCTGTGATGGCGAACTGCGTCTTCTGAATCATCTGCGCGAGCGCAGAACGGTTCAGGGTAACAACTGGTGTGTCAGGAGGCTCGGTAACGGTGGGAAAGTCTTCACGTGGCAGGGTAGGCATTTTCGAGCTGAACTGCCCACCAGTCACCTTGACGTTCTGCTGGTTACGGTCCGCCTCAAGACGCACGTCTCCGTCGGGGAGGGCCCGAACGATCTCATAGAGTTTTTTGGCTGGCAGTGTGACGGCACCGTGGCGGGTCACTGCCGCTTGTGTCTGGCTACGCAGGGTGACCTCGAGGTCGGTAGCCAGAAGGACCATCTCGTCGCCCGTGGCTTCGATCAGCACGTTGGCGAGAATCGGAATCGTATTCTTACGTTCGACGATCTGCTGGAAGAACTGCAGCTCCCGAACGAGATCGGCTTTGCGAACGACCAGGTCCATGCGACGCGTATCCTCAAGAAAGAAGAGACAAAAGGAGAGACAATGAATTATACAGGAAGAAGGTCCTGCGGAAGAAATTTTCTAGGTCTGTAAGTGCTTTTAAATCAGATATTTAAATTGTGGATATTTCTGTGGACGTGTTGTGGGTCGATGGTGTGTCCGGGAGGGGTCGTCCGCCCCATCCACAGGCGTCCACAGTTTGTTGTGGAAAACGGTGTGGATTACTTGATCGTAGTCAGAAAGTTGCTAACAAGTGCATCGAAGTCGGCATTTGTGCGCCGAAGTTCTTCAACCTTTTTTATAGAGTGAATGACGGTCGAATGGTGCTTGCCGCCAAACGACCGGCCGATCTCGGGCAGGGATGCCGTTGTGAGCAGTTTAGCGAGATACATCGCGACCTGTCGAGGCATCGAGACCGATTTTGCATTGTTGCGCGACTTAAGGTCGACGAGGCGCAACTGGTAGTAGTCAGCCACGAACCGCTGAATCTGCTCGATGGTGACGGCGCGGTCATCCAGGTCGAGGGTGTTTCTTAAGACATCCTGAGCTAGGTCGATTGTCAGGGGAAGTCCTTTAAGGGACGCGTAGGCGACCAGGCGTGTCAGGGAACCCTCCAGTTCCCTAATATTCGACTTAATGCGAGTAGCAATGAACATGGCTACGCTGTTGGGCAGTGGGACCGCCTCGGTCTCTGCTTTTCGTTTCAGGATCGCAATCTTCGTCTCGATGTCGGGTGTCTGGATGTCGGCGATCAGTCCCCATTCAAATCGCGAACGGAGACGCTCTTCGAGGGCAGGAATCTCGTGCGGGGGACGGTCGCTGCTGATGACAATCTGCTTCTGTGCGTCATGCAGGGCGTTGAAGGTGTGGAAGAACTCCATCTGGGTGCCTTCCTTGCCTGAGACAAATTGAATGTCGTCGACCAGCAGGATATCGACGCTGCGATACTGAGCCCGGAAGTCGAGAATGCGGTCGAACCGGAGCGCATTAATCATCTCGTTCATGAAGCGCTCGGACGAGATGTAGGACAGCGTGAGCCCGGGGTTATGCCTGACGACGTATTGACCGATGGCGTGCATCAGATGTGTTTTGCCGAGGCCGACGCCGCCGTAGATGAACAGCGGGTTGTAGGAGCGCGACGGCGCCTCGGCTACGGCTCGAGCGGCCGCATGGGCAAACTGGTTCGACGGTCCGACGATGAACGTATCGAACGTGTATCGGGGATTGAGGCCGCCCGGAAGCGGTCCGGCGGAAGAGCGCTCAGCCTGAGACTCGATATGGAGGGGTGCCTGCTCGGTCGTTGGTGCGGGGGGTGCGTCAATCGTGAAGACCTGAGGCTCGCGCGCCGGTTCGGGCACGCCCACCTCGAAAACCAATGTGCTGCCGGCGCGTCCGGCTTCCTCGAGGGCCTCGTGGAGCACACTGGAGTAGTGGCGGGGAAGCCACTCGGTAAAGAGCGGAGCCGGGACCAGCACGGTCATCTGATGGCCGACGTCGGCCTTGAGGCTGGTAGGTTTGAACCACGTCGAGTAGCTGTGTGGACCCACCTTCCCTTCAACAATATGCAGTATCTGGTCCCAAATCGTATCCGTGGCCATAGTGCGAATGTGTGAGATGTGGTGTTTTTCCACAAGGTTTCCACAGATGTGGAAATCTCTGGACGCGCCTCGCCACTCTAGCATGCGCTTCAGGACTTTACAGATGGATAGATCGCCGACTAGAATCGGTGGTCCGTTCTGAGGAGTTTATGGCACGAGCTAAGAAGGGCAAGCGTACGTATCAGCCGAATAACCGCCACCGGGCAAAGACCCATGGGTTTCTTGTGCGGATGGCAACAAAGGACGGCCGCGAGGTCATCAAGCGTCGGCGGGCCAAGGGCCGCAAGCGTCTGACCGTTTCTGACGAAGCCTAGGCCCATGGCCAGGTTCCGCGCGCATGAGCACATCAGGACGCGCGAAGAGTTTGAGGCGATCTATAACGACGGACGTCGCGTGTCGGGTCGTCTTATGACGCTTTTTATTGGGTCAAACAACAGAAAGACGGTCAGGCTCGGCATCGCGGCCACAAGAAAAATTGGTGGAGCAGTCGTCAGAAACCGAGCAAAACGTCTGGCTCGCGAGGTCTTTCGGCACCATAAACCTGAGGCGGGCCTCGATGTCGTCGTCGTCGCCCGCAGGGAAATGGCCCATGCCCCCTACACCGCTGTCGAGGCCGAGTTCCGTGGCCTCCTCGAACGACGCACCGTATCAGGGCCCCCGCGGTCCATCCCTTCCGGCCCGGGTCGTACTGTGGCTGATCCGCGGGTATAAAGTGGTCTTCTCGCCCTGGTTTAGTGGATCCTGCCGGTATACACCCGGCTGTGCCGATTACACCGCTGAGGCCGTCGTTCGCTTCGGCCTGACGCGCGGAGGCTGGCTCGGTCTGCGCCGCATCGCCCGGTGCCACCCCTGGGGGGGATTCGGCATCGACCCTGTTCCCGATCATCACCGTCAGTAAGCCGTCACATGGAACGTCGCGTCCTTCTCGCCATTTCACTGTCGTTTCTGGTGCTGTTCCTGTACCAGACTTACGTGATTCCTCCCCCCCCACCGGAATCTTCACAGCCTACGGCGGTACCCGAAGCGCCGGCGGCGGAGCCGCCGGCCGCCGCCGAGGCTGCGGTGTCCGCACCCGGGGTGACGGTGACTACCGGGGAGAGTCATGAGCGCGAGATCATCGTCGAGACCTCGACTGTTCGGGCGGTGTTCACCAACCGCGGGGCCCGTCTCTCGCACTGGGTGCTGAAAGACTATAAGAACGACGAGGGGCGACAGCTCGACCTCGTGCCTGACGCAGACAAGCTGGGGCCGGCCCTGCAGCCCTTCTCGTTGAGGCTTCCCGACCAAGCCATGACGGCTCGCGCCAATGGCGGGCTCTACCGGGCGTCGGCGACGAGCGTCGATGCCACGTCGGCGCCGGCGTCGGTGACGTTTGACTATGGCGATGCGTCGGGGCTCGCGGTCTCCAAGACGTTTGCCTTCGATCCCACCAGTTACATCGTGACCACGACTGTGACGGTGCAGCAGGCGGGCAGCGCCGTGACGCCGACGATTGAGTGGGGCCCCGGGTTAGGGGATGATATCGCCCGCGCCAAGCCTACCAGTTTTTTCTCGCCCAGCTACTCGACGCCGGCGCAGGCGATTTACCATCAGGACGGCACGGTCGAGCGCTTGTCCCAGGCCACCCCAGGTCGCCTCACGGGCGCCTATCGCTATGTGGGCGTTGACGACCACTATTTCGCGGCACTGGCACTGAACGACTTTTCCGCGCCGTCACCGTTGACGTTCGACCACACGCCCTTTGTGGTGGGTGCGGCCGCCGATGGCACCCCGGCGGGCCGGTATGTCGCGTTTTCGGTGCGGCCGTCGTCTTCCGGCACACCCCAGCGGTTCTTTGTGGGGCCCAAGGAGTTTGACACCCTCCAGGCTGTCGACACGGAACTGGTGCGTGTGATCAACTTCGGGTTCTTTGCGCCGCTTTCGGTGCCGCTCCTGCGTGCCCTCAAATGGGTGCAGACCTACGTCGGTAACTGGGGCTGGTCGATCATCGTCCTCACGATTCTGATCAACATCGCCATGTCGCCGCTGCGGCAGAAGTCGGTCAGCTCCATGCGGAAGATGCAGGAGATTCAGCCGCAGATGAAGGTAATTCAGGATCGGTATTCGAAGTACTCGATGACCGACCCCGCACGGCAGAAGATGAACGAAGAGGTCATGGCGCTCTATAAGGCGAAGGGTGTCAACCCGGCAAGCGGGTGCGTGCCGATGCTGCTGACCTTTCCGTTCCTGTTCGCGTTCTACGGCATGCTCTCCCAAGCGATCGAGCTTCGGGGTGCCGAGTTTTTCGGATGGATCGTCGATTTGTCCAGGCCCGATCCCCTGCTGATTACCCCGCTGCTGATGGGCGCGACGATGTTCTGGCAACAGCGCATCACGCCGACCTCAGCGGATCCTGTGCAGCAGAAGGTGATGATGATCATGCCGGTGATGTTCACCTTCATGTTCCTGTCGTATCCCAGCGGCCTGGTGATCTACTGGACGCTGAGCAACGTGTGGGCCATCGGCCAGCAGTATCTTTCCACCACGCTGGCTCCATCGCCGGCCAGAAAGTAAGGAGTCATCGCCATGTCGAAGTCGGCAGAGATCGCCCAGTTTGTCGAGACCATTGCCCGCCAGATGGGCCTGGACCTGACGGCGCAGGCGGAACAGATGGAAGACGGCCTCCGGATAAATCTTGAGGGCGAACAGGGCGTGATGCTGACCCGTCGTCAGGGAGAGGTGCTGGCGTCGCTGCAGCATGTGGTGTCGTCGGTATACCGTCAGGAGACGCTGGAAGGCCGCCGGTTGGTCATCGACTGCAATGGCTTTCGCAAGGACAAGGATGCCGAGCTAAAGCAGATGGCCATCTTCCTTGGAGGGAAGGCCAAGTCGACCGGGTTTGCCCAGGAAATGGGTCCGCTCAATCCCTACGAGCGGCGCATTGTGCACCTGGCCATTGGTGACATTCCCGGAGTGTCGTCCGAGAGTATCGGTGACGCGTTCGAGAAGACGGTCATCATTTCGGCCGAGTAGCTGGTCGCAGGCAGGGTCAGCCTGTGTTCTCCACGTCCGATACCATCGTCGCGGTGGCGACCCCTGCCGGACGTGGTGCCGTGGGGATGGTGCGGATCAGCGGGGCTGACGCCGTCCCGGTCATCCGGCGCCTGACAGGCCGTGAGGCGTTTCGGCCCCGGCGAGCGACGCTGTGTCGCCTGACCGTAAGGGGCGACGAACCGCTGGCCGATAAGGTACTGGTCACCTTTTTTCCAGGGCCGGACTCGTATACTGGCGAAGACGTCGTCGAGATTGCGGGACACGGAAGTCCGCTGCTGCTCGCGTCGATCGTGGACGCTGCGTGTGACGCCGGTGCGCGCCTGGCGGCGCCGGGCGAGTTCACGCTGCGGAGTGTGGTGCTCGGCAAGCGTGATCTGGTGCAGGCCGAGGCGGTGGCCGATCTGGTCGACGCGGTCACGCCGGCGCAGGCGCGGGCGGCCTTTGAGCAGCTGGACGGAACCCTGAGTGCCGCGATTGGCCGCCTGGAGGCTCGCCTCTTTGAGGTACGAGCCGCACTTGAGGCCTCGCTCGATTTTCCAGACGAGGGCTATCACTTCATCACGCCGGAGGCGGTGCGGCAGGGGCTCGGCGACGTCTCGACCGACATCAGCCGCCTGCTCTCGACGGCGGCGAGCGGTCGCCTGATTCGCGAGGGTGCGCTGGTGGTGCTCGTCGGCGCACCGAACGCCGGAAAATCGAGCGTGTTCAACGCGCTGGCGAACGCTCCGAGAGCGATTGTCACACCCGTTCCTGGGACGACCCGTGATGTGTTGACCGAGCGACTGGTGCTGGAGGGCGCGTCGGTCACGCTGGTAGACACGGCCGGTGACCGCGTGTCGCCCGACGTGATTGAACAGGAGGGCGTGTCTCGTGCACGACAGGCGGCCCGTTCTGCGAGTCTGGTGCTGGTGCTGGTCGACGGCTCGCGTCCCCGGTCGGTCGACGATGACACGGTGCTGCAGGCGACAACCAACCAACCTCGCCTTGTCGTCGTGAACAAGTGCGACGCGGAACGGCAGGTGGAGCGCTCCTGGACGAGGGACGAAGAAGTCGTGGTGTCGGCGCGGACGGGCGAAGGTCTCGACAGGTTGCGAACGGCGGTGGTCCAGCGCCTGGGACTGCGGGCCGCCGTCCACTCGGATGACCCGCTGGTCACGAATGTGCGGCACATACAATGCCTCGAACGTGCACAGGCGGCGGTCGCGCGTGCGGCCGAGGCGGCTGGTGCGGTAAATGATACCAACACGACACCGGGCGGCGTGCCTGAGGAATTCCTCGTGGCAGACATCGACGAGGCGCAAAGATGTTTGCAGGAGGTGACCGGGGCTCGGTCGAGTGACGACGTTTTGGCCTATGTGTTCTCGCGCTTCTGTCTCGGAAAATAGATTGACATCATGACTAAATTCGATGTCATTGTGATTGGTGCAGGCCATGCTGGTGTGGAAGCGGCATGGGCCGCGGCCCGGTTGGGATGTCACGTCGGCCTGTGCTCGCTGTCGAGAGAGACAGCGGGCCACATGCCCTGCAATCCAGCAATCGGGGGCACTGCCAAGGGGCATCTGGTCAGGGAGATTGACGCGATGGGCGGGCTGATGGGCCGCGCCATTGATGCCACGGGGGTGCAGTTCAAGTTGCTTAATCGCAGTCGCGGGCCTGCGGTGTGGTCACCGAGGGCCCAGGCGGACAAGTCCGCCTACAGCATGTGGATTCGCCGTGCGCTTGAGTCGAACCCAGCGATTGAGTGGATTGATGGTCGAGCTGGTGCCCTACTGACGACGGCCGGACAGATTTCAGGCGTCGAACTCGAGGACGGCCGCATCTACCGATGCCGGGCGCTCGTCGTTACGACCGGGACATTTCTGAACGGTCGGGTGCATGTGGGTCGTGACCAACAGCCGTCTGGCCGCGCGGGCGAACCACCCTCCGTCGAGCTTGCGGAATCGCTTCGCTCGTGCGGATTCACGATGGGTCGGCTGAAAACCGGGACGCCGCCGAGGCTCGACCGAGCATCGATTGATTTCTCGGGAGGTGAAGCGGCAGGAGTGTTCCACGTGGAACATGGGGACGAGCATCCTGTGCCATTTTCCTTTTCGACGACAATATCGCCCAGTAATCGGATGGCGTGCTGGCTGATCCATACGACGCCAGACGTACATCGGCTGGTCCGACTCCACATCGACGAGAGCCCCCTCTATAACGGACAGATTTCAGGGATTGGTCCGCGTTACTGCCCTTCTCTTGAAGACAAGGTCATGCGGTTCCCTGATCGGGAACGCCATCAGTTGTTTCTCGAACCCGAGGGGATGGACGCTCCGGAAATCTACGTCAACGGGTTTTCGATGAGCCTCCCGTCCGATGTGCAGGAGCGTCTGGTGCATGCGCTGCCTGGACTTGAGCATGCGCGGATGCTGAGGCCAGGCTACGCCATCGAGTACGATTTCATCCAACCGACAGAACTGTCGTCGTCTCTTGAGGCGCACCGGATGCCCGGGCTGTTTCTGGCCGGACAGATCAATGGCACCTCCGGTTATGAGGAGGCCGCCGGTCAGGGCCTGATGGCCGGGGCCAATGCCGGGCTGCGCGCGCTGGGGCGTCCGGCGCTGACGCTTCGTCGCGATGAAGCCTATCTGGGCATCATGGTCGACGACCTGGTGACCCGCGGATGTCTCGAACCGTATCGGATGTTTACCTCCCGAGCCGAGTATCGGCTGCTGCTACGCATTGACAACGCCGATCTCAGGCTGACCCCGACGGCTCACGCGACTGGACTGGTGTCCGACAACCACTGGGATCGATTTCTGGAGCGGCGATGGCGTTTCGACCGGAACGTCGAAGCGATTCGGTCGGCGCGGGTCAAGGTGGAGAGCGGTCAGACCGTCGCTGCAGACCAGTGGCTCAGACAACCCTCGTCCCGCCTTGATGCCTTAATTGACTCTAGGCAGATCGACTGGCAGGAGCCCTCTGAATCTGCCGCGGCCGGGATTCGGGCCGTCGAAAGGTTGTCGGTCGAGACGACCATCAAGTTTGAGGGCTATCTTCGGCGTCAGGTGCAGTCGGTCGAGCGAGGGCTTCGTCAGGAACACAGGAGAATTCCTGCGCCGTTTTCGTATGCGCGCGTGCCGGGCCTGTCGAACGAAATGGTCCAGCGGTTGACCGAGATTCGTCCGGATACCTTGGGCCAGGCGCTCAGAATTCCGGGCGTGACCCCAGCCGCTGTCGCCGTGGTCGGTGCCTATGTGGAGCGATGGGCGCATGACCATGAATGACCTTCGGCGCCACATTGTCGCCAGGGCGCAGGTGGCACATCTCGTCCTTGACAGCGCTCTCCTCGAGGGACTCGTCGGCTATTACGAGCTTCTGGCAAAGTGGAACGCCAAGGTGAATCTGACAGCCTTCAGGCTGACGCCGACTGGCGAGGACGACGCCATCGACCGTCTGCTCATCGAACCCGTCTTGGCAGCTCGCTCTGTGCCACGGCAGGCGGTCGATCTGCTCGATGCGGGCAGCGGTGGAGGCAGTCCGGCTGTACCGCTGAGATTGGCGCTGCCGCACCTGACGTTACGGATGATTGAGTCTCGGACGAAGAAAGCGTTGTTTCTGAAAGAAGCCATTCGCGTACTCGGCCTGACAGACGCCAGGGTCGAGACAGCCCGCTTTGAAGAACTGGCCGGAGATCTGTCTCTCCGGGCATCGATGGACGTCGTGAGCGTCAGAGCCGTCAGAGTGGAAGCCGATGTGCTCGCGACTCTTCAGGAGTTTCTGAAACCTGGTGGCCACATCATGGTGTTCAAGGGCGCAGGCGCTGCAGACGTGGCCAGCACGGCGCCCCTCCCCTTGCGCTGGGCGGCGACGTACCCGCTGCTTCCACATCTGAATAGCAGGCTTGTGTTGCTGGAAAAATCAGGGCTCTGAGTGAGACAATAGACGGGTGTTCCACGTGGAACACTTTTAGGTTAAACAACCAAAAATGAACGTCATCACGGTGACCAATCAGAAAGGCGGTGTTGGAAAGACCACTACCGCCATCAATCTGGCAGCGGCCCTCGCAGCCACCGGCGACCGTGTGCTGCTTGTGGATATGGACCCGCAGGCCAACGCCACCAGTGGCGTCGGCTGCAAGGGACAGCGCGCGGCCGCTGGCACCGTCTACGATGCTCTCACCCTGACAGAGCCGCCTGCCTCGCCTCTCGACTTTGTCCTGGCCACCTCGACAGAGCGGCTGTCAGTGATCCCTGCCTCACGGGAACTCGCCGGCGCCGAGGTCGAACTCATTCCCCTGCCCGCACGCGAGTATCGCCTGAAAGCGGTGCTCGATTTGCTGCGGCCGCAGTTCGATACCATCCTCATAGACAGCCCCCCGTCGCTCGGCCTGCTGACACTGAACGCCCTGGTCGCCGCTGACCGCGTCCTGATTCCCCTCCACTGCGAATATTTCGCCCTCGAGGGTCTCGCAGATCTGGTCGGCACCATGCGCCGCGTCCGCGGTGGCCTTAATCCCACCCTCGACGTCGAGGGCGTCCTCCTGACCATGAACGATGACCGGACGAATCTTGGCCAGCAGGTGGCACGTGATGTCCGCGAGTTCTTCCGGGAAAAGGTCTACCACACCGTCATTCCGAGAAATGTCAGGCTCGCAGAAGCCCCCAGCCACGGACTGCCCGTGACCGTCTACGATCCCAAATCCCGAGGGGCGGAGGCGTACACGTCACTGGCCACCGAATTCCTCAAGCGACGACAGGCGGTGTCGTAATGGACAAAAAAAAGCCCGCGCTCGGTAAGGGCCTGAGTGCCCTCATTCCTGACGCCACAGCCTCAGCAGAGATGCCCCGGGCGACCCTCGAGGTGGACATTGACCAGCTGGAGGCTAACCGCTACCAGCCGCGCACGCACTACGATGGCGACCGGCTCACCGACCTTGCCAACTCGATTGCCTCCTCCGGCATCATCCAGCCGATCGTCGTCCGCCGCATCAGCGGCCAGACCGGGGCTGTACGTCCCCGATACCAAATCATCGCCGGCGAACGACGCTGGCGAGCGGCCCAGCAGGCTGGCCTCGCCCGAGTCCCTGTCACCATCAAGGACGTAGACGAGGGACAGCACCAAGCGCAGCTCGAGATGGCGCTCATCGAGAACATCCAGCGCGAGAATCTTAACCCGCTCGAAGAAGCCCTTGCCTATCAGCGGCTGGTCGACGAGTTTCGGCTGACCCAGGAAGACATCGGCGTGCGGGTCGGCAAAGATCGCGCGACCGTCGCCAACATCCTCCGACTGCTGCGACTGCCTCAGGAGGTGCGCGACGCCATCGCTGGTGGGGCTCTGTCGATGGGACACGCCCGCGCGCTGCTCAGCCTCGCTACCGACGCCGAACAGCGACGGGTGGCCCGGCAGGTCATGGACCGCGGGCTGTCGGTGCGCGATACCGAGGCATTGACGCGCCGGTCGGCCTCACCGTCGAACCCCGCGTCCCAACCGCCGGCCGTCCCGACCAAGGACGTACACACGCGTGAGGCGGAGCAGCAGCTGCGATTTGCCCTGGGTACTGCCGTGACGATCCATCGCCGGCGCAAGGGGGGCAGCATCGAGGTGGGGTTCTCGAACGAGCAGGAGCTGCAGCGACTCTACGAATATCTGATGGCGAGGCGGTAGGCAACTGCCTACAAAGGAGACAAGGTCGATGTCACTGTTCGGACGCAAGCGGCTGACCGAGATGGTCAGCTGCGCCGGTTGAGCCAGTAAACTCGCCGCCGGCGAGCTCGCTCACGTGTTGAGCGATATCCCTCCGTCGAACGATCCCCGTGTCCTGATTGATTTCAGGACGGCGGATGATGCCGGTGTATACGAGTGGGAGGGCGGGCCGGCCCTCGTCCAGACCGTCGACTTCTTCACGCCGATTGTCGATGACCCCTACGTGTTCGGCCAGATTGCGGCGGCCAACTCGCTGAGTGACATCTACGCCATGGGGGCACAGCCCCGCACGGCGCTGGCCATCGCGGCTTTTCCCAAGGACGGGCTTGAACCGGGGACCATCGAGGCCGTCTTCCGGGGCGGCTTTGACAAGCTCCGTGAGGCACAGACGGCGCTGCTGGGTGGCCACACCGTCCAGGACCCGGAGATTAAGTTTGGCTACGCCGTGACCGGAGCGGTCGACCCCCGCGGCCTGCGGTCCAACGCGGGTGCGAGGGTTGGTGATGTCTTGCTGCTGACGAAGCGGATCGGCACCGGCATCATCGGCACGGCCATCAAGGCCGACCGTGCGCCTGCCACCCTGGTTGACCAAGCCATCGCGTCCATGACCGCCCTCAACAAGACCGCAGCCGATGTGATGGCAACCGTGGCGGGGGTGCATGCCTGCACCGACATTACCGGGTTCGGCCTGTTGGGCCATGCCTCGGAGGTGGCCCAGGCCAGCGGCGTCAGCCTGTTGCTGGATGCTGACAGCATCCCCCTCTTCGATGGCGTCGAAGCCCTTGTGGCGCAGCACCGCTCCGGGGGGCTGTCGGCCAACCGGAAGCACTTCGGCGGGGCTGTGCAGCTGTCCGAGGGCATCCCCAGGGACCGGGCTGATCTGTATTTCGACCCCCAGACGTCCGGGGGCCTCTTGATCGCGGTGGCAGAACCGGCCGCCGATGCCCTACGTCAGGGCCTGCGAAACCAGGGGGTGGATGTCGCTTCAATCGGGCGGGCGGTCGAGCGCCTCGACGAGGGGCGGCTGATTCACGTGCGATAGCCCCGCCGCTCAGGATGGCTGACCGTGCTATCCTTAGTCGTTTGTCATGATTCCTGACATCTCGACAATTTGGGTCGTGTTCTTCCTGCTGCTGTGCACGTGGCTGCTGAACACCCTGATTTTTCAACCCATTCTCAGGGTCATCGATGCGCGCGCGGCGGCGGTGAAGGACGCGCGCGATCTGGCCGACACGGCAGCGTCTCGGGCCGCCGACGCCACAGCGCGGTATGACACCGAAGTGGCTGCGGCGCGTGCCGAGGTATACGGCCAGATCGATACCACTCGGAAAGCGGCGCTCGACCGTCGCGCAGAGATGCTGACGGAGACCCGGGCGCTTGTGGAGCGCGAGACAAAGGAAGCCACGGCCGCCGTGGCCCGCGACTCTGCCGCTGCCCGGGAGGCCCTCGAACGCGATGCCCACGACATGAGTCGCGCGATTGTGACGCGCGTGCTCGGACGCGCGTCCTGACAGGCACGACGAGAAAGTGGAGAGCACGACATCGTGAAGACACTGCATCGAACAGCTTGTGAATTTATGCACAGGGTGATGAAACCCGCGGCAGTGTTCCTGCTGTTGGTCGCCTCGTCCGCGGTGGTGCGCGCAGCTGAAGAGGGTGGACATCACCAGTCCAGCCTGGCCGACCTGCTCTGGCCCGCGGCCAACTTCGCCATCATGGTCGGCGTTCTGGTTTATCTGCTGCGCGTGCCCCTGACGACCTACCTGGCGGATCGCAGCACCAGCATCCGGAAGGACCTCGTCGACGCGGCCGCTCTCAAGGCCAGCGCCTCCACGCAGTTGTCGGAGATTGACCAGAAGATGCGTGCGCTCCCCGGCGAACTGGCCAGCCTCCGCGCACGTGCCGAAGCCGAAATCCAGGCTGAAGAACAGCGCATCGCCCAGCAGGCCGTCGCCGACCGCAACCGACTCGTCGAGCAGGCGCGCAAGCAGATGGAACTGCAGGTGCGCATGGCCCGGCGCGAGCTCACCGAGCATGCGGCCAACCTCGCCGTCGATCTCGCCACCCGCACCGTTGAACACGACACGACGACCGACGACCACGCACGCCTCATCGACCGCTATGTGTCGCAGGTGAGTCGCTGAGCCATGTCGACCCGCGCTTCCTCTCTCCGCTACGCGCGTGCCCTCTTCGACGTGGCACAGGCCGAGTCCGATCTCATGAAGGTCGATGCCGACCTCGCGGCGGTGGCCAAGGCCGTGTGCAATCATGCCGAACTGACGCGCGTCATGACCAGTAGAACGGTGCCCGACGCCACCCGGCGGCGTATCGTGGTCGCCGTGGCTGAATCACTGGGGGCACCAGCGCCGGTGGTCAAACTGGTCGCACTGCTCGCCGACCGACGTCGCCTGGCACTGCTGCCCGAGATTGCCGAACGGTTCTCGGCCCGGCTGCTTGCCCATCGCAACGTGGTTCCCGCGCAGGTGGTGACAGCGGTTCCGCTGGCGCCGCCGGCCGCAGCCGCCATCGAGCAGGGCCTCTCGCGAGCGACTGGCAAGACCGTCGCCATGCAATTTTCGGTGGATCCGGCGCTGCTCGGCGGCGTGCGGGCCACGGTGGGCGGCACTGTCTATGACGGCAGTGTCCGGACGCAGTTGAAGAAGATGCGCGACCATCTGGTCGCCCAGGGCTAAGACCATGAGCATTCGATCCGACGAGATTTCCAAGATCATCAAGGACCAGATTGGCGGCGTCGCCGTCGACATCGACGTCGCCGAGGTCGGCACCGTCACCTCGCTGGGTGACGGCATCGCCCGCCTCCACGGCTGCGATCGCGCGATGGCGGGCGAAATGCTCGAATTTCCTCACGGTGTTGTGGGCGTGGCCCTCAACCTCGAGGAAGACAGCGTGGGCGCCGTGCTGCTGGGCGAGTACCGCGAGATCAAGGAAGGCGACCCGGTGCGCCGCACGGGCCGCATCATCTCGGTGCCTGTGGGCGAAGAGATGCTCGGTCGCGTGGTCAATGCGCTCGGCCAGCCCATCGACGGCAAGGGTCCGCTGCTGGCGAAAGGGTCGGCGCCCATCGAGCGCCTCGCGCCCGGGGTGGTCGATCGTCAGCCGGTTCGTGAACCGATGCAGACTGGCCTGAAGGCCATCGACGGTATGGTGCCGATCGGCCGCGGCCAGCGCGAGCTCATCATCGGCGACCGCCAGACGGGTAAGACCGCTGTCGCCCTCGACACGATCCTGAACCAGAAGGACACCGGGGTCATCTGTATCTACAACGCGATCGGCCAGAAGCAGTCGACGATCGCGCAGGTCGTGCGCACGCTCGAGGAAGCCGACGCGATGCGCTACACGATCATCGTGGCCGCTGCGGCGTCCGACCCGGCGGCGATGCTCTACATCAGCCCCTACTCGGCGACGACGATGGGCGAGTACTTCCGCGACAGTGGCCGTCATGCCCTGCTGGTATACGACGACCTGTCGAAGCACGCGCAGGCCTACCGCGAAATCTCGCTGCTGCTGCGGCGTCCTCCCGGCCGCGAGGCGTACCCGGGCGACGTGTTCTATCTGCACTCGCGCCTCCTCGAGCGTGCGGCGAAGCTCAACGATTCGCTGGGTGGCGGATCACTGACCTCGCTGCCGATCATCGAAACGCAGGCAGGCGACCTGTCGGCGTACATTCCGACGAACGTCATCTCCATTACCGACGGACAGATCTTCCTGGAGTCTGACCTGTTCAACCAGGGCGTGCGTCCGGCGATCAACGTCGGCAACTCGGTCTCGCGCGTGGGTGGCTCGGCCCAGATCAAGGCGATGCGGCAGGTGGCCGGCACGCTGCGACTCGACCTGGCGCAGTATCGCGAACTGGCGGCCTTTGCCCAGTTCGGCAGCAGCGACCTCGACAAGGCCACGCAGCAGCAGCTCAACCGCGGTGCGCGTCTCGTTGAAATCCTAAAGCAAGCGCAGTATCAGCCGTTGCCGGTGGAACAGCAGGTGGTCATCATTTACGCCGGCACCAATGGGTATCTCGACGGCGTGGCGGTGAATGACGTGCGCCGGGCCGAGGGCGAGCTGCACCGCTTCATGACGTCGCGGTACGGCACGGTGCTCGAGGCCATCCGTACGAAGAAGACGCTGGACGACGAGATCAAGGCGCAGCTGAATGCCGCCCTGAAGGAGTTCCTGGCCCAGTATGCGGCGGCGGGTAGCCGCGCCTGAGGCACGGCCACTTCCGCCATATACGACCATGCCGTCACTGATTGACATCCGCCGCCGCGTCCGCGCTACCAAGTCGACGCAGCAGATTACGAAGGCCATGAAAATGGTCTCGTCGTCGAAGCTGCGCCGTGCGCAGGAGCGGATTGTCCATAACCGCCCGTACGCGCAGGAGATGCTGCGGGTGTTCAACAACCTGGCCACTCGTGTCGACACCTCGGCACATCCACTGCTGAACACCGATCCCACACAGGGGCGCACGCTGCTGGTGGTTATCACCGCCGACCGCGGACTCTGCGGCGGTTTCAACACGAACGTCATCAAGGGCGCGTCGCAGTTCATCGCCGATCAGGGACCCGAGCAGGCGGGACGCGAAGTGGCGCTGGCGCTGGTCGGCCGCAAGGGGCGCGATTTCTTCCAGCGGCGTGGCTTCGACGTGCTGTACGAGGAAGTCGGGCTCTTCCAGCAGGTGAAGTGGTCGCACGCTCAGGCGATTGCCCAATCGTGCATCGCCGAGTTTACTAGCCCTGATGTGAGCTCGGTGTATCTCGTCTACAACGAATTCCGTTCGGTTATTTCCCAGCGGGTCGTCGTCGAGCGACTGCTGCCGATTGCTCCCATCACGCCGAAGTCCGAGGCCATGGGCGCGTCGATTGACTACCTCTTTGAGCCGTCGCCGCAAGAACTGCTGGCGACGCTGCTGCCCTACCACGTGTCGGTGCAGGTGATGCGCGCACTGCTGGAATCGTCAGCAGCCGAGCATGCGGCCCGCATGACGGCCATGGATGCCGCCACACGCAATGCCAAGGAAATGGTCGAGCGCCTGACGTTGTACATGAACAAGGTCCGGCAGGCCGCGATTACCCGCGAAATCATCGAGATTGTGGCGGGTGCCCAGTCGGTGTAGAAAGCGACAGCCATGAGCACAGCTATGGAGCAGAAAGTCGGAAAGGTCATCCAGGTGATTGGTCCGGTGGTGGACGTCGAGTTCACAGAGGGCCATCTGCCTGCCATCTACAACGCCCTTCGCGTCGTCTCGGGGCCCGGACACGTCGGCGATGCCGTCGACGTCATCGTCGAGGTGCAGCAGCATCTTGGCGAAGGCCGTGTGCGCGCGGTGGCCATGAAGCCGACCGACGGTATGCAGCGCGGTATGGCCGCCGCCGATACCGGCGCGGCTATTTCGGTGCCAGTGGGCAGCGGCACACTCGGGCGCGTGCTGAACGTGCTCGGTGAGCCGGTCGACTTCCCCGATCGTCCGGTGCCCGCGACGCAACACTGGCCGATTCACCGCCCCGCCCCGACACTCGAGCAGCAGTCGACCGAGCTGAAGATGTTCGAGACCGGCATCAAGGTCATCGACCTGCTTGAACCCTACCTGCAGGGCGGCAAGATCGGCCTGTTCGGTGGCGCCGGCGTCGGCAAGACCGTCATCATCATGGAACTCATCCACAACATCGCCATGAAGCACGGCGGTGTGTCGGTGTTCGGCGGTGTCGGCGAACGCACACGCGAGGGCAATGACCTCTGGCTCGAATTTCAGGAGTCGGGCGTCATCGACATGAACGACATGACCAAGTCGCGCGCCGCGCTGGTCTACGGCCAGATGACCGAGCCGCCAGGCGCTCGTCAGCGCGTGGCGCTCTCGGCGCTGACGGTGGCCGAGTACTTCCGTGATGCCGAGAACAAGGACGTGCTCCTGTTCATCGACAACATCTTCCGCTTCACGCAGGCCGGGTCTGAAGTCTCGGCGCTGCTGGGCCGTATGCCGTCAGCGGTCGGTTACCAGCCGACGCTGAGCACCGAAATGGGCCAGCTGCAGGAACGCATCACGTCGACGAAGAACGGGTCGATCACCTCGGTGCAGGCCATCTATGTGCCTGCCGACGACTACACCGACCCGGCACCGGCGACGACGTTTGCGCACCTGGATGCCACGACCAACCTGTCGCGCCAGATTGCCGAGCTGGGCATCTACCCGGCGGTCGATCCGCTGGCCTCCAGTTCACGCATCCTCGACCCGCGCATCCTCGGCGACGAGCACTACAACGTGGCGCGCCACGTGAAACAGATCCTGCAGCGCTACAAGGACCTGCAGGACATCATCGCGATTCTCGGCATTGACGAACTGTCTGAGGAAGACCGTCTGACGGTGTCGCGCGCCCGCAAGATCCAGCGCTTCCTGTCGCAGCCGTTCTTCGTGGCCTCGCAGTTCACCGGCCGCGAGGGCAAGTACGTGCCCATCGCCGATACCATCCGCGGATTCCGTGAAATTGCTGAAGGCAAGCATGACGGCGTGCCCGAGCAGGCGTTCTATCTGCAGGGCACCATCGAGGATGTACTCGAGAACGCGCGCCAGATGAAGCAGTAGCCATGGCCACTCTTCCGACAAAGCTCACCCTGCACATCGTCACGCCTGACCGGTCGCAGTCGGTCGACGTCGACGAAGTGTCGCTGCCCGGAACCGAGGGAGATTTCGGCGTGCTGCCCGGGCACACGCCGTTCTTCACCTCGCTCAGAACCGGGCCGATGAGCTATCGGCAGGGTTCGGCCCGCACGGCCATGGTGGTGTCCATTGGCTTTGCCGAGATTCTGCCCGACCGGGTGAGCGTCATCGCACAGGTAGCCGACACCGTCGAGGGCCTCGATGAAGAGCGCGCGCGCGCAGGGATGACGCGTGCCGAAGAAATGATGGCCGACGTGCCGCACGACATCGACTTCGAGCGCGCCCGTGTCGCGCTGCTGCGCACCCTGCAGCAACTGCAGGGTGAGATGCGCCGCGGGGGCGGCCTCTAGCGACGCCCGGCGGGACCCGCGCGCCCGCCGGAAACACCGGCGCGCCGGGACCCTGAGGCCCGAGCATCTGTTCCATGTGGCACAACCTCGTAGCCCTGCCCCGCTACCGTGGCCTCATCCAGACGCTGGTCGTCCGCGATCTGAAGGCGCGCTACCGGGGGTCGGTGCTCGGCTTCTTCTGGTCGTTCATCAACCCGCTGCTGCTGCTGCTCATTTATAACTTCGTCTTCAGCACGGTGATGCCCGGCGTGCGGCCAGCTGACCTCGAGCCGTATGCCCTGTTCATGTTCTGCGGCATCTTGCCCTGGACGTGGTTCTCCTCGTCACTGCTGGAATCGTCGAGCACCCTGCTGTCAGGCGGCAATCTGATCAAGAAGGTGCTCTTCCCCGCCGAAGTGCTGCCTATCGTCACGGTGCTGGCGAACATGGCGCATTTCTTCCTGGGGTTGCCGATTCTCGTAGGGTTCCTGGTGTATTACCAACGTCCGCTCGACCCGGTCGAACTGCTCTGGTTCCCGGTGATCGTGCTTGTGCAATTCGTGCTGACGATTGGACTGGCACTGCTGCTGTCGGCATTGACGGTGCACTTCCGCGACCTGAAAGACCTGCTTGGCAACCTGCTGACACTGTGGTTCTTTGCCACGCCAATCATCTATCCGATCAGTCAGGCGCCTGACTACATGCGCTGGGCCATGAATCTCAACCCGATGACACACCTTGCGATTTCGTACCAGGAGGTGTTGTTCTACGTGGGTCCGCATGGCCACTGGCGCTGGCTGATGAGCCTCGCGCTGCTGGCGGTGATGACGTTCCTACTGGGCTACTTCGTCTTCGATCGCCTGCGCGATTCGTTTGCGGAGGAGGTGTGAGATAACCCCGGCCATTGATGTCGTCAATGTCTCGAAGGTCTACCGGCGCTTTGCGCGGCAGCGCCAGTTTGCCACGCTCAAGAGCGCCTTACTCAAAGGCAGCCTCATCAGAGACCTGCAGCCCGACGAGACGTTTCCCGCGCTTCGCGGCGTGTCATTCCAGGTGCCGAAGGGCTGCACGTACGGAGTGATCGGACGCAACGGCTCTGGGAAGTCGACCCTGCTCAAGTGCGTGGCCGGCATCTCGCGCCCCAGTTCGGGAAGCATTACCGTCAACGGCCGCGTCTCGGCGCTCATCGAACTCGGTGCCGGATTCCATCCGGAAATCTCCGGGCGCGAGAACGTGTTCATCAACGGCATCATGCTTGGCCTCTCGAAGAAGGAGGTCGAGCGGCGCTTCGACGAGATCGTGGAATTCGCCGAACTGCAGGATTTCATCGACGCACCGGTCAAGACCTACTCGTCGGGCATGTACATGCGCCTCGGCTTTGCCGTCGCCATTCATGTCGACCCCGAGGTGCTGCTCGTCGATGAAGTCCTGGCTGTTGGTGACCAGGGCTTCACGCTCAAGTGTCTCGACAAGTTCGCCGAGTTCCGGCGCAAGAACAAGACGATTCTGCTTGTGACGCACTCGCTCGACCTCGTCGAGAAGTTCTGCGACCAGGCGCTGTGGCTCGACAAGGGACAGACACGAGCCGAGGGCGAGTCGAAGCGCGTCGTGGCGTCCTACATCATCGACGTTGAAAAAAGCGAAGAGCAGGAACTCGCAAAGGCCGAATCGGCCCGGCTCGCGGCCACGGCCTCGAAGACGGCCGCCGTTGCGGCGGCTGCTGAGGACGTGCCCTCCGACCCGGTCACCACCGGCGATGCCCCGACGGACATGTTCAAGGCCACCGAAGGCCGCTGGGGTACGCGCGAAATCGAGATCATGGCGGTCAGCCTGCAGGGCCCTGACGGCCAGACGGGGCATGTGTTCCATCACGGCGACGCGATTCGCGTGTCGATGACTGTGCGGGCGCACCAGCCGAACAAGGACTTTGTCTTCGGCCTGGGCATCTTCAACGCGGACGGCGTGTGCTGCTACGGCACGAACACATACCTCGAAGAATACCAGCCCGACGAGTTCACGGGTCAGGGGCAGGTCACCTTTGCCGTCGACAGCCTCCAGCTGGTTGAGGGCACCTACCGGCTCGACGTGGCCGCGCACAAGCTTGACGGCTATCCGTACGACTATCACCGTCTGCTCTATACGTTTCGCATCAAATCGCGCACAAAGGACGTCGGCATCTATCGGCCCGCGCACCGATGGGAGTTCTCGCCGGGCATCCGTTTCAAGGCGCCTGATGCGCCCCGCACCTTCTGATCATCGTCGCCCCCCAGCGACGACGCTGACGTGAACATCCGGTCATCTGCCCCCCTGACAGCCGCTGATGCCCGGGCTCTGGCTGCCCGCACGCAGGCTGCTGGCGGCTGTGTCGTCTTCACCAACGGCGTGTTTGACCTGCTGCATCCAGGCCATGTGCGGTACCTGACGGAGGCCCGCGCACTGGGCGACCTGCTGATTGTGGGTATCAATGCCGATGCCTCGGTTCGCCGCTTGCACAAGGGACCTGACCGACCCATTAATCCTGAACACGAACGGGCCGAAGTGGTGGCGGCCCTTGCGTGCGTGGATGCGGTGGTGATCTTCGGTGAAGACACGCCCCATCAGACCGTGAGCACCATCCAGCCTGATGTGCTGGTGAAAGGCGCCGACTGGGCGGCCGACGCCATCATCGGGCGCGACGTGGTTAAAGCCCGGGGCGGGCGTGTCGAGCGCATTGCCCTTGCGCCCGGTTACTCGACAACGGCCCTGCTCGAGCGACTGCGCGGCGGACGGCCATGAGCACCCCCTTCCTCGCCCTGCAGTCGATTCTGCTGGCGGCGGCTCAGCGGTCGGGGCTCACTAGGGAGGTGTACCACCTGACCGGCCTCGATGGTTCGGCACGGGCGCTGGCCATCGCTGCCACGGCGGTCAGGGTTCGTCCGCGTCCGGTGCTGGTCATCACAGCCACGGATGCGACCATCGACACGATGGTCGATGACACGCGCTTCCTGCTGGCTGCTCTCGAGGGACTGAGCACCGACGCGGTCGAACGTATCGTGCTACCCCTGCCCTCCCTGCAGGTCGATCCGTACTGGGGACTTGCGCCCCATTTCCGTGCGGCCTCGTCACGAGCCCAGGCACTGCATGCCCTGGCCAGCGGACAGGCGCGCATTGTCGTCGCCTCGGCCGCAGCCGTGCTGCCCCGCGTGGCACCACCGACCGCCCTGCGGAGCCTGTCAACCACCCTCAAACCAGGCCTCGACTATTCGCCAGAGGACCTCGTCCAGATGCTGACGGACGGTGGTTATCAGCGACAGGATCCGGTCGACGAGCATGGCGAGTACTGCCTGCGCGGCGGCATTCTCGATCTATTCGGCGCAGGCGAATCCCAGCCGATCAGGCTCGAGTTCGTGGGCGACACGATCGAGTCGATTCGACGCGTTGACGCCGCGACGCAGCGATCCATCGAATCACTCGATCAGTACACCGTGGTGCCCGTCCGTGACTTCTCTGGGCACGACACCGAGCGCGGGGACTCCCCCACGGCCAGCCTGCTTGACTACCTCGGACAGGCGACGCTGCTGGTGCTGGAAACCGATGATGTGCGCGAGCAGATGGTGCAGACGTGGTCACGCGTGCAGTCGTCCTACGACGAGTTGCCCGAGGACGAGCGAGACCGGCGACCCGCGCCAGGCGACCTGCTCATCGAACCGTCGCGTGTGGAAGCCCGATGGCCTCAGGCCATTCGCGTCGATGCGCTCGCACTGGACGAGGCTGGCGTCGGATCGTTGCATGTGCCCTCGCAGCCCACACCGGAATTCAAGGGACGCATTCCCCAGTGGGTGGCCGACCTGCGTCAGGCGCGGGATCGTGGCGACACGGTCGTGTTCGTGGCCGGTGCGCGTGGGCGGGCCGAACGTGCCGTGGAACTGCTGCGCGACTATGACATCAGGGCCGTGTGGGCTGGTGCACCGACGGGTGTTGCTGCCACCGGAGCGGTCATTGTCGTCGATGGCCATCTCTCGTGCGGGTTCCGGTTGCCAGCGGTGCACCTGCAGGTCTATGCCGAAACCGATGTCTTCGATGAAGCCCGTCACCGGCAGCAGGGTCGTGGGCCACAGCGATCGGCCAGTGCTGCCTTCCTCTCGGACCTGCGCGACCTGAAGGTGGGCGACCTGGTCGTGCACGTTGACCACGGCATCGGCCAGTTTGTCGGGCTGAAGCAGATTACGGTCGGTGCTGACACGCGGGAGTTTCTCGAGCTGCGGTATCACGGCGATCACAAGCTGTTCGTGCCGGTCGAACGCCTGGACCTGATTCAGAAGTACGGCGGTGGCGGACAACCGCCGCTCGACAAGCTGGGGGGCACGTCGTGGGAGAAAGCCAAGTCACGCGTGCGCAAGGCCATGCGCGACATGGCCGAAGAGCTGCTGAAGCTCTATGCCGCGCGGAAGGCCGTGCCGGGTCATGCCTACGGGGCCGACACACACTGGCAGGAAGAATTTGAGGCGGCCTTTCCATGGGAGCTCACGCGCGACCAGGCGACCGCGGTGGCTGACATCAAACGCGACATGGAATCGTCGACGCCCATGGACCGCCTGCTATGTGGAGACGTGGGCTATGGAAAGACGGAAGTGGCCATGCGGGCGGCTTTCAAGGCAGTGATGGACGGCAAGCAGGTGGCGCTGCTGGCGCCGACCACGGTGCTGGCGTTCCAGCACCTCACCACCATGACGCAGCGCTTTGCAGCGTTTCCGACCCGCATCGACATGATTAGCCGATTCCGCACCCGGCAGGAGATCACGCAGTCGCTCGAAGACCTGGCGGCCGGCCGGCTCGACATCATTGTCGGTACACACCGCCTGCTATCGAAAGACGTGCAGTTCCGTGACCTGGGTCTGCTCATCGTGGACGAAGAGCAGCGCTTCGGCGTGGCGCACAAGGAACGCATCAAGCAGATGCGCAAGAAAGTCGACGTCCTGACGATGACGGCCACGCCGATTCCCCGGACGCTCAACATGTCACTTGTCGGCATCAGGGACATGTCGGTCATTGAGACTCCGCCCCGCGATCGTCTGGCGATTCAGACCAGCGTGGTCAAGTTTGACGCAGACGTGATTACAGAGGCGATCAGGAGCGAGCTGTCGCGCGGGGGGCAGGTGTACTTTGTGCACAACCGCGTCGAGTCCATCTTCTCGATGGGCAACCTTCTGCAGCGCCTGATTCCCGAGGCGCGTGTCGTCGTCGGGCACGGGCAGATGGGTGACGAGGAGCTTGAGCGCGCCATGCTCGACTTCATGGCACACAAGCACGACATTCTGCTGGCCACCACGATCGTCGAAAACGGCATTGACATTCCGAACGCCAACACCATCATCGTCAATCGCGCCGATCGCTATGGCCTGTCGCAGCTCTACCAGCTGCGCGGCCGGGTGGGGCGCAGTGATCGGCCGGCGTACGCCTACCTGCTGATTCCTCCTGAAGAGTCGCTGTCGGCCGTGGCCCGCAAGCGGCTGTCCGCGATTCGCGAGTTCAGTGAACTCGGCAGTGGCTTCCGCATTGCAGCTCTTGATTTGGAAATCAGGGGTGCAGGCAATCTGCTGGGCGGTCAGCAGAGCGGACATATCGACGCCGTCGGCTTCGAGATGTACATGAAGCTGCTGGAGGAGACGATTCGCGAGCTGAAGGGCGAAGACCTCGAAGACGATGTGCGCGCGGTGGTGAACCTGAAAGTCGACTTCCGTCTGCCGGAAGGGTATGTGCCCGACATGAACCAGCGGCTGTCGATCTACCGGCGCATTGCAGGTGCGAGGGCGGATGACGAGATTGCCGGCGTGGTGGATGACGTTCGCGACCGGTATGGTGTGCCGCCGGCGGCCTTGTTGAATCTGGCCGACTATGCCCGCATCCGCGTGCTGGCCGACCGTCTGGGCATTGAGACCCTCGACCGGGACGCCTCGGGCGTCGTTATACGGTTCAGGGACAAAAAATCAGGCGTCGACCCGGTGCGCCTGCTGGCGATGGTCCGGGAGCGGCCTGACCTGACGCTGCTGCCGCCCTCGGGTCTGCGGCTGTCGCTGCAGGCTCCGGCCCAGGCAGCGCCTGCCCCGGCACCCAGCGGGCCGACGCGGCTGGTCGGGGGGTTGCGACCGGGGCAGTTACTACGCCGGGCGGCGCGAAAACCCGCGTGGTGGGCGGCGAGGGCCACGGCTGGCGAAGTGACGGCGGGTTTCAGCAAGGCTGAAATCCTGAGAGCCCCCGATGAGGACCCGCGGGCGGCTGATGGTGTGCTCGAGCGGGTGACCGGCTTCTTGCTGACGCTGACAGACGAGCAGTAAACTCAGAGGTTCAGGATGCCTATGACCATAACCAGACGACTGCTTGCCGTGGCTGCGATGGTGGCCGTGGCCGTGGCTGCACCCCGCGCCGACATCCTTGAGCAGGTGCTGGTCAAGGTGAACGGCGACATCATCACGAAGACCGACCTCGAGCAGCGGCAGATTGCGGCACTCCGGCAGCGCGACCCGAACATGCGCCCGAACAGCGACGCCGAGCTGCAGCAGGCGCTGACAGATATCACCCCGGTTGTGATTCTCGAGGCGATCGACGAGCTGCTCATCACGCAGCGCGGCAAGGAACTCGGCTATTCGATGACGAATGACCAGTTCACGGAAATCCTTAACAACATCAAGAAGGAAAACAAGCTCGAGGACGATGCGCAGTTTCAGGCAGCGCTGCAGCAGGAAGGCCTGACGCTCGCCGATCTGCGGCGGCAGCTCGAGCGCACGATGATCGTGCAGCGCGTGCAGCAGACCGAGGTGATGTCAAAACTGCAGGTGACCGACGCCGAGCTGAAAATGTATTACGACAGCCATCGCGAGACCTTCACCAGCAAGCCGCAGATCACGCTGCGCGAACTGCTGGTGGCTGTGCCGCAGAGCGATCAGGGCGTGAACGTGGGTCTTGAGGAAGAGGCAAAGGCGAAGGCCGACGACATCCGGAAGCGGTTGCTGGCTGGCGAACCATTTGCGCGGCTCGCAGCCGATCTCTCCGATTCGCCGTCGAAGGCCAATGGCGGCCTGGTGGGGCCATTCACGGCTGATGTGCTTGCCCCTGAGCTGCAGAAGGCGCTGGATCCGCTCAAACCCGGCGAGCTCACACCGGTGCTGCGCACGGCACGAGGCTTCCAGCTCATCAAGCTCGAGACCAGGGAGGCAGTGACCGTCAAGTCCTTCGACGAAGCCCGCAGCAATATTGCGCAGCGGCTGTCGAACGACAAGCGCCGAGCGGAATTCTCACGCTTCATCGACCGCCTGCGGGGCCAGGCGATCATCGACTGGAAGAACGCTGATCTCAAGAAGGCGTACGAGCTTGGTCTGAAGAACGCCGCGGCTGAGCTGGCGGCGTCGGCCGTGCCGTGAGCGACGAGGGTCGGCTGGGATGGTATGCGGTCTGGACACGATCGCGTGCCGAAAAGTCGGTGCGTGATCAGCTGATCCGCAGAAGCGTCGAGGTCTTCCTGCCGACAGTCATCCAGTGGAGCCGCTGGAAAGATCGCCGCAAGCAGGTCGAGTGGCCGCTCTTCCCGGGCTATTGCTTCGTGAAGATTGACCCGCGCCACAGGCTTCCTGTTATTTCCTGCGACGGTGTCGTGCACATTGTGAGCGTCGACGGACGGGCCGCCGAGATTCCCGCACAGGAAATCGAGGCGATTCGGCAGCTTGTGGGCAGCACGCTGGCGCTTGACCCCTGCCCCTTTCTGGACGAAGGCGACCCGGTGCGCGTTGTGGCCGGCCCGCTCACGGGCGTGACCGGCCGACTGGTGCGCAAAGGTGCGGATGCGCGCCTGGTGGTGTCGATTGAACTGATTGGCCGAGCCGTCAGCGTGCAGGTGCACGCGGCTGATGTGCGGGCCCTCTGAGACGGGAGATTCTGTGGAGACGGTACAGCCCCCGGCGATTGGCACGGTGTCATTGCCGTCACCCTTTGTGGTGTCGCCCATGGCCGGCATGACTGATACGGCATTCCGTCGCCTGGTGAAGCGCCAGGGGGGCTGCGGGCTGGTCGTGTCGGAAATGGTCAGCAGCGAGGGGCTCGTGCGCGGCATTGGTCGCACGCTCGAGTATGCCGAGTACACCGAAGAAGAGCGTCCGGTGTCGATCCAGATCTTCGGCGGCGATCCCGAGCGCATGGCCGAAGCCGCGCGCGTCGTCGAGGGCATGGGGGCAGATATCGTCGATGTGAACATGGGTTGCCCGGTGCCGAAGATTGCGAAGCATCATGCGGGCTGCAGCCTGATGCGCGAACCCCGGCATGCGGCCGCGATCATCGAGGCCATGGCCAAGGCGGTGCGCATTCCGGTCACAGTGAAGATGCGCAAGGGATGGGACGAGACCGACCTGACCGCGCCTGAGGTGGCCCGACGCGTGCAGGACGCTGGAGCGGCGGCGATAGCCATTCACGGGCGCACGGCGAAGCAGTCATACACGGGACAGGCCGACTGGGATTTCGTGAGCGCCGTGGCTGCGGCAGTGCAGATTCCCGTGTTTGGGTCCGGTGATTGCATTGAGCCCGAACAGGTGGTGGAGCGCCTCAAGGGTGGGGTGAGCGGCGTATTTGTTGGGCGAGGCGTGCTTCGGAATCCGTGGATTCTCGCCCAGGCCCGCGACCTGCTCGAGGGACGCGTCCCGCGCGTCGTCACGTCGCAGGAGCGCGGCGAGTTTCTGCTCGATTACATCGACCTGCTGCTGCACGATCAGTCACAGGAAGCCGACGGCTTCCGCCATCAGGCGCCGAGTGCGGCCGTCGCCGAGCCACCGGCCCGTGTGCTGGGGCGCGAGCGTTGGGTGGTCAACAAGGTGCGGGCCCTGTGCAGCTGGTATACCAAGGGTCTCGATGGTGGTTCTCATCTGCGCACTCGCGTCAATGCGGCCGAATCGCTGACCCATCTGCGCGCGATCATCGACGAATTTTTCAGCGAGGACGGTCACGACGGGCGCCGGATGCCCGGTGGTGCAGACGAGTAGCTGATGTGGCCCGGCCGTGCAGTCTGGCTTTCGGGTATAGTCGCAGCCGACTGGAGGTGTGAGGTGGGAAGACTCTGTGCGCTGTTTCTGGTGAGTGTCTGTTCCGCGTCCGCAGGATGGGCGCAGACCTCTGCGTCGCCGGCCACTGATCGGGGCAAGGCCACGATTTTCACCGCCGACGATCTGACGGCCGCACTCGCGAAGCTGCCTGCGGATCGACCGTCAGGGGCGGCCCGGGTGTTTTCGCTCGCACCTTACAACGTGAATGTCGAACAGCGGCAGCCGCGTCCGCAGGGGGCCTCGCTGCATGAGGCCCAGGCGGAGTTTTTCTATGTGATTGAGGGCTCGGCGACGCTGCTGACCGGAGGCTCGGTCACCTCGCCCACCCGCAACGGCACGAACATCACCGGACCTGGCATCGAGGGCGGCGTGCGGCAGACGTTCAAGAAGGGCGACTTCATGATTGTGCCCTCGGGCGTGGCGCACCAGTTTCTCGACATCACCGCACCTGTGCGGCTACTGCAGATCTACCTGCCGAACGCGCCGCAGTAGCGCACACCGGGAGGTGTGGCTCCGCCCGCCCGTTCAGGCGATGAGCGCGGTCTGACCGAGGTTCGCCAGGGCTATTGCAGCGTGTCGGGATCGACGAGCGACCGCAGCTGTCCGGGTTCGACGGTGTCAAAATCGTTGGCGAGCGCGACCTGGGCGCACGAGCGGAATTGCCGGCCGAGCTCGAGATGCGCCGGATGTTTCAGGTAGGCATCGAGGTCGTCGACGGAGTGAAACTCGAGGACGGCGAGGAACTCGAACTGCACCGGTGAGAGTTCGTCGTACGAGTACCCGAGGCGCCGCCGGCGACCGACACGGGCACGCACGATCGAGGGAATACCCGAGAACGCGTGTTCCATGGCCTGCGCCATGGCCTCGCGCTCGTCAACAGTCAGCGTCTCCCGAGGCGTCAGCAGGACGATGTGCGTGATCATTCGTCACCTCGCGTCGGGTCGGAGCCCGGGGTGGGACGCGGCCGTCGCGGGGGCATGGTGCCGTCGCGGCGGCGCTCGATGTTCTGTCGGATGTTCTGCTTGAAGCGCGTCCACTTGGCTTTCTTCGCGTCGATGTACTTCTGGCGCGGGTCGCGATGATTGCCGCCCGGGCGCCACTTGCGATCGCGCGGCGGTTCGTCGGGCCGGCGCTCCTCGCGCTTGCGCTCGGTGGCGGCGCGACGTTCGGCGACGAAGGTGTCCTGGGCATGCTCCGGCGAGTCCCACAGGCGTCCCGACTGGAACCACATCATGCGTGCGCCGGGATGCCGTGCCTTCAGCCGATTGAACGTCGGCAGGAGCTCGTGGTAGTCGCGTGCGCGAAACGCCGTGGGTTGCCCATCGACCAGCACGGTCCAGTAGGAAAAGCGCGGAGGCACTTCGGTATCGTATCGCGAGAGCCGCTCAGGATGCTGGCGTCGCCAGCCGCAGGCGCTTGAGTTTTTCGACCAGCGTGGTCCGTTTCAACGACAGCAGCCGCGCCGCGTCGCCGCGGTGGCCCCCTGTGCGTTCAAGGGCCTGGGTGATGAGCTGCCGCTCGAGATGCGTGACCAGGGCGGGCAAGTCGGTGCCGTCGTCGGGCAACGTCGTAGAGAAGGCCATCTCCGGGACGTCAGGCTGGAATTCATTGGGCAGGTCGGGCACGTCGACGCGCTGGGCACTGGCGCCGAGGATGAGGGCGCGCTCGATGACGTTTTCGAGTTGGCGGATGTTGCCGGGCCAGTCGGCGGCCATCAGGCGGCGCATGGCGTCCTGTGTCACCACCACGGGCGTGGTCCCCTCAGAGCGGCGCTCAATAAAGCGGTTGACCAGCAGGGGAATGTCTTCGGCCCGGTCTCGCAGCGGGGGCAGCTCCAGCGGCACCACATTGAGGCGATAGAACAGATCCTCCCGGAAGGTGCCCTCGCCGACCATGGCGGCCAGGTCGGCATTGGTGGCGGCGATGACCCGGACGTCGACGTGGATGGTGCGCGTGTCACCGACGCGCTCGAACGCGCGTTCCTGCAGCACCCGCAGCATCTTGACCTGGAGGGCCGTCGGCATCGTCCCGACTTCGTCGAGAAACAGGGTGCCGCCGTCGGCCTGCTCGACCCGGCCTGGGCGGTTGGCCACGGCACCGGTGAAGGCGCCGCGCACATGACCGAACAGCTCGTCCTCAAGCAGCGGTTCCGGGATGGCCCCGCAGTTGATGGCGACGAACCGCTGCGAACGTCGCGGGCTTCCCTGATGGATGGCACGGGCGACCAGCTCCTTGCCTGTGCCTGTCTCGCCGGTGATCAACACGGTGGCGGCCGTCGGAGCGACGGCCTCGATACGCTGATAGAGGGCGCGCATGGGGGCACTGCGCCCGACGAGGGCTCCGAGACCGAAGCGCTCGTCAAGCTGCTGGCGGAGATAGGCATTCTCTGCCTTGAGTCGCCGCTGCTCGAGGGCGGTGTCGATGATGTGCCGCAGTTCCTCGAAGGGGAAGGGTTTGGCGACAAAGTCGGTGGCGCCGCGCTTGAGCAGGTCGACCGCATCACGAACGGTCGCGTAGCCGGTCAGGACGATGGCAATCAGCGAGGGATAGCGGGTGAGGGCCGCATCGATGACGGCCCGACCGTCGATGCCCGGCAGATGGAGATCGACCAGCAGGATATCGTAGGCAAACCGTTCGAGCCTGGCGAGCGCCTGTTCGCCGGAGACGGCCTCCGTCACCTCGAACCCCGCGTCCCTGAGGCGTTCGGCCACGACCTCCCGCAGGCTCTCTTCGTCGTCGACAAGCAGGATAGTTATTGTGGAATCAGGCACTTAGCGAGATTGTCAATCCATTGACGCATGTTGTCAATGCTGCACATCTAATCTCATGGTGGCAGAAACCGATACACCGGCTGAAGACAAACCGCACTTTGCGCTGTTGCGAGGTGCCCGAAGGGGGCCGGGACACTGGCCAGAAGGGAACAGCCGTGGAACGTCAGACAGTCAGTATTATGAAGGCGTGTGAAATGGTGGGCGTCAGCCGTCGCACTATCTATAACTGGATTGCGGCAGGCAAGGTTGAGTATGTGCGTACGGCCGGTGGCAGCATCCGCATCTTTGTCGACACCCTGTGGCGGCAGCCCGATGGTGCGTCAGTGACAGCGTCGACGCACGTCTAGCTGTCGTGCAGCGATGGCGACCCTCGAGCCGGAGTCCCGGCGTGGACCAGGCCGTATGTCCACGCCGGTGACGGGGTCGCCCCCTGGAGAGGAGATATGGACAGATGCGCCTGGTGTCAAGAAAATGACCACGGTGCCTGCGCATCTGTCACGAAATTGACGAACTTCACATTTTTACTCGTCGATTCCTTAAAGCAATCAATACGGCAAGTCTCATTTAATCAGTCAGTTAAAAGATATTCCACGTCGAGAGCCGGAATTGCACGGTTCTGGCATCGCGGTTGCCTCCAGTAGGGGGCATGAAGATGCTCGACGCATTTACGAGTGACCGTGTGACGGCCGGCCTTCCGTTCGTCGAGGCGCTGGCACGACGCATGGTCTCGACCATGCCACACTCTGTCGAGGTTGGCGATCTGGTCCAGGACGGGGTGCTGGGTCTGATTGATGCAGCACAACGCTTCGATGAAGCGCGGGGCATCAAGTTCGAGACCTTCGCCGAACGCCGTATCCGGGGCGCCATGATCGATGCGTTGCGGAAGGACGCCTGGCCGCGCGGCATGCGACGCATCCGCCGCGACATCGAAGCCGCGCGCGTGACGCTGCGCGAACGGCTCGGGCACGAGCCCTCGCTCGCCGATCTGGCCGAGGCGCTTGGCAAGGACGAAGACCACCTGCAGCGCACGATCGTGCGTATTGCGACGATCGAGTCGACGTCCGCACAAACGGCCCCTGATGTGGGTGTCGAGTATCCGCACAACGGCGTGCTGGTCCCTGCCGAACCTGCCCGCCCCGATGCGATCTATGAAGCCGACGAGCAGCGCCTTCGTGTGCGCAAAGCCATGGCCAGCCTGCCAGCACGCGACCAGCAACTGATCGCGCTCTACTACTTCCGCGAGACGACGATGAAGGCCATCGGTGAGCAGCTTGGCGTGAATGAATCGCGTGTCTCACAGCTGCACACCCGGGCCCTGCGCCGCCTGCGTGAGGCGATGATGGCGCCGCCTGTCTCCAACGTTGCGGTAGCAGCGCCGAGTGCCGCGGTGCTGCCCTTCCCGCTCCGCCCGGGGATGGCGCGGGCCACACTGTCGGGCCGCGACTCCGCGGCGACGGCTCAGCCGATGGTATCCCGCACGGCGCGCACCACGTCAGTCAGCCTGAAGGGTTTCGAGAGCCAGCGGCAGGCCGTTTCGTCGAGAAAGCGCTCGGCCTCGGTGCCGACCACATCGCCGGTGACGAAGATGACCCGACGCGCCAGCGCCGGCATGGCCGCGGCCATGGCTCGATAGAACTGCATGCCGTCGACCCGCGGCATTTTCAGATCACACAGCACCACGTCGTAGGACGCCTCGGCAATGCGAGCGAGGCCCTCGGCGCCGTCGCTGGCGCGGTCGACGACACAGCCTTCCTCGAGGAGGGATTCGGCGACGGCGGTGGCGAGCTGGGGTTCGTCCTCAATGACGAGGACCCGGGTGCCCGTCAGCGGCAGCGCCGTTCCAGCCGCCGCCGTCGGCGCTGACCCACCGACCAGGTCTGCCGGTGATGCACCAGCTGCCGCTGGCAGTTCCATGACAAAGGTGGCCCCGCCCGTGGCGGGCGATGAGACCCGCAGGCGTCCACCGTGCTCGCGCATGAGGGCATAGGCCACGCTGAGGCCGAGCCCTGTGCCTTGCCCCACATCTTTGGTCGTGAAGAACGGATCGAAGATGCGACCTTCTACCTCGGACGGCACGCCTGGCCCATCGTCGCTCACCTCGACGAGCACGAGGCCCTCTGCGGGTGCATGCCACGACCGCACGACGAGCACGCCGCGACCGTGGGCACTGCGCATCGCCTGCTCGGCGTTGATGATGAGGTTGAGCAGCACCTGCTTCAGCTGGTGGCCGTCGGCGAAGACGGCCGGCAACCCGGTGGCCAGGGCGTCGATGACCTGAATATTCTGCGCGCGCAGATCGTGGGTACGTAGCGTCAGCGACTCGCGTGCAATGCGTGTCACGTCAACCATGCCGCGCGTCGACTGCCGCTTGCGGGCCACGGTCAGCAACTGCCTGACGATGCGGGCGGCGCGTTCGGATTCGCTGAGAATAACGCCGAGTCCTCGGCGCATCCGTTCATCGCCAGGCAGGGCGGCGAGGCGCTCGGCCCACGACAGGATGGTGGCGAGGGGATTATTGAGTTCGTGCGCGACGCCCGAGATGGTGTGACCGAGTGCCGCCAGTTTTTCGGACTGCCGCAGCTCGTCCTGCAGCGCGCGTGACTGCTCGTCGAGGGCCCGTCGTTCGCCGACGTCCCGGCAGACCGCGTCAAGCTGCAGCTGCGTTGGGTCCGTCGCATCGGGCGTGATGCCTGCGGTCACTTCGATCCAGGCGGTCGAGCCGTCTTCGCGCCGCAGCCGCACGAGGTAATCGGTCAGCACACCCACCGTGCGGAGGCGCGCGAAGAACTCATCATAGGACTGCCCGTCGGCAAAGCGCTCGCGCGCGAACGGGGTCACCTGTCCGACCGGAGTCTCGAACGGCTGTCCGAGCATGAGCCTGAGGTGGGCATTGGCGGCGATGGTGTGCCACGCAGTGCCATCGAACCGCGTCACACAACACCCGAGGCGCAGCCGCTCGATAAAGCCGGCGGCCAGATCATCGGACATGGCCATCAATCTACTTCAGTCGCGCGCGGTATGATGAGCGGCTCGTGGCTGACACTCACTCCGAACGTAGACTGGCCTGGCTGGCGTGGGTCACGATCTGCCTGGTGTGGGGCACCACCTACCTCGCCATCAGGGTGGCCCTTGAAACCATTCCGGTATTTCTGGTGGCCGGCTTGCGCTGGATGACCGCAGGAGTGCTTCTGACGGTCGTGACGTTGGGCCGGGGTCGTCCGCTGCCGCCGGCCAGGCAGTGGGGCGCACTGGCCCTGCTCGGCTTCCTGATGAATGTGCTCGGAAATGGCTTTGTCGTGTGGGCCGAGCAGTACGTCGCCAGCGGCCTGACGGCCGTGATCATTGCGTCCGTGCCCTTCTGGTCGGTGGGCTTCGAGGCCCTGCTACCTGGTGGCGACCGCCTTCGAGGGGGCACGCTGCTGGCGCTGGCCGTCGGCTTTGCGGGCATCGTCGTCCTGGTGTGGCCAGAGATGTCGGCGGGTGGACAGGCCGGGGCCGCGATGTTCGGTGGCGTGGTGGCCATCCAGATAGCCTGTGCCGGATGGGCCCTGGGAACGTCGTATGCCAGGCGGCATCCGTCAGCGACCGACCCGGTGGCAGCGTCGGCCATCCAGATGCTGGCCAGCGGAACGATGCTGCTGACCGTGGCCACCATAACGGGAGAGTGGTCAGCCCTGCACTTCACGACGCGCAGTCTCGGGGCCCTGGTCTATCTGACGCTGGCCGGATCGGTGGTGGCCTACACGGCGTATCTCTACACCGTGGCGCACCTCCCGCTCACGACCGTGTCGCTGTATGCCTATATCAACCCGCTAATTGCGGTGCTGCTCGGGTCGGCGCTGCTGGACGAACCGCTGTCGCCACGCATAGCCGTCGCGTCGCTGCTGGTGCTGGGCGGAATGGCCCTGCTGCGGCGAGTACAATCCTGATGTGGCCCGTCTTCCCCGCCTCTCGGAACTCACTACGGATGATGCCGGCACGGGATTCTTCCTGTGCACGATGAAGGAACTGCGGCCCACCAAGGGCGGCGGTGAGTTTCTCGACCTGCGGCTGCAGGATGCATCCGGCCAGGTGGTCGGGCGGCTGTTCGACGACGTGAGCCGCTACAGCGCGCAATTTGAGGCGGGCGACTTCGTGCGTGTTGATGGCCGTGGCCAGACGTTCAACGGTCAACTGCAGCTGAAAGTGTCATCGATTCGTCGCGTGCATGCGGAGCAGGATCGGCGCGAGGGCTTCCGTGAGGAAGACTGCGTGCTGAGTGCGCCCCGCCCGATCGGCGACATGTGGAACGAGCTCGAGGCGCGTGTGGCGGCGGTGTCGCATGCCTCGCTGCGGGTGCTGCTGCGGCGCGTGCTGGATGACCACGGCGCTGCGCTGCGCGAGTGGCCGGCGGCGCAGGTCATTCATCACGCCTATCGCGGCGGCTTTCTCGAGCACCTGTGCACGATGGCTGCGGCGGCAGCTGATCTGGCCCGACTGTATGAGGCCGACCCCGACCTGCTGCTCGCCGGCGTCGTGCTGCATGACATCGGCAAGCTGCAGGAGCTGTCGTATGACCGGGGCCTTGTCAGCTATACGCGCGACGGCAACCTGCTGGGACACATCACGCAGGGCATGCTGCTGGTGCGGTCGATGGCGGCACAGATTCCCGACTTTCCTGAAGACGTGCGAGTGCATCTGGAACATCTGATCCTGTCGCACCACGGCTCGAAAGAGCATGGGAGCCCGGTGGAACCGAAGACGGTGGAAGCCTTTATCCTAGCGGCGGTGGACGACCTCGATGCCCGCCTCAACCAGGTGCGGCGCGCGATTGCGGAAGATGCCGGCGACAGTGAGTTCACCGCCTGGCACAAGAAGCTGAACCGCGTGTTCTACAAGGGGTCATCAACGGGCTGACCCGGCGGAGGCTCTTCAGGCTTCAGCGTCTTCGCGGCCGCCGAGCGCAAAAGCCATTGTGCCGTGCGCCACGAGGCGCCGTCCGACCCGGGCGCGGCCCTCAAGCACGCCCATGCGGGGCCTGAGGCGCTTGACCCGTGCCTCGACAGTCAGCACATCACCAGCATGCACCGAGCCGCGATAGCGCACGCGCTCGATGCCCCGGAAGAAGATCAGCAAGCCACGGTTTTCCGGCTTGGCCAGAATGAGGATGGCGCCGATCTGCGCGACAATTTCGGTGAGGATCGTGGGCGGCAGCGCGGGGCGGCCATCCTCGGATGTCGTCGACAAATAGCGTTCGTTGATGGTGAGGTTCTTGATGCCGACGATGCGCGTGTCGGTCTCGAATTCGGTGATGCGATCGACCAGCAGAAACGGGTAGCGATGCGGCAGAATCCGTTCGATGGCCGAATAATCGAGCGGCAGTGTCAGCACTTCGTCGTTCTGCATGAGCGGCGCCCTCAGTATACTTCCCGCCACGCACTGCATGAGTCATCCCCCTACGCCTCCCCCATCGACCCCTGCGGCCCTGCCTCCGCCCGACGGCCGTGATGCCACCGAACTGCTGGTGCTGGCCGAGCTCGGCCGCGAAGTGTCGTCGGTGCTCGATCTTGATGAGTTGTTGCGGAAGATCCCGGAACTGATTGCCAGGTTGACCACGTTCACGGTGTTTTCCGTGTACCTGCTGGACGACGCGCGCGAGACGCTGCGCATTGCGTATGCGGTGGGCTACCCCGAGGAAGCCGCGCGGACGGTGCGGCTGCGGCTGGGCGAAGGCGTGGTGGGCACTGCGGTCGCCGAAGGGCGCCCGGTGCGTGTCGATGATGTGTCGACCGATGTGCGGTATGTGCCGGTGGTGCCCGGAGTCGTCTCAGAGCTGGTGGTGCCGCTGCGGCACAAGGGCCAGGTGCTCGGGGCGCTCAACCTGCTGAGCGACCGCCGCGGCGAGTTCACCGAACAGGACGAGCGCGCCTTGCGCCAGTTTGCGGCGCATGTGTCGCAGGCGTTGGTCAACGCGCGCCTCTTTGAGACGGAGCGGTCGTATGCCGACACGCTCGAGACGCTGGCGGAAATCGGCCGCGAGATGAGCGCGATTCTGGACCTCGACGCTCTGCTGACGCGGATGGCGCAGCTGCTACGGCGGCTCATCAACTATCGGATTTTCGGCATCGCGCTGCTGAACCAATCGACGCAGATGCTCGAGATGAAGCTCGCGATTCAGTACGGCGACAGCCCGCGCATCCTGCAGCCAGTCAGGCTCGGGGAAGGCATTGTGGGGCATGCAGCGCTGACGCGGCAGCCGGTGCTGGTGGACGATGTGGCGCGTGACCCGAGGTATATCAGCGCGGTGGAAGGCGTGCGGTCGGAACTGGCGATTCCGCTGGTGCATCAGGACCGCTGTATTGGAGTGTTCGACCTCGAGAGTCCTGAGCTGGCCGCCTTCACCAAGCAGCACGTCGAGCTCTTGACGCTGCTGGCGTCGCAGGCGGCGGTGGCGATTGAGAATGCCCGGCTGTACGAGGAAATTGTCGCGAACGAGCGGCGGCTCGAGAAGGAGCTAGCGTTTGCCCAGCAGGTGCAGCGGGCGCTGCTGCCGCAGGAGCTGCCCAAGCGGCTGAAAGGCGTGGATGTGGCCTGGCATTTCGACTCGGCGCGCGAGCTGGGCGGCGACCTCTACGACTTTCTGTCGCCTGAGCCGCAGACGCTGGCCGTGGTCGTGGGCGATGTCACGGGCAAGGGGGTGCCTGCGGCGCTGTATGGGGCGTTTGTGGGCGAGCTTGTGCGCGGGCGCACCTTCCGCCGCCGACTCGAGACGCGACGGAGCACACCCGCCAGCGTGCTGATGGCGATGAACCGCATCCTGCACGAGCGGCAGCTCGAGGGCTACTTCTGCACGTTGTGCTATGCCCTGTTTGACCTGCGGCGGCGTCAGGTGACGTTCGCCAACTCGGGGCTGCCGTATCCGATTCGCGTACGGGGGGGCGAGGCCGAATCGATTCCCATGCCCGGCATGCCGTTGGGGACATTCGATGCGTCGACGTATGACGAGGTGACGCTCGACCTGCAGGACGGCGACTGCTTCGTGTTCTGCTCAGACGGGATCTTCGAAGCCTTTAACGATTCCGGAGAAGAGTTCGGCACGGCCCGCGTCATCGATTCGGTGCGCACGCTGGGAGCGAGACCGGCGCGCGAGGTGGTGCACGCGGTGTTCGGCGCGATGCAGGCGTTCAGGGGCGATGCCGCGCAGACCGACGACCAAACGGTGGTCGTGGTCCGTCTGACGGGTGCGTGACGAGCGACAGACCGTGTTGACGGCCTGTGTCGCGTGAACGCGCTGCCCCCGGACCGGTGGTCGCCCCCGGGGCCCGTCCAGCGACGCTCATCGCCGCCTGACTGCTGTCTCAGGGCCGCGGTTTCCCGGCCGACTGCTTGCGCGTGTCGGGAGTGAAGTACCTCCGTGCGGGCATCACCACTGCGGGCAGCGTGTTCCTGTCCATCACCGCACCGGCGGGAATCACGGCGTTGGCGTGCAGCAGGAACGCAGTGAGCCCGTATACCTCCTCGTCAGTCAGCGAGCCTGGCGCCGTCGGCGGCATCGCCCGGCGAATGTAGTCGAACACCGTCGTGGCGTGCGGCCAGTAGTTGCCGATGGTATGCGGCAGTGTCGGGTCCTGCGAGAACGGGAAGCCTTCCGCCGGCAGGCGGCCGACCAGCACGTCGTTCGGACCTTCCTTCCCCGTCGGGCCGTGACACCGCGCGCACTTGGCAGCGTAGGTCGCGGCGCCGTCGGCCGACGTACCGCGTCCGGCCGGCAAACCCGTGCCGTCGGGCATGATGTCGATGTCAAGCCTGGCGATTTCGTCCGGCGTCGCCGCGCGCCCCAGACCGAATCGGGTCGGCGCTTGTGCCGATATCGGCGTTGCGAGGGTCACCACAAGTGCGGCGGCACACACCGCGTGCAGACGGCTGCGCGTCATGCCCACGGTTCCTCCTTGTAGATGACCCGTCCATCGGCCTGCACCACCCAGCCCGTAATCGGGTTGAGGTGATAGCCCGTGGTCCCCGGGCCGCGCAGCTTGAGCAGTTCCGCGCGCGTGGGCTGCACGTAGCCGGTTTCGTCGACGGCCCGACTCATAATGATCGTCTCTGTGCCCGTGAATTCCCAGAGGTGACGGAACCGCGTGTGTGCCAGCGGCAGCACGGGCTCCTGGAGCCGGGCCGATGCCCAGGTCTTGCCACCATCGGTGCTGACCTCGACACGGCGGATGCGTCCGGCGCCCGTCCATGCGATACCGGAAATCTCGACCCAACCCCGATCGAGCCGCGTGGGGAACGCCGGATGGGTGATGAGTGAGCGCGCATCCATACGGAAGCTGAACATGCGCGACGTGCCGTCAGCGAAGGGTTCGGTGTACTTGGAGGTTTCTTCGCGGGTCATGAACGGACGGTCGGACACATCGATGCGCCGTAGCCACTTGACGCTGGCGTTGCCTTCCCACCCCGGGAGGAACAGCCGCACCGGATAGCCCTGCTCGGGCCGTAGCGCTTCACCGTTCTGTCCATACGCGACAAGCGCATCGTCGAGGGCCTTCTCGATCGGTACGCTGCGCGTGAGCACAGCGGCGTCGGCGCCCTCGGCGAGCAGCCACTTCGCATTCTTGTGCACACCGACTTCACGCAGCAGCGTGGCCAGCGGCACACCGGTCCACTCGCTGGTACTGGTGAGTCCGGCCAGTTGACCGGGCGTGGTCTCAGGGCCTGCCGTGCGCCCGAGGTTGCCCGAGCATTCCAGGAAGTAGATTTGCGAGTGCGATGGAAACCGCTTGAGGTCGGCCAGCGTGAAAATGGTCGGCCGGTCGACCATGCCGTGGATCAGCAGCGAATAGCTGGCTGGATCGATCTCGGGCACGCCGCCATGATGCCGCTCGAAGTGGAGATCGGATGGAGTGATGGTGCCCATCA
>Ga0194134_10000369_pt1 | contig 69939 bp, 59 predicted proteins | sample TA2KigOff0mmetaG_FD_148602 | JGI IMG/M metagenome (GOLD analysis project Ga0194134, IMG submission 148602) | Freshwater microbial communities from Lake Tanganyika, Tanzania - TA2015056 Kigoma Offshore 0m | ecosystem: Environmental > Aquatic > Freshwater > Lake | place: Tanzania: Lake Tanganyika...
AAGCTCAACCTGACGTAAAATCTTCAGACAATCCTCATCCGAATAGCGCTTCCAAGCCATCCAAAACCCTCCCCTATGACACAACAATAGTGGCTCAACTTTAGGGGGCTGAGACACTCCCGGCCATGGCCTATCTTGGCGGAGCCTCTGCCGCCATCGCTTGGCTTTGCTTCTGGTTTTGGGTGCTGCATCTGCGATCCGCCCCCTTTATTGAGGGGCGGCCCAGCAGAACATGCGTAATCCTGGAGGGTCTTTAGGCCACCAAAATTTCAGCGCATCACGCAGGGTAGCCGCGCATGCCCCAAGCCGGAAAGCGGCTTCTGGGCCAGGTGGAACAATTTCCTCGGACAAGCAAACTCGATCTACATATTTTGGCGACAGTCAAACAGATTTCTGCGAATGGATGGCGCGCCCTGGTGGATTCGAACCACCGACCCACAGCTTAGAAGGCTGTTGCTCTATCCAACTGAGCTAAGGGCGCCATGATCACGCTGGTTTAGTGCGACCAATTTTCAGTGCGGCCAAACTTGAAGTTATCCGCATAGACCTTGGGCTTAATGGCGCCTGCGGCCTTGGCCGGCGCCTCAGCCTCATAGCGCAGCCCCTGCGCCTCGGCATAGGCAATCGCCTGGTCACGCGATTCAAAATGCAGCGTAACCTGCTTGGCCGTATCCGCAGAGCCATACCAGCCAACCAATTGATCGGCGCGCTGCGCTTCGCTCGGCACAAAACTCAGCACCCAGCCCGCCTTGCCGGCGCGGCCTGATTGCATGGCCGATTTCGCCTGCTGGTGGATGTGTGCAAAGCCTTTGGTATCAGACATGGGCTTACCTCTTCCTCAGGGCTTCTTGTCCAACATTCGGTGCCGAATCTCAAGCTAAAGCCAAACGGCTTTCCCCGGCACGCGAACTGCCCCTAAGCTTGAAGGGTCCAAGCCCAACCAAGGAACCCAGCCATGCTCCCCAGCCAATGCGATGCCTTCGATATCCCGCGGGATGTCTGCTACCTGAATGCCGCGTCCTGGAGCCCCCTGCCCCGCGCGGTTCAGGCCGCAGGCCATGCAGGTGTGGACCGCAAGGCGCGCCCCTGGGATGTGGACCCGGGCTTGGCCCGCGCGCAGCATGAACGCACGCGCGCCGCCGCCGCCGCGCTGATCGGTGCCGCACCAGATGATGTCGCGCTGATCCCCTCGGTCTCCTATGGCGTGGCTGTAGCGGGTAAGCTTTTCGCGCCACCCACCGGCACGCGGGTTTTGCTGATTGAGGATGACCATTCTTCCCCCGTGCTGGAATGGATGACCCGCGCCGCTGCCCAAGGCTTTGTGGTGGAAGTGGTGCGCCGGCCGGCCAATGGCGATTGGACATCGGCGGTATTGGAAGCCATTGCGCGGCCCGGGGCGGCGCCGGTTTCTCTGGCCTCGATCTCCTCGGTGCATTGGGCGGATGGGGGCGTGATTGATATCGCGGCCATCGCGCCGGCGCTGCGGCAGAAAGGGGCGGCGCTGCTGGTGGATGCGACGCATGGCGCAGGTGTGGCGGCGCTGGATATGGCAGAACTTGACCCCGATTTCCTGATTTTCCCCACCTACAAATGGGTGCTGGGGCCTTATGGGCGCGCCTTCATGTATATCGCCAAGCGCCGGCAGGAAGGCGTGCCGCTCGAACAAACCGGCTTTGGCCGGCGCGCCATCGCCTCAGAAGCCGCGCCCTATTTGAAGGACACGGCTTTCGTCCCCACCGCGCGGCGTTTTGACATGGGGGAACGGGATCATTTCATCTCCTTGGAAATGGCGGCCGTTGGCATGGAGATGATGGCCGCATGGGGCCCGGCAGCCATCAGCGAAAGGCTTGGCGTGCTGACCGATCGGTTGGCCGATGGGCTGGCCGCCCAAGGTGCAACGCTGACCGAAAAGCGCTTTCGCGTGCCGCATATCCTGAGCATCGCCTTCCCCGGCGGCATGCCGGAAGGGCTTATCGAAAAACTTGCGGCAGCCAGCGTGCATGTGGCACCCCGACTTGGGCGGATCCGCATCAGCCCGCATGTCTATAATGATGAGGCGGATGTTGATCGTTTCCTGGAAATTTTTGGTAAGATTACGCGATAACGTAATCGGCGGGATCAAGCTTTTCTGTCATGCGCCGATAATCCACCAGCCGGAAGGGTGAATTGGTCACCACCCTGCCCGCCTTGTTCTTGTACCAACTGCCAACACCCGGATGCGTCCAGACCATCCATTCATGCGTCGCATCCAGGAAATCATTATAGGCAGCGCAACGATCTTCGCGGATTTCGATGCTGCGCGCTCCGCTTTCGACCACTTCGCGGATGGCCTGCATGATGTAGCGGACCTGACATTCCGAATGGAACATCGCACTGCCGCCATGCGCCAGGTTCGTCCCCGGCCCATAAAGCATAAAGAAATTCGGAAAGTGCGGCACGGTAATGCCAAGAAAGGCGCGCGGATCATCCTCGCCCCATATCTCACGCACGGAAACACCGCCGCGGCCAAAAATCTCAAAAGACCCAAGCGCCTTGGCGCCATCAAAACCCGTTGCCATGATGATGACATCGGCGGGGTGGTGCCGGCCATCGGTGGTTTCCACACCATCCTTCACGATGCGCGCAATAGGGTTCGTGACCAGTTCCACATGCGGCGCGGTCAGCATCTTGTACCAGCCATTATCGCGCAGCATCCGCTTGCCGTAGGGCGGATAGGGCGGCACCACTTTCTCCAGCAAATCCGTGCGATTGCCGATCTGCGTCTTGATATAGCGGATAATATCCTCTCGCAGCTTCTGATTGGTGGCATTTAGCGATTGCGCCGGCTGAGCCCAATTCGGGTCTTTATGCAATGACGCATGCATGCCATCGGCCGAGGCCCATAAAAGCTGGAAGCGATACCATTTGGCGTAGAAGGGAATGTGCTTCAGCGCGGCCTTCTTCGCTTCCGTCACCACCGCGTGGTAATTGGCGTTATGGACAGCCCAATGCGCCTGGCGTTGGAAAATCGTGAAATGGCCAAGCCTGGGCGCCATGCAAGGCCCGGCCTGCATACCGGATGCGCCTGTGCCGATCATCGCAACCCGCTTGCCATCAAGGGCGACGTTGTGATCCCAACGCGCGGTATGAAATAGCGGGCCTTGGAAATCCTCAACACCGGTAATGGGCGGGATCACTGGGCGGCTGATGGTGCCAACGGCGCCCACCAGCGCTTCAAATTCGTGGATTTCTTCGCGGCCCTCGGCATTGCGGGTCGTCACGCGCCACAGCGCCGCCGCTTCATCATAACGCGCGGCGATAACGCTGGTATTCAGGTGCAGATTGGGCCGCAGCCCGTATTTATCGGCAATGCCTTCCAGATAGCGCCAAAGCTGATCGCGCTTGGAAAAATGCTCTGGCCAATCGTGGTTTGGTTCGAAGGATAGCGAATAGAAGTGATTGGGCGTATCCACGCCGCAGCCGGGGTAGTCGTTTTCATACCAGGTGCCGCCCACCGCATCATTCTTCTCGAAAATCGTGAAGGGTAGCCCGGCTTCCTTGAGCTTGATCGCCATCAGCAGGCCGGAAACGCCGGCGCCAATAATGCCAGTGCGAAACGCCGCACGACGCGCTGCCGGCACATCGCGGCGCCACTGCACGGTTTTCGGGTCCGGCGCATCCACCACGGTTTCCTCGCGGATCAGCGGCAGGTATTCCGCCGGCACCTCTGCCCCCACGCCAACCGATAGCATGCGGTGCAAAAGATGCGCGGGCGGTTCCGCAGGCAAGGGGCGCCCGCTTTGCGCGTAATCCAACAGCACTTCCCGTAACCTGCTGCGCAAAGCCGCGCGCAATTCATCCGGTGCCGCTTCGTGGAAGTTCCAGGGGCCCTTGATATGCGGTGCCAGCCGGTCGAGCCATTCCGCCTCGCCGCTTAGGTGCACCAGCACCATCAGCAAGGGCGCGATATCGCCGCCCGCCAGCGCCTCATCCAGCAAGGCAGGGTTGGACAGAAAGGTTTTCGGGTCTGGGATCATGGCGCCTAGCTGATCATGCCGACGCCCCAAATGCAAAAGGGCCCCGCGTATCCCGCAGGGCCCCTTCCCGTTCTGATCCGATCAGGATCAGACGGAGTAGTACATTTCAAACTCAATCGGGTGCGGGGTGTGTTCAAACTTGTACACATCCGTCCACTTGAGTTCGATATAGCTTTCGATCTGATCCTTGGAGAAGACATCGCCGGCGAGCAGGAAGTCGTGATCCGCTTCCAGCGCCTGCAGCGCTTCACGCAAGGAACCGCACACGGTCGGAATGCCCTTCAGCTCTTCCGGCGGCAGGTCATACAGATCCTTATCCATCGGGTCGCCCGGATGGATCTTGTTCTTGATGCCATCAATGCCGGCCATCAGCATGGCAGCGAAGGCAAGGTAGGGGTTCGCACCCGGATCCGGGAAGCGCACTTCAACGCGCTTCGCCTTCGGGCTGGTCGCGTAGGGAATGCGGCAGGAAGCCGAACGGTTGCGCGCGGAATAGGCGAGCAACACGGGCGCTTCAAAACCCGGGATCAACCGCTTGTAGGAATTGGTCAGCGGGTTGGTGAAGGCATTCAGCGCCTTGGCGTGCTTGATGATGCCGCCAATGTAATACAGCGCCGTCTCCGACAGATCGGCATAACCATTGCCGGCGAAAACCGGCTTGCCGGACTTCCAGATGGATTGGTGCACATGCATGCCCGAACCATTATCGCCATAGATCGGCTTCGGCATGAAGGTCGCGGTCTTGCCGTAGCTATGGGCGACATTGTGCACGCAGTATTTGTAGATCTGCATGTGGTCGGCCTGCTTCACCAGCGGGCCGAACTTCGTGCCGAGCTCATGCTGGGACTGCGCCACTTCATGGTGGTGCTTTTCGATCGCCAGACCCATCTCACCCATGGTGGAGAGCATCTCAGCGCGCAGATCCTGTTCGCTATCCACCGGCGGGACCGGGAAGTAGCCACCCTTCACCACCGGGCGATGGCCCATATTCCCTTCCGGGAAATCCTTCATATTGGCGCCAGGGCCTTCAACGCTATCCAGCGAGAAATGGCCAAAATTGCCGCCTGTGCCGAACTTCACGTTGTCGAACACAAAGAATTCCGCTTCCGGGCCGAAGAAGGCGGTATCGCCAATCCCGGTGGACTTCAGGAATTCTTCCGCCTTCTTCGCGGTGGAGCGCGGGTCGCGGTTGTAGCGCTGACCGGTGGAGGGCTCATAAATGTCGCAGAAAAGGATCATTTGCGGCTTGGCCGAGAAGGGATCCATCACCGCTGTCGTCGCATCCGGCATCAGAATCATGTCTGATTCATTGATCGCCTTCCAGCCCGCGATGGAGGAACCATCAAACATGATCCCTTCTTCGAAGACTTCCGGTTCAATCGTCGAAACATGCTGGGCGGTGTGCTGCCACTTGCCGCGCGGATCCGTGAAACGGAAATCCACATATTCGACGCTGTGTTCCTTGATCATCTCCATAACCTTGGAGACGGCATTGCCACCCGCGGCGGCTGCTGGCTTCTTGGCCATCCTATGCGATCCTATTCCCTGCTAGCGATACCCCGAAAGAAACTGCCCCAGGCCGCGACTTCGGTATCCCGCGACCCAGTCCGGCACCAGATCAACACCCCAAGGGCGCCCATCCGGTTTGTTCAGGCGCGGCGGGTTGAGCCCCGCCACTCCTCGCCCCAGAACCCCCGCCGAGATGGGGTGGGACGAAACTCAAAAGCTTCAGACCGCGTCCTCGCCCCGCTCACCGGTGCGAATGCGGATCACTTCCGAAACATCAGATACAAAAATCTTGCCATCGCCGATCCGGCCCGTGCGGGCAGCGGCTTGGATAGCCTCCACGGCGCGGTCAAGCATGTCGTCGCTGCAAACCACTTCCACCTTCACCTTGGGCAGAAAATCAACAACGTATTCGGCGCCGCGATAAAGCTCCGTATGGCCCTTTTGCCGACCAAATCCTTTCGCTTCGATGACTGTCAGGCCCTGCAAGCCGATTTCATGCAGCGCATCCTTCACCTCATCGAGTTTGAAGGGCTTGATAATGGCTTCGATCTTCTTCATCGCTCCGGTCCTATCATGGAGTTGCCCCCATTCCATGCTCGGCGGCGCCACGCCCCGCTTCCTCGCGCCGCATATGGCATGCGGTTGGGGGCGGGGACAATCGCGGCCAAGCAAGAAAAACGCTTTTCTAGGCAGAGAGAGCCTATTTTTTAGTCAAAACGCCCAGCAGATAGGCGCATCAGCCCGGTGGCTTGCCCGCCGCCGCGCGGCACCCCATAAGCGCAGCAAGGCTGGCGGCGACCAGCCCCTTTTCGCAGCATCGGGCAGGTTAGATGAAGCCGCAGAACGAAGTCCTTTCAAGCATTGGCACCACAATCTTCACCGTCATGTCGGCACTCGCCAATCAGCATGGCGCGGTCAATCTGGGGCAGGGTTTCCCTGATTATGACGGCCCCGCCGATGTGATCCACGCCGCCGCTGCGGCGCTGCTGGATGGCCGCAACCAATACCCGCCCATGGGCGGCGTGCCGGAACTCCGCAACGCGGTCTCGCAGCACAATAAGCGATTCTACGGCATTCACGCCGACCCGAATGCCGAAGTGGTGGTGACCTCTGGCGCGACCGAGGCGATTACCGCTTGCCTCATGGCCGTACTCAATCCGGGCGACGAATGTGTGCTGATCGAACCGCTTTATGACACCTACTTACCGGTTGTGCGCTTGCTTGGCGCCGTGCCGAAGCTGGTGCGGTTGAGCCCGCCGGAATGGGCGCTGCCACGCGCGGAATTGGCCGCAGCCTTTGGGCCCAAGACCAAGGCGCTTTTGCTGAATACGCCGATGAACCCAACGGGCAAGGTCTTCACGCAAAAAGAACTCGGCTTCATTGCGGGGCTTCTGGAACAGCATGATTGCTACGCGATTTGCGATGAGGTCTATGAACACCTGACCTTCGATGGCGCCAAGCATATTCCGCTGATGACGCTGCCCGGGATGCGGCAGCGCTGCATGCGGGTCGGCAGCGCGGGCAAGACTTTTTCCCTGACGGGCTGGAAGATTGGCTATATCACGGCGGATCGCAGCATCGCGGCCAATGTGACGAAGGCGCACCAGAACCTGACCTTCACTACCGCACCCAATCTGCAACGCGGTGTCGCGGTGGGGCTCATGAAGGATGATGCCTATTTCCACGGGCTTTCCGCGCATTTGCAGGCCAAGCGCGACAAGCTTGGCGCTGGGCTTGCGCGGCTTGGCTTTGATGTGCTGCCGACCAAGGGTTCCTATTTCATCACCACGGATTTCCGCCCGCTTGGCTTTAATGGTGATGATGTCGCCTTTTGCCGCACACTGACGGAAGAAGCGAAAGTCACCGCGATTCCGGTCACGGCTTTCTACGCCAGCGAAGATGCGCCATCCCACTACGCGCGCTTTGCCTTCTGCAAGGGCGATGCGGTGATTGATGACGCGCTCGCGCGGATGGAAGCCTGGCTGGCCAGGCGCAAGGGCTGAAATAGGCGGGCGAGCCCAGCCCAATCAGTCCGATAGAAAATCCCTGAGCGAGGACAGAAATCCCTCACGGTTTTCGGCATGCAGCCAGTGTCCGGCGTGGGGGATGCTGACGAAGCCAATGCGCGGAAACAGCGCGCGAAACGCCGCCTGGTCTTCAGCGCGGATATAGGGTGACAGCGCGCCGGCCATCGCCAACGCCGGGCCTTCAAACCGCGCACCGGGTGGGGGGGCGAATGCCTCGATCTCTGGCATGGCGGCGGCGATCTCATGCAGGCCGATGCGCCAGCTTGGTGGCGCCGCCTCGAAGCGCAGATTCTGCAACAGAAAGCTGCGGATTGGCGCTTCCGGCACAGCGGCGCGGAGCGCCTGATCGGCTTCCTGGCGCGTCACCCCTGCAAGGGGCAGCGCCTGTAAGGCCGCCACCACGCCCCGCAAGGCGGGCGGATAGGGGCGCGGGGCGATATCGGCGATGACCAGGCGCCCCACCAGCGCGGGCCGCGTCAAGGCCAGCATCATGGCAACCTTGCCACCCATGGAATGGCCGAGCAGCAGAGTACGTTCAATGCCAAGCGCGCCGAGGGTTTCCGCCACATCTTCCGCCTGGGTGGCGTAATCCATGCCAGGTGCATGGGGTGATGCACCGTGATTGCGCAAATCAAGCGCCACCACCCGGTATTCGGATGCCAGCGCCTTTTGTACGGTGCCCCAATTGCGCGCTGATCCAAATAAACCATGCAGCAGCACCAAGGGCGGCCCCTGCCCGGCTTCCAGCGCCTGAAGTCGCATCTATTCCGCCGCCGCCAGCACGACTGAGCCCACTATCAGGCCGCCCCCAAGGATCATGTCCCAGCCAAAGGCTTCATTCAGCCAAAGGGTCGAGACAAAAACGCCAAAGGTCGGCACCAGCAGAAACGCCACGGACGCCACCGCACCCGGCAGGCGCCGCCCGACCTCCACCACACACCAGGTGCCGACCGGCGCCACAATCAGGCCGATGTAAAGCATAAAGGGCCAGGAAGCTGGGCCGATCCCGCCATTTGGTTCCAGCACCAGCGCAAAGGGCAGAATGATCAGCGCGCCTATGGAAAAGGTCCAAGGCAGCAGATCAAACATCGGGGATTTTGCCGGGAAGCGCCGCGTGACGATGATGGCGATGCTCCAGAGCAATGCCGCCAGGATCAGCATGGCGTGGCCGAGCACCTGGTCATGCGAAGTCCAATCAACTGCCCAAGGCCCGGCCAGTACCAGAATGCCGGCAAGCCCCAGAAGCGCTGCCAACCAGCGCCTGGCAGAGATTTTCTCCCCCATCACCAGCATCGAAAGGGGAATGAGCCAAAAGGTCACAACAGCGGAAATGATCGCGGTGCGCCCTGCTTCCACAAGCGCGATAGCCGCATGGGCAAGGACGAAAAACCCGCCCAATTGTAAAAGGCCGACAGCGACAACGGTCGGCAAATCCTCTCGTTTTGGGGGGCGCAAGCGCCGCAACATCAGCAATACCAGCGAAGCGACCAGCGCCGCCAAGACAGCACGCCCAAAGCCGAACCACATGGGGCTGGCATCCGCCAGAGCCGCCTTGGTGATGGGCCAAGCGCCGCCAAAGAGAAGAATTGCGACCACAAGAAGATGCAGCGATGATTTCATCGCGTTATGGCGAGCCCCCGAGCGCTAGTCCATGAGTGATTTCGCCAAAGACGCGAATTTCTCACACCCATTCAAGCCTATTTGTTGTGAATTGGAAAACAGGTTCTTCTGTTACAAGGTCATGTCAGCCATTTGTCGTCCGGCGGCGTGGCCCATGGCCAGGCAGAAAACCGTGCCGCAACAACAACATCAGCGCGGCGGCGAGGAACAAAACGCCAGCCCCTGCCGTCAGCGCCCTGCCCGCCCCGCGCGGCTGGCGCCACAACAACAGGGCGCAGCCCAGCGCTGCCAGGAGCAGCAGATAGAACAAGTACAGCGCCTAATCCGCCACCTTCAGCATGATCTTGCCGATATGGGCGCTGCTTTCCATCAGCCGATGCGCCGCCACAGCCTCCGCCAGGGGGAAGGTTTGGAAAATACGCGGCCCGGCCTTGCCGGCTTCCAGCATTGGCCAAACCTTGGCCGCCAACGCTGCCGCGATTTCTCCCTTCTCCGCCGTTGTGCGGGGGCGCATGGTGCTGCCCGTGACGGTTAGACGCTTGACCATGATCGGGCGGAGATCAGCTTCCGTGTTGAAGCCGCCCAGGAAGGCGATGATCACAAGGCGCCCATCACGCGCCAGGCTTTTCAGGTTCCGGGCGAAGTAATCGGCCCCCACCATATCCAGGATCACATCCACGCCCTTGCCATCGGTCAGGCGCTTCACTTCCTCGGCAAAATCCTGCGCGCGATAATCAATCGCGGCATCGGCACCCAATTCCAGGCAAGCCGCGCATTTGGCCGCGCTGCCGGCAGTGGCGATTACCCGCGTACCGAAAGCCTTGGCCAATTGGATCGCGGTCACCCCAATGCCGGAAGTACCGCCATGGATCAGCACCGTCTCACCCGCCACCAGCCGCCCATGGCCGAACAGATTGGCCCAGACGGTGAAATAGGTCTCCGGCAGGGCAGCGGCGTGCAGCGCATCATACCCCTTGGGCCAGGGCAGGGTCTGCGCCTCAGGCGCCGCGCAATATTCGGCATAGGCGCCGCCATTGGTCAGCGCGCAAACACGGTCCCCAATCCGGTAGCGCGTGACGCCGGCGCCAAGCGCCACCACCTCGCCGGCGCATTCCAGGCCAATGATCGGCGAAGCGCCCGGCGGGGGCGGGTAGCTGCCCTCACGCTGCGCCACATCCGGGCGATTGACGCCCGTTGCCATGACGCGGATCAGCACCTCATCCGCTGCCGGGGTCGGGAGGCTGGTTTCAGCCAGTGCCATAACCTCTGGCCCGCCGCCCTCGCCATGGTCAATGAATTGCATGGTCGCCGGTAGATTGGTCATGTTTTTGGCCCTTCAGTTGAGAAGCAGAAGGGGCGGGAGCCAACCCCCGCCCACTTCTGATCAGTTCGGCTTGATGCCGGCTGCGCGAATAATCGGCTCCCACTTCGCCATTTCCGAAGCAAGGAAGCGCGCAGCGGATTCCGGCGTACTATTGGTGGTGACTTCCATCGTCATTTCCGCAAGCTTGTTCTTCACCGCATCCTGCGACAGCGCGCGGTTATAGGCGGCGTTGATCGCCTGCACCGTCGCGGCTGGCGTACCGGCGGGCACCAGCGCCATGTGCCACGTATAGGCCTCATACCCCGCGACGCCGCCTTCAACGAAGGTTGGCAGATCACGCGCATAGGGCGTGCGCTGCTTGGTGCTGATGGCAAGCGCGCGCAAATCGCCGCGCTGCATGTAAGGCAGCGCGGCTGCCGCCACATCCAGCATGATGGGGATGCGCCCGGAGAGCACTTCCGGCATGGCTGCGGATGAACCACGGAAGGGGATGTGATTGCACTTCAGACCACCGGCCATGTGCAGGAACAATTCACTCGCCAAATGGACCGCGCCGCCATTCCCGCTGGACGCGTAATCATACTTGCCAGGGTTCTTCTTCAGCAGGTCAATCAATTCGGGCAAGTTGCGCGCGGGAAAATCCTTATTGACCAGCATGATCATCGGGATCTGTCCGATATAGGCTGCCGGCGTGAAATCCGCGACCGGGTCAAAGGGCAGGCGATCAAACAGGGCGCGCAGGCAGGCATGGGCGATGGTGGTGTACAGAATGGTCTGCCCATCCTTCGCCGCCTTGCTGACCAGATCCGTGCCGATCACGACGCCGGAGCCAGTGCGGTTTTCGACCACCAAGCGTGAGGGCAGGAATTTGGATTTCTCATCCGCCAGCAGGCGGGCCGGCACATCAGTCGGGCCGCCGGCTGCGAAAGGCACCACAATACGGCCCGGGCCGCTCGGCCAGGTTTGCTGCGCAAAAGCGGGCTTGGCGAAAGGCGCCAGCGCTGCGGCGCCAGCCAGGCTCAGAACATCACGACGTTGCATGGAAATCTCCCCTTATTGACTTGAGAAACAGAAACTTGGCGCGGCGGGGAGCATCTTTCAGCCCCCTGCCCCGCCTAATTACCAAATTCAGCTCGGATGACAGCGGAATGCTCACCAAGCCGCGGCACCGGACCCAGGCTGCGCGCGCCATCAGAAAGCTTCGCCGGCGGCGCGCCCACCTTGATCGGCCCTTTTTCGGTTTCAACCGTCACGCGCCGGAGCGCCGGATGGTCGCGCAAGCCACCGCAATCATTGATGAAGCCAAAGGCGGTATTGGCGCGGCGCAACTTGGCCGCACATTCTTCCCGCGTGAGCGTCGCGAACATCTTACCGATATGGCCATCCACCATGGGCCGATTAGCAACGCGTTCATTATTGACGCGAAAGCCCTCACGCTGCGGTAGATCAGCTTCATCCAGGAAGTGCGTGCAGAAGCTGGCCCATTCACGTTCATTCTGAATGGCGATCAGCACATCGGCGCCATCCTTGGTGGTGAAGGCGCCATAGGGGCAGATGGAAGGATGCGCCATGCCGATGCGCGGCGGGTTCCGGCCGGTGCCTTCATATTGCAGCAGCGGCACCGTCATCCAATCTGCCATGCCATCGAACAAGGAGACTGCAATGCCCTTGCCCTTGCCGGTAATGCCGCGATCAATCAACGCCTCCAGCACCGCCGCATAGGCATGCATGCCGCAGGCAATGTCGCAGGCTGAAACCCCGACGCGCCCAGGACCCTCTGCGCGGCCCGTGACGTAAGCCAGACCACTTTCCGCCTGCACCAGAAGGTCATAGGCCTTCATGGCGGCGTAGTCGCCTTCCTCACCATAGCCCGAAATATCCACGGTAATCAGGCGCGGATGTCGCGCGCGCAAGTCAGCCGAACCAAAACCCGCCCGCGCCATGGCGCCGGGGGCGAGGTTCTGGATGAAGACATCCGCCTTGGCGATCAGGTTTTCGAGCAGCGCCTTGTCTTCCGGCTTTTTGATATCCAGGCAAAGGCTTTCCTTGCCGCGATTGAGCCAGATGAAATAGCTCGATTGCCCATTCGCGACAGCATCATAGGCGCGGGCGAAATCGCCTTCCTGCCTTTCGATTTTGATGACGCGCGCCCCGGCATCCGCAAGGCGCGAAGCGCAATAGGGCGCAGCGACGGCCTGTTCCATCGAAACGACGAACAGGCCCTTCAAGGGCTGGGAGGCCATCAGTAGGACCGCGGCATGCCGAGCACATGCTCGCCCACATAACTCAGCACAAGATTGGTGCTGATCGGCGCCACCTGATAAAGCCGCGCTTCGCGGAATTTACGTTCCACATCATATTCCTCGGCAAAGCCGAAGCCACCATGGGTTTGCACGCAGGCTTCCGCCGCCGCCCAGGCCGCATCGGCGCCGAGCATCTTGCCCATATTGGCTTCCTCACCGCAGGGGAGCCCCGCTTCGAATTTCTCAAGGCCCTTCTGGATTAGCGCTTCGGCAGCGCGCATCTGGGCATAGGCCTTGGCGATTGGGAATTGCACGCCCTGATTCTGGCCAATGGGCCGGCCGAACAGCACGCGCTGCTTGGAATAATCCACTGCCTTGTTGATGAACCATTTGGCGTCGCCGATGGTCTCAGCCGAAATCAGCAGGCGTTCGGCATTCATGCCATCCAGGATATAGCGGAAGCCCTTGCCTTCCTGGCCGACCAAGTTCTCCGCCGGTACTTCCATATTGTCGAAGAAGACCTCGCAGGAATTATGGTTCATCATGGTGCGGATCGGGCGGATCGTAAGGCCGTTCCCGAGCGCCTTTTTCATATCCACGATGAAGGTGGAAAGCCCATCGGTGCGCTTGGCCACCTGATCACGCGGCGTGGTGCGCGCGAGCAGCAGCATCAGGTCGGAATGCTCCGCCCGGCTGGTCCAGATCTTCTGACCGTTCACGATGTATTTGTCGCCCTGCTTCTGCGCGAAGGTGCGAAGGCTGGTGGTATCGGTGCCGCTGGTCGGTTCCGTCACGCCAAAGGCTTGCAGGCGCAATTCGCCGGTGGCGATTTTCGGCAGGTATTTCTGCTTCTGTTCTGGGCTGCCATGCTTCAGAATGGTGCCCATGATGTACATTTGGGCATGGCAGGCTGCGGCATTGCAGCCTGTCGCGTGGATTTCTTCCAGGATTGCGGCGGCAGCCGAAAGCGGCAGGCCAGACCCGCCATATTCTTCCGGAATCAGCGCCGCCAGCCAGCCTGCATCGGTCAAAGCCTTGACGAATTCGCTCGGGTAGCCGCGGCGTGTATCGAGTTCACGCCAATATTCGCCAGGGAAGCGGGCGCAGAGCTTGCGCACTTCCTCACGAATCTCGGCATGGGCTTCCTGGGAATTGTGCATGTCCATCGTTCTTGCTCCGGTTTCCGCCCGGATTAGGGCGAGCGGGTCAGGCTTGCAAGATGATGGGCGGCTTCAATCCACGGTCGCGCCGGAACGCCGCACCACCTCAGCCCAGCGGACAATATCGCGCGTCATGGTTTCGCGAAATTGCTCGGGCGTATTGGGCGCGGCGGGGGGCGTGATGGCCTGATCCTGCACCAGCCAATTGCGGAATTCCGGGGTCGCGATGATGCGATTCACCTCAGCATTCATGCGCCGCAGGATCGGGTCCGGCAGGCCCGCCGGGGCCAGAATGGCATACCAGGTGCTGGTATCCATGGGCGCTGTGCCGCAGGCCTCAGCCACCGTGGGTACATCCGGTAGCGCGGCAAGCCGCGCGGGGCTCATCACCGCCAGCGGCCTTACCTGCCCCTGACGGATCGGCCCCATGGCAGCGCCGGATTGGTTGAAGAACAAGTCGGTATCGCCGGCCAGCAATGAAGCCATGGCGCCCGGCTGCCCGCGATAGGGCACATGCAGCAGGTCAAGATTGGCCGCGATGGCGAATTGAACCCCGGCCAGGTGGGTCGAGGCGCCATTGCCGGTGGACCCGAAGGTCACCGCCTGGGGCCGCGCCCGTGCCGCCGCCAGCACCTGCCCGCAATTCTGGAATTGCGGGCGCTTATCCGTGCTGACGATCATGACATTCGGCACATCGCCGAGCAGCACTACAGGCGTGAAATCCCGCTGCACATCAAAGGGCAGGTTTTTATAGAGCGCAGCATTGATGGCGTGGGTGCCCGCCGTGCCGAAATAAAAGGTATAGCCATCGGGCCGGGATTTCGCCACGAAATCTGACCCGATATTGCCCCCGGCGCCGGTGCGGTTATCCACCACCACAGGCTGGCCAAGCGCGCGGGAAAGCGGTTCAGCCAGGCGCCGCGCATAGATATCCGTGCCCGCCCCATTCGGGAAACCACCCATCAGCGTGATGGGGCGGTTGGGCCAATCGCCCTGGGCCAGGGCGGGGGCAGCGATGACAGAGGCTAGCAAGGCAGCAATCAGGCTACGGCGCATGGATTGGAACTCCTTGGGATTGTTGGGCGACAGTTTAGCCGCTTAAGCTTGTCAGATGAACAGCCCAAATTCTGCGCCGCGCATCGCGCGTGGCGGCAAATCCATCTATGGCGCGCCCCTTGGCATATTGATGCTGGAAGCGCGCTTTCCCCGCATCCCTGGCGATATGGGCAATGGCGAGACCTGGCCCTTCCCAGTGCTGTTTCGCGTGGTGCCCGGCGCCACCCCTGAAAAGGTGGTGCTGCTGGGTGCCAAGGGGCTATTGCCGGATTTCATCGCCGCCGCTCAGGAATTGGTGCATCTGGGCGCCGAGGCGATTACCACCAATTGCGGCTTCCTTTCCCTGTTCCAGCGTGAATTGGCCGAAGCGGTGCAGGTGCCGGTGGCGACATCATCGCTGATGCAGGTGCCCTGGGTGCAGGCAACGCTGCCCCCGGGCAAGCGCGTTGGTGTGATTACGGTCAGCAAGCAATCACTGACACCTGCGCATCTGGATGCCGTTGGTGTCGCGCGCGATATCCCCTGTGTCGGCACGGAAGGTGGGCGGGAATTTTTCCGCGTTCTGATCCGCGCCGATCACCAGGATATGGATATTGATCTGGCAACGCAGGATATCCTGGATGCCGGACGCGCATTGGTTGCGCAGCACCCGGATGTTGGCGCCATTGTCCTGGAATGCACCAATATGCCGCCCTATGCGGCGGCGCTGCGTGATGCGCTTGGCCTGCCGGTCTATGATATCTATTCCATGATCAGTTGGTTTCACGCCGGGATCAGGCCGCGGCGCTTTGGCTGAACCCCCTGGCCGGTGGTTTCCGGCCAAGGGACTTCAAAGCATTACCGCCCGCCAAAGAGCGAGGTCAGGAATTGCGGCGCCTGATTGGCGATGGATAGCGTTTGGGTGCCGAGCTGCTGGTGGATTTGCAGCGCCTGAAGCCGCGCTGATTCCTTGGCCAAATCCGCATCAATCAAGGCGCCAAGCCCGCCTTCAATGGAATCGATCTTATCGCGGTTGTAGGTGATTTGCGCATCCACATAGCGCGCATCCGAACCAAGGCGGTTCATGGCGTCATTGATCGCATTATTGATGCTGTCGAAATCTCCAGCGCCTGGCGCGAGCGCGGCCTGGGCATCCGCAGCGGTCGCCAAAGGGCCAGGCGCCACCAGGAAATTCGTATCAGGACCAAGCGCCGCCAGCGTGTATAGATCCGCCACATCGGCAGATTCGCTTCGCATCGCGATGACATCATCAGCGGGCGAGGTGCCGGTCAGCAGATTATGGCCGCTGAAATCAGCATCGGCCAGAAAATTGGTGATCTGGGTGCGCAGCTGTTCATATCGCTGATTGCATTGGCTGCGCGCTTCATCATTGATTGTGCCATCCGCAAGCCTGGTCAGGACACTGCGGATTTCAATCATACTGCTTGAAAACTCTTCAAGCGCGGAAAGCGATACGTCAATCAGGCCACGCATCCCGCCCATCTGTTCATTGACGGCAGTGAGCGTGGCGGTATCGGCACGAATGGTCTGCGCGATGGCAAAGGCGCCACCATCATCCTTCGCATCCGAAACCCGATAACCGGTTGAGACGCGCTTTTGTACCTGGGCAAGTGCGTCATTGGTGCGATTGAGCGACTGAAGCGCCATCATGGCGTTCGCATTGGTGTTGATGGAAGTCATGCTCATTGGTTTTTCCCTTCACGCGCGCCCATTTTGGGCAGCGTTCAGCATTGCACGGAAAAACATGGTCTTTCGCAAAGAAGATCGCGTTCCTCTTCCATCAGGACGGCATTCCGCTATCCTTCGGGAAGAAGGCGTCGCAACCAGATAGGCAAGGGCCGAGCTTCATGCCGCGCCCCCAAACACAGCAGCAGCAAGGCTTCAGCTATTCGCATCCTCCAAGCCACAAAGTGATCCCTCATGGCTTGGACAAGCCCTGCCTTACCTGCCGCCGAACAGCGAAATCAGTGCCTGCGGTGCCTGATTCGTAATGGACAAGGTTTGCGTGCCAAGCTGCTGGCGGATCTGCAGCGCCTGAAGCCGTGCGGCTTCCTTGGCGATATCGGCGTCAATCAAGGCACCAAGCCCGCCTTCAACGGCATCAAGCTTGTCGCGGTTATAGCCAATCTGCGCATCAATATACCGCGCATCGGAACCCAAACGGTTTAGCGCGTCATTGATCGCCTGGTGTACCGTGGTCCAATTTCCAGTGATGGCCGCCTGGGCTGCGGTCGCGTCAGCAGGCGCGTCATCCACAACGAAGTCCGTGGCGCCATCAAATGCCGCTAGGGTCATCGTTGTGGCTTGTTCGTTCCGGATTGTGACGATATCGCCACCACCAACTGCAGGGTCAGTCGAAAGCAGGGTCCGGCCATTATACGTGGCATCACTGATGAACATCTGGATCTGTGATTTTAACTGACCGTATTGCTGAGCATATTGATCGCGCTGCTCATCATTGATGGTGCCATCAGCAAGCCGCGTCAAAACAGTGCGTAGTTCCACCATGGTCTTTGAGACCTGGCCAAGACCCTGAAGCGTGACATCAACAACACCCTTCAGCCCGCCCAATTGCTCATTGGCGGCGGTAAGGCCGGCGACATCGCCGCGCACGCTTTGGGCAACAGCAAAGGCGCCACCATCATCCTTGGCGTCGGCAACCCGGAAGCCTGTAGACACGCGCTTTTGCACTGCGGCAAGCGCGTCATTGGTCCTGTTCAAGGACTGAAGGGCGGTCATCGCCCCAATATTGGTATTAACCGAATTCAGATTCATGGGATTTTCCCTCTGCTGCGCCCGCTTTTCGGGCGAACCAAAATTTCCCAGAAGGAGATGAAAAAGCGGTTAAATAAACTATTGAAAAACCATGTTTTTTATTTAATTACCGTTAAATTACTGTCCGCGTCTTCAGTATTCTCAATCAAAAATAGAAATAGGCCCACCGGGGCAATCCACAAAAAAACGAGGGGACATGCCCCTCGTTTTCGTAACACATCATGCCATCGCAGCCACATGGGCCACAATCTGGCTTGGTTCAGTCCTTCATATTCACGGCCTGGCGGCCGCGCTGACCATCGCGCACTTCAAGGGCTACTTTTTCGCCCTGCTGCACATCCTGCTTGCCGGCGCGTTGCAGCACCGATGAATGCAGGAAGACATCCTGGCCACCATCTTCCGGCGTCACGAAGCCAAAGCCGCGCACCTGGTCAAACCACTTGACCGTACCGGCGATGTCATAGGTCGGCCCGCTGTCATCACGGCTGAATTCGCGGCGCGGCGGGGGACGATCCCCGAAATCACGACGCGGTGGGCGGTCACCAAAACCACCACCGCCACCAAAGCCGCCGCCGCCACCGAAGTCACGACGCGGGGGACGGTCACCGAAGCCACCGCCGCCGAAGCCGCCACCGCCACCGCCACCGCCGAAATCACGGCGCGGGGGACGATCCCCAAAATCGCGACGTGGGGGACGATCCCCAAAACCGCCACCGCCGCCGAATTCACGGCGCGGTGGGCGGGCTTCACCGCCGCCTTCGCCCTTCTTCAGCTGCATGATCCGCGTGATCAGGCGCCGGCCCTGCCGGTCAGACCCGATTTCGCATACCAGCTTGTCGCCAGTATCGGGCGGCTCAATGCCTGCCTCGGTCAAGGCAGAGGCGTGAAAAAACACATCCTGCCCATCTGGCCCCAGTACGAAGCCGAAGCCTTTACGGGAGTTATACCACTTCACCTCGACCTCGATCGGCCCGGTGCTGTCCTGGTGATCGTTTTCAGGAAACACTGTTTGACTATCCACACATAAATGACCGCCGCGCGCGGGATGCAACGCTGCTATTTGGCAGCATGACATCCCAATTCCTGAAAAGCGAGAAAAATTTTTAGTGAGGCGCAAGAAATCCTAAAAAAATGCCCGAAAACGCCGCGAGTCGAAGGCATCGATGGGAATGGACGGGGCGCGGCCGGTCAGCAGTGCCGCCACCACCTCTCCCGTTCGGGCGGCGGCGACAAGCCCGGTATGGCCATGGCCAAAGGCGTGGATAACATCAGGGCTGGCGCGCGAAGTCCCAAGACAGGGCATGCCATCGGGCATGGAAGGCCGATGCCCGAGCCAGAATTTCACCCGATCCGCTGACAGATCACGCGGCAGGCCAGGAAAACAGCCAAGCAGATGATTTTTCAGGATTTCCGCCCGCTGCCAATTGGGGGCGGCGTCAATCCCGGCAATCTCCACCTGCCCCGCACAGCGCAGCCCCCGCGCGGTGCGCATGATGGACATCTTGCCATCGGATGGCATCAGCCCGTGGCGGGGCGAGACCTCCGGAATGCTGATTTCGGCGTGGTAGCCCCGTTCACTTTCCAGCGGCACATCATCGCCGGCAGCGCGCGCCAGCGGCTTGGAATGCACCCCGGCGGCAATCACGGCGGCATCGCATGGGACTTCCCCCTGCCCTGTTGTCACGGCACGCAGCCTGCCGGCTTCGATGCGAAAGCCGGTGGCGCGGTCGCGGATCAGCTTGGCGCCTTCCGCCTTGGCAAGCGCGATCAGCGCGGCGACATAGGCGCCAGGGTCGGTGCAATGCCCGCCCTCATCCACGAAAACCCCGAAACCATAGCGGCGATCCAGATCCGGCTCCCGCTGGCGAAGCTCATCTGCGTCAAGTTCAATCCAGCGCACGCCAACCTGGTGGCGAATTTCCCAGGCTTTACGCTCAGCCTCAAAATCCGCGCGGGAGGGGTAGATATACATCAGCCCTCGCCTTTCGATCAGATGGCCAACCCCGGCTTGTTCGGCCAGCGCCTTGTGCAGCCGGGGCGCATCCTGCACCAGCGGGCGGAGTGCCTGGGCGGTTTGCGCCACATCCCCCCAGCGCCAGCCGGAAGCGAGGTATCGGATCAGCCAGGGCGCCACTTTCGGCAGATAACTCCAGCGAATGGCGAGCGGCCCCAGCGGGTCCGAGAGGAATTTCGGCAGCTTCTTCCAAATACCCGGCACCGCCGGCGGGATCACCGACATGGGACTGAGCCAGCAGCCATTGCCGTAAGATGCCGCCTGCTCCCCGCCCGGATCGCTCGGGTCCATGATGGTAACACGGTAGCCTTCCTTGAGCGCCGCCAGCGCGGATGCCGCGCCAACCGCGCCGGCACCGATCACAACGACATGCCTTGCCGCCATGATTCAGCGCGCCCTGGTCTTGGCGATGGTCTTGACGGGGCCGGATTGCACAGCCTCCCCGGCCAGATATTTGTCCAGGAAGAACAGCCGGTCTTGGCCCCAAAGAAAGAGGTCATCGCAAACATAGGTGGGCGCGCCGAAGACACCGCGGGCGATAGCGTCGCGGTTGTTGCGTTCAAACTCCGCCTGGATGCTGGCACTATCTTCTTCGCGGTGCAGGCTTTCGCCGGGCATGCCCTGTTCTTCGGCGATGGCGACACGAACATGCGGGTCGGCGATGTCGCGATCTTCCTGCCAAAGTGCGGTCAGCAGCGCATGGGAAAGCCGCATGGCATCCATGCCGCGCGCGGCGGCGGCCATCACCATATGGCCCGCCGGGCGTTGATCTGATGGCGGGTAGTGCTTGGGTTTCAGCTTGATGGGCATGCCGAGATGCAGCGCCCAACGATCCAGTTCCAGCGCATGATAATCCTGCCGCGGTTCCGGGCGGGTGCGGAGTGGAATACCCCCCGCATGCGGCACCACCAGGCGAAAATCATAGGGGCGCAAAACAAGATTGGCGCCGTGGCGCTTGATGATTTCGTTCAATTGCTTGCCGCCCAGATACATCCAAGGCGAGGAAAGCGTATAGAAGCATTCGACAGTCTTGCCCATGGCATCAGCCTTTCGCGACACGGCCTGGATCGGTTTGCGCCATGAGTGAGACATGGGCCGAGACAATGCGCCAGCCCTGGCCTGGGATGCGCGCCATAATTTTCGTCTCCCGCCCGATCAAGCCGCTATCCAGGCGCTGGAATTCCAGATTTGTGGTGGCGAAATCGCGCCCGAAGCTGGTGATGGTGATCTTCTTCTGCGCGCGCGGCGCATAGGATTTCACGCTGGCGCGGAAGGCGCGGATCGCTTCAATCCCATAAAGCAGTTCCGTGATACCGTAGCGCACCACGCGTGGATCATCCCAGAAGGAGCTATCCAGCACCGCGGCATCATTGGCGGCGATGGCGGCTTCATACCGGTCAAACACTGCGCGCACTTCGGCAATGGTGTCGGGGTTGTTAATTTCCATGCAGGCCCTCCCGCCGCTTCTATCGGGATCATGGCGCAGATGCGCGTGCGGGACCAGCAGGCAAGCCCCAAAAGCGAAAATGGCGACCCGAAGGCCGCCATTACGTGTCGCGTAAACGGCTGAGGTGTTCAGCCAGCCGCCGCCATGGCGCGCTTGGCCATCACACCCACCAGATGGGCGCGATATTCGGCGCTTCCATGGATATCGCTATTCATGCCATCGGCGGATTGGGCAATGCCGGCAACCGCATTGGCGGACCAATTGGCCGCGAGCGCCTTTTCCATATCCGCCTGACGGAACACGCAGGGGCCCGCGCCATTCACCGCAACCCGCACACCGCCCGCGCCCTTGGAGATGAAAACACCCGCCATGACATAGCGGCTGGCCGGGTTCTTCATCTTGGCGTAGCCGGCTTTCTCTGGAATCGGGAATTCCACCGCCACCAGAATCTCATCCGCCGCCAAGGCTGTGGTGAACATGCCCTGAAAGAAATCATCCGCCGCGATCTTGCGCTTATTCGTGTGGATGGTGGCACCAAGGCCGAGCACCGCCGCCGGGTAATCCGCCGCCGGGTCATTGTTGGAAACCGAACCACCAATCGTGCCGCGATTACGCACCTGCACATCGCCGATATGCGATGCCATGTAAGCCAGCGCCGGAATGGCTGCCTTCACTTCCGCGCTATTGGCAACTTCCACATGCCGCGTCAGCGCGCCGATGACAATGGCATTGCCTTCACGGCGGATGCCCTTCATCTCGGCAATGCCGGAAAGATCCACCAGCGCCGATGGCTTGTTCAGCCGGTGCTTCAGCGCCGGGATCAGCGTATGCCCGCCGGAGACCGCCTTGGCATCGGGATCAGCCAGCAGCTTGGCAGCATCGGCAAGGTTGGTGGGCTTGTGATAGGCGAAATCATACATGGCTATGGTCCCTTATTCTGCCGCCGCGCGGCGGCCGCTATTGATGATCTGCCAGAGTTTTGCCGGGGTTGCCGGCATTTCGACATGCGCCACGCCATAATCGGACAGCGCATCCACCACCGCATTGATCACGGCAGGCGGTGAGCCAATGGCCCCCACCTCGCCGCAGCCCTTCACCCCAAGCGGGTTATGGGTACAAAGCGTTGTGTGGGTTGCGACCGAAACGGGCGGCAGATCATCCGCCCTTGGCATGGTGTAATCCATCATGGAACCGGACAGCAGCTGGCCATCCGCGTCATAGACGCAGGTTTCAAGCAAGGCCTGCCCGATCCCTTGCGCGACGCCGCCCTGCACCTGGCCTTCCACGATCATCGGGTTGATCACGCGACCCACATCATCCACGGCGGTGAAATTCACCACGGCAGCGCGGCCAGTCTCCGGATCAATTTCCACTTCCGCGATGTGGCAGCCGCCCGGATAGGTGAAGTTCTTCGGATCATAGAAGGCGGTTTCTTCGAGGCCCGGTTCCAATTCCTCGATCGGGTAATTATGCGGCACATAGGCGGCAACGCTGATATCCACCAGCGCCTTGGTCTTGTCCGTGCCGGCCACGCGGAAAGTGCCACGATCAAATTCGATATCATCGACCGAGGCTTCCATCAGATGCGCCGCAATGCGCTTACCCTTGGCGATGATCTTATCCATCGCCTTCATCATGGCGCTGCCACCAACGGCCAAGCTGCGTGACCCGTAGGTGCCCATACCGAAGGGCACCTTGGCGGTATCGCCATGCACGATATCAACCTGCGCCACCGGCACGCCGAGCTTGTCAGCGACCAATTGCGCGAAGGTGGTCTCATGCCCCTGGCCGTGGCTATGCGCGCCGGTCAGCACCGTGACGCTGCCGGTTGGATGGACGCGAATGGTGCCCACTTCATAAAGCCCGGCGCGCGCACCAAGGCTGCCGACCACGGCGGAAGGCGCGATGCCGCAGGCTTCCAGATAGGTGGAGCAACCAATGCCGCGCAGCTTACCGCGCTTGGCGGCTTCCGCACGACGCGCCGGGAAACCGGCCCAATCGGCAGATGCGATCGCTTGGTCAAGTGTCGCGTGGTAATTGCCGCTGTCATATTGCAGCGCGACCGGTGTTTGATAGGGGAATTGGTCAGGCTGGATGAAGTTCCGCCGACGGAGTTCCACCCTATCAATGCCGGTTTGCTTCGCGGCCACATCCATCAGGCGTTCCAGCAGGAAGGTTGCTTCCGGGCGGCCCGCGCCGCGATAGGCATCTACCGGCACGGTATTGGTGAAAACCGCCTTCACCTCGCAATAAATCACCGGCGTGGTGTACACACCGGCAAGAAGTGTCGCGTAGAGATAGGTCGGCACGCAGGGCGCAAAGGTGGAGAGATAAGCGCCCATATTGGCCTGGGTTGAAACGCGCAGCCCCAGGATCTTGCCATTGGCATCCAGCGCCAATTCAGTGTGGGAGACATGGTCGCGCCCATGGGCGTCCGACATGAAGCTTTCTGTGCGATCCGCGGTCCAGCGCACCGGGCGGCCAAGCTTGCCGGCGGACCAGGTGACGATAGCTTCTTCGGCGTAGTGATAGATCTTGCTGCCGAAACCGCCGCCGACATCAGGCGCGATCACGCGCAACTTCGATTCCGGTAAATGCAGCACATGCGCGCCCATCAGCAGGCGAATGACATGCGGGTTCTGGCTGGTGGTGGTGAGGGTGTAATCGCCCGTGGTGCGATCAAACTCGCCGAGCGCAGAACGGGGTTCCATGGCATTCGGGATCAGGCGGTTATTCACCAGATCGAATTTCACCACATGCGCGGCGCCGGCGAAGGCAGCATCCACAACGGCCTTGTCGCCAATGTGCCAATCATAGCAAAGGTTCCCTGCCACACCATCATGAATGGCGGCGGCGCCGGGCTTCAGCGCGGCTGCCATGGTGGCGGCGGCGGGCAGTACATCATAGTCAACCACAACGGCTTCGGCGGCATCGCGTGCCTGCTGGCGGGTCGCGGCAATGGCAACGGCCACCGGGTCGCCTACATGGCGCACCTTGTCATGAGCCAGCACGGGGTGCAGCGGTTCGGCCATGGGCGAACCATCCTTATTGTGGATTTGCCAGCCGCAAGGCAGGCCACCCACGCCATCCTTCGCCATATCGGCGCCGGTATAGATTTCCACCACACCGGGCATGGAAGCCGCCGCCGTGGTATCGACGGATTTGACGCGCGCATGGGCATGCGGGCTGCGCAGGATCCAGGCGTATAGCTGCCCAGGCTTTTCCGCATCATCCGTATAGGCGCCTCGGCCCTGGAGGAAGCGGAAATCTTCCTTACGGCGGACGCTGGCGCCGATGCCTTCAAACGGTGTGACCACGTTCATTTTTTACGCCTCCCATCAAACCAATTGTTTAAGTGCGACTTTTTACGGTCGAAAAGGCGGGGTAGCGCCTGATCCGCGAAGGTGAAAACACCGGAGCGGTGAATCAGTCGCTCAAAGCAAGAGGCAGCGGGATACGTCATACGGATCACGCTATGCCCCTGCCCTTTTAGTCAGCGGCGCGCGCCATTTCGCTCCGCTTGCCCTGCATCACTTCCGCCGCCGCCGCGATGGCCTTGACGATATTGTGATAGCCGGTGCAGCGGCAGAGGTTGCCTTCCAGCCCTTCACGGATTTGCTGTTCCGTGAGGCCATTCGGGTGCTTGTTCACCAGGTCAATCGCGCTCATGACCATCCCCGGCGTGCAGAAACCGCATTGCAGCGCGTGGTATTCGCGGAAGGCTTCCTGCATCACATGCAGCGTGCCATCGGCGGCGGCGAGACCTTCAATGGTGGAGATATTCGCGCCATTGCACATCACGGCCAGCGTTGTGCAGGATTTCACGCTTTCGCCATTCACATGCACCACACAAGCACCGCATTGGCTGGTGTCGCAGCCGACATGGGTGCCGGTCATGCGCAGCTTGTCGCGCAGCAATTCCACCAGAAGCGTGCGGCCTTCAACCTCGGCCGTGTGGGTTTGACCGTTCACGGTCAGTGTCACCTGCGGCATAGCGCATCTCCCAATCAGTGTTTCTGCCCAGGCATTTGCGCCAGGGGTTGTTTCGACCCGAAGCCTCACCTTGGCGGTGGGGCTTCGTCAAGCTTATCCGAGCGAAACCATGCACGAAGAAAGCGCCCCTGGGCAAGGGGGCGCATGGCGCTTCAGTGCTTGGCGATCAGCGCCGCGCCCTTGGCCCCGGCCAGCGGGTTTTCCGCCGCCGGGCGGTCATGCAAATGGCAGGCGGACCAATGGCCAGGCTCTGTCTGGCGGAGCGCTGGTTCATCCTGCCGGCAGCGATCAAAGGCATAGGGGCAGCGCGTGTGGAAGCGGCAGCCCTTGGGCGGGTTGATCGGGCTAGGCACATCGCCCTTCAGGATGATGCGTTCACGCTGTGCGCCGGGTTCGGGTACCGGCACGGCGGAAAGCAGCGCTTCCGTATAGGGGTGCTTGGGTGCGGCAAACAATTCGCGCTTCGGCGCCACTTCCACAATCTTGCCGAGATACATGACCGCCACGCGATGCGTCATGTGTTCCACAATCGCCAAATCATGGCTGATGAACAGCAACGCGAGGCCGAGATCCTTCTGCAAATCCTGCAACAGGTTCACGATCTGCGCCTTGACGGAGACATCCAGCGCCGAGACCGCCTCATCGCATATGATCAGATCGGGTTCGGCGGCGAGGGCGCGGGCGATACCGATGCGCTGGCGCTGCCCGCCCGAGAATTCATGCGGCCAGCGCCCAACGGCATCACGCGGCAGGCGCACACGGTCCATCAGATCGCCGACGCGCTTTTCAAGGTCAGCGGCATCCTTGGCCAGGCCGAAATTGCGGATCGGCTCGGCCAGGATATCGCGCACCCGCATGCGCGGATTGAGCGAGGAATAGGGGTCCTGAAACACCACCTGCATGCGCCGGCGTAGCGGGCGCAAGGTGCTGGCCGGCATGTCATCAATGCGGGTGCCGTCCAAGGTTACCTGCCCGCCGGTAATATCGAACAGGCGCAGAATGGCCTTGCCGACGGTGGATTTGCCGCAGCCGGATTCACCCACCAGCGATAGCGTCTCCCCCTTCGTGATGGAAAAGGAAATGCCATCCACCGCATAGACATGGCCGGTGACGCCGCCCAGGAAGCCGGCGCGGATCGGGAAATGTTTCTTGAGGTCATTGACCTCGAGCAGAGGCGTGCTCATGCCGCGGCGGCCTCCTTCACGGCGTAATGACAGGCGACGATATGGCCGGGCGCCTTTTCTTCGAGGCCCGGCGCGACGCTGCGACAAAGATCGGTGGCATAGGTGCAGCGGCTGGCAAAAACGCAGCCTTGCAACTTCTGCTTGAGGCTTGGCACCAGGCCAGGGATTTCCTGCAAACGGGTTTCCGTCCCATCAAGCGAAGACCCAAGCTTCGGCACGGACCCCAGCAAGCCCTGGGTATAGGGGTGACGCGGATTACGGAACAAGGGCCCGACCTTGGCTTCTTCCACCTTGCGCCCAGCATACATGACCACGACGCGTTCAGCCACTTCCGCCACCACGCCAAGGTCATGCGTGATCAGCACAATGGCGGCACCGACGCGATGCTTGAGGTCGCGCATCAGATCGAGGATTTGCGCCTGGATGGTCACATCCAAGGCCGTGGTCGGTTCATCGGCAATCAGCAGCTTCGGGTTGCAGGCGAGTGCGATGGCAATCATCACGCGCTGGCGCATGCCGCCCGAAAGCTGGTGCGGATATTCCTTCACGCGGCGTTCGGCTTCCGGAATGCCGACCAGCTTCAGCATCTCCACCGCACGGTCTTCCGCCTGCTGCGCCGACATGCCTTGATGGAGGCGCAGCGTCTCGCCAATCTGGCGGCCCACCGTCAGCACCGGGTTCAGTGACGTCATCGGTTCCTGGAAGATCATGCTGATCTCATTGCCGCGAATGTCGCGCATTGCGGGTTCTGAGAGTTCAAGCAGGTTCTTGCCATTGAAACGGATGGCGCCGGCAAGCTTGCCGGGCGGTTCCGGGATCAGGCGCAGGATGGACATCGCAGTGACGGATTTGCCGCAACCACTTTCGCCCACAATGGCGAGTGTCTCGCCAGCCTCGACATGAAAGGAAACGCCATCCACCGCCCGATTGATGCCATCGGGCGTGCGGAAATGGGTTTGCAGATTGTCAACTTCGAGCATCGCCATGGGTCAGAGCCTCTTTGCCATGCGCGGGTCGAGCGCATCCCGAAGACCATCGCCGAGCAGGTTCACGGCAAGCACGGTGATGGACAGAAAGATGGCGGGAAAGAAGACGATATAGGGCTTCACCTGCCAGAGCGCACGGCCTTCGGCCATGATATTCCCCCAGGATGGGATGATGGGCGGCGTGCCGGCCCCGATGAAGGACAGGATGCTTTCCACAATCATCGCGGACGCACAGATATAGGTAGCCTGCACGGTGATGGGTGCTAGTGTATTCGGCAGAATATGGCGCCAAATGATCACTGGTGTGCGTGTGCCCGCTGCCACCGCCGCATCCACATAGGGCTGCTCACGGAGCGAAAGCACCACGCCGCGCACCAGGCGCGACACGCGCGGGATTTCCGCAATGGTGATGGCGATGATCACGTTCTGCACCGAACCGCGTGTCAGTGCCATGAGCGCAATGGCGAGCAGGATCGGCGGGATGGACATCATGCCATCCATCACGCGCATGATGATGCTATCGGCCCAGCGGATGAAGCCAGAGATCATGCCAATCGTCAGGCCGATGATGGAAGCCAGCACCGCCACCGAAAACCCGACCAGCAGCGACACCCGCGCGCCGTAGAGCACACGCGAATAGATATCGCGGCCCAGCATATCCGTACCGAACCAATACATCGCCGAGGGTTCACGCGTACGCCGCGCGGGGGCCAAGGCTGTCGGGTCCGTGGTGAACAGCAAGGGCGCAAAAATCGCGACCAGCACCATGAGCGTGACCAGCGATCCGCCAATGGCAATCGCCGGGTTACGCCGCATGAAGCCGAAAAACCCGCCACGCGCCCTGACCGGCGGCATGATGTCGGGCAGCGTCGGCGCCACCGCGACATTCGCGGCGGTGATGCCCTTGGGGTCGAGGATGGAGGCGGACATCAGTATCTGATCCTCGGGTCCAGAATGGTATAGAGCAGGTCAATCATGAGATTCACCAGCACATAGACAAAGGAAAACAGCAGCACGACGCCCTGAATGACCGGGTAGTCTCGCCGCAGAATGGCATCAACCGTGAGCCGCCCAAGGCCCGGAATGGCAAAGACGCTTTCCGTCACCACCGCGCCGCCAATCAGCAGCGCAATGCCGATCCCGATCACGGTGACAATCGGCACGGCGGCATTCTTCAAAGCATGCAGGAACAGGATATTGCGCTGCCCGGCACCCTTGGCGCGGGCAGTGCGGATGTAATCCTGTTGCAGCACTTCCAGCATGGTCGCGCGCGTGATGCGTGCGATCAGCGCAATATAGACTGTTCCCAGCGCAATGGCCGGCAGGATCAAATTTTGAAACCAGGGCCAGAAACCCTGCTTGATTGGCGTATATCCCTGCACCGGCACCCAATCGAGTTCCAGCGCAAAGATATAGGCCAGCACATAGCCGACCACAAAGACGGGGACGGAAAAGCCGAGCACGGCAAAGCCCATCACCGTGCGGTCAATCACCGTGCCCTGCTTCCAGGCGGCGATCACCCCCATCGGGATGGCGACCGAAACCGCCAGGATGAGGGTGATGATCATGAGCGACAGCGTAGGTTCAATACGCTGCTGGATCATGGTTGCCACCGGCAGGTTGGTAAAAATCGAAACGCCGAGATCACCCTGAAGAATACGCCAGACCCATTCCCCGAACCGGATCAAGAATGGCCGGTCGAGGCCAAGGCTGGCGCGGATGCGTTCCACATCTGCAGGTGTCGCCTGATCGCCCGCAATGACCGCGGCCGGATCACCCGGCGCGACATAGAGCAGGCTGAAGACAAATAGCGCGACAAAGGCCATCACCGGAATGGTGGCCAAGACGCGTCGGACGATATAGGCGAGCATGATCCCGATTTACCTATACTGTTACTGTCAGGACTTGGAAACGTTCCAGAAGAACGGTATCGGCGCGCCGATCACGCCCGACACATTCCGTCGCCATGCCTGGAAGACCTTGTAGAAACCTGTCGGAAGATACGTGACATGACTCATCGCCGCGGAATTCATCTCGGCAACGGCTGCCTTTTCTGCGTCAAGGTTCGGAGCATCAAACCACTTATCGCGCGCGGCTTCCACCGCATCGTCCTTGGGCCAACCAAACCAGGCGCCATCGCCATGGGCGCGAAGGGCAAGATAGGCTGCCGGATTGGTGCAGTCAGCGCCGGCGTGCCACGTATGGAAGATATGCCAGCCACCCTGGCCCGGCAGGGATTTGGATGCGCGACGTTGACCAACCGTACCCCAATCGGTGGCAACAAAATCCACACGCATGCCGATGGAGGTCAGCAATGCATTGGTCACCTCCCCCATCGCCTTCAGCGGCGCCTGATCCTGCGCCACCAGCACGGTGATCGGCTGACCATTATAGCCGGATTCAGCGAGCAAACGGCGCGCCGCCTCAATATTCCGCGGTCCCTTGAGGATGTCGCCACCTGCTTCCGTGTAGAGCGGAGTCCCAGGTGTGAAGAAGGACGGCAGCGTCTGCCAAAGGCTCCGGTCATCGCCAACAACAGCGCGCATGTAGTCATCCTGGCTGAGGGCCATCGCGACTGCGCGGCGCGCACGCACATCATTGAAGGGGGCGTGAAGATGGTTGAACCGGAAGGCGCCGATATTGCCAAGCGGATCCTGAATATCCACCTGAACATTTCGGTTGCGACGCAGCGAGGGAACCAGATCCGTCAAGGGGCTTTCCCACCAGTCAATTTCACCATTCATGAGCGCGGCTGATGCCGTGGCCGGGTCCGGCATGATGATCCATTCAATACGATCCAGATTCATGCGTTTGCCGCCGGCAAGCCAGGAAGCAGGCTCATTGCGCGGAACATATTGATCGAACTTGGTGAAGACAGCCTTGGCACCCGGAACCCATTCATTGCGCACAAAGCGCATGGGCCCGGAACCGACAAACTCACTCACCTGCTGGAAAGGATCGGTCCGCGCAAGCCGTTCCGGCATGATAAAGGCCATGGGCGTATTGTTCTTGCCCAGCGCTACCAGCATTTTCGGGTAGGGCGACTTCAAGCGCCACCGGAAAGTGCGATCATCAACCGCGGAAACAGGCTCCTCCTGGATGGCACGGATCATCTGTCCCATGCCATCGCGCACCGCCCAACGGTTGAGCGAGGCCGCCACATCCTGCGCGCGGACAGCCTCACCATCATGAAAGCGCAAACCCTCACGCAACTTGAAGGTCCAGGTCTTGCCGCCGTCGGTCACTTCCTCGCTTTCGACCATCTGGCGCTTCGGTTCCAGCTTGTCGTCAAAGCCATAAAGCGTGTCCCACACCAGGCAGGCGGCATTGCGCACCACATACTGCGTGCCCCAGATGGGGTCGAAATTGGCCAGATTGGCCTGCGGCACAAAGCGCAGCGTGCGCGCGGCAGCGCCCTGAGACAGCGCCGGGGCTGAGACCCCAGCCGTGCCCGTGAGCGCTGCGACGCCGGCGCTTGCCTTAAGGAAATTTCTACGATCCATCACCCGTCTCCCATTTCATGTTCGGGGCAGCCCAGTCTGCCCAGGTATAAGTCACTCTGCCTTGCCAAAAGGCAGGGCAGCGCAAGGGGTCTCGCTTAGCCTGCTTTCAGTGCGGCGCAAATAGCCCCATTGACCGGCTGGCCTCCTTGGCTTGGCACAGGCGATGCATGGCCCATGCCATCAAGGGCTTGCGGCCCCGCCCCTCAGCCCCGCCTGATGCCCCAGTAAAGTGCCAGACCCGGCACGCGCCCGGTCAGATTGGCGCGCAAGGCGGTCATGGATTTGTACGAACCAAGCGGAATATAGGGCAGTTCATCCATCGCCACCGTCTGCATATCCCGCGCGATGGCCTGCTGCGCGGCAAGGTCCGGCGCGTCAAACCAGGCATCGCGCAATTCCTCAAGCTTCGGGATATCCGGCCAACCGAACCAGGCATTGGTGCCATTGCCCCGCAGCGGGAAATGCGCCGCCGGATCGGCAAAATCAAAAGATGAGAAGGAGGTGAACAGCATGGACCAGCCACCCCGTTCCACCGGCTCCCGCGAGGTGCGGCGCTGCACCGTGGTACCCCAATCGCTCAAGACGATGTCAGCATTGAAGCCAAGCCGGCGCACCAGATCGGCCCCCACCTGCGTGAGTGCCGCCGGCACGAGAATATCCGTGGGGCCAATCAGCCGCATGGTCTGGTTCGTGTAGCCCGCTTCGCGCATCAGGGCCCGCGCACGGTCAATGCTGCGCGGCCCCATGAGCGGCGCTAGGCCCGCATCATTGGCCAGCGGCGTACCGGGTGTGAAGAGCCCAACGCCAGTGTTATACAGCGCCGGGTCTGTGCCCACGGCGGCCTGCATGAAAGTTTCCTGGCTGATGGCGGGCAGCAGTGCCTGACGCAGCGCCTTATTGTTGAAAGGCGGGTGCAAATGATTGACGCGCAGAATGCTTCCAAGCGGCAGCGGGTCAATGGCTTCGATCACCACCTGCCGATTGCGGCGGAGCAATTGCTGCACCTCCGGCGGCGGCTGTTCATACCAGTCAATCTCACCGGTTTGCAAAGCAGCAGACGCAGTCGCGGCATCCACAATGATATGCCATTCCACGCGATCAAAATGTGCGATTTTCGGCCCAGCGGTCAGGCTCGGTGAGCCGGATGGCACGGGGATGTAATCGGCAAAACGCTCATAGACCACGAGGCTGCCGGAATTGAATTCATTGGCCTTGAAGCGGAAGGGGCCGGAGCCGATGGCCTCACGCACCTGCTGGAAGGGATCGGTCTTGGCCAGACGCTCTGGCATGATGAAGGCGGGGCTATTGGAAACCTGCGCCAGCGCATGGAATAGCAGCGGGAAGGGTTTTTTCAACCGGAAGCGGATGCGCATATCATCCACCACCAGAATATCATCCGTGAGGGTCGCAAGCTTCTGGCCGAAGGGGTTGCGCTTCATCCAGCGTTGCAGGCTTGGCACCACATCCTGCGCGCGCACGGGCTCCCCATCATGGAATTTGAGGCCCGGTCGAAGCGTAATGGTGACACTCCGCCCGCCATCATCGCTGCTATGGCCAGCCGCCATTTGTGGCTGCGGGCGGAATTGCGCATCCATCCCGTAGAGCGAGTCAAACACCATATGCCCGAAATTGCGGGTGATATTGGCCGTGGTCCAAATGGGGTCGAGGCTGGTGAGATTCGCCTGCGGCACCATTTTCAGTACGCGGTTCTGTGCTGGCTGGGCAATGGCGAAGGACGGCAGCGCGGTTGCGGCTGCGGCGGCACCCAGTTTGAAGACATCCCGACGTTGCATGTGAGCCCCCTTTTCGTGTTCCGCCTATCAGACCCGCTTGCGGCTGGTGGCGCAAGCGCGATTTGGCCTCAGCCCGGCCTATGGCCGAAGCCCAAGGCCGGTTCGGGGGCAGTATCTATCCAGATTGCCTTGCTTTGCGTCAGTTCGGTCAAAACCTCCTGCCCCGAGGAGCGGCCATGGCCTGAGGCGCCAAAGCCGCCAAAGGGCACGGAAACGTGAATGGTGCGATAGCCATTCACCCAGAAGGTCCCTGCCCTCACCCTGGTCGCTACGCGATGCGCCCGGCCAAGATCACGCGTCCAAACAGCGCCAGCCAGGCCAAAAGGCGTGTCGTTGGCCAGGGTAATGGCTTCATCCTCATCCTCGAACGGGATGGCGGCGACGACGGGGCCGAAGATTTCCTCCCGTGCCGGGCGCGCTTCATTGGAAAGCCCGGCGAGCAAGGTGGGCGGCACCCAAAAACCGCCCGAGGGCAGCGCGGCCGGGGTGGCCGCCGCCATGACAGCAGCGCCCGAGGCAGCACCATCCGCTAGCAATTCCCGGACATGGGCGAATTGCCGCGCGTTGGCGACAGGCCCCATCTCGGTCGCCGCATCCAAGGGATCGCCAAGCCGAATGCGCTGCTGTGCTTCGGCAAGGGCCGCGACAAAACGATCATGCAGGCTGCGTTGCACCAAAAGCCGCGAACCAGCGACACAGGATTGCCCGCTGCCAGCATAAATCGCCTGCTGCGCGCCCTGGATGGCGCTGGCGAAATCGGCATCGTCGAAAACAATATTCGCACTTTTGCCACCGAGTTCGAGCAAGCAGGGCAAGCCGCGCGCAGCGGCGGCTGTTGCAACGGCGCGCCCAGCCGCGACACCGCCGACAAAAACCACCTTCGCGATTTCAGGGGCGGCGAGCAAAGCGGCACCCGTCACCTGCCCTGGCCCGGCGATCACCTGAAACAAGCCGCGCGGCAACCCGGCCTGTTCCGCGAGCAGCCCAAGCGCGAGCGATGTCAGCGGCGTGAATTCCGATGGCTTCAGCACCACGGCATTGCCCGCAGCAAGTGCGGGAAAGACATTCCAGCCGGCGGTGAAGATCGGCGCATTCCAGGGCGTGATCGCCAACACAACGCCAAGCGCCTCGCGTTTTACCATAACGGTATGGCCGGACGGTACAGGAATGATGCGGCCTTCGATCTTGTCGCACCACCCGGCCCAATATTCAGCCATCTCCGCCACACGCGCGACTTCGGCGCGCGTATCGCGCAAGGGCTTGCCGGTTTGCGCAGATTCCAACCGCGCGAGGTTCTCCGCATATTGCCGCAGCAAGGGCGCGATGGCCCAAAGCCGGCGGCCACGCTCGGCGCCACTCAAAGCCAGCCAAACGCCCTGCGCGCGGGCGGCGCTGCTGGTCGCTTGCGCGACAAGGCCAGAACCAGCGCTGTGATATTCAAGCAGCGCCGCACCAGTTGTAGGGTCTTGCAAGGTGATGGTGGTGCCATCTCCGGCAATGATCTCGCCATCCACAAGGCTCCCCACGCGCCCACACAAAAGCGCGGCAAGTTCTTCGGCAAGTACTGCTTTAGCGCTGAAGGGTGTCATGGCTTGGCTCCTTCAAAAAGCGCAGCTGAAAGCCGGTTGAAATCAGCCGCGTCTGGCACGGCTTCACGCATTTCCTGCCACAGCGCAGCGGCGCGGCCCGTGGCTTCCAGCGGCACGTCCAATTCCCGCGCCAATTCCAGCGCCAGGCCCACATCCTTGCGCATCAGCCCGGCGCTGAAGCCTGAGTCAAAGCTGCCGGGGATGATCCAGCGCGGCCAATTCACCTCGGTCACCGCGGAACGGCCAGACGCGCCATTCAACACCGGCAAAAGCGCTTCCGGCGCAACCCCGGCAGCGGCGCCAAGGCGCAGCGCCTCAGCAGCTGTCACCAAATGGGCTGCGACCAGCAGGTTGTTCACAAGCTTTGCCACCTGCCCCGCGCCGGATGGCCCGATGTGCAAAAGCCGCGCGGTCAAGTGTTGAAGCACGGGTGTGGCGCGTTCCAAGGCAGCGGCATCGCCGCCCACCATCATGGCCATGCTGCCCGCCGCCGCGCCGGCTGGGCCGCCCGAGACCGGCGCATCAAGATAAAAAACGCCGCGCGCTGTGGCCTGTTCCGCAAAACCGCGCACGGCGCTTGGCGAAAGGGTGGAGGTGTCAATGATCACCGCGCCCTGAGGCAAGGCGGGTAATGCGTGCTTCAGCACCTCAGCCACTGCGGCATCATGCGGCAGGGAAAAGATTGTCATGTCCGCGACACTGCCGGCCAGGTCTGCACCGATCAAGGCTCCGGCCTGCTGCGCCGCTGCGCGCTTGCCGGGGTCCAGATCCCAGGCGCGGGGTTGGTGGCCCGTCTCCAGAAGCCGCTTGAGCATGGCCATGCCCATATTGCCGAGACCAATTACCGCGACCATTGGCGCCCTCCCCCTGCAAGCTCGATTTGCTGGAGCGCCTGAATAGCGCCTGAGCCGAGCCAAGGCCATGACGGTTTGCGCCGCACCGCTTTCCTGCTTAACAGGCGCGCATGGCGTTATCTGAAACCATCACGCGTTTCCAGGATTGGCTTGGCCCCGCCCGCTTCAAGCTGGCGATGGAATTTCTGCGCTTTGGTGTGGTGGGCACCATCGGTTTCGTGGTGGATACCGCGGTGCTTTATGCCGGGCTGACGCTCGGGCTTGGGCTTTATGGCGGGCGTGCTGTCTCCTACCTGGTGGCGGCGACCACGACCTGGGCGCTCAATCGGGCATGGACATTTCGCGGACGCGGCGCTGGCCCGGCGCATCAGCAATGGGCGCTGTTTCTGGTGGTTAATCTGGTAGGTTTTGCGATGAATTACGGCACCTATGCCGCGCTGATCGCCTTTGTGCCGATGGTGGCAGCGCATCCGGTGCTTGGCGTGGCGGCGGGGGCAATTGCCGGGATGTTCGGGAATTTCGTGCTGTCGCGCCGTCTGGTGTTTCGCGCCAAGAACTAGGCGCGGCGGGTTGTGTTAGCCCGCCGCGCCCTTCGATCCTTAGCTACGGACTAGGCTGCACCCGCCTTCATTGAGCGGTCGGAAGGAGTCTTCGCGGGATGTTGTTTGCAGCAGCTTATAGTAGTCGAATGCGCCCTTGCTCTCTTCGGGCTTCTTCACCTCGAACAAATAGGCTGGGTGCAGCTTGCGGCCATCGGGGCGGATGCTGCCGGGGCCAAAGCAATCATCATCGCAAGGAATGGCCTTCATACGCGCAACCGTTGCCGCGCCGCTCTGCTTGGCCGCAGCCACGCCCATATCCGCGACTGTTTTCAGGTAATGCAGCGGTGCCGCATAGGAGCCTGCATGGTTCATACAAAGCGCGTTTTGCCCGATATTGGGGCGCACCCGGGCCGAGAAGGCGCGCGTGCGGTCATTCAAATCCCAATAGAAGGTTTCGGTGCAGACCAGACCTTGGGCTGTCTGCAAACCAAGTGCATGCACATCGGGCAAGAACATCAGAAGGCTCGCGAGTTTTGTCCCGCGCCGTGTGATGCCGAATTCTGCGGCCTGCTTGATGCAATTGATGGTATCCCCGCCCGCATTGGCAAGCCCAATCACCTTGGCGCGCGAAGCTTGCGCCTGCACCAGGAAGGACGAGAAATCAGTGGTGCCGGGGAAAGGTGTGCGCACCTGGCCCAGAACCCGCCCGCCCGCATTACGGACGAAATTCGCCGTATCGCGTTCCAAAGCATGGCCGAAGGCGTAGTCAGCCGTGATAAAAAACCAGCTATCCCCACCCGCCTTCACGGTGGCACCGCCAGTGGATTTCGCGAGCATATAGGTATCATAAGTCCAATGGACGGTATTGGGGGTGCACGCACGCCCGGTCAGATCCGAGGTCGCGGTTGAGGTGCTCATGAACACCTTGTTCTTTTCGCGAACAATATCCGCCACCGCGAGCGCCACGGATGAAGCGCCACCATCAATGATCAGATCAACACCTTCGCGATCAATCCATTGCCGCGTGAGGTTTGAACCGACATCCGGGCGATTCTGGTTATCGCCAAACAGCACTTCAATATTGAAGCCGCGATTGGCCATCTCCGCCGCCGCCTGACGCACGCAGGCAAGAGAGGTGGGGCCGGAGACATCGCGATAGGTGCCGGAGAAATCGCAGAGCAGCGCCATCTTGATGGTATTCGCAGCTTGTGCCTTAGCACTCTGCCAGGGCAGGCCACCAATGCCGGTGCCAATGCCCGCGCCGGCCGCAAGGGCCGCACGACGTGTTACTTGCATGAATTTTCCTCCCAAAACGGTTCGAAGCCTTTGCGGCCATGCGAAGGCTACGCCATCTGGGGGGAAGGTAAAGCCCCCTGGGTCAAGGCAAGGTTTCAGGCGCCTTGCAACTGCACTTTTTCTTCGGATTTTTCCGCAGCATGGTGGAAATTGGCGCGCTGATAACCCGTCATGAAATCAGGATAAGTGATGGGTTCCATACGGCCTTGGACACCATCAGCCGTAATTGGATTCATGACAGCGCGGTAATTCGCATCCATGAAAAAGGGAATCGCATAGCGTTCGCGGCCAGAACGATTGATCACGCGATGCGGGGTTGCCAGAAAGCGGTTATCGGTCCAGCGCCTGAGCATCATCCCGCCATTGATCAACAGCGCGCCTTCAGGTGCCGGCGCATCCAACCACTGCCCATCCGGCAAGCGCAGCGAAAGCCCCGGCACCTTGTTCTGCGCCAGAATGGTCATGAAGCTTGTATCCATATGCGGCGCGATGCCGAATTCATTCTCGGGCGCGGTTGGTTCCTGAGGCGGGTAATGCGACATGCGCAGCGTGAACATCGGCTCCTGAAAAAAGGGCGAGAAATAATCAGCCGGCAAGCCAAGCGCGCGGGCATAGATTGGCAATAGCGAAAGCCCAAGCCCTTCAAAGGCCGCGCAGGCTTTCAGGATATCGGCGCGGAACCCCGGCAAATCCGGCCATTGATTGGCCCCACGAAAGCGCACCTTCCCCACCACGTCAGGGTGATCAGCGGGCAGGTCGCGCTTGAAGAACACCGCTTCATTGGCATTGGGCAGCGCCACATCACCCACCGCATTCACACGCGTGGTCGCACCGCGCATCGGCATATAGCCGATATTGTGCTCATTGATCTTGAGCGCGAGCTTGGCTTCCAGGGGCTGCGCGTGAAAGCGCGCGGCCTCGGCAAAGGTTTGATCAAGCAGCGCTTCCGAAATGCCGTGATTGCGCACGAAGTAAAAACCTACCTCGGTAAAGGCGTGGCGCAATTCTTCCCCTAACTTGTCGAGCGCGCCGGGCGCGCCAGCGCGCAAGGGGGCAAGGTCGAGTACGGGAATGCTGTCAGCCATGGCGAGTGGTCCCTGCATGAACGCAGGCAGCATCATGCCTCATGCGCAAGCGCGCAAGAGGCAGGTTTTAATTGGGCGTACGACTCAAATCCCAAAGATTTGGCACGCTATTGTTGTCATAGCCGGAGATGAAATATTCGGGCTGGCTGGTATCAGCATTGAACATCGCACGCTTCACCGCGCCGATATTGGCACCATAGACATGGATGCTGATGCTGGTGCGCCCTTCCACTGCGTTTTCAACACGATGCGTATCGTAGCTCTCGCTGCTCAAAACAACCACATCGCCGCGCTTGGCACGATCAACGCGCCCGGGGCGCATCGGCCCGCCATTCGGGTCCGCGACCATTTCGGTGGAAATCTCCTCACCTTGATGCACGCCAACCAGGCCCCAAACAGTGTGGTTATGCACGGGCGTTTTTTGGCCCGGCCCCCAGACAAAACACACCACCGAAAAACGCTCCTGCGGATCGCAATGCAGCAATAATTGGCGATAGGTATCCGTGGGCGCCGTGTAGTCTGCCGGCAGCCAATTGTCGGAAAGCACAAGCCTGCGCAGCAGGTTCGGCGCTTCGTTCAGAAAACGCGCCTCATTCGCCCCAGAATCAGCCAAGGCGGTCATACCGCGAACGAAATCTCGCAGGGGGGCAATGTCTTGCACAGGGTTGGCTCCAATACTTGAGAGGCAAAGGATTGAATATTTTGAAGAATTTTTCAACTTTTAGTTTAGTCCTCTCTCACAACCCCTCGGCAGTCAGCACGATACGCCCAGTGACTTTCCCCGCATGCAACCGATTGAGTGCCGTATCAGCCTGATTAAGAGGCATCTGCGTGATCGGAATACCCGGCAGACCTCCCTTCTGGGCGATACCCATCAATTCCCGTAACTCCTTCACATTGCCCACATAAGACCCTTGAATCGTGAGCGCGCGCATCGGCATGACCGGTAGCGGCACGGCCAATTCGCCGCCGAAAAGCCCCACCTGCACCAGCTTGCCGCCCTTCCGCAGCGCATCAAAGGCGCTCCGCGCTGTCTCGGTCCCGTTCACCAGGTCGATAATGGCGCGCACCGGACCGCCACAGGCATCCATGATGCGCTTGGCGGTTTCAGCATCGCCGCCCTGGACAATATCGGTGGCCCCTTCCCGCTTGGCGGCTTCCAACTTGGCTGCGCTGACATCCACCACCACGATCCGCCGATGCCCTTTGGCCTTCAGCACCGCAATGGCGTTCAAGCCAAGCCCGCCGGCGCCGATCAGCACAATGGGCTCATCTGCCGGCATCGGCATGACCTTATTGATGGCGCTGAACACCGTAATACCGGAACAGGCATAGGTCGCAGCAAGGGCGGGATCGAGGTTGCCCACCGGCACCAAATGCCGCGGTTCCGGCGCCAGCACATGGGTCGCATAGCCACCATGCTGATAAACGCCGAGGCTTTTGGGCGAGAGGCACATATTATCCTCATCCGCCCGGCAGGAGTCACAGGTGCCGCAGCCAACCCAAGGAAAGACCACCATATGGTCACCGACCTTGAGGCCCGCGCCATTGGCTTCTGGCCCCCATTTCAAGACGCGGCCCACGATTTCATGCCCCATGGCAAGCGGCAGCTTCACCCCGCGATCGGAAAGCTTCAGATAGCCACGCGAACCAAGATCATAGCCGCCTTCCCAGATATGCAGATCTGAATGGCAGACGCCGGCATGAGTAATTTCGAGCAGCACCTGCTGGCCCGTGGGTTCAGGCGTTGGGATAGAAATTTCCTGAAGCGGCTTTCCGGCTTCGACAACGGCCCAGGCGCGCATGGCAGACTTCCTCATTTCTTGGCGTTGACGCCATGGGAACAAGCCCTGCGCCGCTGGTCAAGCGGTGTTTTCAGTCCGGTCGGATGTTATTCTCCCGCACGACACGGCCCCAGGTGGCGATCTGGGCAGATAGGAACTGCGTAAAGGCGGCCTCTCCCTGCGGGTTGAGGTCTATGCCAAGGCCAAGGATGCGCTGGCGCAGTTCCGGCACATCCAAAGCCTTGCGAATGGCGGCTTCCATGCGGGTCTTGATTGCCGCCGGCAGGCGCGCGGGGCCAAGGAAGCCCCAGAAGGCGCGGGAATCAATGCCCGTGATGCCAAGTTCGGTCAGGCTGGGCACATCCGGAATGCTGGGGCTGCGCGTGGCGCCGGTTTGCGCCAGAGGCACCAGCGTGCCGGCATCAATATGCACACCAAGCGCGGGACGGGTCGCGATGGGCAAATCCACCTCCCCCGCCGCTGCCGCAACCGCAAGCGGCCCACCGCCGCGATAGGGCACATGCACAAGCTTGAAGCCGCCCGCGCGTTGCACGAGTTCCATGGTCAGATGCGCGAGGCTGCCATTGCCGATGGTCCCATAGGTGAGCGTTTCGGGCCGCGCCTTGGCCGCGGCAACAATTTCGGCAAAGCTGCGATAGGGGCGTGTGCGATGCGCTGTCAGCACCATGGGCGCGGTGCCGAACAGCAGAAGTGAGGTTAAATCCTTCTCCGTATCAAAGCCCATATTCGAAATAAGCGATGGATTGACCGCGTGCGTATCAAAAACAATGAGCCAGGTATTGCCATCTGGTGCTGCGCGCGCGACCTGCGCGGTGCCAAGTGAGCCTGATGCGCCGCCGCGATTTTCCACAATGAAGGGTACGCCAAATTCCGCTTGGAAATGCGGCTGCAGCAGCCGCGCCAACGCATCAGTGGAACCGCCCGGTGGAAAAGGAACCACGATGCGGATCGGGCCATTGGGCCAGGTGCCTTGGGCGCGTGCGATTTGCGGTGCCGCAAGCAAGGCCGGCACGCCGGCCAGGATGGCGCGTTTGCTGATCATCTGAAGCTTCTCCTGTTGTTTTTTAGGTGCGGGGGCTGGGCGCTTGTGCCTTGGAGGCCATCAGCGCGCGGCGGATTTCGGCTTCCGCCTTGTCCAATTCCACCGCCGCACCGGCGCGCTGCAAACGCGCGCGTTCGGCGATGGTTAGGCTGTCTTCAATGGTGGCGACCAGCAGGGCATTGGCCTGCTTTACCGCACCCAGATCGAAAACGCCGCGCTCAATCTCATTCCGCGCTTCGGCATTGCCCTGGCGTAGCCGCTCCGCATTCGCGGTCAGCAATTGATTGGTCAGGTCATTGGCCTGCTTCAGCGTCTGCCCCGCATCGCGCATGCGCTGAATGGCGAGTGCTTGCGCAAGCTGCTGGCGCCACAGCGGCACGGTATTGGCCACCACGGATTGGATCTTCGCTGCTAAGGCCTTATCATTTTCTTGAATGAGCCGGATGGAAGGCAGCGCTTGCATCGCGACCTGCCGCGTGAGGCGCAGATCGTGAATGCGCCGGTCAAGCTCATCGCGCGCGGCACGCAAATCACGCAGCTTTTGCGCGGCCAACATATCACCTGACGTCGCCTTGGCTTCGGCTTCCGGAATGGCGACGGTATCGGTGTTGTTCAGCACAATCGCGCCAGCGGCGATGTGATCACCAAGACCATGGAACCAATCAAGCGTGGCGCCATAAAGGCGTTCAAGCTTTTCGACATCTTCCAAAAGCCGCGTGCGATGCGCGTCCAGCTTGTCGCCTATCGCCTCCACCTGATCCTTCAACCCCTCATAGCGGCTGACCACCTGCGCAGCCTCAGCGCCCGCCTTATTGAACATGCGCGCAAAGAAGCCTGGCTTTTCGGCAAGGCCCGAAACGTCAAAGCCGCGCAGCGCGGTCAACAAGTTGCCAAGCGTCTGCCCAGCCTCCCCCGCTTCGCGATTCTTCGCCCCTTCCAGCATGGCATCGGCTGCCGCCGAGGCGCGGGTCTGCGCTTCCTGCCCGAAGCGGAGCACCGCGGCCGGGTCCGTCACATCAAGCTGCGCGGCGAGGCGTTCAACCTCGGCCCGGCGTTCCTCAGGGGTCACGATAATGTCGCTCATGAATAGCCTTCCTCGCGCAGCCTATCGGCCAAAACTTTCACTTGGATATCGAGTGCAGCGCTCTCCTCGGCGCGGAGATCTTCGCGCAAGCGCCGTGCAGCGGCCTCAAGATCACGCAGCAGCGCGCCCAAGGCGAGCGGTGGTGCCGCGCCGGCTTCAAGCCGTGTCGCGATGCGTTCCAACCCATCCAGATGCACGGCAAGGAAGCGGCGCGCGCGGGGGATACGCTCGGGCCGCGCTTCCAGATCATCCAGCACCTGGCCAATGACCCGCGCCACCGGCAAAAGCCGCGCTTCACGGCCGCGCAAGGCAAGGGCTTGAATGCCGGCAAGCCTGATGCGCGCATCCGCCAGCGGGCCAGAAGGTGGTGGTGGCGGCGGTGCGGGCGGGGCCGCTTCCGGGATTTCGGCATAAAGCAGCCGCGTGCCGCCCCAGGCGCCGAGCGCGAACAATGCCCCAATGATCGGCCCTGCCCCGGCGCCAAGCCCGGTCGCGAGGCCCGCCGCCACGCCCATGAGCACGGCGGCACGCTTGGCGTCGCCGCGCCTAGCGCGCTTCATCACGCGCGCGGCGATGAAGGGAAGGCCAATGCCGAGCAGGCAGCCGATCAGCGCTGTCTGGCGCATTGCAAACAGGTTGAAGAGCGTGGCGGGTATCAGCGCGAGACCCATCATCGGCAGTAGCCAAAGGCGCCAAAAACTATTCACAACGGAAGCACCGAAGCAACCGCGCGCCACAGCGCGAGCATGCCCGCCAAGGCCATGGTGCCGCCCAGCAGCATGAAGCCAAGCCAACGCTTCAGGCCCACAGGTAGGGTTGGGGTCGGTGGCGCCGGCAAAGGCGCGTTGCGGTTTTGGCTCACGCGGCGTTACATCGCCTTTGTGCCCGGCCCTATCAAGACCGGCAAAGGGGGAAGTTACACCATGGAGCAAATCGCCATCATCGGGGCCGGGCTGATTGGCCGTGCCTGGGCCATGGTTTTCTCCCGCGCCGGCCATAGCGTGCGGATTTGGGACCCGGTGGCGGGGGTTTCTGAAACCGCGCTCGGCCTGATCGGGCAAAGCTTGCAGGATTTGGCGGATGCCGGGCTGATCACCGAAACGCCAGCGGTCATCGCGGCCCGCATCAGCGCTGCCGCCAGCATGGAAGAATGTATCGCGGGTGCCGCGCATGTGCAGGAAAACGGACCCGAGCGCGTGGAGCCAAAGCGCGAGATTTTCGCGCGTCTTGATGCGCTATGTGGGCCAGATGTGGTGCTGGCTTCCTCCACCTCCGGCATTCCAGCCAGCGCCTTTACCGAGGGGCTGGCGGGGCGCGCGCGCTGCCTGGTCGCGCATCCGGTGAACCCGCCTTATCTGGTCCCGCTCGTGGAATTGGTGGGCGCGCCCTGGACCGCGCCGGAAGTGGTGGCACGCACGCGTGCCTTGATGGCGCGTGTCGGTCAGGTGCCGGTGACCGCGATGAAGGAAACCCGCGGCTTTGTACTGAACCGGCTGCAAGCGGCGCTGGTTGCCGAAGCCTTCCGCCTGGTGCGCGATGGCGTGATGAGTGTTGAGGATGTGGATGCCTGCGTGAAGGATGGGCTTGGGCTCCGCTGGTCCTTCATGGGGCCGTTCGAGACGATTGATTTGAACGCGCCGGGCGGGGTTGCGGATTACGCCGCGCGGTTCGGTGGGCTGATGGGCGGCATTACGGAAGAACAGACGCCGTTTTTGTATGATGAAGCAACAGTTGCGCGCGTGACGGCAGAACGCCGCGCAGCGCTGCCCTTGGAGAAGATTGGTGAGCGTTCAGCCTGGCGGGATCGGCGGTTGATGGGGGTGTTGGGGCATAAGAGGAAGGCGCGCGAATAGGCGCTACTTCGCCTGCAAAAACGCGAGGCTTTCGCCTTCCAGCATCACCGCCGTCAGCCCCCCGCCGGACCAGGCGGCGGTATCAATGCAAATGCGGTTTTCCCGCACCACCGGCATGAAGCCGGCCGTATGCCCATGCACCACCACATGCCCATGATCGCGCGGGCTATTCAGAAAATCATGCCGGATGCGGAGCAAATCCTCACGCGACTGATCTTCCAGCGCCACCCCTGGGCGAATGCCGGCATGGACGAACAGATAGCCGCCTTCCTCATGCCACAGCGCCAAATCGCGCAGGAAGCGGCGCTGATGCGGGGCAATCGCCTCGGGCCAGGTCTCACGCGGTGCATCGGGCGCAACACCCCAGGAATCGAGCGTCGCCCTGCCCCCGCCCCACAACCAATCCGATGCCGCGGCGCCATCACCCGCAAGCGCGCCCAGCATGGTTTCCTCATGATTACCCATCAGATGGAGCGTGGGCAGGCCAGGAATGGGATCGCGTTCCGAAAGGTAATCCACCACGCCGCGTGAGTCTGGCCCCTTATCCACGTAATCACCCAAATGGATCAGCATGGCCGAAGCCACGGGGCGACGGCGCAAATCCTCGGCGATTTGCGCGTGCAGATCACGAAGCTGCGGCAGCGTGCCATGAATATCGCCAATGGCATAAAGGCGCCGTCCGCGCGGCAAATGCCCAGGTGCGCCGCGTATTTCCATCACTTCCGATCCGCCCTTGGGTCCAAGGCATCGCGCAGCCCATCGCCCACCAGATTGAAGGCCAGCACGACCACAAAAATCGCGAGCCCAGGCATGATGGAAAGCCAGGGCGCCTGAGTCAAAAACCGTTGCGCGCTATTCAGCATGGACCCCCAGGAAGGCGCCGGTGGCTGCTGCCCAAGCCCCAGGAAGGAAAGCGATGCCTCGGCGATGATTGCTTCTGCAATCGCAAGGCTTGCCTGCACCAGCAAGGGCGGGATGATATTGGGCAGCACATGGAAAAGCCCGATGCGCCAGGGCGGATTGCCAAGCGCTCGTGCCGCTTCCACCCAATCGGTGGATTTTGCATCAAGCGCCATGCCGCGCGCCAGCCGCACGAAAACCGGCGATGCGGTAATGGCAATCGCCAGCATGGCGTTCTCCAAGGCCGGTCCCAGAAAGGCCGCCAGCGCAATCGCCAGAATGAGAAACGGGACGGAGAGCATGGCATCCGCCACGCGCGATATCAGCCCATCCACCCAGCCACCGATCAACCCGGCGAGCAAGCCCAGCGGCACACCAATGAACAACGCGCCAAGCACGGAAATCACGCCCGCCATCAGCGAAGCCCGCGCGCCCCAAATGACGCGGGACAGCACATCGCGCCCGTTCTCATCCGTGCCGAACCAATGCTCAGCCGATGGCGGCTTGCGGATGCGGGTCCAGCTTGTTTGCAGCGGATCATAGGGCGCGATGAAGGGGGCGAGCAGCGCAATCAGCACAAAGGCCACCACCACCACCAGGCCAAACACCGCCAGCTTGTGGCGAAAGAAGCGCTTCAGCGCACGGCGCGCGGGGCTTTCGCCCATGGTGATGGCCGGCGCATTCATGCCTGACGCAGCCTTGGATTGATCGCCATATAAAGCAGATCAGCCACCAGTGAGAGCAGCACGAAAATCAGCGCAGTTGCCAGCACAACACCCTGCACCACCGGGTAATCCCGGTTGAACACCGCATCCACAATCAGCTTGCCAAAGCCCGGAATGGTGAAGACCTGTTCGGTGAGTACCGCTCCGGCCAGCAGCCGGCCAAATTCAATCGCGCCCAAGGTCACCACGGGGATCAGCGCGTTGCGCAGCGCGTGCTTCCAGACCACCATGCGTTCGCGTAGCCCCTTGGCTCGCGCCGTGCGCACATAATCCTGCGATAGCGCTGTCAGCATCGCCGCACGCGTATGGCGCATCAGCACGGAAGCAACGCCGGTGCCGAGCACAAAGGCCGGCATGATGGTTGTCGCGATGGATTGCCAGAAATCCTCGGTCAGTGGGACGTAACCGGATGGCGGCAGCCAACCCAGCTCCACACTGAAAAACAGGATCATCATAATGCCAAGCCAGAAATTCGGCGTCGAAATGCCAAACAACGCGACAGCATTCGCCGCCCAATCCGCCGGCTGATCGCGCTTGACGGCGGAAAGAATGCCCGCCGGCACACCAATCAGCACCGCAATAATGAAGGACATGGCGGCAAGCTGCGCGGTAACCGGCAACTTGTCCAAAATAAGCTGACTGACCGGCATTCTGATACGCCAGGAAAAGCCGAAATCACCCGTCAGCACATTGCCGATCCAATAGAGGTATTGTTCATGGATCGGCCGATCCAGCCTGAGTTCCGCGCGGATTTGCGCCAGCACTTGCGGGTCGCCGCGTTCTTCCCCTGCCAGGATCAGCGCCGGATCGCCGGGCATCAATTGCTGCAACCCGAAGATCAGGATCGAGAGGATGAATAGCGTCGGCAGTACCTGCCCAATCCGCCGGAGAAGCCAGACCCACATGGCGGCTATTGCAACCGCACGCCTTGCAGCCGCACCAGCCCATCCGCGATGGGCCGATAGCCGGAAAGCCGCGCGCTATGCGCCATGATATTCTTGCGGTGCCAAAGATAGATGCGGTGTAAATCCTCCCCAAAGGCGATGCGTGCGGCGCGGGCGTAGAGCGCCTGGCGCTTGGCTACATCCAATTCCGTGCGCGCTTCATCCAACAGCTTATCCACTTCCGCATTGGAATAGCGGCCATCATTCTGCCCGCCACCAGTGCGGCTGAAGCTGAAGATATTGCCATCCGGATCGGTGCGGCCGGACCAGCCGACCAGATAGGTTTCAAACTCACCCCGCGCGGCGGCCTGCAAGGAAGAAGCGAATTCCATGGCGCGGAGACGCAGATCAAAACCCGCTTCCTTCACCATGGCCTGAATGACTTCACCGACCTGACGCAGATCAGGATTATTCGGCACGGTCATTTCAACCGTGATGGGCAGGGTGGCACCCGCTTCGCGCAGCAGCGCCTGAGCACGCGGCAAATCACGCGCGGTGGGTGGGAAATCACGCACATGGAATGGGCTCGCCGGTGGGAAGGGCTGGCGGGTTGGCACATACATGCCCTCATAGACCACCTGGTTTACCGCGGTGCGATCAATCGCCAGTTCAAAGGCACGGCGTATGCGCGCATCTCGCCCAAAGGGCGTATTGGCGCGTTCTCCATTGCCAACATTGATGCTGATGCTTTGATAGCCGAGTTCATCCACCGCAACGGCGCGCAGATTGCGGCTGCGTTGGATGGTCTTGATGTCATCCGGTTCCATCCGTTCGGCGAATTCCACCGCGCCGGATTGGAGGTTCGCAAGCCGCACCGTATTGTCCGGAATCGGCAGATAGGTCACGCGCGCCAGATGGATATTCCGCGCGTCCCAATATTCCGGGAACCGTTCACCAACGATACGTTCCTGCGCGACACGCTCCACGAACCGGAAGGGGCCGGTGCAGACCGGGCGCGTGCCAAAATTGCGCCCCAGTGCTTCTGCTGCCTTGGGGCTGACCGGCATGCCTGCGCGATCCGTCAGGGCCGCAAGGAAGGAAGCCGATGGTCCCTTCAGGCGAATGCGGATGGTCTTCGGGTCAATAACCTCGACGCTTTCCATATCGGCGATTTCGCTGCGGCGGAAACTGCCCTGCAAGGTCAGATGCCGCAGCAGCGAATAGCGCACCGCTTCCGCATCCATCACTTCATTGTCGTGAAAGCGCACCCCTTCGCGCAAGGTGATGATCAGGCTGCGCGGGTCTTCCCAGCGATGGCCGGTTGCCAGTTGCGGCACTATTTCGAGTTTTTCATTGATGTCAAACAACTTATCGCAGAGCGCCGCATAGACAATGCGCCCGACGAAAGTGCGCGACAGCGTCGGGTCCAGAATATCGGGGTCTTCCTTCAGCGCAATGCGCAAATGCTGCGCGCTGGCAGGTGCTGCTGCGACAGCGAGCACCCCAAAAGCGGCAAGCGCCGCACGGATCATTGTTTTCATGCGTAATCTCCCATCCCGATTGGTGACGGGGCATTGCCCCGGAAAAAACCTTGCAGCCGCGCCAATCTTTCGCCGCCGCCAAGGGCTGCACTACGCTCAACGGGTGCGGGCAGGCTTGCGGCAAAATGGCAGGCGACCGCGTGGGCGGCACCTTCAAGCCGCGGCGTCTCCGCGCGGCATTGTTCGGTGGCGTAAGCGCAACGCGTATGAAAGCGACAGCCAGAGGGTGGCGCGATCGGGCTCGGCACATCGCCTTCCAAGGGCGGCGTTTTGGTCTGCGCGCCCGGCATGGCGGCCACCAGCGCGCGCGTATAGGGATGGCGCGGCGCGCCCAGCACGTGCTCAGCCGGGCCTTCTTCCACAAGGCGGCCAAGATACATGACCGCAACGCGGTCTGCGACATGGCGCACCACGCCAAGATCATGGCTCACCAAAACAAAGGTCAGGCGCAAATCGCGGATCAGATCACGCAGCAGATTGATCACCTGTGCCTGCACGGAAACATCCAAAGCGCTGACAGGCTCATCCCCGATAATGAGGCGCGGATTGCTGGCAAGCGCGCGCGCAATCGCGATGCGTTGGCGCTGCCCGCCCGAGAATTCATGCGGCCAGCGCCCGGCATTTTCCGGCCGCAAGCCAACACGGCGGAGCAATTCGGCAACGCGCGCTGCTTCCTCGGCGCGCGGCACAACGCGATGCAGCCGAAGCGGCTCCGCAATCGCCTGCGCCACCGTCATGCGCGGATCAAGGCTGCCGAAAGGGTCCTGGAAAATGATCTGCATATCCCGCCTGCGCGCGCGCAAGGCGGCCGGCGAAAGGCTGGCAAGATCCTCACCGGCAAATCGTACCGAACCGCTATCGGGTTCAATCAAGCGCAGCATCACACGCCCGAGTGTGGATTTACCGCAGCCGCTTTCGCCGACAATCGCCAGCACCTCGCCTTCCGCAACAGCCAGTGAAACGCCATCCACCGCATGCACCGCACCGGCGCGCCGGCCGAGCGCATCGCGCACCGGGAAATGCTTCACAACATCGCGGAGTTCCAACAAGGCCGTCATGCCGCCGCCCCCAGCATGGCATCGAGCGGCGCGCGCAGGCAGGCGCTGAAATGGCCGGGCGCAACCTCGGCCAAGGGCGGCGCGCCTTCAGCGCAGCCTGCAATGGCAAAGGGGCAGCGCGGTGCAAAGCGGCAGCCAGGCGGCGGCGCGCGCAAATCCGGCACGGTGCCTTCAATGCTGGCGAGCCTTTCGCCACGCACCCCTGCCGCAGGTGCGGCGCCCTGCAGGCCAACAGTATAGGGATGTTCCGGTCGCGCAAAAAGATCAGCCGCCCGCGCCTGTTCCGCCACGCGCCCGGCATACATCACCACAACATCATCGGCATGATCTGCGACCACCCCCAGATCATGCGTGATTAGGATCACTGCCGTGCCAGTCTCCCGCTTCAGATCATCCAGCAGGGCCAGGATTTGTGCCTGCACCGTCACATCAAGCGCCGTGGTTGGTTCATCCGCAATCAGCAGCTTGGGCCGGCAGGCGAGTGCAATCGCGATCATCACGCGCTGGCGCATACCGCCCGAGAGCTGATGCGGGTATTGTCGCGCGCGTCGCGCCGCATCGGGGATGCGCACTTTCTCCAGCATCGCGACCGCCGCCTTGAAGGCCGCGTCGCGGTCAAGTTTTTGATGCAGGCGCAGCGCTTCCGCCACCTGTTCACCGGCAGTGAAGGCCGGGTTCAGGCTGGTCATGGGTTCCTGGAAAATCATCGCCATTTCGGCGCCGCGCAAGGCCCGGCGATCTTCTGCCGGCAGGCCGATCAATTCCCGCCCCATCAGCCTGGCACTACCTGTCACCGCCGCGTTTTCCGGCAGCAGCCCCATAATGGCCAAAGACGCCACCGATTTGCCGCAGCCGCTTTCGCCCACAATCGCGAGCGTCTTGCCCGCTTCGGCGCGAAAGGAAATGCCATCCAGAATGGACAGCATGCGCCCATCCTGGCGAAAGCCAAGGCTGAGCCCGGACACGTCCAGCACCGGCGCGGTCACTGGCAAATCCCTCTGGCTGAGATGGGCGGTTTCATCACGCTTCTAAAAACCCCCAAAGCGGTTCTTTCGCAAGCCCTGACCTGACGCAGCACGCCGGGGCCATGATGCAGCCTGCCCAAAAGCAAAGCGCCCCTGCCGCGAACCGCAGCAGAGGCGCCCTGTTTCAGAAGCGTCGCGGCGTCTTACAGGCGCACACGCAGCAGATTGCCAATTTCCCCCACAATGCCGCGGCGGAAGGCGAGCACGCAGGCGATGAAGATGACACCCTGGATCACCGTGACCCAGGCGCCCATTTCGGCCAGGTAGTTCTGCATGGCGACAATCACTGCGGCACCGATCATCGGGCCAAACACCGTGCCAAGCCCGCCCACCAGCGTCATCAGCAGCACTTCACCCGACATGGACCAATGCACATCCGTCAGCGTCGCAATGCCAAAGACCAGCGACTTCGTGCCGCCCGCAACACCGGCCAGCGTCGCGGACAGGATGAACGCCACCAGCTTATAATCATCCGTCCGATAGCCGAGCGATGTGGTGCGCGGTTCATTTTCACGAATGGCCTTCAGCACCTGACCGAAAGGCGAATGCACAATGCGATGGATCAGCAGGAAGCAAGCCACAAAAACCGCTGCGACGAACCAATACATGGTCATATCGGGAGCGAGAGAGATGAAGCCAAACAGATGCCCACGCGGCACCGCCTGAATGCCATCCTCACCGCCGGTGAAGGGCGCTTGCAGACAGAAGAAGTAGATCATCTGCGCCAGCGCCAGGGTGATCATGGCGAAGTAGATGCCCTGGCGACGAATGGCGAGCCAACCGAAAATCGCCCCCTGCACGCCGGCCAAAAGGGCGCCGATGATGATGGAAAGCTCCGGCGTCAGGCCCCAAACCTTGGCGCTATGCGCGGCGATATAGCCGCCAATGCCGAAATAGGCAGCATGGCCGAAGGAAGTCAGCCCGACATAACCAATCAGCAGGTTGAAGGCGCAGGCAAAAATCGCGAAGCAGAGCAGCTTCATCAGGAAGACGGGATAGAGGAAGAAAGGTGCCACCACCAAGGCCGCGAACATCACCAAAAGGGCCACGAATTGCGCCTTGGTGAAGCCGAAGATTTCTTCCTGCGGTCCCGCCGGCACCGCGCTGCTTGTCATGGATTGACCGGCCATGGATCAAGCCCTCCCGAAAAGGCCGGCAGGACGCGCCAGCAAGACGATAACCATGATGATGAAGATGACGGTCGCTGAGGCTTCCGGGTAGAAAACCTTGGTCAGACCTTCAACAATGCCAAGCCCGAAGCCGGTCAGCACGGAACCCAGGATGGACCCCATCCCCCCGATCACCACCACGGCAAACACGACGATGATCAAATTGGTGCCCATTTGCGGGTTCACCGAATAGATCGGCGCGGCAAGCACGCCGGCCAGCGCAGCGAGTGCCACACCCGCCCCATAGGTCAGCGTAATCATGCGCGGCACATTCACGCCAAAGGCCTGCACCAGCGGCGCGTTTTCCGTCGCCGCGCGCAGATAGGCGCCAAGCCGCGTCTTTTCGATGACCAGCCAAGTCGTGATGCAGGTGAAAAGCGCGAACACCACGACCCAGCCGCGATAGACCGGCATGAACATGAAACCGAGATCCCAGGCGCCGGAAAGCTGCGTCGGAATGCGATAGGGCATGCCGGAGGAGCCGTATTGATTTCGGAAAATCCCTTCAATGATCAGGGATATGCCAAAGGTCAGCAGCAGCCCATACAAATGATCGAGCTTGTAGAGCCTACATATCATCGTTCGTTCAAGGATGACGCCGGTCAGCCCCACCAGCAAAGGCGAGAGGATCAGCGCCCACCAATAGCCGATGCCAAGGTAATGCAGCAGCATCCAGGCCACGAAGGCGCCCATCATGAATTGGGCGCCATGCGAGAAGTTGATGATGTTGAGCAGCCCGAAAATCACCGCGAGGCCGAGTGACAGCATCGCGTAAAAGGCGCCATTGATCAGTCCGAGCAGAAGCTGTCCAAAGAGCAGCGGCGCCGGTATGCCGAATATCTCATCCATGCGGTGATGTTTCCCTCAGGGCACCGACATGCGCTGGCAGTAGCCAGGCATGGGGTGCGAAGTGGCGCTCAACAAAAACAATTACGACCGAACCAGCGCACAGCCACCTTCACCGATTGGGCGGAAGGCCTCTTCGGCGGGCGTCGTTTGCAGCAGCTTGTAGTAATCCCAGGGCTTCGTGCTTTCGGCGGGCGTCTTCACCTCAAACAGGTATGAGGGAATGATGCGACGGCCATCCGCTCGGATCGTTGCCTTGCCAAACAGATCATCATCGGAAGGCTGCGCCTTCATCCTATTAACCAGATCAAGGCCCGAGGCCTTGGCAGCGGGCACGCCCATCGCCGCCACGGTCTTCAGGAAGTGCAGCGCACCGGAATAGCAACCGGCATGGATCATGTTCGGGTAGTTGGTGGGAATGCGCCGCAGCATGCGCTGGGTCCAGGCGCGGGTCTTGTCATTCATGTCCCAATAGAAGCTTTCGGTGCAAACGAGCCCCTGTGCCGTCTGCAGCCCAAGCCCATGCACGTCATTCACGAACAGCAACAGCGAGGCAAGCTTGATGCCGCGCCGCGTAAGGCCAAATTCCGCCGCCTGCTTCACGCAATTCTGCGTATCCGCCCCGGCATTCGCAAGCCCGATTATCTTCGCGCGGGAAGCCTGCGCCTGCACGAGGAAGGAGGAGAAATCCGTGGTGCCCGGGAAGGGCGTGCGCACCTGCCCGACAACGCGCCCACCGGCGCTGCGCACGAAATTCGAGGTATCGCGTTCCAGCGCATGGCCGAAGGCATAATCAGCCGTGATGAAGAACCAGGTATCCCCACCCGCGCGCACGGTCGCGCCACCAGTGGAGCGCGCCAACATGTAAGTATCATAGGCCCAGTGGATCGTATTCGGGCTGCATTGCGCGCCGGTCAGATCCGCGGTTGCGGAACCCACGCAGATATAGGACTTGTTCTTTTCCCGTGCGACACCCGAAACGGCGAGCCCCACTGAAGATGTCGGCACATCCATGATCAGGTCCACGCCCTGATCATACCATTGCCGCGCCAGATTCACGCCGACATCCGGACGGTTCTGGTGATCCGCCTCGATCACCTCCACCCGGAAGCCATGGCTGGCGCCGAATTCGGCAGCGGATTCGCGCGCGGCGGCCACCGAAGTCGGCCCCGTATTGTCGCGATACATGCCCGACATATCGGTCATGACACCGATACGCACGGTATTCGCCGCCTGCGCGCGGGCAAGAGAGAGCGGCAGGGCGCCTGTGGCGGCCGCTCCGGCAAGCATATTACGACGAGAGAGTTGCATAACGTCCTCCTGCTGATGTGCTAGAGCATTTCCAAGTCAAGCAAGATCACCTGACTTTTGGGTAAGTGCGGGCAAACCATAACGTGGTTTATGTTCGCAAAATGGATGCTTAGCGAACATATCCCACGAATAGGCATCTTAGACCCCAAGATATTGATGCAACCGATCGAGTGATGCATTCAGGTCTTCATTCGCGACCATATCCACCACGCGGCCATGTTCCATGACGTAATGCCGATCCGCGACGGTTTGCGCGAAACGGAAATTCTGTTCGACCAGCAGCACGGTGAAGCCGCGCTTCTTCAATTCACGGATCGTGCGCCCGATTTGCTGCACGATCACCGGCGCCAGGCCTTCCGAAGGCTCATCCAACAGCAAAAACCGCGCGCCCGTGCGAAGGATGCGCGCAATGGCGAGCATCTGCTGCTCACCGCCGGAAAGCTTGGTGCCTTGGCTGCGCGCCCTTTCCTTCAAATTCGGAAACAGCGTGTAGATTTCATCCAAGGGCAGCCCACCGGGGCGCACCATGGGTGGCAGCAGCAGGTTTTCGGTCACGTCGAGCGAGGCGAAAATCCCGCGCTCCTCAGGGCAATAGGCAATGCCGGCGCGCGCAATCACATCCGGGCGCGCATTGACGAATTCCTTGCCCTCATACTTGATCGAACCGCTGCGGCGCGGCACCAGGCCCATGACGGATCGGAGCGTGGAGGTCTTGCCCGCACCATTGCGGCCAAGCAGCGTCACCACTTCGCCTTCGCGGATATCAATATCCACGCCGTGCAGGACATGGCTTTCGCCATACCATGCCTCAAGCCCGCTAATTTCCATCAAGGCGCCAGTGCTGGCCTTGGCGCCCGCTGGGGCGGTCATCACATCAGCCATGGGCCGGCTCCGCTTCGGTTGACGCATCGGTGCCAAGATAGGCCGCCACCACATCCGGGTTGCGCGACACGGCTGCGTAATCACCTTCCGCCAACACGCTGCCGCGCGCGAGCACGGTGATGGTATCGCAAAGCCCCTGCACAACGCGAAGGTTATGTTCCACCAGCAGAATGGTGCGGCCGACCGAGACGCGCTTCACCAGCGCCACAACCCGGTCCACATCATCATGCGCCATGCCGGCGGTTGGTTCATCCAGCAGCATCATCACCGGATCAAGCGCAAGCGTGGTTGCGATTTCAAGCGCGCGCTTGCGACCATAGGGCAATTCACCCGCGGTCAGGTGCATCCATTCCGTGAGACCCACATCCGCCAGCAATTCCTCGGCCCGCGCATCAAACTTGCGCAGCACCGAATCGGAACGCCAGAAATCGAAGGAACCGCCACGCGCGCGCTGCAGAGCCACGCGCACATTTTCAAGCACGGTCAGATGCGGAAACACGGCGGAGATCTGAAAGCTCCGCACCAGGCCAAGGCGCGCCACCTCAGCTGCCTTCATCCCCGTAATGTCGCGACCATCATAGCGAATGGCGCCACGGGTGGGCGGCAGAAATTTCGTCAGCATATTGAAGCAAGTGGTCTTGCCGGCGCCGTTCGGGCCGATCAAGCCATGGATGGTGCCCCGGCGAACACTGAGGTTCACGTCGCTGACCGCGACGAAGCCCCGGAATTCCTTGGTAAGCCCTTCCGTTTCAAGGATGGTGTCAGACACCCGAACCACGCCCCCCTTCTTACAGCAGTTGATACCGCCAAGCCTCTTTGAACCCTACCTATGCGAGGCTCGGCCTTCCTGCAAGCCACCCCTTTCATTTCCCGACAAAAATCGGCGGAGCGGCGCGTGAACAAAAAAAGGGCAGAGGTTGCCCCCTGCCCTTTCCAGCCCTCTGGGATATCCCAATCAGGCTTCCGATAATTCCTCAGGCTTCACCTGGCGCTCGGCCACCTTGGCCAGTTCCAGGATGAAATCCACGACCTTTTCCTCAAAAATCGGGGCGCGGAGGTTTTCCATCGCTTCCGGATTCTTGCGGAAGAATTCGATCACCTGCTGTTCCTGGCCACGGTAGCGCGACGCCTCCTGGCGAAGCGCACGGCTCAGCTCATCCGGTGTGACCTGGATATTGTTGCTGCGGCCAATCTCGGACAGCAGCAGGCCAAGCCGGATGCGCCGCTGGGCGATACCGCGATATTCGTCGCGCAGCGTCGCCTCATCCTTGCCGGCATCATCGGCATCAAGCCGCCCGGCCTTCAAATCGGCTTCCACGCGCTGCCAGATTTGGCTGAATTCACCATCCACCATGCCTTCCGGCACTGGGAAGCTCGCCTGATCAGCAAGCTTGTCCAAAAGGGCGCGCTTCAGGCGCATGCGCGCCATGCCATCATATTCGCGCTGCAAGCCTTCCTTCACCTGGGCCTGTAAGCCAGCCAGATCATTCTGCCCGACCGTCTTCGCCAATTCATCATCAATGGCGCGCGGCACGCGCTGCTGCAGCTTCTTCGCCGTAATGGAGAAGACCGCGCGCTTGCCCGCCAATTCGGCCGAGCCGTAATCCAGCGGAAACACCACCTGGATATCGCGGCTATCGCCCACGGAAAGCCCTTCCATCTGCTCGGTAAAGCCTGGAATGAAGCCGGGGCCGCCGACTTCAATCGGCATATCGGTGGCCGACCCACCCGCGAAGGGGGCAAGGGCGGGTTCTTCCGTGCCCGCGATCAACCGCGCCGGGCCGATCCGCAGCGTGAATTCCACCGCCGCACCCGCTGCCATGCCATGCAAATAGATAAAGGGCCGGCAGGCGCCGATTTCCGCCTGATCAGGGAAGGTGAAAGCAAGCGTGCTGCGCCCGGCCGTCACATCAAAGCCTTCGCGCTGCATATCCAGGAAGTCAACGCTGTCCTGGCCCAGGCTGTAGAAATTGAAGCCGAGCTTGCCCTGGGCGCCTTCCGGCAGGCTGCCGCCAGCTAGTTTGGTGCTGACCATGAGGCTATGCGTTGCCCCTGGCGCAGCGGCAATGCCCTTCGCCCCTTCCATGAATACCTGCACCCAGCCGGCTTCGGTCCCGCTGCCGCTGATGCGAAGGTCGAAATAGGGCAGCGCTTCTTCCGTGCCGATGGCGGCGATTTCAGACTTCAAGCCGCCGGAAAGCCCAATTTCCCAACCGCGCGGCGCCTGACCAGGGATGCCAGGCACGGCACCAAGCGCCGGGCCATTGGTCAGCAAATCCGGCACCACAGAACCAGCGAAATCGCACACCATCACCTCGCCCTTCGTGGCGGGGCGGGCTTCAGCCACATCCGTCAATTCGCCATTCCGGGTCGCGAGCGTTTCCAGAACTTTCTGGACTTCCTCATCGGCGGGTTCGGCGCGCAGGCGTTCCAACTCGATGCCCGAGAAATCAGGCATCGGCACATCCGGCAACACTTCCAATTCCATGCGGAATTCAAGATCGGCGCCTTCGGCGAAATTCGTCACTTCGATTTTAGGCTGCAGCGCGGGCTTCAGGCCGCGATCGCTGACCAGCTTGCGCTGCGCATCATTCACGGATTCTTCGAGCACTTCGCCCATGACGGCGGTCCCATAGCGCTGACGCACAATGGAAAGCGGCACCTTGCCCGGGCGAAAGCCAGGGAGCGAAACCGTCTTGGCGATTTCCGCAAGGCGCTTTTCGCGGCTGGAGGCGATATCGCCTGCCGGAAGCGTCACGGAATAGGCGCGCTTCAAACCTTCATACGCGAGCTCATTAACCTGCATCGGAGGATCGTCCATCCCAAGCTAGAGAAACAAAAGACACCGGCGGCGCTTTGGTGCGGGCGAAGGGACTCGAACCCCCAAGGCTTGCGCCACCGGAACCTAAATCCGGCGTGTCTACCAATTCCACCACGCCCGCACCGAAGGGCGCCGCGGTCAGCGGGTGGCCTTTAGCCTATGCCTCAGCGCTTTCCAAGGGCGGTTGTTTCAAAACAATTTCAAGAAACCAACGCCTGGGCGCAGGCATCCAGAATGGCGGCCTCATCCAGACCATACTCCCGGTAAAGATCGGGGATATCGCCCGCCTGGCCAAAGCGGTCCACGCCAAGCGGCACCACCTTCTGCCCGCGCACGGAACCAAGCCAGGCATGGGCGGCGGGGTGGCCATCCAGCACTGTGACCAGGGCCGCATTAGGCGCCAAGGGTTCCAACAGGGTTTCGATCCAGCTTGGCGCGCCAAAACCCGCCCGCGCCTTGCGCCGTGCCGCGAGCCAATCCGTATGCAGCTTGTCCGGGCTGGTGATGACGAGCAGCCCGGCTTCGGGAATGTCTTCCCGGATGGTGGTGAAGGCGGCCAGGGCCTCAGGCGCCAGGGCACCTTGATAGGCCAGGGCAAAGCTGGCGCCTGGGACCGGCGGCACCACCCAATGCGCGCCGGCAATCACCGCTGCCGGGTCAAGGTTGCGTTCCGGCTGTTCCAGCCCGCGCGTCGAAAGCCGCAGCCAAACCGCCGAGCCATCGGGTTGCTGCATGTGGTGAAAGGCGTGGCGCAGCAGGATCGCCAATTCATCCGCATGGGCGGGTTCATAAGCGACCACCCTATCCTGCGCCATGCCGATCAGCGGCGTATTCACGCTTTGGTGCTGGCCGCCTTCTGGTGCCAAGGTCAGGCCGGAGGGCGTTGAAACTAAAAGAAACCGCGCATCCTGATAGCAGGCATAGATCAGCGCATCCAAGCCGCGATTGACGAAGGGGTCATAGACGGTGCCGACCGGCAAAAGCCTGGCACCATACAGCCGATCCGCAAGGCCGAGCCCCGCCAGCAGCAGGAACAGGTTCTGTTCCGCAATGCCCAGTTCCACATGCTGGCCTTCCGGCGACATGCCCCAGCGCTGCGCGGAAGCGAGCTTCGCATCGCGGAACACGTCATTCTTCTTGTGACGATCAAAAATGCCGCGCCGGTTCACCCAGGGGCCCAGATTGGTGGAAACCGTCACATCCGGGCTGGTGGTGACGATGCGCTTGGCGAGTTCGGCATTCTCCCCCTGCCCGCGCCCGATCTCGGCCAGGATTTCACCAAAGGCGGCCTGGGTGGAGTGCTTGCGCCCTGCCGGCACGCGCGGTGTCGCAAAGCGGTCCGGCACATGGATCACGGGTGATTGCAGGGCGCGTCCCTGGGGCGATAGGGGCTTAGCGAAATCAATGCTCGCCAGGAAGTCGCGCAGCTCTTCTTCGGGCACATCAAGCCCTTCGAATTCATCCCATTCATGGCCGGGGCGGATCTTCATGGCGGCGCGGAAGCCTTCCATCTGCTCCTTCGTCATCAGCCCGGCATGGTTGTCCTTATGGCCGGCAAAGGGCAGGCCCATGCCCTTGATGGTATAGGCAATGAAGCAGGTGGGTTGATCGCCAGCGGCATCCTGGGCGCGGAAGGCCTCGGTCAGGGTTTCAATGTCATGCCCGCCCAGATTGTTCATCAGCGCGGAAAGCTCATCATCCGAGAGCGGGTCAATGATGGCGCGAATGCCGGCAACGCGGCCAAGATCGGCCAGGATGGCGGCGCGCCAGGCGGCGCCCCCTTGGAAGGTCAGCGCGGCGTAAAGGCTGTTCGGGCAATCATCAATCCAGCGGCGCAATTGATCGCCATCGGGCCGGGCAAAGGCCGCTTCCAGCTTGCGGCCGTATTTGAGCGTGACGACATTCCAGCCCATATCGCGGAACAGGCCCTCAATCCGGCCGAAAAGCCTGTCCGGCACAACGGAATCGAGCGATTGGCGGTTGTAATCCACTACCCACCAGACATTGCGGATATCGTGCTTCCAGCCTTCCAACAGGGCTTCGTAGATATTGCCCTCATCCAATTCGGCATCGCCCACCACGGCGACATGCCGGCCGGGCGGAATGCCCTCAGGCGCCATGCGATGCAGATGCACATAATCCTGCACGAGCGACCCGAAGGAGGCGAGTGCGACACCAAGCCCGACCGAACCAGTGGAGAAATCTACCTCCGCCCCATCCTTCACGCGGGATGGATAGGGCTGGATGCCGCCGAATTGACGCAGCGTTTCCAGCTTGTCGCGGCTTTGCCGACCCAGCAGGTAATTGATGGAATGGAACACCGGCCCGGCATGGGGCTTCACCGCCACGCGATCGGCTGGCTTCAGAATGTCGAAATACAGGGCGGTCAGGATCGAAATGCAGGACGCGCAGGATGCCTGATGCCCCCCTACCTTCAGCCCATCCCGATTGGGCCTGATGTGATTGGCGTGATGGATCATCCAGGAAGATAGCCAAAGCAGCTTCCGTTCAAGCGCATGCAGGACTTCAATCCGCCGCGCGCTACCCGGCAGATGGCGCGCCTTGCCCTTGCCCTGCACTGTCATGATCCGATCCCCCGACAACCGGCTTTGAATATGGCGATTTGCTTGAAGCGATGAAAGGGGGGCAATTCAGGCCCGGATCAACCGCTTCAAGGCACCCGAGGCAGCGCGTTGGCCATCGCCCACATAGGCTTCGTGATTATTCTCAATGGATGCGGGGTCATAAAGGTAATTCACCATCAGCCCGCAGGATTGCCGAAGCCCATTCTCCGAGACATCGGCGCGCCAATTGAGCCTTTCGACCCGCGCCCCATTGGAAAGGTGGAAATGCGCTACGGGATCACGCGCACGCCCTGCCCTGCCCGCTGGCGCTTCCTTCAGCAGATATTGCGCGCCAAGCCGGATCAGCATGGGTGCCATGACGCGCGAAAGCGCTTCCTGCTTGACCCAGGCGCGTTCTTTCACAAGGGCGGCAAAATCAGCGGTGGCGTCGCCATTGGCGGTACTGAGCGCGCCTTCTTCCTCGGCGGTCAGCAGCGCCACGCCATCGCGGGCGCTTTTGTCGAGCCAGGCACGAAAACCCGGCATGGGGGAAAGCGTGCAAAAGGTCTTGAGCTTGGGGAATTCGGCGGCGAGCAATTCCACGACGCGCTTGATCAGAAAATTGCCGAAGGAAATGCCATCCAACCCGCGCTGGCAGTTATTGATGGAATAAAACACCGCCGTATCCGCCTGCCCGACATCCTGCAGCGGTGCTTTTTCATCCAGAATTTTCTGCACACTGGCGGCCATGCCGCGTTCCAACGCGACTTCAACGAAAATCAGCGGCTCATCAGGCATGCGCGGATGAAAAAACGCGTAGCAGCGCCGATCCGAATCAAGCCGATTGCGCAAATCGCGCCAGGTGCGGATGCGATGCACCGCTTCATATTGCACCAACTTTTCCAACAGGGCGGCTGGCGATTTCCAGTCAATCGCGCGCAATTCCAGAAAACCGACATCAAACCAGGAAGCCAGCAGGCCTTTCAGGTCTGTCTCAAAAGCCTGCAAGGGTGGCTCGTGATCCTTCAGGCGCAGCAATTCCGCGCGCATGTCGACCAGGAACTTCACGCCGTCCGGAATGGCCGCAAAGGCCGTCAGTAGCTTGAGCCGCGGCGGTTCCAAGGCGCGGCGCAGCCCTGCCAGGGCAATGGCGCGCACCGCCGCATCTGGCGCGGCGCTGAGTTTTTCAATGGCGTGGGTAACCGCCGCGCCATCGGAATCAAACGCCGCCAGCGCACGCAGAAAGCCAAGCCGGCCCGCTTCATCCAGACTGCGGTAACGCTCAGCCAAGGCAGCGGCACGGTTGCGCGCGGAAACCTCGCCCCCACGGGCTTGCAGGCAGGCACGAAACTCCTCAGCAAAATCATTGGATGCTTGCGGGCTGCGCTGCACGACCCAAGCGAGGTCACGCCAAAGCGATGTCATGCGACGCATGGCGCGATCCACCAGCCCGGCTTCTGCGGTGATATCCGACATGATGTGCCCCCAGTGTATGTACAAAAAACCTATCAAAAATTTGGTTCGGAAAGCAAAGCATTCTTCCCGTGATCACACGCGCTTGATCAGTTCTCGCCCGCAAGCGCCTGCCGTGCCTCGGCCAGCAGGGCCGGCAAATCCTCGGCAATCAAACCAGCGGGGGCATTGGCGGCGCCGGCGCCATGCAGCCACACGCCGGCGGCAGCGGCTTCAAAAGGCGCCATGCCCTGGGCGAGCAAAGCCGCGATGGCGCCCGCCAGAATATCGCCCGTGCCAGCACTGGCGAGTGATGGCGGCGCATTGTCGTTGATGATCACGCGGCCATCCGGGGCGGCGATAATGCTGTCCGGGCCTTTCAGCACCACCACCGTGCCAAGCCGTGCGGCCGCAGCACGTCCGGCGCCCAACCGATCTACCCCCGGCGCGCCAAATAGCCGAGTGAATTCGCCAGCATGGGGCGTGATTACCGCCGCGCCGCGCAGCAATTCAGGGTGATCAGCGGCGGCGGTCAGGGCGCCAGCATCCGCGACCAGGGTTTTGCCTGAATCAATTATGCTGCGGATGGCGACGCGCGTTGCCTCATGTGGCAAAAGCCCCGGCCCGGCGACCCACACCTTGCGCCTTGCATCGGAAAGCAGCGCATCGAGCGTTGCGTCACTTACCAATTGGCCGGGCGCAGCGGCGCGGAGCATTGCGGCCAATTCCAGGGTTTCGGCATGCAGTGTGACCAGCCCCGCGCCAAGCCGCCGCGCCGCCAACGCCGCCAGCCGCGCGGCACCGGGCATGGCCGCGCCCGCAAGGATGGTCAGATGGCCGCGCGTGTATTTATGCGCGCTGAGATCAAGCGATGGCAGCGACCAAAGCGCGGGGTGATTGCGCCAGCAGCGCGGCGCGATGTCCTCCAACACCGCCTCGGGCAAACCGATATCGGCAAGCACGGTCTCGCCGCAAAGCGCGCGGCCAGGCAGCAATAGATGCCCGGGCTTCAACCGAAAGAAGCTGACCGTCAGCGCCGCTTGCGGGGCGTAACCAAGCATTTGCCCGGTCGCACCATCCAGCCCGGAAGCCACATCCACCGCGACAATCGGTGCGGCTGCCGCGCGCAGGACCTTGGTGACCTCTGGTGCCAAGGGGCGCGTGACGCCAGCGCCAAACAGCGCATCCACCACCAAACCAGCGCGGGCGGCTTCGGCTTCGGTGAAGGGCACCATGGGGCCACGCCAGCGGGCAGAGGCAGCGGCGGCTGCGCTGCCAGGATTTGGCGGCGCCAGGGCTGCGACCGAAACAGGCCAGCCCGCCTGTTCCAGATAACGCGCGGCGACGTAGCCATCGCCGCAATTATTGCCTGGCCCGGCCAAGACCAGGGTGCGACCGGGACGAAATCGGGCGCGAATGGCCCGCGCCACTGCGCGCCCCGCCGCTTCCATCAGTGTCTCCGTGGCGATGCCCGCCGCCAGCGCAGCCTGATCGGCGCGCGCCATTTCGGCAGGGGTTAGAAGCTCGGTCGGGTAAGGACGGGGCATGAAGGGTTTGTAGCCCATTGCCGCACTGTCTGCATGCCATGGCGCCAAGCTGCTATACACGCTGCGGCATAACAGGAGTCGCTCATGGCCTTCGTGATTGCGATCGCTCAGCGCAAGGGCGGCGCGGGCAAATCCACCGTCGCGGCCAATCTGGCCACGGCCCTTGCGGAATCAGGCCATCGCGTCGGGCTTTTGGATATAGACCCGCAGCGCAGCCTGGCACGCTGGGACCAGCAGCGCGGCGCCAGCAAGAAGGCCCACAGGCTGCATTTTGAGGCGCCGACCGGCTGGCGCCTGCCCGCGACACTGGAAAGGCTGCGGCGCGAACAGGATTTCGTGCTGTTGGATACCGCGCCCCATGATGACACGGATGCCAAGCTTGCCATTCGCGGTGCGGATTTGGTGCTGGTGCCGCTGCAGCCCTCGGCGGCGGATCTTTGGTCCATGGATGCAACGCTTGATATCGCCAAGCAGGAAAAGCGGCCCTTCCGGCTGCTGCTGAACCGCGCACCCGCTTCAGGCAGGTTGCGGGAAGATATTGAAGGCCAAATCCGTGACCGCAAGCTGCCGATTTTGGATGCGGTGCTGGGCAATCGCACCGCCTATGCCCAGGCTTTCATGGCCGGGCTTGGTGTGGTGGAAGCCGCACCGCGCGGGCCGGCCGCTGGGGAAGTGCGCAATCTTGCGCAAGTATTGGAAGCCATCCGCAAAAGGGGTGTTTGATCATGGGTGATGTATTGCTCGCGCTGCATTTGCTGGGCGCGGTGCTTTGGGTAGGCGGCATGGCCTTCGCGCTTCTGGTATTGCGCCCGGCCGCGCATGAGGTGCTGCAAGCGCCGGAGCGTTTGGCAATCGCGCAGGCAGCCTTTAGGCGTTTCTTTCTGATTGTGTGGCATGCCATGCCGATCGTGCTGCTGACCGGATGGGCCTTGTTCTTCCTGTGGCATGGCGGCTTCGCCGGCGCGCGATGGAGCCTGCATCTGATGCATTTTTTGGGGCTGATTATGGGCTTGGTGTTTCTTGCGCTATTCTTTGGCCCTTGGGGGGCCATGCGCCGCGCCATGGCCGCAGGCGATAAGCCAAACGCGGCGCGTGCCCTTGAAAGCATAAGAAAGCTGGTGCTGATGAATTTGATCATGGGTTTGATCGTTGTGGCCTTTTCAGGCTTTGGGCGCATTGCGGGATGAGCATTGCGCTTAAGGACGGCATCCAAATTGTCGAAGATGCCGCGCCGGAATTTGAAGCCGTGGCCGCCATTCAACGTGGCCTGCATAATTTCAACCAGGAAACCGGTGGTTCTTATGACCGGGAACCGGTGACGCTGCTGGTGCAGGATGCGGATGGCAAGACGCTGGGGGGGCTATTGGGCCTGACCTTCTGGGGCTGGTTGTTCATTGATTGGCTTTACTTGGAGCGCGGCATGCGCCGACGCGGGATCGGCGAGGAATTGCTGCGCCGGGCGGAGGCGATTGGCCGCGAACGCGGCTGCACCAATGCCTATACGGATACTTTCAGCTTCCAGGCGCCGGGCTTTTGGAAGCGCAATGGCTACGCTGAATTCGGAAAGCTGGAAGGCATGCCGGCGGGCCATGCGCGCGTGTGGTTGCGGAAGGCCCTGTAGCCGCAAGGCTTTGCGCCAAGGCCCGCGATAACCTGACCCCGCGAAAGGATCAGGTTACCGGGATTTAGTCGGCTCAGCCCTTCAGCGTCGCCAAAGCCTCATTCAAGGTCTTGCTCGGGCGCATCGCGGCTGAGGTTTGCGCATCATCGGGACGGTAATAGCCGCCCAGCTCCTGCGGTTTGCCCTGGGCTGCGATCAGTTCGTCATAGATCTTCTTCTCATTGGCTGAGAGCATATCCGCCAGCGGCTTGAAGCGCGCCGCAAGGCCAGAGCTATTGTCGCGCGCGGCCAAAGCCTGCGCCCAGTAAAGCGCCAGGTAGAAATGCGATCCGCGATTATCAATCTCACCCACCTTGCGTGCGGGTGAGCGGTTATATTCCAAGATCCTGCCATTCGCTTCATCAAGCGTTTCAGCCAGCACCTTCACATCTTCGCTTCCAGTGGTCTGCGCCAGATGTTCAAGCGACGCGCCAAGGGCCAGGAATTCGCCAAGCGAATCCCAGCGGAGGTAACCCTCACCCTGGAATTGCTCGACATGCTTCGGCGCAGAACCGCCGGCACCTGTTTCAAACAAGCCACCACCATTCAGCAAGGGCACGGTGGAGAGCATCTTGGCTGAGGTGCCGAGTTCCATGATCGGGAACAAATCGGTCAGGTAATCGCGGAGCACATTGCCGGTGACGGAGATGGTATCCAGCCCCTTGCGGATGCGGTCGAGCGAGAATTGTATCGCCTCAACCGATCCCAGGATGCGGATATCAAGCCCGGAAGTGTCGTGGTCCTTCAGGTATTTCTGCACCTTGAGGATCAACTGCGCGTCATGCGCCCGGTTGGCATCCAGCCAGAACACCGCCGGCGTATTGGTCAGCCGCGCACGACGTACGCCAAGCTTCACCCAATCCTGAATGGGCGCATCCTTGACCTGGCACATGCGGAAAATGTCACCAGTTTCCACAGGGCGTGAGAGCAGCACGGTGCCATCATCAGCGACCACGCGCACTTCACCATCGGCGGCCAATTCGAAGGTCTTGTCGTGGGAACCGTATTCCTCAGCCTGCTGCGCCATCAGCCCGACATTGGGGACCGTGCCCATGGTCTTCGGGTCAAAGGCGCCATTGGCTTTGCAGTCTTCAATCACGGTCTGGAAAAGCCGCGCGTAGCACCGGTCTGGGATCACTGCCAGGGTATCATGCAGCTTGCCATCCGGGCCCCACATCTTGCCGGATTCACGGATCATGGCCGGCATGGAAGCGTCAATGATCGTGTCGCTTGAGACATGCAGATTGGTGATGCCACGATCCGAATTCACCATGGCCAGCGCCGGGCGCGCCTTATAGGTGGCGTCAATATCGGCCAGGATCGCGGCCTTTTCCGCATCCGGCAGGGTTTCGATCTTGGCCAGCATATCGCCAACGCCGTTATTCGGGTTGACGCCAAGGCGCGTCAGCGTCGCGCCATGCTTCTGGAAGACATCAGCGAAGAAGACGGAGACCGCATGGCCGAACAGGATGGGATCGGAGATCTTCATCATGGTGGCCTTGAGATGCACGGAAAACAGCACCCCTTCGCGCTTCGCGGCATCAATCTGTTCCGCGAGGAAAGCGCGGAGTGCCTTCCGGTTCATCACGGAGGCATCAATGATCTCCCCCGCGATCAGCGGCGTCTTGGCCTTCAGCACCGTGACGCTGCCATCCTTCGCCACCAATTCAATGCGCGCATTGGTGGGTGCGGCGATGGTGGTGGCCACTTCCGAGCCATAAAAATCCCCGCCCGGCATATAGGCGACATGGGATTTGGAATCCTGCGACCAAGCGCCCATCTTATGCGGGTTGTTGCGCGCATATTGCTTCACGGCACCCGCCGCGCGGCGGTCTGAATTGCCTTCACGCAGCACCGGGTTCACCGCGCTGCCAAGCACCTTGCCATAGCGCGCGCGGATTTCCTTTTCGGCGTCGTTGCTGGGATTGTCCGGGTAATCCGGCACCTTATAGCCCTTGCCCTGCAATTCCTTGATCGCGGCCTTGAGCTGCGGGACGGAGGCCGAGATATTCGGCAGCTTGATGATATTGGCTTCCGGCTTAAGCGCGAGCTTGCCGAGTTCGGCCAATTCATCATTCACCCGCTGTTCAGGCGTCAGCTTTTCCGGGAAATTCGCCAGGATGCGGCCCGTCAGCGAAATATCCTTGAGGCTCATTTTCACGCCGGCCATGCCTACGAAGGATTCCACGATGGGCAGCAGGGAATAAGTCGCCAATGCCGGCGCTTCGTCCACCTTGGTCCAGACGATTTCGAGTTCTGACATGCTGTTACCTTCCGTAGAATGGGCCGTTCGGGCCGCCTTGAATGTTTTGAATTTGCGCCTGTCTTGTCGCATCAGGGGGGGCGCAGGGCAAGTGGGCATAGCCCGTGGTTGCAGGCACGGCCCAGTTCTAAAAAAATCTTAATTACCGCGCTTAATCAGGGGCTTAGGCCCTTCAAGGTCAGCGGTCCCCATAGCCCCGCGGATGCGCTGCCCGCCAGGCCCAGGTGGTGCGGACAATCTCATCAATATCGCCAAAGCGCGGCGCCCAGCCGGTTTCACGCCTGAGTCTTTCACTCGCCGCCACCAGCACGGCGGGATCGCCGGCGCGGCGGGGCCCGATGCTGTGGGGGACGGCGCGGCCGCTGACGCGTTCAATGGCGCCCAGCACCTGCTTCACCGAATGGCCTTCGCCATTGCCGATATTGTAGCGGCAGGAACCATGGGTCTGGAGCCGCGCGAGCACGCGCAAATGCGCCTCCGCCAGATCGGTTACATGCACGTAATCGCGAATGCAGGTGCCATCGGGGGTTGGGTAATCATCGCCAAAGACGGTCAGCGCCGGGCGCCGGCCAAGCGCCGCATCAATGGCAAGCGGCACCAGATGCGTTTCGGGGTTGTGATCTTCCCCCGCACGCCCGGCGGGGTCTGAACCGGCCGCGTTGAAGTAGCGGAGGGCGGCATAGCGCAGGCCATGGATACGCTCGGCCCAGGCAAGCGCGGTTTCCACCATAAGCTTGCTTTCGCCATAGGGATTGCCGGGCGCGACCGCACAATCCTCATCAATCGGCACGCGTTCCGGTTTGCCGAAAAGGGCGGCGGTGGAAGACAACACAAAGCGCATGCACCCAGCTTCGACCGCCGCTTCAATCAGCCGCACGCTATTCCCGAGATTTTCCGCAATGTAGTGCATGGGCGATTTCATGCTTTCCCCCACCAGGGAAAGGGCCGCGAAATGCAGCAGCGCGTCAAAGCGCCAATTGCCGAAAACCCGCGCCAGTTCCGCGCGATCCGCCAATGGTGCCTGCACCAAAGTCGCGGCAGAAGGGACGGCAGCGCGATGGCCTTGGCTCAAGTCATCCAGCACCACAACCTCATCACCGCGATCAAGCAGCGCCAGCACCGCATGGCTGCCGACGAAACCCGCACCGCCTGTCACCAGATAACGCGCCATATCCGAACCCTGCCTTACAGCTTCACGGCCGGGGCGGTGCCTCTGCCAGCCTTTCGCTGCGCGGTGCCTCCAGCGCGCGGAGATAGGCGGCATCAAGGCCGTAAATATCCCGGCGCATAACCACGCTACCGGCTTCAACCATCACCGTGTCATAATGAAGGCGCACAGGGATCGCCCGCCTGAGCGAAGCACCCTGGGTCGCGCCACTTTCTAACACACGGTCAAAGCGTTCGCGGTTCCAGGCCGGCATGCCGCTGAAGGCTTCACTCAGCAAATCCATCGGCCGCTCAAGCCGAATGCAGCCAGATGAAAAGGCGCGGTCCGGGCGGCGGAACAAATGCCGATCCGGCGTGTCATGCATAAAAATATCATCGCGGTTTGGCATGACGAATTTGATCCGGCCGAGCGCATTAACCTCGCCAGGGTCCTGGCGGATGATGAAGGGGAAGCGGTCCTTGGAATAGGTGCTGAAATCCAGCGTGGTTGCGTCAATTTCCGTGAGTTCACCATCGATGCGCTGATACAACCGATAGCCCATGGCCTGCATCCGCCCCGGGTCGCTGCGAAAGCGCGGCAGCAAATCCTCCCGCGCGTTGCGATCCGGCACGCCCCAGGGCGGGTTGAATTGCACTGCAACCAGCCGGACATCGAGCATGGGGGTCTGCCGATCCACGCGCCCCACCACCACCGCCATATCCTGCACCACACGCCCGGCATCAGTCAGCGTCAGGCGGAAATGGGGGATATTAACTTCAATGCGGCGGTCAGGGGCGGCGGCCAGACCGCGGCGCATATCCAGTGCCACGCGCAACTGCCCGATCTTGGCTTCAACATGCGTATTCAGCGCGGACCACGTCAGGCGCCCGATGCGGCCATCTGCTTCCAGCCCTTCTTCGGCCTGAAATCGCCGGACAGCAGCTTGCAGCCGCGCATCATAAAGCGCGCTTTCCGCCGCCAAGCCACGCGCCATATCTGCGTCGGTTACCGCAAGCCTTGCGCGGAGTTGCGGAACCCGCGCCACATCCATACTTCCGGGTTCAAGGGTGCTGGCAAGATTACCTTCAATCAGCGGCCAACCGCCACGCGCGGCGATGGCCCGCAGTCGCGCAAGTTCTGCCTTGATCGGTGCCGCATCGGGATGGAGAAGTGCCGCTTGATCCAGCACAGCGACGGGATCGGCACTACTCAAAAGCCGTTCACGCCAAGCGGGGAAATCTGCCCGCGCCGCATCGCGCCTTATATCAACGCGCCCCGGCAGCGAAGCAACACGGCCCAGCACCAGGTCTCGCAAGGCCGCTTCGGCACGAGGCATAACGGCTTCACGCAGCTCAGCGCCAATTGGCACATCATACTGGCGCGGGTTAAGCCCATCTTCACCAAGCGCTTCCAGCCGGCGCGCCAGCTTTGCGATCGCAGTCCTGGAAGCGGCAGAGGCGCCGCGTGGCAAGCTTGCACCAAGCCCAGCGGCGGCGAAGCCCTGAAGCACTGTGCGGCGCGCGAATCGCTTGGAATTACTCATGCGATTTTGTTAGCGCCTTAGCCGGTTGGCGCGCAATTTCCTCTGTGCGTGTCAGGAAAGCCTATCCGCCCCGTGCTGCGCGCCCGCAAGTTCCTGCACGGTGATGGGCTTATAAGGCGCGCGCGGGCGGAAATGCCCAACCTCCTCCACCGGCACGTTGCGGGTTTCCGCAATCACCGCCGCTACGGTCGGGCCGCAGAGCCGCCCCTGGCAGGGGCCCATGCCGCAGCGCAAATAGGCCTTAGCCTGGTTCGGGCCGGTCGCGCCAATCGCCGCCGCCCAACGGAGGGAGCCCGCCGTCACTTCCTCACACCGGCAAATGATGGTGGATTCTTCAGGCGGCGCCAGGATTTCGTGCGAAGGCGCATAAAGCGCATCCAAAAAGGGGCGCAGCGTACGGGCCTGCAACAGCGCGTCTGCGCTGGCCTCTGCCTGAAAATCCCGAGCAGCCTGCGCCATCCGACCCAGCCGGAAAGCCGCATCAAGCGCTGCCAATTGCCCGCTGGCCACCGCCGCTTCCCAGCCGCCAATCACCGCGCCATCACCGGCCACCGCAATGCGCGCATGGGTGGAAGCACCAAATACATCCAGCCTGGGTCGCCAGCAAAGCTGCCGCGCATCCCAGAAATGCTCCAAGCCGATCGCCATGGAAATGTGCGTCGAAGGGATGACCCCTTCATGCAGCAGCAGCGTATCGCAAGGCTCAAAGCCCCCTTCAAAGCGCAGTGATTGCACCCGCGCCGCGCCTTCTGCGCGCAAATGGCGTGCGCCGGAAATCACGCGCATCCCGGACTGACGCGC
>Ga0194134_10000377_pt1 | contig 69264 bp, 50 predicted proteins | sample TA2KigOff0mmetaG_FD_148602 | JGI IMG/M metagenome (GOLD analysis project Ga0194134, IMG submission 148602) | Freshwater microbial communities from Lake Tanganyika, Tanzania - TA2015056 Kigoma Offshore 0m | ecosystem: Environmental > Aquatic > Freshwater > Lake | place: Tanzania: Lake Tanganyika...
TCGCGCCGCCATTTTGGCGTTGCCGGCGGACGAGGCGCGGCGCTTGCGCGAGACGATCAGGGACCGCGTCGAGCGGCTCAGGGACAGGAAAAGGGTGCGTGAGGTGGATTACCACTAGGCCGCCCGCCGCCAAGACCGCGATCCGCTTCCGGATTCCCGCGCTAACGGGCTTGCCGGGAAAGAGGCCGCCGGCACGGCAACCCTGTCACCGCGCGGGCCCCGCGGGGTGTCGGAACCGCTCCGGATGCCGTCACCACCGGAATACTCCTCACATTCCGATCGGTTCACCGGGATAACCACGGCGGCATCGGCCATGGCGACCGGCTCGGCGGTTTATGTTTCCTGTGCCCATGTCTGGCTGTAGGGGGACGGTTTGATGGTTTGGCTGCATCTTTCCATCGCGATCGTTGCCGAGGTGATCGCCACCTCGGCGTTGAAAGCCACGGAAAGCTTCACGAAACCGTTGCCGCTCGCCGCGGTGGTTGTCGGATACCTTGTATCGTTTTATTTCCTGTCGCTGACGCTGACGGTGCTTCCCGTCGGCATCGCCTACGCCGTCTGGTCGGGAGCCGGGATCATCCTCGTCTCGATGATCGGCTGGCTGGTTTTCAACCAGTCGCTCGACTGGGCGGCCGTCGCCGGGATCGCGATGATTCTCGCGGGCGTCGCGGTGATCAACCTTTTCTCCAAGGCGAGCGCCCACTGAATATCCGCCAGGTCGCGTCGCTGCCATCGAGCCAAATCCGGCGCCAACGGGTGTCGCACGGGCCGATCTTGAACCCGGTTCCGGGTCCGATTTCCTGTCGTGACGGGTTATCCGGGATGTTGGAAGGCCCTATGGGCCGCTGGGCTGCCATTCGCTTGAGCCCACGGATTTGTCATGGCATGATGCCGGGGATTCGCGTCATTGGTTTGGCCCCGGGATCATCCGCATGAACCGAAGGGATTCGCTCCTTGTTGCAGCCGCGTCGGTCGCCGGTTCCCTGTCCGCCGCCGGGCCTGTCTTGGACATTATCGATTGTCATACGCACTTTTATGATCCGTCGAGGCCCGGCGGTGTTCCCTGGCCCGGCAAGGGTTCTTCCCTGTACCGCACCGTGTTGCCTCGTCACCTCCGGGAACAGAAGCCACACCGCAAGGTGACGGGCACCGTGATCGTGGAAGCCAGCCCGCTGGTTGGCGACAACGATTGGCTGCTCGACCTGGCCAAGGATGATCCGTTCATTGTCGGCATCGTGGGCAACCTGAATCCCGACGACCCCATGTTCGCCAACCACGCGCGGCGTTTGGCCAGGAACGCCTTGTTTCGCGGCATAAGGGTCAACTCGGGCCTGCTCAAGGGGGACATTCCCAAGGAAAGGATCGCCTCGTTCAGGCTGCTGGCCGAACTCGACCTGGCGCTTGATGTCAATGGAGGGCCGGAAACGCCGGGCCTGCTGGCCGGATTGGCGCGCGCCGTTCCGGGCTTGCGGATCGTGCTCAACCATATCGGCAATGTCGAGGTGACAGGCAAGGCGCCCCCTGCCGGGTGGCTGGCTGGAATCCGATCCGCGGCGGAGAGGCCGAATGTCTGGTGCAAGGTGTCGGCGCTTGTGGAAGGGGCGGCCCGGCGAGGCGGCAAGGCTCCGACCGATCCGCTGTTTTACAAGCCTTGCCTGGACGCGGTCTGGACCGCGTTTGGTGACAAGAAACTTATTTATGGTAGCAATTGGCCTGTCTGTGAGGCCGCCGCCGATTACGAGGCGATGCAGAAAATTTCCATGGATGACGCGGCAAGCCGCGGAATGGCGGCGCTTGCCGGGTTTTGTTCACTCAACGCGAAGGACGCCTACAAGTGGATCGAGCGGCCGGGCCGTTTGTGACCTTTGGAGCGCTTGCCGGCCTTTGGGGCGGCATGTCGGCGAAGCCGGGGTGGACGCGCGACCCCCTGTTATGATTGAGGATACCTCAAAGCAATCAATCGGTTCGGCGATGGTTTCCTCCAAGACAAGCCATTTGTTTTCGCAGGGAACCTGGGTCGACCATCAGGCGACCTTGCAGCTGGGAAAGTCGGCTGAATTTCCCGGAATGGTTCATGTCTTTGGCATGCCCGACCTGCATGTTGGCAAGGTTGGGCCTGTTGGAGCGGCTTTTCATAGCGTTGATGTCATCTATCCGGAATTGGTTGGAGGTGACATCGGTTGCGGCATGCACCTCGGAGCGACGGACATTCCCGCGCGGGGCCATGCCGTTCAAAAGCGGCTCAGACGGCTGGGATCCATCGATGAACCGTGGTCCGGTGACACCAGGGAACTGGCCGCCAGCCATGATTTGGACGAGTCGCGTTACGAGCGCGGTCTCGGAACCATCGGGGGCGGGAATCATTTCGCCGAATTGCAGGTGGTGCATGAGATCGCCGATGCCGAGGCCGCGTCAAGGATTGGAATAAATCCCGACTTCGCCCTGGTGCTTATCCACAGCGGTTCCCGCGGATTGGGACAATCGGTATTGGAATCGCATTTGGGCGAATCGGCGGGCCTCGGCCGCGCCGTGCCCGCCGATTCGAATGCCGGAAGATCCTATATCGCGGGTCATGAACAGGCCAGGCGGTTCGCCCGCGCCAACCGTGAACTGATCGCCCATCGGTTTGCGGAGGGGTTGGGCTCGAAGTCCTCTCCGCTGCTTGATGTTGGCCATAATTTCCTCGAACAAAGGGAGATCGGCGGCGCCAGGACATGGATCCATCGCAAGGGGGCGGCGCCATCGGACCGCGGGCCCGTGGTCATTCCCGGATCGAGGGGGACATGGTCTTTCGTGGTGGAACCCCTGGGCGATGGGTCACGCAACGGTTTCTCCTTGGCCCATGGAGCCGGCCGGAAAATCCCCAGGGGACATTGCCGGGAAAAGTTCATGGACAGCTACACCCGGGAGGAACTGCTCTCGGTGAACGACAAGAAGCTGGACATCAAGAGCCATGTCGTTTGCGGCGACCGGGATCTTGTCTTTGAGGAGCATCCCAAGGCCTACAAGGATATCCGCCAGGTCATTGGCGACATGGTGGACCTTGGAATCATCAAGGTCGTGGCGGTCCTCAAGCCGGTTCTCACCTACAAGACATCGGGAACCGCCGATGACGGAGACGGCTGATAGTGCGCTCAAACGCCTCCCTGCGCGTCATCGATGAGGGATTGCGGGTCCGCCGAGAGGCAGGTCGCGATCATTTCCCCGAGCACCGCGATATCGATATCCGCCAATCGGCGGAGATAGAGGCAGCCTTTGCCTCGGGAGTGCCTGCCAAGCCGGGCCAGCATCGGTGCCACAAGCTCGAGGCCTGGCCAGAGGTAGAGGCTGACCTTGCCCTTGCGGGGCGAGAAACCAATCCTGAAAGTGTCGCCCTCGCGTCCGCTGGCGTAGCGGTAATGGAATTGGCCGAACCCGATCATCGAAGGACCCCACATCACCGGTTTTTCCCCGGACAACCGGGCCATGAGCGAGATGATCGCCCGGCAATCATCCCGCTGGACGGGGTCGGCCAGCGCATCGATGAAATCATCCACATTGCCGTCATGCGGAACGGTTTTGACATCGTTTTTGGCCATGATGGTTCCTTTTCTGGATGGTAGAAGCATCTCTTTATGATAATTGGAATGCCATGAAGCCGGCATGAGCGCCGCCGTCAACCGGCGGCTTGCGGTTTCCAGGGAAAGGCTGGATCATCATTGGGTAAGGCTTTTCCCGCCGGCACGGACTGAGGGTTCGACCATGTCATTCCAGCGACTCATCATGGCGGTCGTTTTTCCGGCGATCCTCGCGGGACGGTCGCCCTGCCAACCGGACTTGAGCGCCAATGGCGATTCCCTTCCCAAGGTTCCGCCCGGATTCGCCATCAAGGCCTATGCCACCGAACCGCTCGTCAGGCAGCCATGCTCGATGGCCTTCGATTCCAAGGGGCGGTTGTTTGTCGGCATGGGTCCGCAGTACCGCAACCCCAAGCCCGAAACACCCGGAGACTCCGTCGTGCTGCTTGGGGATGCCAACGGCGACGGGGTCGCCGACAGCGCCAAGGTTTTCGCGACAGGTTTCAATTGCATCCAAGGTCTCGCGTGGCACGGGCGTGACCTCTGGGTCGCGAACTCCCCCGACCTGACGGTGGTGCGCGACCTCGACGGCGATGACACGGCCGACGAGTATGTCCGAATCTACACCGACCTTGGAAACCTGGAGCACGGGTTGCACGGCCTGCAATGGGCACCCGATGGCAAGCTCTACATGAGCAAGGGCAATTCCAAGGGTCTTTCCCGTGTCGGCAGGGTGGCGCCCAAGCCGTTCCGCGACCTGTGGGGCGCCAAGGCCCCGGCCGGTTCACCCGATTTTCCGCCTCCGGAAGTCTTTTCCAAGGATGCTTACAGGCATGCCTACCACGATCCGGCGGATGACTGGGGCCGCGAAGGCGGGGTGCTTCGCTGTGATGACGGGGGAGCCAACCTTGAGATCATTTCCCGGGGCATGCGCAACCCCTGGGACATCGCCACCGACGATGGCTTCAACTGGCTCGGCACGGACAACGACCAGAACGAGGGCGACAGGGTGATCATGCCGTTCCGCAACGCGCATTTCGGCTGGAATCATCCTTGGAGTTCGCACTGGACGGATCGGCCGCACCCCACATGCGCCCCGGTGAGCGGCCCGATGTTCCATGGTTCCGGAACGGGACTCACCTTCCTCGACTCCCCCGCGTTTCCTCCCGAATACCGCAAGGTGTTCATGGTGAATGACTGGTTGCGCAAAACCACATTCTGCTGGATCCCCTCCTGGGATGGAGCCCTGATGAGGCCGAAGGACGGCACATGGAAGCCGTTTGTCGAGGGTGGCCAATCGCTGTTCCGGCCGACCGACATCGAGGTCGGGCCCGACGGGGCGGTTTGGATGCTTGGTTGGAGCCGGTACTACGGGGCGGAATACAAGAACGGCCAGATGGTCAATGAAGGCCGGGTTTTTCGGGTTTCATGGAACGGCGCGGATCCCCGGGCGGCGCACGCACGGCGGCGGGAAGATCCCAGGAGTGGATGGCCGGTTGACGACCTGGTGAGGGACTTCGATGGACCGCTTCCGGTCTGGCGGATCGATGCCGCTGATGAACTGGTTCGTCGTGGCGCCCTGGTGAAGGCCGAACTCATGGCGTTGCTGGGAACCGATCAGCCGACCATGCGGCAGACATGGACCGCCTGGACACTGGGACGGCTATCGGCCAGCGACAAGGGGATTGACGATTACTTCGCGGGACTCGCGGCGCCCGGTTCCCGCGCAAGCCTCAACCTGAGGATCCAGGCGGTGAGGATCCTGGGCCATCGGGCGAGGCATCGGGGCCTTGAAGCGGGGCTTCATCCGGTCGTCGCGGAATCGCTTCGCAGCGATGAGGCCAGGCTGAGGCTGGCCAGCGTCGAGGCGATCGGCGTGTTGGGCAGGCCCGACGGCCTCAAGCCCATGACTGAAATGCTGGCCGGCGAGGCGGACCGGGTTGTTTTCTATGCCGGATGGCAGGCGCTGCGGTCGCTTGGCGGGGAGGCGGAGTTGCGGAAGTTGCTGGCCGACGAGCGCCCTCGTGTGCGGCGGGCCGCGCTGCTGGCGCTCTTGGAGTCGGGATCCCTCAAACCCGCCGAGGTGGATTTCCATGCCGCTGACAATTCGCATGAGGTGAGGGAGATCGCGCTGCTGCGGCTTGGCAAGCTGGGAAAAGCCGACCAGCAGGCAACGCGGGGCCCGATTCCGGAGGCTCCGGGGATGTCGCTGGTGGCGGGCGTCAAGTCCGCCAGCGGACGCGGATACCGGGTGATACCCGGGGGAGCGGCCGTGGGCGCGAGGGTCTACAGCGACCGTCCTTATGTCTTGAAGGAATTGCCGGCCGCCCTGGCCGGATCGGACCTGCTGCAAACGGCCAACGACGATGACGGATCCAAGGGCGAGGCCTTCGTCACGCTCGAGGCGTTGGCGCCGGTGCGTATCCATGTGGCGATTGACAAGAGGCAGGCCAGGCCGCCCAAGTGGGTCGCCAACCATTACCGTCCAACCGGATTGACCATCAGGAGCGATGATTGGACGGCGGCCTTGTTCAGCCGGGATCTCCCCGCCGGGCGGGTGGAACTTGGCGGCAACACCGACAACGGCGTGGCCGGCGGGAAGGCGAACTACATCGTTTTCATCGAGCCGATATCCCCCCAGCGATTGGACAAGGCGACGACCATGGCGGATGCCCTGGCACAGCTTTCCTCCGCGGAGGAACGAAAAGGGGCACTGTTGTTCAACCGGATCGCCGGTTGCGCCAAGTGCCACGGGCTTGACCAGAGGAGGAATTCGTTCGGCCCCCATCTGGGGGATATCGGCCTACGCGCCGATGGCAGGCAGGTCATCGAATCCATCCTCGACCCCGACGCCCACATCACGGAAGGCTTTTCGCAACTCGTCATCGAGTCGCGTGACGGCAAGATTCATTCCGGGGTGCTGCTGGAGGAAAGCGGGCTATCGCTCACGCTGGGCCTTTCCAACGCGGAGCGCCTTGTCATTCCCAAGGATCGCGTCGAATCGAGAACCACGACCAAAAAATCAGCGATGCCATCGTTCGCTTCTCACCTCGACGCGTCCCAAGTGGCCTGCATCGCCAAGTTCCTCCTGGCGCAGCGGTCCAGGCCGGCGGAGGTCGCGTTGAACAATCAACCGATCCAAGCCGGCGGGCCATCGCCGACAATTCCCGATGCGGTGCCGTCGACGGGTTTCGGATTCTCGGCCAAACCGGACAGGCTTGGCATTTTTCATTCCGGCAAGCCGGTGGGCGAGTTCGTGTTTTCAGACGCCTCCATCCGGCGTCCTTTCTTCTCGAATCTCACTGGGATCGCCGGGGCGAAAATCACCCGCAATCATCCGCCGATTCCCGGAAAGGACGCCACCGATCATGACACCATGCATCCCGGACTCTGGCTCGCGTTCGGAGATGTTTCCGGCGTCGACTTCTGGCGCAATCGCGGACGGATCCGGCATCTCAGGTTCGTGGATAAGCCCATCGCGGGCAACTCAACGGCCGCGTTCGCGACCGAGTCGGATTGGGTGGATGCCGGGGGCAAGCCGATGGGCTTGATGCTCAACCGTTTCACCCTGGCAAGCCGGCCCTCGGGATGGCTGATCGTCTGGGACGCGACCATCACGGCGAAGGAGACGGACCTTGTCTTTGGCGACCAGGAGGAGATGGGCTTCGGTGCCCGAGTCGCCACGGAATTCACGGAAAAAAAGAGCGGCCTGATCCAAAACAGCCATGGCGTGAAATCCGCGGGCGCGACATGGGGCAAGCCCGCGCCATGGTGCGACTACTCGGGGCTGTTGGATGGCAAGCCCGTTGGCGTGACGCTGATGGCGTCGCCGGGGAACTTCAGGGAAAGCTGGTGGCACAACCGCGATTACGGGGTGTTCGTGGCCAACCCGTTCGGCAGGCAGGCCATGAAGCAGGGCGCCAAAAGCGCCATCAAGGTGCCCAGGGGCGAGTCCATCCGTCTGGTCTTCGGGGCCATGCTGCACGACTCGGCGCCCCATGATCCGGCCGCGGAATACGCCCACTTCGTGAAGTCGGCCAAGTGACGGCGGGTGGCCGTCGCCGGCCGGCACGCCTCACAGTCCGTCACGCGCGGGTATCCGGGCTCAGGACAGGCCCACATTCGCCCGCACTTCCCCAAGCGCGGCGCCTCTGCCGGAGCGCGCGGCGTTCCAGTCTGCCGCCACGGCGGCAAGCGCCTCCATGGCCTGTTTGCCAGCCAGAATATCGGCGATGCCCCGCTCTAGCCGTCCGGCCAGCGACCGGGCGTCAGGCAGGCGCAGCACCAGCGATGGATTGATGCAGTCGAGCGGCAACAGGGTGCGCCTGAGCGCCGCGCGGAACTGATCGAGGCGTTCCCGGTCGAGTTCGAGGCCGTCCCACGGACCCGCGTCGAGTTGCTGTTCCCGAACCGGCCCGCCAAGCCCGGGGTCGAGCACCGCGTCCTGGCTCAGGGCTGGGGAAGCCAGCACCGTGGCCAGCGCCCAACTCCTGGGAATGTCGGAGGCGGAACGGGAGACACAGGCCAAGGCCCCTCCCATGCCAAGGTGGGGAACAAGGTTTCCAAGCGGATAGGGCACGGCCGGGCCCCCCTTGGCGGGCAGCACGGCGTCGCCCCCGGGCACGGGATGGATGCTGAACCGGTCGCGCGAGGCCTTGCGCCGCTGAAGCCGGCCGATGCCGGAAACGGGCACGACGGCCATCGGAGCGTCGCCACGCTCGAAAGCCTGCCAAGGTTGGGCCGAGGGCCCGCCCCCGGGGGCTAGCGATGCAAGGCGCGCCATGATCTCCCCTGCGCGGATGAAGCCGCCTCCTCCCAGCAGGCACTTGCCGCTTGCCAGGTCGAATTCCAGCCCGAAGCGCGCTTGTTCATCGAGCTTTTCGGAACGCGCGCGGTCGGTGGCGCTGAGGCGCTCCACCACATGCCCCGAGGCGATCGCGTAAAACAACCGAAGGCGATCGCCGGGAGCGGAGGGAAGCGGCGTCCATCCCGGCTTGCCGGTCTCGGCTTTCCAAAACTCGGCCAGTTCCACCGCTTCCCGCCAGGTGACGGGGGCCCTTGCCGGCCGGCCATGCCTCGCCTCGAAGCGGCGATTGCGATCCGCGCCGTTGAACAGGTCGGCGCGGCAGACCAATAGGCGCAAGTCGCCATGAACGGGCAAACCCAGCGAGGTTCCGGACCAGCTTGCAAGCCTGTCGCGCCACACGGGCAACAGGTTTCCCCAGCCGATTTCCGATGAGGGGCGGGTGATGCCGTCGGGCACGGGAACCAGCCCGGGCGCGAGCCGGCCAAGTTCGGAGGGCGCGGCGAGCACGACATCGGCGGCCTTTCCGGGGTCGGCGCCGGTGTCCGTGTCGAAGGGGATGATTTCCACGCCCGCGCCGGTTCGCCGCTCGAGAAGTCCGAGATGGGTTCGCGCCCATACCGTGAGCGGTCCGGACGGAACGCCGAGCCTCAGCGCCGGTGCCGCGGCGCGCAACGCCGTGGCGGCGACCGCGATTCCCGCGAGCGCCCGCCTTCGATCGGGTTGGCTTCTTGCGCGCACCATGAGTTTGGTTATAGCTACGATGGTGTGGGAATGATACGGCTTGGTTGCTGGAGATGGCATGAGGATCCAGTTGCTGGTGCTCAACGAGGGGCCGATGAAGGGAAAGGCGGTCAAGCTTCCCGTCAGGGAATTCCTGATCGGCCGCGACCCGGCCTGCCACCTCAGGCCCAACAGCGGGCTTGTCGCTCCCCGGCATTGCATGGTGCGGGTTTTTGGCCCATCCGTTTCCGTTGAGGACCTTGGCGGCGCCGCGGGCACGAGAGTGAATGGCGAAAGGATCCGCGGCCAGGTGGAACTTCGGGTTGGAGACCGGATCGGCGTGGGACCGCTCCTGTTTGAGGTTTCGGTGGAGAAGCCGCCGCCGGCCCGGCAGATTGTCGAACCCACCGACGAGGAAGCGGCGGCCATGCTGCTCGATGATGGGGACGCTGAAGCGGCTTGCCAAGCCCCCGGCGATTCCAAGGCTTCCCAATGATTCGGATCCCCTGATGTCTCCCCAAAGCCCGCCGCGATTCCTTCCCGGTTGTCCTCCCGATCCAGCCACCCTGACCGATGCCTTTTCCCATGCCTTGGTGGCATGGTTCCGGGCCGTGGCCCGGGATTTTCCCTGGCGCCGGGGAAAGGATGCCTACGCCATCTGGATCAGCGAGGTGATGCTCCAGCAGACAACCACGACAACGGTGATCCCCTATTTCGAAAGGTTCATGCGCGAGTATCCCAACCTTCACTCGCTGGCCTCAGCCAACGAGGAAGCGGTGCTGAGGATGTGGGAGGGCCTGGGATATTACCGCAGGTGTCGGGCCCTGCTTGCCGCGGCCCGTCAGCTTGTCGGGCTTGGGCATGGGAATGTTCCTGATGATCCCGAATTGCTGGGGTCGCTGCCGGGCATGGGCGAGTACACCCGCAACGCAGTTCTCTCGCAGGCCTTTGGCCGGGCGGTTCCGATCATCGAAGCCAACAGCCGCAGGGTGTTGGCCCGCGTGTTCGGCCTGGAGGATGACGCCTCGAGGCCGCCCTGTTCCCGCTGGCTATGGGACGCCGCCGCCCATCTGGTTCCCGCCGAGGATTCCGGAGCCTATAACCAGGCGCTGATGGAACTGGGAAGCCTGGTGTGCACGCCCGCGAAACCGTCGTGCCTGGTCTGTCCGGCGCGGCGCTGGTGCCGCGCCGCCGGCGCCGGCGCGGCCGACCGCATCCCGCTCAAGGCGCCCCGCCCCGCCATCACCAAGGTGTCGTCGGTGGGCCTGGCCTTGCGATCGGGGGGGGCGTGGTTGCTGCGCCAATGCCCTCCCGGCGGCAGGCGCGAAGGCCTGTGGGAGTTTCCCCACCACCCGATTGGCGAGGATGAGTCGCCCCTCGAAAAAGCCCGCGACTTCCTCGCGGAACTCGCCTGCCAAGGGGCCGATTTGAGGCCGGCGGGACGGCACGACCATTCGGTCACGCGCTACCGGGTGAGCATTCACCTGTTCGCGGGGGAATTGGATCCGATGACGAGGGTTTCATCGTGCCGCTGGGTGGCGCCTGATGACATGGAGGCGCTGCCGATGAGCGCGCCGCACCGGCGCATCTGGAAGCACCTGCGGGACAAAGGCTGATCAAAGCCCGGCCAATTCGACGAATTCAGCCTCGTTGATCACCTTGACGCCCAATTCGCGGGCCTTGTCGAGCTTGCTGCCGGCGTTTTCCCCGGCCAAGACAAAATCGGTCTTTTTCGAGACGCTGCCTGAGACCTTGCCGCCCAGGTCCTTGATGGCGCGCTCGATCCCCAGGCGATCAAACCGCGCCAGCGTTCCCGTGACCACGAAGGTTTTCCCGGCGATCGCCGCGACCAGTTGCCGCTTGGGGCCATCGGCGGTGACGCGCACCCCCAGTTCGCGGAGTTCAAGGAGCATCTTTTGGTTTTCAGGGTCGGAAAGCCAGCCCCGCAGGCTCGCGGCGCGCTCCGGCCCGATTCCGTCCACCGAGGCCAGCGTCCCCTCATCGGCGGCCATCAGCGAGTCGAGGTCGCCAAACGCCCCCGCCACCGCCTCGGCCACCGTCTCGCCCACATGGCGGATGCCAAGGCCGCCCAGCAGCCGGGCCAGGCCCCGGCCCTTGCTGGCCTCGATTCCAGCCAGCAGGTTTCGCGACGAGGTTTCGCCCATGCGGTCGAGCGACTCGAGTTGTCCGGCGCCCAGCCTGTACAGGTCGGGCAGGTGCTTCACCAGGCCGGAATCCACCAGTTGTTCAACCATCTCCTCGCCAAGGCCCTCGACATCCATGGCGGCGCGCGCGCCGAAACTCCTGAGCCGCCTCTTGAGCACGGCGACGCATTCCCGCCCCTGGCACCGCCACACCGCGCCATCGGCATCGCGCGCCACGGCGGACCCGCACACGGGGCATTGGCTTGGAAAGACGAACGGCTGTTCCGTGCCGTCACGGCGGTCGTGCGCCGCGCGCGAGATGTACGGGATGATCTCACCCGCCTTCTCCACCACCACCATGTCGCCGACACGGATGTCCTTCTGGGAGATGTAATCGGCGTTGTGCAGCGTGGCGCGCGAAACCGTCGTGCCTGAAAGATGGACGGGTTCGAGGTTCGCCACGGGAGTGAGCGCCCCTGTCTTGCCCACCTGGATGTCGATCGACTTGAGCCGCGTGACGGCCTGCTCGGCGGCGAACTTGTAGGCCACCACCCAGCGGGGCGCCTTGGATGTGGCTCCGGCCCGCTCGCGCGCCGCGAGGTCGTCGAGCTTGATCACGAGGCCGTCGGTGTCGTAAGGCAAGCTGGCCCGCCTCTCGTCCCATTCCGCGATGATTTCCAGCACCTCGTCCACCGAATGGACCAGCCTGATGTGGCCGTTGACCGGCAAGCCCCATTCCTTGAACCGCTCCAGCGACTCCGCGTGCGTTAAGAAGCGGATTCCTTCCACCGAGCCAAGCCCGTAGGCGAACAGCCTGAGCCTCCGCCGGGCGCACTGCGCCGGGTCGAGCAGCTTCAGCGAGCCGGCCGTCGAGTTGCGGGGATTGGCGAATGGTTCCAACTTGTCGGCCCGGCGCGAATCATTGAGGCGCGTGAAGTCGTCGCGGCGCATGTAAACCTCGCCGCGAACTTCCAATAGCGGGGGCGGATTGTCACACAATAGGCGCAGCGGCAGGTCCCTCACGGTGCGCAGGTTGGCCGTGACATCATCCCCCTTCTCGCCGTCGCCGCGGGTGAGCCCCCGCGTGAACACCCCGTCCTCGTAGGTGAGCGAGATGGCCACCCCGTCGATCTTCGGCTCCACCGAATAGGCCACGGGACTGCCGGGGATGAGTTTCCTCAGGCGCGTGTCGAACTCCCTGACTTCCGAAGGCTGGTAGGTGTTGTCGATGGAAAGCATGGGAAGCCGGTGAACGACGGTGACGAACCCGTCGATGGGCGCCCCGCCCACCTTGCGGCTGGGGCTGCCGGCGCTGTCGAATTCCGGGTGGGCCTTTTCAAGGGAGATCAACTCGTCCATGAGGCGGTCGAATTCCCGGTCGCTGATCTCCGGCGCCGCGTCGACATAGTAAAGACGGTTGTGGCGGTCGATCTCGGCTCTGAGCGCCTTGATCCGCGCCTCGGGACTGGTCTTGGACACGAATGGGCCCCGCCTGGGTGCCTTGCGGCAAGCTGTTGTTCCATGGTGATTATGGCGCGGCCCGGGAAGCCGGCCAAGCTGTCGGTCAGGCCGCCCGCGCGGCCGGCGCCTGGTTGAGGCGCGCCGCGGCCATCGCGGCCAGCGACGCGGCATCGAGGCCCTGCCGCTGCAGCATGTGGTTCCTGGAGCCCACCGGACCCGCCAACCGCCCGGTGACTCCCGCGCACAGGAGGCGGCATGCCAGCCCCTCGCGGGCGATCGCCTGGCCCGCCAGCGATGAGAGGCCCCCGGTGAGGGTGCCTTCCTCGGCGGTGAGAACCGCGCGGTGCCCTCGCAGGATGTCGACCAGCTCGGGAGTGGGTTCAGCCGGCAGGTGGGCCATCACGCCGACCGAGGCGGACAGGCCCCTCGCCGCGAGCAACTCGGCTGCGGCGAGGCTTTCCAGGGCCATGGCGCCGGTGGCGAGGAACAGGATGTCGGTTCCCTCGCGAATGATCGCCGGCTCATTCCACGCGAATCGGCCATCGAGTCCGGGAACGGCGGCGTTGCCGCCCTTGCCCACGCGCAGGTAGACGGGATCCTCCTGCCTGAGCACGGCGGAAACCACGGTTCGCGTTTGAGCCGGGTCGGCGGGGGCCACCACGCGCATGCCGGGCAGGGCCCTCAGCGCGGCGAGGTCCTCCAGGGCATGATGGCTGGGTCCCGCGGCGCCATAGGCGTAGCCGCCGCCGATGCCGACCACGCACACGGGCAACCGGTGAAGAACCGGGCCGTTGCGGATCTGCTCGAAGCACCGGAGGGCCGCGAAGTTCGCGATCGAATAAATGAACGGCCGATATCCCAGCATCGCCAAGCCCGTGGCGATTCCGGCCATGTTCTGCTCGGCGACCCCGACATTGAGGAAACGGTCGGGGAATTCCCCCGCGAACGATTCCACCACGCTCCATCCCAAGTCGGCGGTGAGCAGGAAGATCCGGGCATCCTCGCGCGCCAGTTGGCGCAACTGGTCCACCAGCGCGTTTCTCATGCCGCCTCCAGGCCGGAGATGGCCTCGTCGAACTGCGCGGCCGTCATCGAAAGGTAGTGCCAGGCGACCTGGCCTTCCATGTATTTTACGCCCTTGCCCAGCACCGTTCTGGCCACCACGACCCGGGGCTTGCCGACGCCGCGGGGCGCCAGAATCTCGGCCAGGCCGGCCGTGTCGTGGCCATCCACTTCCACGGCCTCCCACCCGAACGCCTCCCATCGCGCCGCCATGGGGCCCAGGTTGAGCACCTCGCGAGTCGGCCCCAGGGCCTGCGAGCCGTTGAGGTCGATGATGGCCGTCAGGTGGCTCAGGCCGTGGTGCGCGGCGAACTGCGCCGCTTCCCAAACCTGTCCCTCGTTGCACTCAGCGTCGCTCAGTAGGGCGAACACCCGGGCGGGTGAGCGGCGCAGGCGAAGGCCATGGGCCAAGCCGCAAGCCACCGACAACCCCTGTCCAAGCGATCCGGTCGCGACATCGATCCCCTCGAGGCACGCCTCGGGGTGCACCCCCAGGTGGGTGCCATCGGCGCAATAGGTGGCCAGTGTTTCAGCGCTCATGATTCCGCCGTGGTGCATCGCCGCGTAGAGGGCCAGCGCGGCGTGTCCCTTGCACAGGACGAATCGGTCGCGGTCGGGGCGGTTGGTTCCCGCCTCACGCATCAGTCCGCCCCACAGGGTGGCCATGATCTCCACGACCGACAGCGACGAGCCGATATGGCCGACATTGGCCGCCCGGGAGCGCTCGAGAACCGACCTGCGGATCTTGCTCGCGAGGCCATTGACGCGCTCGATGATGACGGGATCTGGGGCCATTCCCGGGCTCCAATCATTCGCCAAGCCGAAGGCAAACCGGCCCGTGGCTTGAAATTCTAAAAGAGCCCTTCCAATGGAATCCAGCCGTGATGGCGTGGTGGGTGGGGTGCATCGGATCCAATGTCGGGAAAAAGCTTCATGGGCTTGGCCGGTTGGTTCCGATGATGCTTGCGACGATGGGAGATCGAAGGGCCAATGGCCCGATTTGGCGCGTTCGATCGGCGAACAATTGGCCGGACAGCAGCGCGTCGCGAGTGGACGCGCTCCGATCAAAACAGATCCAGCAGCGCGTCTCCGGTGCTGGCCGGGCGGGTGAAACCGTCGCGGCTCAGGCGTGTCTCGGGGGCGATTCCCAGCGAGTGCAAGATGGTCGCGCCGAGGTCTTGCACGCGGACGGGGCGATCCTTGACATAGGCGCCGATCTTGTCGGTTTCGCCGATGACGGCTCCGCCCCGGGTGCCGCCCCCGGCGAGGATGGCGGTCCAGCAGTTGGGCCAGTGCTGGCGTCCGGGCATGCGGTCGGGTTGGTTGATGCGGGGGGTTCGCCCGAATTCGCCCATGCAGACGACCATGGTTCGCTCGAGCAGTCCGCGGTCGCGCAGGTCCTCGATGAGGGCGGAAAGACCCTGGTCGAGGCATGGCAGACACCAGCCCATGCCATAGGATCCGTTGCCGAAGGCGTTGCCCATTCCCATTTCGCTGCCGTGCATGTCCCAGCTTGAAGCGGGTGGCCCGCCCCCCTTTTGGCCCGGGGCGTTGCCCGTCCAGCCGTTCACGGTGACGAAATTGACCCCGGCCTCGACAAGCCGGCGGGCCAGGAGCAGGTTTTGGCCGAGGGCGTGCATTCCATAGCGGTCGCGAACCTTGTCGGGCTCGCGCGCGACATCGAACACGGTGCGGCCTTGCCCGCTGGCGATCGATTGCGCCCTGTCGCGGAGGTTGTCCCAGTCCCTCAGGACGCCCGGAATGTCGGCTCCGCGGGCGCCCAGCGCCCCTAGCAGTTGGTTTCGCTCCTCCAGCCGGTCGGGAGGCAGCGCCGGCTGAAGCTCCTCGGGCGGCTTGAAGGAAGGCATCGCGGGGTGGTTGTTGGCGTTTCCAACGAACAAAGGCTGGTATTGGGCCCCGAGGTGGCCGCCCGATCCGATGTTCGGGGCGCAAAAGACGGGATCTCCCACGCAGCGGATCAGCCAGACATAGTTGGCAAGGTTCCGTTGGGTGGGCCGTAAACGGGATACGATAGATCCCAGATAGGGGGAATCAGGCGGGGCCGCCGACTGGCCGCTCAGCAGGTGATGCATGGCGTCGAAATGGTTGCTGATGTTTCCGACATGCGTCATCGAGCGGATGAGGGTGAGGTGCTGGGCCAGCGAGGGCAGCCGGCTGTGCAGTTCCGAGATGCGCATGCCGGGCACGGCGGTGGAAATGGGATTGTAAGGCCCCCTGATTTCGGCGGGCGCTCCGGGCTTGAGATCCCAGGTGTCGATGTGGCTCGGGCCGCCGCACAGCAAAACGAAAATGCACGACCTCTTGGCGGCTTCGCCGCGCAGGCCCTTGCCCGGATCGACGCTGGCGGCCACCATTCCCGGAGAGGCCATCGCCAACGCGCCAACCCCGCCGGCCTGCAGGATTTGCCGCCGCGACAGGCCATTGAATCCGTGGTCCATGGGAAGGCTCCTTGCGGGAGTAGGCGGGATCTTCCAACACACTACCCCATTTCGGGGCCGCGAGAACGGTTCCAATGGAACATTCCCGTTGGCTGGTTTCCAGTCCAAGGCCCGGATCCCGTCGCGCTTGTCGGACATGGAGAAGAGATTTGGGAGCTTGGGTAAAATCCACGGCATTTTGATGATAAAGGGGTAGTTTTCCGGGCGATTCCAGCCTTGCGGACATTTCCGCAACGCCGTTTCCGGCACCATGGACACTTCACCGGTCGATTTCAACACTCAGGCGTATTTATGCAGCTGAATGATCAATTATCGCATAAACATGCTGTTATTCGAGGGTTTTTCTGGTGGGTGCCGATTGTTGTGTCGCTTTGAGCCAATTTCAAATAACCGACCTGCTCAAGACTCCGGCACCCGCCATCATTCTGTTAGCCCTTCATGTCATTGAAGCGTCGAACGGCGCGAGTGACCTTTGAACTGGCTCTAGGTTGTTGAATGTCCGCGAGGGCCCCTCACTTCGTTCAGGGCTCCTAAGCATCGTTAGCCTTTGTCCGGCCTTCATATTGAGATCCATTCATCACTTAGGAGCCCTGAACGAAGTGAGGGGCGAGTCGATCAAGGAACAACACCAGGAGCCATAGCGGAAACAAAAGAGCCCCAGTGGAGCCGAATTAAGGGGGTCATATTAAAATAGACTCGATTTGCATTTTTATAGGTATCATCAATCCAACTCATCTATTTGAAGCCCGATCTAAACATTTCAGGCCATGATTCCACTGAATCGTTGGGCGACTTGGGCGAATGGGCATGGCTTGGATGGCCGGATTCCCATGCGACGGTGCCAGAGGGATTCCCGGCCCAGGCTCCCAAGGAGAAACCTGATGAAGATTCTCGTCACGGGCGGACGCGCATTCGACGACCGGAACCTGCTGTTCTCCGGCCTAGACAAGATTCATGCCGAAAATCCGATCACCATGATCATTCACGGGGGGGCCAAGGGCGCCGACGCCCTGGCCGGCGAATGGGCCGCGAGCCGGGGCGTGGCCGTCGAGGTTTTCAAGCCGAATTGGCGCCTCGGCCGGCACGCGGGACTCCAGCGGAACAACGACATGCTGGCCGCCAAGCCCGACCAGGTGGTTGCCGCGCCCGGCGGCAAGGGCACGGCCGACATGGTGGCGAAGGCCAAAAGGGCGTTATTGAAGGTCGTCCAATTGGCTAAATGATCCCGGCCCGGTCAGGCCCCCGCCGAGCGGGACTCGAGTTCCTGCCAGCGGGCGTAGAGGCGCTCCACCTCGCGCTGCGACTCCTCGAGAACCCGGCAGGCTTCCGTGAGCGCGGCGTGCCCCGCGGAGGACGCCTGCTGCACCGCCTCCTGCCTCCTGGCGGCCAAGTCCTCGGCGGCTTGCACGGCCTGCTCCATGCCGTCGAGTTCCCCTTGCTCCTTGTACGATAGCTTTTTGGGCTTGGCCTTGGGGGCGGGAGCTTGCCGCTGGGCCGGCGCCGCGGCCCGCGCCTCCGCGGCATCGGCCTCCTTGCGGGCCTTTTCCAGCGCCGCGAGCCACTGGCCCACGGTCGCGTAGCGGCCCACCCCTCCCGCGCCGTCGAGGCCGATCACCTCGGTGCAGACCCTGTCCATCAGTTCGCGGTCGTGGCTCACCAGGACAAGGGCGCCCGGAAAATCGGTGAGCGCCTCCTCCAGCACCTCGAGGGCCGGGATATCGAGGTCGTTGGTCGGTTCGTCGAGCAGTAGCAGGTCGGCGGGCTGGAGCATCATTTGCGCCATCCTGACCCGGGCCTGCTCGCCACCGGAAAGGGAACCCACGGGCACATCGATCTGCTCGGCCTGGAACAAAAACTGCCGGGCCCAGGCGGTGACATGGACGGGCCTGCCGCGGAAATGGACCTCGTCGCCGGCCGGGCAAAGGGCGCGCCTGAGCGTCTGGTTCGGGTCGAGCGCCGAGCGGCCCTGCTCGAACATCACGCGCCTGAGTCCCTCGGCGGGGACGACGGTTCCCGCGTCGGGGGCATGCTCTCCGGCGATGGTGCGGAGCATGACGCTCTTGCCGCTGCCATTGGGGCCCAGCAGGCCCAGACGGGTGCCGGGCATCAGCATGATGTCGATGCCCGAAAAGAGGCGCCTGCCGCCCATGGCCTTGGCGACGCCCTCGGCGACCAGCAACTTGCGCGACTGCCTGCCCGTGGAGACGAAGTCGATGCCCGCGGTGGCCGCGGCGGCGGTGCGCGCCTGGAGGTCGGCGAGTTCACCCCGGCGGTCGAGGGCATCCTCGATGCGCGAGGCGGCCTTGCGGGTGCGGGCCGCCGCCTTGCGGCCCAGCCATTCCGTCTCACGGCGCACCTGGTTGGCGACGGAGTCGCGCAGGCGCGCCTGGCCTTCCAGAAACTCCTCCCGGCGGTCGATGAACTGGTCGTAGGTGCCCTTGGCCCGGAAATACCCGGCGGGGTAGACGCGGCTGATCTCGAGGATGTCGTCGGCGACGGCTCGCAGGAAGGCGCGGTCGTGCGTGGCCACCACATACCCGAACGGGGCGCCGCGCAGCAGCCTTTCCAGCCAGACGATGCCGGGCAGGTCGAGGTGGTTGGTGGGTTCATCCATCAGCAGCAAGTCGGGCTTTTGGGCCAAGGCGCGGGCGATGCTCAGTCGTTTGCGCCAGCCACCGGAAAGCTGCGCGGCGGGCCTGGAATCGTCGTCGAAGCCCACCTGGGTGAGCGCGATGCTGGCGGCGGTTTCCTTCTCATGCTCCTCGGAATCGTCGTTGGCCAGCGCGTCGAGCACCACCTGCCTGATGGTGTGCCCCGGGGTGAAGACATCGTCCTGGGCCACGAAGGCCAGTCGCGCCGACCTCCTGATGGCGCGGATGCCCGCGTCGGCCGGAAGCGTGCCGGCGAGGATCTTGAGCAGGGTGGATTTCCCGGCGCCGTTGGGCCCGATGAGGCCGATGCGCTCGCCCTCGCGGATGTCGAAGGAGAGGTCGCGGAACAGGGGCCTGACGCCGAACGCCTTGGTCAAGCCCTGCGCGCCGAGAAGAACGCTCATGCCAATCCCCGAAGCCGCCAGGCATGCGGTTGCCGTGGCTTCATGGACTATACCGGAAACAGCTTTCGCCCTCAGGCGCATCACGCCCATGCTGGCAGGTAAGAGCCAACTTCAATGATTGGGGTTGTTCGAAACCCTTGTCCTTCCAATCGTTGTGGAAGGATGCCAGTCAGTCCCTCACGGCGCTGGGGGCTCTTGAGATCGGGCTTCAAATAGATCAGTTGGATTGATCATGCCGATAAAGTTGCCGATTAGAGCATGTTGAAAAGAGTCCCCAGCGGAGCTGCGAAGCACGGAAGCGAATGAGTGAAATTTAATGCACCCCACTCACTCCGCCTTCGGCTCCGCTGGGGGCTCCTTTTTATTTCTGTTATGGCTCCTGGTGTTGTTCCTTGATCGACTCGCCCCTCACTTCGTTCAGGGCTCCTAAGCGATGAACCGACCTCAATATGAAGGCCACACAAAGGCTGACAATGCTTAGGAGCCTCCAGCGAAGTGAGGGGCACTCGCGGACATTCAACAATCTGGCGCCAGTTCATAGTCACCCGCGCCGTTCGACGCTTCATGGACATGAAAGGGGTATCAGATTAATGGCGGGTACCGGGGTCTTGAGAAGGTCAGATATTTGAGGTTGGCTCTACCCGATTATCTCCCGCACAACCTTGCCGTGCACATCGGTGAGGCGGAAGTCGCGGCCGGCGAGGCGGTAGGTGAGTTTCTCGTGGTCGAAGCCCATCAGGTGCAGCATCGTCGCGTGGAGGTCGTGAACCGAAACAGGGTTTTCCACGGCGCGGAAGCCCAGTTCGTCGGTGGCGCCATGGGCGACGCCGCCCCTCACCCCGCCCCCGGCCATCCATACCGAGAAACCGTAGTGGTTGTGGTCGCGGCCCGAGAGCCCGGGAAGTTCGGCGACGGGTGTGCGTCCGAACTCCCCGCCCCACAGGACCAGCGTCTCGTCGAGCATTCCCCGGTTGCCCAGGTCGTCGAGGAACGCCGCGATGGCCCGGTCCCATCCTTGGGCGAGGGAACGGTGCTGGCGCTCAAGCCCGTCGTGGTTATCCCATGGCTGACCGCCGCCACTCCAGACCTGCACCACGCGCACGCCCCTTTCGAGCAAACGGCGGGTCAGCAGCAGTTGCCTGCCGTGGGTGGTGTCGCCATAGGCCTGGCGGACGCGGGCATCCTCGCGGGAGAGGTCGAGCGCGTCGAGTCCCTCGGCCTGCATGCGAAAGGCGAGTTCGAACGACTGCAAGCGCGCCTCGAGGGCGGAGGTGTCGGCCCGGCCCGCCATGTGGCGGCGGTTGAGGGCGGCGAGCAGGTCGTATTGTCCGCGCAGCGCCCCGGGCGCCTTGCCCGGATGCCTGAGGTTCTCCAGCAATTGGGCCGGATCGGTCCGGGAAGTGTCGAGGTGAACCCCCTGGTAGGCTCCCGGCAGGAAGGCGCTGCGCCAATTTTGCACGCCGACGATCGGCAAACCGCCCGGGCACAAGACCACGAAGGCCGGCAGGTTGGCTCCCTCGGTTCCAAGGCCGTAGAGGAGCCATGAGCCGACGCTGGGGCGGGGCAACCGGCCGTCCCCGGTATTCATCAACATCAGCGATGGCTCATGGTTGGGAACTTCCGCGCGCATCGAACGGATCACGCACATGCGGTCGGCATGGCGGGAGGCCGTGGCCTCGAACAATTCGCTCACTTCAAGGCCCGATCGGCCATGCCTGTGGAACCGGAACGGCGAACGCATGGCGCCGGCCGTCTTCCGCTCGGTTCGAAACGAGCCATCGGGAACGGGCTTGCCATGCCACCGGTCGAGCGCCGGCTTGGGGTCGAAGGTGTCCACCTGGCTGGGGCCGCCATTCATGAACAGGTGAACCAGACGCCTGGCCCTGGCCTTGTGGCCGGGCGCTTTTGGCGCCAGCGAATCATCCGTCGCGGCGAGCGCGGTGGCCCCCATGCCGAACGGCAGGGCGGCCAGCCACTCGCGCCTGTCAAAGGGCGTGGGTATCGGGGGAAGCGGCATGGGCGATCCTCAGTCGGCAAAGGAGAACGCGTTGCCCGCCAAGAGGGCCTGGGCCGCCTGACGGGGCCCATCGGGGCCCGCGGATTTCAGGAAGCTCTCCATGAGGCCGGCCTCCTCGGCGGTGGGTGTTCCCTGAAGGGCGATGCGGTACAGGCTCGCCGTCCACCCGGACGGGTTGGCGGGATCGCCGGCGCGCTTGGCCAGCGCATCGGCGCAGGCGATGCCGAAGGGATGGTTCATGAGCCAAAGGGCCTGAAGCGGCGTCGTGGTGATGTCTCGGCGAGGCGCGGCGGAATCAGGGCTGGGAAAATCGAACTGGCGAAGCAGGCCGGGAACCTGAAGCCGGTCGATGTGGAGGTAAATCGCCCGGCGGGGCGAATTGAGGTCGCGCGCGGACGGGCCTCCGGAGGACGGATCAAGCCTGCCGGAAACGAAAAGCATGGAATCACGCAGCGCCTCGAAGTCGAGCCGGCGCGGATCGCGCCGCGCGAGGAGGCGGTTGTCCGGATCCTTGGCCCGGGCTTCGGCCGTGGCCTCACCCGAGCGCTGCCAGGCATCGCTCGCGAGGATGGCGCGGAGCAGGCGGCGCGTGGACCATCCGTCGCGCGAGAGGGCGATGGCGAGGTGGTCGAGCAGTTCCGGGTGGCTCGGGAGGTCGCCTCGCGATCCGAAATCGCCGGGCGTGCGCGACAAACCCTCGCCGAAGCAGATTTGCCAGACGCGGTTGACCCAGACCCGGCCCAGGAGCGGATGACCGGGCGAGGTGATGGCCCGGGCGAGTTCCAGCCTGCCCGACCCCGCGCGAACGGGCGCCCGGTTGCCAAGGGAGGCGGGCACCTCGCGCGGAGCCGCCTCCCCGGGCCTGAGCGGGTTGCCGCGGAGGAAAACCCGTCCATCGACGGGTTCCGGGGCATCCACGAGTGCGTGGGCCCGGGGCGGCGCGGCCGGCCCGGAAACGCGCCATTGCTCTACCGAGGATCGCAATTGTTTCAAGACACCCTGGGCCGCCCTGTCGGGCAGCAGTTCCAGGTCGGAGAACGCCGTCGCCGCGGTGTTCCATGGCGAGGCCGGATCATCCCATGAGCGGGCAACGGCGGCATCGCGCATCCGGTTGGGCGCCGCGAAGGCGGAGGCGTAGGCCGCCGCCGCTTCCGGCAGGGAGCGGGGTTGCCTCGCCTTGAAAGCCTCGATGATGGGCGAGGGCGCGCCGCCCCTTGCCGCTTCAGTGGAAAGCAGCGTCATGATTTCCCCGGGGAAGGCATCGGGCCCCTTGCCCTCGATCGCCAGCCATAGCCTCCAGGCCGTGTCGGTCCGGCGCGCCGGGGCATCGAGCCAGGCCCGCCACCTCTTGAGCAGCGTCGGATTGGGATCATCCGGATCGGCCAGGAGCATGAAGTCGTCCTGTGGCGGCTTGCCCCGCAGCCTCGCCACCGCCACGAGATGATCCGCCAGGCGCCCCCTGGCGGCACCGAGCATTTTCTCATGTTTCCCATCGATGAATTCCGCCAGCGCGCGTTCCCTCGACTCGAGTTCCTCGCGGAAGCATCCGTATTCGTCGGTGGAGGGTTCCGGGGAGAAAAGGGGGGGCACCTCGGGTTCCACCGACGAGGCGAACACCGAGTGGAGGCTGTAGTAATCCCTCGAGGGAACCGGATCGAACTTGTGGTCGTGGCAGCGCGCGCAACTCACCGTGAGGCCGAGCAGGCCGCGGGTGACCACATCGATGCGGTCGTCAATGATGTCGTGCTGGTTGTTCATGAACCGTCCGCCCAGGGTGAGGAAGCCAAGGGCCGGGAGGTCGGCGGGGCCGCATTCGCCGCCTTGCAGGCGATCGGCGGCGAGTTGGGCGCGGACAAAGCGGTCGTAAGGCAGGTCGGCGTTGAAGGCGCGCGCGACCCAGTCGCGGTAGGCCCACGACCAGGGGAACGATCCGTCCTGGAAGAAGACATAGCCCTTGGTGTCGGCGTACCGGGCGACATCGAGCCAATGGCGCGCCCATCGTTCGCCATGGGCAGGCCCGGAAAACAGATGGTCCAGCGCCCTGTCCCAGGCCCCCGGGCGCGTGTCGGCGAGGAACGCTTCCACGGACTCGGGCCGGGGTGGCATCCCCGTGACCACAAACGCCGCCCTTCGCAGCAGCGTGCGGCGGTCGGCGCGCGGGGAGGCGACCAACCCCTCCGCCTTGAGGCGGGCGTTGATGAAGGCGTCGATCGCCCTTGCCGGGTCTCCGGGAACGGGCCTTTCGGCGAGAGGCTTGAGACCCCATGGATCGCCGATCATGGTTGTGCTCGCGCGTTCCGCGGGCCAAGGGGCGCCCCGCGCGATCCATTCTTCAAGCGAACGGATTTCCCCGGCGGCCAGCGGCTTGCCGGGCGGCATGCGAGGTTCGGCATCCGGCGCGAGCACCGCCAGCAAGCGGCTTTCAGCGGGTTTTCCGGGCACGATCACCGGGCCGGCGTCGCCGCCCTTCATGGCCCCCTCGCGGGTGTCGAGGCGCAGTCCGCCCTGCTGTTTTTTTGGCCCATGGCAGCCTAGGCACCGCTCAGCGAGCAGGGGGCGCACATGGCGCTCGAATCCGTCATCGGCGCGTGCGGCTACCGCCGCGCACAAGGTGAGGATGACGGTCAGCCAGGGCTTGCGCATGGGAATGTCGTTTCCAGGTTGATTCCCCGATCGTTGAATCCATATCCGTCGATGTCAATCCCTGGACAATTCCAACGAACTGAATCAGCCTTTCGTTACCCGATCATCTCCCGCACAACCTTGCCGCGCACATCGGTGAGGCGGAAGTCGCGGCCGGCGTGGTGGAAGGTGAGCCTCTCGTGGTCGAATCCCATCAAATGCAGGATGGTCGCGTGCAGGTCGTGCACATGGACGGGGTTTTCGACGGCGTGGAAGCCGAAAGGGTCGGTGGCGCCCACCGCCGTGCCGGCGCGCACCCCTCCCCCGGCCATCCAAACGGTGAAGCCGTAGGGGTTGTGGTCGCGGCCGTTGAGCCTGCCGAGGTTGGAGCCCGGCGTGGGAAGTTCCACCGTGGGGGTGCGTCCGAACTCCCCGCCCCACAGCACGAGGGTGTCGTCGAGGAGACCGCGGCGCCTGAGGTCGACAAGGAGCGCGGCGATGGCCTGGTCGCAGTCGCGCGCCAGGCGCCGGTGGTTGGCCTCGAGGTCGTCGTGGCTGTCCCAGGGTTGGCCGGCGCCCGTCCAGACCTGCACCACGCGAACGCCGCGTTCCACCAGCCTGCGGGCCAGCAACATTTGCCTACCCTGGGTTCCCTCGCCATAAAGCGCCCGCGTGGATGCCGGCTCCATGTCGAGGTCGAAGGCGTCCGACCCCTCCACCTGCATCCGGAAGGCCAGCTCCATCGAGGCGATCCGGGCCTCCAGCCTGGGGTCGGCCAAGGGGATGGGGGGCGGGGTGAGCCGCCTGAGCAGGTCGAGCTGGTTCCGCTGGGCCAGCGATGAAAGGGATGGGTGCCGGAGGTTTTCCACGAGGGATCTGGTGTCGGGCCTGCCGGTGTCAAGGGGCAACCCCTGGCAGGCGGCGGGCAGGAAGGCGCTTTGCCAGTTCTGGCCTTCCTGAACCGGCATGCCGTCGGGGCAGAGGACCACGAACCCGGGCAGGTCGCGAGCCTCGTTTCCAAGTCCCTGCACCAGCCAGCTTCCCAGGCTGGGCCTGACGAGGCGCTGCTCGCCGCAGTTCATCATCATGAGCGCCGGCTCATGGTTGGGGCTGTCGGTGCGCATCGACCGCACCACGCAGAGTTCATCGGCGCAATGGCGGGCCAAAAGGGGAAACATGTCGCTGACATGCAGGCCCGAATGCCCCCATTGGCGGAACCGGAACGGGGAGGGCATCGCGGCGCCGGTGGCCCGTTCGGTGGTCGGGACCGGCCCGGGAAAGGGCTTTCCCGCGTGGCGGGCCAGTTCGGGCTTGGGGTCGAACGAGTCGAGGTGCGACGGGCCGCCGTTCATGAACAGGTGGATGAGTCGGCGGGCGCGGGGCGCGTGGGCCGGCGCCTTGGGAACAAGGGGATCGGCGGAGGCCGCCCTTCCGGCGTTCATCATGGCCATGGCCAGCGCGCCGAGGCCGGTTCCCGAGGCCCTTAGCATGTGGCGGCGGTGTAGCGCGGCGGGTTCCATGCGCGTCATTCCACGAAGTGAAACGGGTTGCCGAGAACCAGCGTTTGCGCCAACTGGGCCAGCGGGGTGGGTGGCGGCTGCGCCGGGCCGGGGAAGCCGCGGGCGGCGTCGTGGGTGGCCCCTGTTTCCGCGTCGGTGACGACGGGCGCCCACAGGAACGAGTCGTAGCCGGGGTTTTCGCCCGGCCCGACGGCAAAGTCGAGGGACTGTCCCCTTCCAAGCCTGATGGGTCCGGCCGTCGTCGCCACTTCCCCATGGAGCGACTTCCACGAAGCGATGACCTTACCCCCCGGGCCGGCCAACCAGGCCCGCACGCCGTCGCCCCGGTAATCGGGATGCTCGAGCGTTCCGGCGATGTTCACGGTCATGTCGGCGGGCGCGGTGAACCTCCGGACCACGACCATGGGATGGTCGCTGGGCGGATGGCCACCCGTGGAGGTGAGGTGCATCTTGCCCGTGCCGGGGGCGGGCAGCAGGGGCGTGGCCTGCCAGGCCGAACCGGTGAAGCGTGAAAGGGGCGCGTAAGCGATGAGGGTGTCGTCCTTGACGCGGGCTTGTCCGCATGCCCAAGCCGACGGCGCCGCCACGCGCGCGGGCAGCGGTAGACCGAGGAACTTCCCGGCCTCGATATGTTCGCGGGAAGTCGGGTCGCGGCCCCAGGCGATGCGGAAGAGAGCGGTGACAGGGTCGCTTTCCATCCGCGCCCGGCGGGCCATGCCAGCGGCCTGCTCGATCACGAACGGGCTGTTGAGCAGGAACAGGCCCTGGGCGGCGGTGAGGGTTTCGAACCGGCGAGGCGTGCTGGTGTCCGGGCTGGCGGCGTCGAAGGCGCGGGGTGCCCCGGGCACGTTCTGCCTTTCCACATAGGTGTAAATGGTGCGGCGCCCCGACCAGGGCCAGGAAAGCACCGGCTCGGGCGGGCCGCCACGGGCCGCGTCCAGCGATCCGGAGGCCAGCAGCAGCTTGTCTCGAAGCGTTTCCCAGTCGATCCGTCGGAGGTTTTGGCGAGCCAGCAGGCGATTTTCCGGATCCAGTGTTTCCAGGTCGCCGCGGCGCGCGCTCGATTGCCGCCAAGTGGCCGATCCGAGGATCTGCCGGTGCAACCGCTTGAGGGACCAGCCGTTCGCGATGAAGTCGCGGGCCAGCCAATCGAGCAGGCCGGGGTGGGTGGGTTCCTCGCCCCGGGCGCCGAAGTCCCCCGGCGTGCGGATCAGCCCCTCGCCGAAGTGGTGCATCCAGACCCGGTTGACGACAACCCGCGCCAGCAGCGGGTGGTCGGGACGGGTGATGGCGTTCGCCAGTTCCAGCCTTCCGGAACCGGATCCGAGGGAGATGGGCGACCCGTTGGCCAGGCAGGCGACAAACCGCTTGGGAATCTCGGCACCCTGGCGGAGGGGGTTTCCCCTCTTGAACACGCGGGCCCTGGGCGGATCGGGAATATCCTCGAGGGCCATGGCCCTGGCCAGCGCCGGGGGCGTGATCGCCCTCCATTCATCGGCCTGGCGCTGGAGGTCGCGCTGGGCATCGCGGTCGGCCCGGCCCAGCAGCTTGCCGGTCTGTTCGGGCGGCACATCCAGCGGTCCGCCCGGACCCGCGAGCACGGCGCGGTAGGTTGCCAGCGCCGGGTCGCCCTTGGCGGCGGCGGAAAGGAGCGCGGCAACCCGGCGGGCCAGGTCCATGTGCGTCGCCGGCGCCGGTTCCAGCAAGCCGGCGGCCCAAGCGGGGCTTTTGGGGGCTTCCTGCCGCCGTTTCATGACGGCCTTGTCCCATTCCCCTCCGGAAGCCGGCGCCAGCGCCTTCCATGTCGACCACAGCGGATCCAAATCCGGCCGCATGGACAGGAATTCGCGCCATCGCGCCACCAGCGTCGGGTTCAGGTCGTGTTCGCGGGCCAGGTCGGTTTGCAGGGCCGTGTCCGCCGTGGCGGCCAGAAGGTGCGGAGCCACCGCCTCGGGCCGGGAAAACCCCGCGATGAGGTCGCCCCGGCGCCGGCGGACATAATCGTCCACTGCGTCATCCCGCCTCTTTTGTTCCGCCTGGAACGCCTGCTCCGCGGGCGTGAGGGAACCGGTGCCCAGCAGGGGAAGGTCGTCGGGCTCGCGACTGGCGGCGAGCACCGCGTAAAGCGAATAGTAGTCCTCCATGGTCACCGGATCGTTCTTGTGGTCGTGGCAGCGGGCGCAGGCCACCGTAAGGCCCAGCAAGCCGCGCGTGACCACATCGATGCGGTCGTCGAGGATGTCGTGCTGGTTGTTGAGGAATCGGCGGCCGACCGTGAGGAAGCCGAGCGCCGCGAGGTTTTCCCGTCCGGGCCCGCCTTCCGGATGAAGCTTGTCGGCGGCGATCTGCTCGCGCACGAAGCGGTCATAGGGGATGTCGCGGTTGAGCGAGTCGATGACCCAGTCGCGGTAGGTCCAGGCGAAATGGAGATGGCGATCCTCGAGGAAGACATAGCCCTTGCTGTCGGCGTAACGGGCGATGTCGAGCCAGTGCCTTGCCCAGCGCTCGCCGTACGCCGGATCGGCCAGGAGCCGTTCCATCGCCAGCTCCAGCCGGGCCGGATTGGGCTCGGCGAGGAACCCGGCGCGTTGCCCGGCGGATGGGGGAAGTCCCGTGATCGAGTGGTGGAGGCGCGCCAGCAGCACTTCCGGCGCCGCTTCGGGCGAGGGTTTCAGTCCTTCCTTCTCAAGCTTGGCCAGCACGAAGCGGTCGATGGGATTGCGGATCCAGGCGGCGTCATGAACCTCGGGGGGCCGGGTGTCGAGCCAGCCCTCGGTGGCCCACGGCTTGGTGCCGGAGGCCCATCCCAAGGCACCTGACAGCAAAAGCAGGGTGAATATGAGTGCGGCGGGTGGGCGCATGGCGACACATTTCCTTATTAACTATCGTACCGTTGGATCGGGACTCCGTTCCACCCAAACCCGCTTGTTTTCCAAGGTTGCGGCCCATTCGCATGGTAAGTTGAAACTGTTGGTTCCGGCGTTTGGGCAAACCTGAAGGGGCGTCTGATGAGCACGCAGGGGGGCAAGACATGGGGTGGCAGGTTTTCCTCGGGCCCGGACGCGCTTGTGGAGGCCTACACCGAGTCGATCTCGTTCGACCATCGCCTGTACCGGCACGACATTGCCGGCAGCCAGGCCCATGCGCGGATGCTGGCCCATGTGGGGCTGGTTTCGGCGGAGGAGTCCGCCGCGCTGGTGAAGGCGCTGGGTGAGATCGCCACGCATATCGACGAGGGCCGCCTGGCCTGGCGCCGCGACCTGGAGGACATCCACACGCATATCGAGGTGGAATTGATCAGCCGACTGGGCGACACGGGCCGCAAACTGCACACCGGCCGAAGCCGGAACGATCAGGTTGCCACCGCGATGAAATTGTGGACCCGTGACGCTCTTGACCGCGTTGTCGTTGGAGTGAGCGGATTGCAGCGCGCCTTCGTGGACGCCGCGGAGCGCGAGGACGGCGTGATCTTGCCGGGCTACACCCACCTTCAGCGGGCGCAGCCCGTTTTGGCCCCGCATTACTATCTGGCCTATGTGGAGAAACTCGAGCGCGACCGCGGCCGCCTGCTGGATGCCCGGGCCAGGCTCAACTGGCTGCCGTTGGGTGCCGGGGCGCTGGCGGGGTCTTCGCTGCCCCTCGACCGGGCCTTCGTGGCCCGGGAGCTGGGTTTTGACGGCGTGGCGGCCAACTCGCTCGATGTCTCGTCGGACCGCGACTTCGCCGCGGAGTTCCTGTTCGCGCTCACCCTGCTGGCGACCCACCTGGGCGGCTGGGCCGAGGAATGGGTTCTCTGGGCGACCACGGAATTCGGTTTCCTCGAGCTATCCGATGCCTTCTGCACCGGCTCGAGCCTGATGCCTCAAAAGAAAAACCCCGATGTGCTCGAACTGATGCGCGGGCGCACGGCGCGCGTGAACTCGTCGCTGCAGCGGATCCTGGTGATCCTCAAGGGATTGCCGTTGGCCTACAACCGCGACCTCCAGGAGGACAAGGAAGCGGTCTTTGATGCCGTGGACACGGTGGAGAGGTCGCTGGCCGTCGCCGCCCCGCTGGTGGCCTCGAGCCGATTGCGCCGGGACAGGATCGGCGCGCGGCTGGAAGAAGGCTTCCTCGATGCCACCACCCTGCTGGAACACCTCGTGAAGCACGGGATGCCGATGCGGACGGCCCATGAGAGTGTGGGCAAACTGGTCCGGCAATGCGAGGAGAACCGGTGCCGGCTGGCGGAATTGCCCGCCGGGAATTTCAACTCGATCGTCCCCGGCCTCGCTCCGGGGGTATATGAGGTGTTGGGAGTTGAAAAGGCGCTGGCGGCATTCCGCACCGAGGGATCGACGGGTCCCAAGGCGGTGGCGTCGGCGCTGGCGGCTTGGAAGGCGCGGCTGGCTGCGCGCTGATTCCGCTCCTTGGCATGGGAACCGACGGATGGACCACTTTCATTACCGAGACCGCGTGCTGTTCTGCGAGGATGTGCCGGTTTCCGAACTGGCGCGCGTCTACGGCACCCCCCTGTATGTTTACAGCGAGGCGACGCTCGTTCATCACCTCACGAGCATCCAGAAGGCGTTCGCCGACGCCAACCCGCTCATCTGCTACAGCGTGAAGACCAACGGCAACCTTGGCATCTGCAAGGTGGTGTGCCGGCATGGCAGCGGGTTTGATGTCACCAGCGCCGGTGAGATGCACCGGGCCATCCTCGCCGGGGCACCGGGCCGGAAGATCGTGTTCGCGGGGGTCGGCAAGACCGACGCCGAACAGGAACAGGCGCTCCGCGCCGGGGTTTTCCTGTTCAATGTCGAAAGCGAGGAGGAACTCCACGCCCTAGGGGAGGTGGCGCGCCGGATTGGCGTCGTGGCGCCGGCGGCGCTCCGGGTGAACCCCGACCTGCCCCCCAAGACGCACGCCAAGACCGACACGAGCGTCAAGGGCGTCAAATTCGGCCTCGACATCGAGACGGTGCTTGATGTCGCCAAGGGCGTCGTCGGCCACCCCAACCTCAAGGTGCGCGGCCTCCACATGCACTTGGGCTCCCCGATCCTTTCCGTCGAGCCTTACCGTCAGGGGATCGCCCGCGCCGAGGCCCTCATCCCGGCGTTGCGCGCCCAGGGCCACCACATCGACATCCTCAACATGGGTGGCGGATTCGGCATCAACTACCGCAAGTCCGAGGCCCAGCCCGCCCAGGCGTTCGCCGAGGTCATCGTTCCCGCGGTGTTGAAGCTTGGCTGCTCGCTCGTTCTCGAGCCGGGGCGATTCATCGCCGGCAACTCGGGCATCCTCGTCAGCCGGGTCATTTATGGCAAGGAATCGGGCGGCAAGAAGTTCGTCATCCAGGATGCCGCCATGAACGACCTGATCCGTCCCACCCTGTACGATTCGTTCCACCGCATCTGGCCGGTGGCCCCCGCGCCGGGATTCCCGGCGCCGCCCGAGGACCACGAGGCCGATATCCCCGGCGCCGACCCGGTGGATGTCGTCGGCCCGGTCTGCGAGTCGGGCGATTTCCTCGCCAAGCAGCGGCGGCTTCCGCCCCTCAGGCGGGGCGACCTCCTGGCGACCTTCTCCGCCGGCGCCTACGGCATGTCGATGGCCAGCAACTACAACAGCAGGCCGCGCGCCGCCGAGGTGATCGTCTCGGGCGCCAACCACCGGTTGGCCCGGCGCCGCGAGACCTTGGAAGACCTGGTGGCATGCGAGCGGGACCTCGGCTGAGGGGAACTACCATGATGCGGCTCAGGCGATGGGGTGGAGTGTTCGCGCTTTCATGCGCCCTTGTCGTTATCGCTTCCGTCGAGGTTGTCGCGCAGGACGACAAGCCCGGCAAGGCGCAGGCGAAGGAAGCCGACGACGCGGACGAGTTGCCCAAGGCGCTGGGTGAGCTTCCGACCACGGTCACCGGCCTGGCCGAGGCCTTCGCCTTCCAGAGGCAGCAGGGGCAGCACGACTTGGCGGCGCGTTACTTCATGAAGTTCGTCGCGGCGGCCAAGGCCGTCGAGGCCGAAAAGCGACCGGCCGAGCTTTCACCCGTCATCACCGGGGAATACCGGCTCCAGTTCATCGCGCTTGACAGCTTGACCAAGGAGGTTGTGAAGATCGACAAGGGGCGCGGGGAGCGCTTCCTCGCCGCGGTGAAGGAATACGAGCAGATGCTGTCGGAGGTGATCCGCGACAGCAACAGCAACGAAAACCTCGTGAAGCTGGCGGAACTGGTCATCGAGCCGGCGAGCTATTCCCAGGCGATCGACGGGCTCAAGAAGCTTGGGGGGCGCGGCACGGCCCTTCTCCTGGATGTCGCCCAGCGGACCCAGGAGGAAGGCGACAGGCGCATCGTCACGCGCGCCCTGCTCGAGCTGGGAGCGGAAACGATTCCGGCGCTGGTCGGCGCGCTCACCATGCCGGATCCCATATGGAGGCAGCAAGTCCTCGCCGTGCTCGAGGCCCGCGCCGAGATCGGGCAGGACATGGGCACGATCGAGCCTGCGCTGTGGATGGTGGTGACGGATGACAAGTCCGGCCCGGCGATGAAGGTGCTGGCCCGGAGGCTTCTGGGGCGGCTGCTCAAGACCGACCTCGACCGGCTTCCCGAGCCGGGCCGCCGGCTCACCCAGTTGGCGGAGCTGTTCCTGAGGCGCAAATATCCGTTTTCCGATCCGGAGAACCTGCAGGTGTGGCGGTGGACGCCCGCCGGCCTGGTGCCCGGAGTCGCCGACGGGGCCAAGACGGCGCTTGTCCGCCGCGACGAGGCCGAGGCCTACTGGGGTGAGAAATCGGCCCGGGCCGCCGTCGCCATCCGTCCCGGCGACAACCGGGCCAAGGAAATCCTGCTGGCGTTCCTGATGCAGTCGCCGCCGGTTCCCGCCAGCGCGCCGCTTGGCGCCGCCCGCCCCGACCTGATGGCCCTTCTGGCGGGCCAGGATGCCGCCACCCTCGAGGCCTTGCTCAAGCTCTCGCTGCAGCTCGAGAGGCCGGGAATGACCCGCCACCTCCTCGAGACGCTGGCCGCGCGCGCCGACTTCAGCGCCTCCGAATTGTGCCAGCGGGCGCTCGACCATGGAGACCGCCGCGTGCGCATGGCGGCGATCGAGGTGCTGGTCCGTTTTCCCAAGCCGCCCTCCCATGCCGTCGCCGCGAAGGTCGTGGACAACCTCACGCAATTCCTCGCGGCGTCGGCGATGGCCTCGGGGAAGAAGGGAAGGGCCGTGGTGGCCATGGCCAGCCCGGCGATCCGGGCCGAGGTTGTCAGGGCTTTGGAATCGACGGGCCGGGTGGTTGAGACGCTCGACACGGGCCGCGAACTGGTGAGGCGAGTCAGGGCCGCCGCCGATGTCGACCTCGTGGTCATCGACAGCAACATTCCCGACCCGGACATGGCCGGTGTGCTGGCCCAACTGGCCGCGGACCCCGCCGCCGCCGGCCTGCCGGTCGTCGTGGTTCCCTCGGCGACTCCGCGGTCTTTGGCCCAGATCTCGTTCCGCTACCAGGCCCTGTCATCCCGTCGCGGTGAACAGGAGGAATCGGTGAGGCGATACCTGAGGGAACGCGACGAGCTCATGAAGGCGCAGGAGGCCGAGCGGGCGGCGCTGGAGGAGAGTTATGCCCAGTTCCGCAAGGAGAACAAGGGCAAGCTTCCGGAGGACCAGCAGAACAACTACAACGCCCGCCTCAAGGAACTGAGGGAGTTCCAGGCCAGGCAGGTGCAGGAACTCAACACCATCAACCTGGTCGGCCGGCAGGCCGAGGAGGAGATCGCCCGCATCGACAAGGTGCAGGCCATCCTTCGTGCCGAGCGCAACGACCTGGTGCTTTCCCGCCAGCAGAAGCTGGAGCGTCATTTCTCCGGTCAGCCGGGCTTGCGGGTGGTGGGCGAGGGCTATGCCGCCGACCCGGGCCTGATGCGCCTGGCGCTGGCTTCATGGAACCTGGCCGACGCGGCGGTGCTGACCGACGAGGAGAAGAAAGTGCTGACGGTGAAGGCCGCGGTGATACTGGGCCGCATGGCCCGCGGCGAGATCCGGGGATACGACATCCGCATGGCCGCGGGCGCGCTCGACGCCATCAGCGAGCGCACCGACCTGCCGCCCGAGGCGGCCTTGGCGGTGGTTGCCGCGCTGGCCGAGTTGCCCGGAGGCGTGGCCCAGGCCCGCCTGGCGACGATCGCCGGCAACGCCACGGCACCTCCCCCGTTGAGAATGGCTGCCGCCGACGCCTTGGCGGTGCATGCCCGGAGGAACGCGAGGCTGATCACACCCGACCAGGTGGACCGCCTCCGCGTCGCGCGCGACCAGGCGAGTCCGGGCCTGAAGGTAGTCCTGTCGGGGGCACTGGCGCACCTGGGCCGTCCGCTCGACGCCAAGGCCTCGGCGGAGTTCTCTCCCGCCAAGCCTCCCGAACCCAAGCCCGCCGACGCGCCCGCTCCCAAGGCCGCTGATGGCGATGGCGCCAAGCCCAACAACTAACATCCTCCGGAGCGGCGAACCGCGTTGAACGACTCCGCCCCCAGCCTTCCGCGACTTCCCTCGCGCGGTGCCGACTCCCACAAGGGCGATTTCGGCAAGGTGTTGATCGTCGCCGGCAGCCGGGGAATGGCCGGCGCCGCCGTGTTGGCCGGCCGGGCCTGCCTCAGGGGCGGGGCCGGTTTGGTGACAGTGGCCACCCCGGCATCCCAGCAGGTCGTGGTGGCGTGCGGTTCTCCCTGCTACATGACCATCGCCGCCGCCGAGGATTCCGAGGGGCGAATCCACCCAAGCGCCGTTTCAGCCCTGGCCGAAGAGGCGATGCGCCGGGGCGTGGTGGTGCTCGGGCCGGGGTGCGGTCCCGTCCCGGCGCTGGCATCGCTGGTTGAAAGGCTGATTCGCGAGCATCCGGGCAACCTGGTCCTTGATGCCGACGCCCTCAATGTGATCACGCCCGCCGTTTTGGCCTCAAGGAAGTCCGGGGGCGGAACCGTCATCACGCCGCACCCCGGCGAGTTTGCCCGACTGGCCGGAGAGGAGATCTCTCGGGTGCAGGCCGACAGGCAATCCATGGCGACGCGGTTGGCCCGTGAAACGGGCGCCGTCGTCCTGCTCAAGGGGCGCGGCACCGTGGTCGCCGACGCCGCCAGGGTGTTCATCAACGCCACGGGAAACCCGGGCATGGCCACGGGCGGATCGGGCGATGTGCTGTCGGGTTTTCTGGGAGCGCTCCTCGGGCAGGGGATGGCGCCCTATGAGGCTGCGGTATTGGGAGCCCACCTGCACGGATTGGCCGGCGACATCGCCTCGGTCGACTTCACCCAGCCGGGAATGATCGCCTCCGACCTTGTGGATTATCTTCCCGCGGCCATGGCAAGGCACGCCCGCTGCTAGGATGAATATGGCTTGCGGGAGGGGGTGCTGACATGGCGACGAATGTGCTGGGCGGTCCGCTCCAATCATGTTGCATGGACCCGGTGACGGGTTTCTACCGCAACGGCAGGTGCGACACCGGCCCGGGAGACCACGGCCTCCATGTGGTTTGCGCCCTCATGACCGACGATTTCCTGCGGTTTTCCAAGTCCCGTGGCAACGACCTCTCGACCCCCGTGCCGCAGTGGGGCTTTCCGGGCCTGAAGGAAGGCGACCGCTGGTGCCTGTGCGCGACACGCTGGAAAGAGGCGCTCGACGCTGGAATGGCGCCGAAGGTGGTTCTCGAGGCGACGCACATCTCGATGCTGGAATTCGCGACAATCGAGGAACTTCAGGCCCATGCCGTGGATGCTGGCGAAAAATAGCCGGTCATTTCCCGAGCCTGAAGTTCACCTCGTTGGCACCTTCAAGCAATTCAACCTTCAACTCCGATTCCGAGTTGTATCTCGCCGGAATCGCCTCGGCGAAAACAAATGGCGAATGTCCGTAAACCGGCTCCTTCAGCCTTTCCCCCGTCGACTTGGACCAGCGGATTTCAATCTTGTAGTCGCCCGGCGGCAACTGGGACTCGGGATAGATGATGTACCTGCCCCCGGTGACGGCCGCGCCCGCCGCCGGTTGGTCGGTCGCGGCGTCAATGAACGAGATGATCCCGCCATCAACGGCCTCCCCGTCGATGGTCACTTCTCCCGTGGCGACGGCCACGGACTTGGGCTTGGCGGCGCATCCGGCGACCGTGAGGGCAAGCCCCATGGCCAGCCAGGAAATGACCTTGGACATGGATGGGTCCCGATGGAGCGTTCTTGAGACCAAGTGGGGCCGGGCGAGGCTATTCGCCCCGGCCAAGCCCGAATGTTGAATGATGGCCCGAAGAAGCTGCTACTTTTCGGAAACCTCGATTCCGAGATTGGTCATCAGGGCCTTGGCCTTGGACTTCAGGGTGGCGCCCGATGCCGTTTTCAGGTCGTCCAGTCCCGCCTTGAGGATGTCGGCCTTCTCGGGCGAGGACTTGCGGACCTCGTTGACCATGAAGTCATAACTGGTCACCTCGCTGGTTACGGGTTGTCCTTGGGCGTAATTTTGCAAGGTGGATTTGACTTGGTTCATCACATCGGGTTGAACAACCTTGATCGTCTCCTCCTTGACTCCGCAACCGGCAACCAACGCCACGGCGCAGGCGAACAGCAAAGGCAAACATGTCCTTTTCATGGGTTCCCCTTTCGGATGATTGTTGTGGTTTGGCTTAAAAATCACCCGGGGGTTGGCCGTCACTGCGGTTCCCGAGTCGCTGGAAAGTGACGAGGTTGATGGAATCGCGGATAAACTTCACCGATCCATCGCCAAGCACGACATTCACGCCTCCGGAATGCAAGCTGCGGGGCGGAATAATTCCCGGACCCCAGTCGTGAGAACCCCCGGGGCAGCAGTTTCCGCCGGCGCTAGGCCAACTCCAGTTCGGGGGAGCGGCCGTGTTGAAGGCGGATTGCGTGGCGGAATACCACAGCGGAAGGGTGCCGTTCGCGGATAGAATGCCCTGCGGACGGTTCCTTGCGGCGGCCCCGATGGCATCCAGTTCGGCGGCCGTGGCGAAATCCTTGTTCGCGACGCTGTTGTAAAGCGCGTCTCCGGCAAAGAAAATGTCGAAGGGATATTTGCCGGGGCCAGCCGTGGCCCTGGCGTTGCTTCCAGAAAGGAATTCGCCGGCCATGATGGTGTTTGAGGTGCCATCAGAAACATCGGCCATCCTGTTTTGCTTCGTCTGTGAGATAAAGCCGTTGGATGACCCGTCCCAGTTCGCAAATACCCGGCTACCGTAGCACCAGCCATAATTCGACCCGGGGCCATCCCAGCCCCGGTTGTTGGCGCCCCTTCGGGGACCAGGGATGGCGGATGGGCACACCATCGTCTTGATGGCGACATTCATCGCACCGTTGTAAGCGTTGCTCCAGGCGGTTCTATTGCCCGCCCCGGCGGTGGAGACCCCTTGGGCGGGAGCATTGGTTGGAACCGTCACGGACTTGAATACGGCATCCTGCTCGATGTAGGGCAGGATCCAGAAGGTTGCGCTCAAGGATTCCCACACATTGGTGCCAATCTGCTGCTGGTTGGCCGGGAACTTCTGGTTGGCGTCGTGGTAGCTGTGCATGGCGATTGCCAACTGCTTGAGGTTGTTGGTGCAACTCATGCGATTGGCGGCCTCGCGGACCTTCTGGACCGCCGGTACCAACAGGCCGATCAGCACGGCGATGATCGCGATGACCACCAAAAGTTCGATGAGCGTGAACCCGAATCTGGGTTGAGCCTTGGCGGAGAGAGCCATGGGCCGACCTCCTTGCTGCATGAAGTAAAAAAGATGTAATGGGAAACCTGAGTTGGGTTTCCCAATGAAATGTACGCCAAAAATTCATCCAATGTCAAGCAACCCGGGCCTTGCCCCCCCCTAATTTTTGAGTTCCGCCATGGTTGAACCGGAACCCTTGGCACCGGTTCGGAATATGCATGGTTGCTTGACCGATTTCACAGCTGTTGCGACGATGCTTGAATGAAAACCTGTTTTTCCCGACTGATGATCGCCCTGCTGGCCGGTATAGCCGCCGGTTGCCAGCAGGGTGAAGGCATCGAGGCCTACACGGCCCCGAAGGATGCCCACATGGTGGCCGGTCCGGTGACGCCGGACACGCGGACGCTCGCGGCGGCCATTTACCGGGATGACGCCACATGGTTCTTGAAATTGATGGGCCCCATGGATGGTGTCGCCGCCCTTGAGCCGGCATTTTCCACCATTCTCAAGGGCGTGCGGTTCGCCGGGCCCGGAACCCCGGCCACATGGGCCCTTCCACCGGGATGGAAAGAGGAAAAAGGCACCGGTTTCCGCGTGGCCACCTTGAAGCCGCCCGAGGGAAAGCTGGAAGTGGCGATCACCCGGTTTGACGGCCAAGCCGGTTCGGTGCTGGCCAATGTCAACCGTTGGCGCGAGGAATTGGGCCTGGAGCCGATCAGGGAATCGGAACTGGCGACGGCGCTGGTGAGCGAAAATGTGGGCGGGGTGACCGTCCAGAAGGTCGACCTGACAGGCAAGAAGAAAGCCAAGTCCGGCATGAGGCCGGGAATGGGTGCCGCGCCGTTCGCGGCGGGGGGAACCCCGCCGCCGGCCCGCAAGCCTTCCGAGGAATCGGCCGAAGGGCTCAAGTACAGGCTGCCCGCCGGATGGAGGGAATCGTCGCAGAAGGTGACCTTCGCCGCCCGGGTGATCGAAATCGAGGGTGCCCCTGGCGTGAAGGCCACCTTCACCCCGCTCTCCCCGCAGGGAGGCAACAGCCTCGACAATGTCAACCGCTGGCGGCAGCAGCTGGGCCTCGCCCCGTGGGTGCAGCCCGACCTCGACCGCGAGGGCCAGGTGGTGCCGACGGAAGCCGGCCCGGCGATCGTTGTCGACCTTGCCGGCGGCGGCCAGAAACTCTTGGGCGCCGTGCTCAAGAGGCCCGACGCCGTTTGGTTCGTCAAACTTTCCGGGCCCGCGCCCGTGGCCGCGCCCCTGCGCGAGCCGTTCCTCGATCTGCTGAAGTCCGTGCGATTCGACTGACCCCCCGAGCGACCCCATGCCATGAGCGAGACGCCCCTTCACGCGGAAGCCCAGGGACACAAGCCCCCCGGGACGGGCGCGCCGAACCCGGCGATGCTCGTCCTGAAGCCGCTGGCTTCCCTGAGGATCACGGTTATCCTGTTCGCGCTTTCGATTGTGCTGGTCTTCTACGGGACGCTGGCGCAGAAAGAGCAGGATATCTGGGATGTCGTGAACGAGTATTTCTGGTCGTGGTGCGTGTTCATTCCCAACCGCCTCACCACGATGTTCCTGCAGTTGTTCTTCGACCTGCCGTCGTCGATGAACGCGCCGGGATCACTGCCGTTTCCCGGCGGAAAGCTCATCTTCTGGGCGATCACCGTGAACCTGCTGGCCGCCCACGCCACGCGCCTCCGGGTGTCGTGGGAGAGGTCGGGCGTGCTCCTCATCCATGGAGGGCTGGTGCTCATGATGGTGGGCGAGTTCCTCACCCGCGAGTTCGCCGTGGAAAGCACCATGACGCTGGTCACGGGGGGCAAGGCGTCGTTCGTGGAAAGCAACCGTCATGTGGAACTGGCGTTCATCGACCCTTCCGACAAGGAAAACGACAAGGTCGTGGTGGTTCCCGGAACGGTGTTGGAAAGGGCGGCGCGAACCGGCCAGCCGATCGACGACCCGCGCCTGCCATGTTCGGTGACGGTGCTGAGCCTGTTTTCCAACAGCGACATCCGCGACCGGGGCAAGGACGAGCCTGAATATGCCAGCCGGGGCGAGGGCAAGGAACTCACCGTGCTCGAAAGGCCGCGGGTCAACGGCGTCGACCAGGACCAGAAGGTGAACATGCCCGCGGCGCTGGTGCGCCTGACCGACCGCGATGGGACCGACCTGGGCACTTGGCTGGTCAGCACCTGGTTGCAGCTCACCCGCTCACCCCGGCCGCAGAAGGTTGCCGCCAAGGAGGGGGAAAGGTTGGTGAGCCTCCGCTTCAGGCGCACCTACAAGCCCTACACGATCACCCTCGAGGAGTTTCGCCACGAGGTGTACCCCGGCACCAACAAGCCGCGCAACTTCCAAAGCGACATCCGCCTCGAGGACGCGGAAATCGGGGTGGACCGACCCGCCACCATCCGCATGAACGAGCCGATGCGCCACCGCGGCGAAACCTTCTACCAGCACCAGGCTCTCGCCGGCGATTCCGGCAGCGTGCTCCAGGTGGTGAGGAATCCAGGCTGGCTGCTGCCCTACCTGTCGTGCGCCGTGGTGTCGCTGGGAATGCTCGTGCATTTCGGCATCAACCTGTCTCGCTTTCTCCGGAGGACGACATGAGCCAGGTTCCAGGCGCCAAGGGCCTTCCCGGGATACCGCTGGCCGGTTGGCTGGTTTCCGGCGCCGTTGTCGGCGCCCTTTCGTTCATGATCGTGGCGATGAGCTACCGCAGCTCGAGCTACGACCTTGAGAAGTTCGGCCAGTTGCCGCTGCAAAGCGGCGGCCGGCTCAAGCCCTTCGACACCCTGGCCCGCACCAGCCTCCAGGTGATCACCCACCGCACCGAGTTCACCGACCCCGAGGGACGCTCCCGTCCGGCCACCGAGTGGCTGCTCGATGTGATGACCTCGCGCCTGACCGACAAGGGCAGGGCCGAGAACCTCAAGATCTTCCGCGTGGAAAACGACCAGGTACTCCGCCTGTTGGGCGTTGAGCGGCGGCAGGGACTGCGCTACGCCATCAACGAGTTCCGCGACAAGATGGCCGACATCGAGAAGGCGGCGGGAGAGGCGGCCAAGGTGGATCCGGCCCGCCGCGATGTCTACCAGAGGCAACTGCTCGAGCTTACCCGGCACCTGGAACTGTACATCCAGATCGCCACGCTCACCCTGCCCGAGACGGGCCTGATTCCACCGGAGACCCCCCCGACGGGCGAGGAAACCGCCGACGACCGCTGGCTCACCTTCCAGGAGGCGATGGTGGCCACGCGCGAGGGCAGGTCGAATCCCGCCACGGAGGCCTTCGGCCGCGTCCTCCTCGCCTACGCCCAGCAGAAGCCCGCCGACTTCAACAAGCATGTGGACGCCTACCAGGAGATCCTCCAGGAGCGCGTCGCGGCGCCGGCGATGGCCAAGGTGCGCATGGAGCAGGTGTACAACGCCGTCAACCCGATTTACCTTGCATGCGTCCTTTATGTCTGCATCCTGCTGGCCACGCTGGCGGGCTGGATGATGGGCGACAAGGTGATCGCCGTGCAGAGGGGGGTGCTCGCCGCCACGATCATGGTGGCGACCATCCACACCGCCGCGTTGCTCATGCGCATGTACCTGCAGGGGCGGCCGCCGGTCACCAACCTCTACTCGTCGGCGGTGTTCATCGGCTGGGGCTGCGCCTGGCTGGGAGCCATGATCGAGTGGCTCGACAAGCGTGGCGCCGGAAACGCCATCGCCGCGGTCACCGGCTTCCTTTCCCTGCTCATCGCCCAGTTCCTGGGCGCCAGCGGCGACACCCTCGAGATGCTGCAGGCCGTGCTCGACACGAACTTCTGGCTGGCCACCCATGTCACCTGCATCACTCTCGGCTACACCGCCAGCTTCGTCGCCGGGTTCCTCGGCATCGGGTATGTGCTGTGGGGTGTCTGCACGCCGTGGATGTCGGCCGAGGGCGGCAAGGCCCTCGTCAAGAAAACCTACGGCGTCGTCTGCTTCGCCACGCTCCTCAGCTTCGTCGGCACGGTGCTGGGCGGAATCTGGGCCGACCAGTCGTGGGGCCGCTTCTGGGGATGGGATCCCAAGGAGAACGGCGCGCTGTTGATCGTGCTTTGGAACGCCCTCATCCTGCATGCCCGCTGGGGAGGCATGGTGCGCGACCGCGGCGTTGCCGTCCTGGCCATCCTGGGCAACATCATCACCGCGTGGAGCTGGTTCGGCACCAACCAGTTGTCCGTAGGGCTTCATGCCTACGGTTTCGACCAGACCCTCGCGCGCTCGCTGCGGATCACCTGGATCGCGCACCTGGCGTTGGCTGGAATCGGGATGCTGCCGGCGTCGTGCTGGTGGAGCCTCCGGCCGAAGGCCGTTCCGGTCGCGCCCGTCTCAAGATCCCCAAAGGTGGCGATGGCCGGCCGCCGGTAATCATCCGCGCGCGCCGGCAACCCAACTCATGGGGCTGGCGCCCCGCGCTCGCCTAAAGAGGAAAGCTGACGCCCCGCGCTCGCCAGTGGACGAAAGGCCGGAAATCAGTTGTTCCGGTTGGGGTCCATGATGCTGAGGAACTCCAGGGTGGCCAGGTTGGCCGAGACCTTGATGCCGAATCCCTTTTCCGTGCTGATCTCGACGCGGGCGCGATCGACCCCCGGCTTGCCGGCGAACGCCGTGTCGGCGGCCTTCTTCACCAGCGCCTTGGGCACATTCGAATCACCCAGCCTGGCGATCGCCGCCAGCCCGAGTTCCGCCTTCATCATCGAGCCCTTCTCCGGCTTCAGGCTGACCATGTCCTTGAGCATGGCGAGGGCATCGGGTCCGGCCGTCACAAGCACCATGTCGTCGCGGATGGCCAGGTAGGCGGGGCCGTCGCCCAGCATCTCGCGGGACTTGGCGTCGTCCGCCCCGGTGAACTGGTGCACCTTCACTCCCGCGTAGGTGGCGAAGTCGAGCTTCACCTTGCCTTCGGCCTTCTCGCCGAACAGTTCCTTGACGGCGGTGCGCAGGGCCGAGTCCACCTTGGCGCCTTCCGCCACGCGGAAGCCGATGGCGGCGTTGTAGATGCCTTCCTTCTTCGACGGGTTCAGCGCGATGCCCATGTCCAGCACGGCCGACTGCAGGGTGGGCATGACGGCGGCGATCATGTCCTTGGCGACCTTCTGCTTTCGGGGCGAGGCGTTGGACTCCTTGGCGCCGGCCAGGGCTTCCTCGAACACGCCCATGAACGCCGAGCGAAGTTCCTGCGGCATGCGCATGTAGGACGAGATGGAGACGGCGTCGCCACCCGCGGAGATGGCCTTGCCGATTGATTCCCCGGCGCCCATGGCCTGCATCGCCTTGGTGAGCGAGGAACCGGGCAGGGTGTCGAGCCTGGCCTCAAGTGAGACATCCTCGGTCTTGGCGTCGATGACCAACTCAAGGTCGAGCCCGCCCCCTTCCTTGAGGAACTGGACCAATCCACCCTCCATCATGTCGGTCAATTGCATCCGGAACTTCTTGGTCGCGGCGGTTTCGGCCGGCGGCGCCTTCTCCCGGGCCTCGGCGACACCCTGCTTGAACGCCTCGACGGCGGTGGCGCGGAGGTTCTCCGGCACCGCCGCCAGGTCGAAATGCAGGCGGGCCACGCTTCCGGCGGGCGCCTCGAGCAGCCGGGTGGGGTCGGGAAGCTTGTCGATGGTGATGGCGGACTCGTCCTTGAATGTGGCCCAGCAATATCCCTTGGCGAACCTGAGGAAGATGGGCATGGGCGACTGGTCGAGGTTGAGCGTGTGGGCGCCGCCCTTCTCCTTCGACTCCACGAGGTTGCCGCCGATGGCGCCGGCGAGTTTCTTGAGGGCCTTGAGCATGGCGGCCTCGTCACTGGAGGGAACGAGGATCACGCCGGTGCTGTCGAGGCCGTTGGGCCCGATGCGGCCGTAGATGCCGATCGGCTTGGTCGGGTCGAGTCCCTCGATGCCGCCCGGGCCGGTGGCGGCCTGCAGCGCGTTTTTCATCTGCTCGGCCTCGGCCTTGCGGCCAACCTTGTCCGCCAGCAGGAAGAACTGCCTGGTGAGCGTGTCGATCGACGCCAGGCGCACCAAAAGGGGCGGCAGCGCGGTCTCCGCGGCTCGGGCTGGTGCCGCCATGGCGGCGGCAAGGGCCACCAGCCCGAGGCATGTGGGAAATCGCATGAATCAATCCTCCAGGGGGAGACTGCTGACTCTTGAACCAATACCCGTTAGCATCATCCAAGGATTCATACGGCTATGGTGGGCCGGGAGGGCCGGGCATGTCCAGTGCATGTGGTTGGTTGGCGGCGTGGGTGCTGGCGGTTTCCGGCCTGGTTCCGGTGGCTGCCGAGGTTTCGCCCGACGGCGTGGTTTCGTTCAAGCTGGGTGGAGCCGTCGTCACCCGGTACAACGCCGGCCCGAAGGTCGCGAAGCCGTATTTCTGGCCGGTGGTCACCCCGGGCGGGGTGGCGATCACCCGCGATTGGCCGATGGTGCCCGACGCCAAGGAGGCCAAGGACCACAAGCACCAAAAATCGGCGTGGTTCTGCCATGGCGACATTGTGCTTGAGGGTTATCAGGCCCCCAAGCGCAAGGGGATCGACGGCATCGACTTCTGGAGCGAGGAAACCGGGCATGGCACGATCGCCGGCCTGGCGATTTCCACACCCACCGGAAATGGCAATGGCCCCGTGACCGTGCGGACCGCCAACACCTGGAAGGATTCCACGGGCAAGACGATCCTCACCGAGGCGCGCACCCTCGTGTTCCGGGCCCGGGATGCCTCATCGTGGATCATGGAGGTCGCCTCGGAGATCACCGCCAGCGAGGGCGGGATTGTTTTCGAGGACACCAAGGAAGGTTCCTTCGGGGTTCGGGTTCGCGACGACCTGACGGAAAAGCCGGGCAAGGGCGTGCTGACCAACGCCGAGGGCCTCAAGGGCGAGAAAAACCTCTGGGGCAAGAAGTCGGCCTGGTGCGACTACTCCGGCCCCACCGGCGGCAAGGTCGCCGGCGTGGCGATCGTGGCCCACCCGGACAACAAATATCCCACCTGCTGGCATGCCCGCGGCTACGGGCTGATGGCCGCCAACCCGTTTGGCAGGAACAGGTCCGGCTTCCCGGACATGAAGGGCCGCGCCGACCTCGTGAAGCTGGCCAAGGGCGAGACCCTCAAGCTGACCTATGCCATGCTGGTGCACGATGGCGACGCGGAGGCGGCCAAGCCGGGCGAACGCGTGTTCGCGAAGTGAGTCGTGTTACCGGCCTTGACACATAGCTTGGAGACGAACCGATGATTTCAATCTGCTGCGCGCTGCTGGCGGGAGTGATGGCCCAGGATCCCGCCCCGGTACTCAAGGAGGTTCGGTTCCCCGAGTTGGCCAAGGCCGTGCGCGACCTCAAGGGCCAGGTCGTGGTGGTGGACATCTGGCAGAGGACCTGAATCCCCTGCATCAAGGCCTTGCCCCATCTGGTCGAGATGGGCGGCCGGTTTCCTGGAAAAGTGACGGTGATCGCCGTCCATGTTGAAATCCCCCTCGATGCCGAGGAGGGACACCCCAAGGTTCGCGAAAAGGTGGACGCCATCGTCAGGCGCGCCAAGCTGCCCGGGGTTTCCTACATGCTCAGGGAGCCCCTTGAGGTTTGGCAGAAGAAGTTCGAGATCGAGGGTTATCCGGCGACCTTCGTGTTCAACAAGGCGGGGCTGATCGCCAAGAAATACCTCGACAGCGAGGCGGCCGAATCGGAATTGCCCCAGCTTTTGGAAAAGCTGGTCAAGGATTGATCGTCGCGGAGGAGCGGACAATGCTGAGCCAAGACCGCGACACGCTGGGTGGGGCCCTGGGGCGCGTCTCAAGCGGGTTGTACATCGTGACCGCCGGTACGGGGGCTTCGGCCCAGGCGATGCTGGCAAGCTGGGTGCAGCAGTGCGGGTTTGAGCCCCCTTCCCTGAGCGTGGCGATCGGCCGCGACCGGGGCCTGGGGCCGCTTCTGGTTCCTGGGGCGCGTTTCGTGGTTCATGTGGTGCGCGACGGACAGAAGGAACTCCTGAGGCATTTCGGCAAGGGAACGCCGCCCGGGCCCGAGGGATTCGCCCCTCTGGCCACCAGGTTTTCCGACGACCTTCCGCCCCTTCTCGAGGATGCCCACGCCCATCTCCTCTGCGAGGTTTCCGGCCGATACCCCGTGGGTGACCACGACCTGGTGACCGGCACGGTGCTCGCGGGCCGATCGGAACCCGAGGGTGAGCCGTGGACCCATGTGCGGCGCAACGGTTTCCGCTATTAGGAAATCCTTCCGGCCCTGTATGCTGGGAAAGGCCGATATTAGTTCCCGGAACGCCCCCCATGACCGTCGCCGCCATTGAGCCATCCGTCGTCGAGAACCTGGTGCGCCGGCTCACCGGCATCGTGGGCCCGGACGGCCTGATCAACTCCCAGGCCGAGTTGCTCGTATACGAGTGCGACGGCTACACGCTCGAAAAGAACCGGCCCGATGTCGTCGTGTTCCCCACGGCCACCGAACAGGTGGTCGAGATCGTGAAGCTATGCCGGGAGATGCGGGTCCCCTTCCTGCCAAGGGGTTCGGGGACGAGCCTCGCGGGAGGGTGCCTGCCCGTGGGCGGCGGGGTGATCATCTCGCTGGCCAGGATGAAGCGAATCCTGGAAATCGACCTGCGCAACCGGTTCGCGCTTGTCGAGGCCGGCGTGATCAACATGTGGCTCACCAACCGGATCAAGTCCGAGGGTTGGCACTACGCGCCCGATCCCTCCAGCCAGGGCGCCTGCACCATCGGCGGCAATGTCGCCACCAATTCGGGCGGCCCGCACACCCTAAAGTATGGCGTCACGGTGAACCATGTGATGGGCGTCGAGATCGTGATGCCCGACGGCACGGTGCAAACCCTTGGCGGCCCGGTGGAGGACGGCCCCGGCCTCGACCTCACCGGCGTGGTTGTCGGTTCGGAAGGAACCTTCGGCGTGGTCACCAAGGCATGGGTGAGGCTGGTGCGCAATCCCGAGTCGGTGCGCACGCTCCTGGGCGTGTTCGAGTCGGTCGACGACGCCACGGCGGCGATCTCAGCCATCATCGGGGCGGGCATCGTGCCGGCGGCGCTCGAGATGCTCGACTCGTTGATCCTCAAGGCGGTGGAGGAGGCGTTCAGCTTCGGTTTCCCGCTGGATGCCGGGGCGGTCCTCATCATGGAGGTGGACGGGCTGGATGCCGGCCTGGGCGAGGAGGCCGCGCGGATCGAGAAGCTGGCCAAGGCCAACCGGGCCCGCGAGGTGAGGCGCGCCAACACGGAAGCCGAGAGGCTGCTGCTGTGGAAGTGCCGCAAGCAGGCCTTCGGGGCCGTCGGCCGGCTGGCGCCAAGCTACTGCACCCAGGACGGCGTTGTGCCGCGCACCGCCCTCCCCGAGATGCTGAGGTCGATCACGGCGATTGGCGACAGGCACAAGATCAGAATCGCCAATGTCTTCCATGCCGGCGACGGCAACCTCCACCCCATCCTGCTGTTCGACGAGCGCGACCCGGACCAACTCAGGCGCGTGATGGAGGCCAGCCACGAGATCCTCGACGAGTGCCTCAGGCTGGGCGGCAGCGTCACCGGCGAGCACGGGATCGGCGTGGAGAAGATCGACTTCATGGCCAAGCTATTCAGCCCCGACGACCTCGCCGCGATGAGGCGGGTGAGGCAGGCATTCAACCCCGACGGCCTGTGCAGCCCCGACAAGATGCTGCCCACCGCCGGCGCCTGCGCGGAAGCGGGGCGGCACAAGCAGGTGAAGCCCGGCCGACGCGCCGCCCTCTGACGCTCCCCCCGAGGACCAGCAGCACGCCATGGACCCCACATTCGACATCGACGGCCTCGACCTGGACGCCGTCGCCCCCGAGACGCCCGAAGCCCTGGCCCAGGTTGTCCGGGCCTGTCGCGCCTCGGGCCAGCCCCTGTACTGGGTGGGCGGCGGGCTTTCCCTGGGCGCCGGCATACCCGCGACGGTTCCCGGCACCGTGGTCCACATGACCTCCCTCGACCGCGTGATCGACTATCCCGCCCGCGACATGACGATCACCGCGCAGGCCGGGATCCGCGTGTCGAGGCTCCAGGAGATCCTCGCCAGGGAACGGCAAACCCTGCCCTTGGACATCCCTTGGCCCGACAAGGCCACCCTGGGCGGGGTGCTGGCGTGCAATGTCTCGGGATCGAGGCGGCTGGCCCACGGAACGCCCCGCGACTTCGTCATCGGCCTCACCGTGGTTGACGACAACGGCAAGCTGACGAGGTCGGGCGGACGCGTCGTGAAGAATGTCGCGGGCTACGACATGGCCAAGCTGCATGTCGGGGCGCACGGCACGCTCGGGCCGATGGCCCAGGTGACGCTCAAGGTGCGCCCGTTGCCGCCGGTGCGCGCCTGGCTGGCGATTCCGCTGAAGGCGGGAATGAACGAGGCCGCCGCCGACCGCGCCCACGGGTGCGCCGCGCGGCCCGTGGCGTTCGACCTTCTCGCCCTTCCCGGCGGGCCGGCCGCGTGGACGGCGATGATCGGATTCGAGGGCGAGGCTCCCGCGGTGGCCTGGCAGGTGGCCAAGGCCAAGGAGGAGTTTCGCGACCTGGCCCATGTGCAGATCATCGAGTGCCAGCCGAATTCGGTGGACGCCATGGCGACGCGTCTGGCCGAGCGGACCGACCCCCAGTCCGGAGCGGTCGTGGCCCTAGGTTGCCTGCCCTCGCGGACGGCGGGCCTGGCGGCCCGCGTGCTGGCCGACATGCCCGGCGCGGTGGTGCACGCGTTGCCCGGCTCGGGCGTGGTCAGGGCGGTGGTGCCCGAGGGGAAAGACCCCCGGGGCCTGCTGCCGGGCTGGCGCGACGCCGCCGGGCCGGGAGGATGGGCCCGCCTCGCGCGCGCCCCCCGCCCATGGCGGCAGGCCGACTCCATGTGGGGACCCGCCCGGCCTGAGGAGGCCATCTCCGCGGCCATCGCCAGGGAAATGGATCCCGACCGCATCTTCAATCCCAACCGCATGCGCCACAACACGCGCCTCCCCGACGGAAAGCCATCATGAGCGCCCCAGCCACCCGCCAAAGCCTGCCCATCGCCAGCGACCTTGGCAAGAACATCGACTATGAGCTGTTCATGGACTGCGTCCATTGCGGCCTTTGCCTGGGATCGTGCCCCACCTATGTGGAGACGGGCAACGAGAACGACAGCCCCCGCGGCCGCATCTACCTCTGGCGCGCCATCGCCGACGGCCGCGCGCCGTTCTCGCCCGAGGCCGAGAAGCACATGAACGGCTGCCTCGAGTGCATGGCCTGCGAGACCGCCTGCCCCTCGGGCGTGCAGTACCGGCATGTGATCCACTCGTTCAAGAACGACCAGGCGCGCACGCGGGGCCCCGCGCCCATGCTGGGCTGGCTGCAGCGCGCCATGCTGTTCGGGCTCACGCCCCACCGCGGCCGCATGGGCTGGGCGCTGTTCCCCGTCAAGCTGATGCAACGGCTCGGGCTCGGCTGGGCCGTGAGGCTTTCGGGATACCTGATGCCCGGCTTCCTGCGGCGGATGCAGGAGATCGTGCCCGACCTGGCGCCCTATCACAACCTTCCCGAGTTCCTGCCGGCGATCGGGCCCAAGCGCGCCACGGTGGGCCTGCTGCTGGGCTGCGCCGCCGACGCGTTCCATCCGCAGATCAACCTGGCCACGGCGCGGGTGCTCCAGCACAACGGCTGCGATGTGCACACCCCGCGATCGCAGGCCTGCTGCGGCGCCCTGCACAAGCACGCCGGCCTCGACGACGATGCCGCCAGGCTGGCGGCCGGCAACTGCGACTCGTTCGCGGCGGTTCCCGGCGGATTGGCCGGCCTCGACGCCATCATCAGCAACGCCGGGGGTTGCAGCCCCGTCCTCAAGGACTACGGCCACATCCTGGAAGGACACGACGCCGCCGGGCCCGGCGCCGTGTTCGGCGGCAAGGTGCGCGACATCCACGAGTTCCTCGCCGAACTGGGCCCCGTGAAGCCCCGCCACAAGGTCTCGCTCAAGGCCACCTACCACGACGCCTGCGGCCTGGCCCACGCCCAGAAGATCCGCTCGGCGCCCCGGCAGGTGCTGGCGATGGTGGACGGGCTTTCGCTGGTTCCCCTCGCCGAGAACGAGCACTGCTGCGGCGCCGCGGGCAGCTACAACATCACCCAGCCGGAAATGTCGGCGGCCCTGGGGCAGCGGAAGTCGGGGAACATCGCCGCCACGGGCGCCTCCGCGGCCCTCACCGGCAATGTCGGCTGCCTGTTGCAGATCGACCGGCACATGCGCGACCGCTCCCCCCGCGTGTGGGTCGGCCATCCCGTGCAAATCCTCGACGCCGCCTACACCGGTGAAAAGCCGTTCGGGCTGAATGTCGCCATTTCCTGACTTGGAGGGTAGGCCATGTCGTTTCGGGGCATCATTCCGCCGGTCGCCACCCCGTTTTCCGAGTCGGGGGAACTCGACCTACCCAGGCTTCGCTGGTTCATCGACCGGCTCATCACCGGCGGCGTGCACTCGGTGTTCGTGCTTGGCACCAACAGCGAGTTCTACGCGCTCGACGAGGCGGAAAAACAGGCGGTGATCGCGACCGCGGTGGAGCATGTCGCCGGCAGGGTGCCGGTGCTGGCGGGCACGGGCGCCGAGACCACGCGCGAGGCCGAAAGGCTCACGCGCATGGCGGAGCGCGAGGGTGTCCAGGGGGTCTCGGTCATTACCCCCTATTTCATCATGCCCAGCCAGAAGGAACTGGAAGACCATTACAGGCGGGTGGCCGGGGCCACCGGGCTGCCGCTGCTGCTGTATTCCAATCCGGTCACCTGTGGCGGCCTGCGCATCGAGGCCGAGACGGCCGAGAAACTGGCGGCTGTTCCCAACATCGTCGGCATCAAGGATTCCAGCGGCGACCTCACGCTGGTGGCCGACCTGATCCGCCGTGTGCCTCCCTCGTTCTCGGTGCTGCAGGGACGCGACACGCTCATCTACAGCGCGCTCGACCTCGGCGCCGTGGGCGCGATTCCGGCGACGGGGAACATCGCCCCGAAGTTGCTCGTGGAGATCTACGAAAAGTTCATGGCGGGCGATCGGGAAGGTTCCCGGGCGGCGCAGGCCCGCCTGCACCCGCTGCGCCTGGCGCTCAACCTTTGCACGCCGCCAGGCGGAGTGAAGGCGGCCCTGGCCTTGCTGGGAGAATCGATCGGGCCGTGCCGGGCGCCCATCGCTCCCCTCGACCCGGCGAAGAAACCCGCCATGGAAAAGGCGCTGCGCGAGGCCGGATTGACTCCCGTCGGATGATTTCGAGCCGACTTCGGGTTCGGTGAATCGTGATGGGCTTCAACGGGGCCGGCCCGGGGCTCCCGATGGCCGGGCGCCATCGTTCGCGGCCCTGTCCCGGTCGGCGGGCGAATTGCCATACGGACAATGCCTGCAACCGCTTGTGCAGCAGTATCCGCGCTTGAGGTGGTAGTGGGCGCTGAAAACCCACCGGCCATCCTCGACATGGTAATCGACCCCCTCGACCAGCGGATGTTCGGGTTGGCTCAAAGGAATATCCCGCTTGAGGACATCAGATCATTGGAATGGCCAAGCCATTCCGACACGGCGCGGGCCATCCCGGGCCGGTGATAGATGCCCGACCATGTCTCCGCCTTGGGGCTCATGGCAGGGCCGCCCGGCCTTCGGCAAGTTGGCGGGTGCCTATTCGCATGGCGGGCCGCGGGCCTTCGGGCAGGGGGTGAATAGCGGGGTGCAGGGCGTGGGCCAGGATTTCCAGGCTGTCCACGAGGCGCGGCCCGGGCCGGCTGAAGTAGGCGTTGCCATCCGTGACAAAGACCTGATCCGCGCGCGCGGCGGGCAGGTCCGACCAGCCGGGCCGGGCGGCGAGGCCGGGAAGGTCGACCAGCGTGCGTTCCACCGAAAACCCGCAACAGGCGATGAACAGCACATCCGGCCGGGCGGCGACCACCTCATCCCACCGCAGCGTCCGCGACGGTTGCCCGGGCCTGGCGATCACCTCGTCGGCGCCGGCCAAATCCACCAGTTCGGGTGTCCAGTGTCCGCAACTGAACGGCGGGTCGAGCCATTCCAGCACGACCACGCGCGGGCGGCCGGCGACCTTCCTTGAGCGTTCGGCCACCACGTCGATCCGCGTCCGCAGCCGTTGGATGGCCGCTTTGGCATGAGCCGGCGTGCCGGCCGCGTTCGCCACCGTGGCCAGCGTCTCCAGAACATCACCGATGGACATCGGTTCGAGGTTCAACACCTTCGGCCGGCCGGGTAGCGAGGCAGCGGCGGCGGCCACATCGGCCTCGCCCACGGCGCACACATCGCACAGCGCCTGGGTGATGATCAGGTCGGGGCGCAACCGTTCCAGTTCGGGCATGTCCAGCGCGTAAAGGGCCTTGCGGGCTTGCAGGCTCTCCCGCACCAGCGAGTCGATCTGAAGGCTGGTGGCGTCGTGAGGGATCAGCGCCCGCGTGACTTTCGGCAGCGCCGAAACGAAGTCCGGATAGTCGCATTCATGCGTGACACCCACAAGGCTTTCGCCCAGGCCGAGTTCGCACACGACCTCGGTCGCGCTTGGAAGCAGGGACACGATTCGCATGTGGCACCTTGAAACGGCCGGGATTCGGCCCGGGGTCAGGGTTTTGGCCGAGAAGGCCGCAAGGTCTCATGGAATTCAAGCGGATGATCGGTCAGCAGGCCGTCGATGCCCGCGGCCGCGGCCGCCTTCCAGTTGGCCGGCTCAACGCCGGCGACCGTGACACCCGCGATGAATCCCTTCCTTCCCGCCTTGTGGACGCGCTCCATGAGCCCGGGGGTCGGGATGAAACGGAAGTAAACCCAAGAGGCGTCGGCGGCGGTGAGCGCCGCGTCGAAGTCGGCCGGCGTGTTGGCTAGCGCCGCGCATGCGGCCTTGGGGCATTGCTTCATGATGTTGGCGCGCACGGCAGGTTCGCTGATGGCCCGGCCTATGAACACGAGCTTTTCCAGCGCCCCGGCTTTCGCCGCCATGGCCGCCACCTCGGCCTCCACTTGGGCCGCCTTCAGGTCGACGGCCACGAGCACCCCCTTGTGGCGATGCGCGCCGACCAGCGACAGCACCTCCTCCACCGTCGGCACCTTCTCCCCATTGAACCGGGTATTGAACCAGGCTCCCGCGTCGAGTTCGCGGATGGAAGCCAGCGGCATGTCCGCCACGCGGCCCTTGCCGTTGGTGGTTCGGTCGAGCGTGTCGTCATGGATGCAGACAAGGGCGCCATCCTTGGAGCGCTGGACATCAAACTCGAACCCCATCCCCAGCTCGAGGCAGGCCCGGAAATTGGCAAGCGTGTTTTCAGGAGCGTGCCCGAGGAGGCCCCGGTGGGGCACCACCAGGGGTTCCTGTTTTGCCGGCGGGGGGAGCATCGCCAGGCAGGCCATCAGAAGGGTGATCATCGTTCCATCCCCATGGGTTTCGAGGCCTCAGGTGCCTCGAGTGTGCCCGTAGAGTTCAATATGCAACCGGGGGCAAAGCCGCCAGCCCCGGCCCAGGCATAGGCCGGCGAGCCAGGCGGAGCGTTCCCGGAGTTCCGTGTTGGTGACTCCCAGCGGCATGAGCAGGACCCGCTCGGGCGGCACGGGGGGCAGGTCATCGAGGAGGTTGTCGATCTCCACGAGGTCGGAAGGATCTTGAACCACGAACTTGAGCTGGTATTCGTGGTGGTCCATGAACCTGCGGATGACATCCGGTCGCCGGCGCGTGCCCTCATGCATGGCCAGGAAGCGGCCGCCTTCGCGGTCGCGGGGCGCGCTGTTGGCCAGCTTGGGGCTCAGGCTCGCCAGGTCGCAGCGGACCGGACGGTACACGGTCGCCGCTGTCTCGATGGTGATATGCCTGCCGGCGCCGGCGATGGGGTCGAGGAGTTCGGGCAAGTCGGGCGCCAGCATCGGCTCGCCGCCCGTCACCACCACATGACGGGTGGGGTGGCGGAGCACCTCCGCGGCGACATCGGCGGCCGGGCGTTCCAGCCCTTCCGGTTCCCACGAGGTGTAGGGTGTGTCGCAAAAGCCGCAGCGAAGGTTGCAGCCCGAGGTGCGGACGAATACCGAGGGTACCCCGGCGAGGAGGCCCTCCCCCTGCAGCGAGAGGAACAGTTCGGCGATTCTCATGTGGCGGCCAGCGCCGGGTCGGACATTCCCGCCTCCTGGAAGCCCTTGAGCCGCAGCAGGCAACTGTCGCAGGTGCCGCAGGCCTTTCCGGCCGGGGTCGGGTCGTAGCAGCTGTGGGTGAGTGAGTAATCCACCCCCATGGCCGCGCCAAGCCTGATGATGTCGGCCTTGCCCAACCGCAAAAGCGGCGCGTGGATCCTGTAGCGGCCCTTGCCCTCCACGGCGTCGCGCGTGGCGAGGTTGGCCATCGCCTCGAACGCGGCCAGGTACTCGGGTCGGCAGTCGGGATAGCCCGAATAGTCGAGCGCGTTCATGCCCGCGAAGATGTCGAACGCCCCCAGGGTTTCCGCGTGGGCCAGGGCCAGCGACAGGAAGATCGTGTTGCGGGCGGGCACATAGGTGCAGGGAATGTGCGAAGCCATCGAATCCATGGAGCGCCCGTGGGGGACGGGAATGTCGGCGGTGAGCGCCGAGCCGCCGAACATCCGCAGATCGAGGGCAAGGGTCTTGTGCCCGGCCACGCCCGCGGCACCGGCCACGCGCGCCGCGGCGGCCAGTTCCACCTGGTGACGCTGGCCGTAGGCGATCGTGAGGGCGTGGCAGCGGTAGCCCTGCGAGATGGCCAGGGCCAGCACGGTGGAGGAATCGAGTCCCCCGCTGAGCAGAACCACCGCCGTTCGATCCTTCGCGGACATCCGCACCTTCTCCGACGCCCCCGCCTGCCTTAGTCTCAGGTTAGCAGGCGGCGCCGGTCGAGGCCCAGCCGGCCCCGGAGACCATCATGCCCCCCTTCACCACCCCCGAACTCGATCCCACGCCGCTGTTCGACATGGTTCGCGGCAACTACATGACCGAACTGTTGGCCAGCGGGCTGGAATTGGGCCTCTTCGACGCGTTGGCCGGCGGGCCGGTTCCGGAGGATGCCCTGCGGGGGAAGCTGGGCCTGGCGCCCCGCCCGTGGGCCGTGCTTTCCACCGCCATGCGGGCCCTCAGGCTCATCGAGGGGGCGCCGGGCCTGCCCCAGGCCATCACTCCCATGGGACGGTTCCTGTTGCCGGGCGGCAGCCATGAGATCCGCGGCTATGTCGGCCTCACCTCCGCACTGCCCGGCGTGAGGGCCATGATCGACCTGCTGCGGGCCGACAAGCCGGTGAGCAACCGGCCCGACGAGGGCAAGGCGTTCATCTTTCGCGAGGGGATGGAATCGGCCATGGAATCGGGAGACAGCGCCCGCCGCCTGACCATGGCCCTGGCGGGCCGGGCCTTCATTTGCGCTCCCGTGCTGGCCGAGGTGCTGCCCCTTGACGGCATCGGCCACCTGGTCGACCTGGGCGGCGGAACCGGGGTGTACGGAATGGCCCTGGCGCAGCGCAACCCGGGCCTGCGCGTTACCAACCTCGACCGGCCCGAGGTGCTCAAGGTGGCTTCCGGGATCCTCGCGGAACATGGCCCCGCCGACCGGGTGGCGATGGTGGCGGGAGACCTCTTCGGGGAGTACCCATCGTGCGACGCGGTGCTGCTCTCGAATGTGCTTCACGACTGGAACGAGGAGACCTGCCTCGACCTCCTGCGCCGCTGCCACAAGGCGGTCCGCCCCGGAGGCAGGTTGTTCATCCACGATGTCTACCTGAACGACGCCCTGGACGGCCCGTTGGAGGTGGCGCTTTATTCGGCCGCGTTGTTCTCGCTCACCGAGGGGCGGGCCTACAGCGCCGGGGAGTACCGGGAGATGCTTTCGGCCACCGGTTTCACGCCGGCCCGCACGATCGCCCCGACGCGGGTTCATTGCGGCGCGCTCGCGGCGTTGCGGGCCTGAGGCGCGCCGGAGTCAGGCGACGATTTCGGAAATGACCTTCCCGTGCACATCGGTGAGCCGGCGCATGATGCCGTTGTGGTAGAACGACAGCTTCTCGTGGTCGATGCCGAGCAGGTGAAGCGCGGTGGCGTGGAGGTCGTAGGAGTAGGTCGGGTTTCCGGCGGCCTGCCATCCGAGTTCGTCGCTGGAACCGTATGTGGTTCCGCCCTTGGTGCCGCCGCCGGCCATCCAGGCGGTGTAGGCGCCGGGGTTGTGGTCGCGGCCCCGGTTGCCCCCCTGCAGGAACGGCTGGCGGCCGAATTCGGTGGCGCAGAGCACCAGCGTCTCGTCGAGGAGTCCGCGCGACTTGAGGTCGGCCAGCAGCGCCGAGGTTCCCCTGTCGAGGACCCTGCCCCAGTAGCCGTGGTCGCGGACCAGGTCCTCATGCGAGTCCCAGTTGGGGCGGACCTTGCGGGCCTGGGTGTTCTCGGCGCCGCAGAACACCTGCACGAAGCGGACGCCCCGCTCCACCAGCCGGCGGGCCAGCAGGCATTGCCTGCCGAACGGGCCGATGTCCTCGTCGTCGAGCGCGTACATGGCCCTGGTGGCGGTGGATTCCCGGTCGAGCGCCACGGCCTCCGGCGCGCTCATCTGCAGGCGGGCGGCAAGCTCGTAGCTGGCCATCCGCGCGGCCAGCCGGGTGTCGGAGGCGCGAGCCTCCGCGTGGTTGGCGTTGAGCGACCTCAGGAACGCGCGGCCCGGCGCCTCGTCGCCTTGCCTTTCCGGAGGAAACAAGTCCGCGATCGGCTCGCGGGTTCCCGAGGCCTCCACCACCGTGCCCTGGTGCACCGCCGGCAGGAATCCGGCGCCCCAGTTCACCACGCCGCCGGGTGGCAGGCCGCGGATGTCGGGCAGGACCACGAAGGCCGGCAGGTTGTCGGTCTCGCATCCCAGGCCGTAGGTGACCCAGGAGCCCATCGACGGGAAGCCGGGAAGGATGAAGCCCGAGTTCATCATGAACATCGCGGGGCCATGGAGCGCCGACTTGTTCCTCATGGAATGGATGAAGGCGATGTCGTCGACATGCCGGGCCAGGTTGGGGAACAGGTCGCTGATCGCCTTGCCGCATCGGCCGTGCCTGCGGAAGGGCCAGAAGCTCCTGGCGTAGGTTCCGCCCGTGCCGGCGAAGGTCTGCTTGCCCAGCTCGGCGTCGAACGCCTTGCCGTGGGATTTTTCCAGTTCGGGCTTGTGGTCGAAGGTGTCGACATGGCTCATGCCGCCGGGGCAGAAGATCTCGATCACGGCGCGGGCGCGCGGGGCGTGGTGGGGTGCCCTTGGGGCGAACGCGGAGGGCGCCGCGGCGAGTCCGTCGCGTTCCAGAAGGGTGCCCAGCGCGATGGCGCCCAGCGAGCATCCGCCCTGCCGCAGCCAGCGCCTCCGGCCAAGGTTCTCAATCGACATGGCAGAACTCGCTGGCGTTGAGAAGCATCCGGCAAAGCTCGGGAAGGTCGCGGGACCGGGCGAGCGCCATCGAGGCGTCGAGCTCGGCCCGTGACGGTGCGCGGGCGAACGCCAGGGCGAAGGCGCGCCCGACCCGCCCGGCGGTTGAATCACCCGCATCCCGGGACAGCCTCTGGGCGAAGTGCCGGGCCTGCCTCAGCATGAACGGATTGTTGAGCAGGGCCAGCGACTGCAGCGCCGTGGTGGTTTCGGTGCGCGAGGGGGAGAGGTTGGCCGGGTTGGGGCAATCGAGCGTGGTGAGGAACGGCTGGGGAGTGGTGCGCACGACAAAGCGGTAGATGCTGCGCCTGCGCAGCGACGGGCTGTCGTCATCGATGTGCCGGTAGATGGGGGCGTAGGCCTCCTGGTAGACGAAGTCGCGGTATCCCGGGCCGAAGGGGGTGGGGTCGAGCTGCCCGCTTGTCGCCAGGACGGCGTCGCGGAGGCTTTCGGCATCCAGCCGGCGCGGGTTTTGCCTCCAAAGCAGCCGGTTGCCCGCGTCGGCCAAGGCGGCCTTGGGATCTTGCGCCATGGATGATCGCTGGTAGGCCTCGCTGTCGCAAATGACGCGGTGCATCGCCTTGAGTGACCAGCGCCGCCGAACCAGCTCGCCCGCCAGCCAGTCGAGCAGTTCCGGATGGCTCGGCTTGCCACCGCCGGCCCCGAAGTCGCTGGGAGTTCCGACTAGTCCGGTTCCGAAATGATGGTGCCAGAGGCGGTTGACAATGACCCGGGTGGTGAGCGGGTTTTCCGGCTGCGCGATCCACCTGGCCAGCGCCGCGCGCCTGGCCCCGTCGCCCATGTCGCTCGTGGCCTCCAGCGGGCGGGCGCCCTTGAGGCATGAAAGCGCCCCGGGGCCCGTTTCCTCACCGGGAGCCTCGGGGTTGCCACGCTTGAGCAGCCTCACGGCCTCGGGCGTTCCGCCGTTGACGGCGTACACCATCGGGCCGGGCGCGATGGCGGCGATTTGCCGCTCGATGGCCGCCAGGGCCTCGGAAAGCTCGCGCCTGTTCGCCGTTTCAGGGGCCGGGGGTCGGGCCGTTTTGGAGGGGAGCAGGCGGGCGTCACCCAGGAAGACCTGGTCGTGGCCGATGCCGCCGTCGGCTCCCTCAGTGGCCACGAGCGTGAGAAACCGCTTGTCGGGACCGAGGGGGATGTCGATGGGCAACGGGCCGCTTCCCGGGTTGAGGCCCAGGTGCCGCTCGACCTCCACGCCATCGGCCAGCACGCGAAGGTCGGCCTTGGTGGAATTGTCGCCCGGCCGGCCGCCATATCCCGCCATGGCGGTGAACCTGAGGGTGTCGGCCTTGAGGGCGGCGCGGGCCTTGGCCAGGTCGAAGGTGATCGCGGCGTTGGCGTGCAGCCCGAGGATGTCATGCCCGGGGCCCGAGTAGTCGGTGCCGGCGATGGATGTCGACCTTTGCTGGTTGACCGGGCCGTTGCGGATGGCATCCCAGGCGGTCGCGGATGTCTTGGGGATCGACTTGGCCACGATGCCGGTGGAACTGACGGGAACATCGCCCCCCCCGGGGACGACGACGCCGTCGACCAGGCCGCCCAGCGCCCGGTATTGGTTCGCCACGGCTCCGCTGATGAGACCGGCCTTGGTGGCTGACTTCCTGCCGGTCGCCGGATTGATCCCGGCGCCCCGGGTTCCCGAGCCCAGCCCGTCGCCCCCGCCAACGGCATCGGCTAGGCTGAGGCCCTTGCCGTCGAGGCGGGCCAGCGTCGCCCGCAGTTCGGCGGCCTTGGCCAGCAGGGCCTTCCTCTCGCCGTCGCGCCGCGCCTCGCCCGGTGGATCGAGGGACCTGTCACCCCGGCGCGCGCCGCTGAAGACGGCCCACAGGCCGTAATACTCCTTCTGGGATATCGGATCGAGCTTGTGATCGTGGCAGCGCGCGCAGTTCACCGTCACCCCGCATGCCGCCGCCATCACCTGCGTGACCATGTCGTCGAGGTCGTCGGCGCGCGCCTGGCGCTTGAGCACGGGGCTGGGGGTTTCCGCCTGTCCGACAAAGTCCCAGGGTCCCGCGGCAAGGAACCCCGTCGCCTCCACCGCCTCGGGGTCGCCCGGTCGCAACTGGTCGCCGGCGATCTGGTCGGCCAGGAAGCGGTCGTAGGGCATGTCGGCGTTGAAGGCGCGGATCACCCAGTCGCGGTAGCGCCACGCGTTCTCCCGGCGCTGGTCGCGTTCGAAGCCGTGTGTGTCGGCGTAATGGGCGATGTCGAGCCAGTGGCGCGCCTGCCGTTCCCCGTACCGGGGCGAGTCAAGGTAACGGTCGACCAACTTGGCGAAGGCCAGGGGATCAGGGTCGTTCACGAACGCCGTCACTTCCTCGGGTGAGGGAGGCAGGCCGAGCAGGTCGAACGACAGTCGGCGGATCAGGGAGCGCCTGTCCGCGCGCGGGGCGGGCGGGAGGCCTGCGGCCTTGAGGCGGGCGTTGATGAAATGGTCGACCGGGTTGCCCGCGGGAGTCGCCACGCCGGCCACGGGTTGCCAGGCCCAGTGGTCAAGCCGGGGATCGCGGTCTTCCCCAGGGTTGCCTCCCTTGGCCCCTGAATCGATCCACTCGCGCAGCGCGGATATTTCAGCCGGGGAAAGCCGCGGTCCCTTGGGCGGCATCATCTCCCCGGGCTTGTCGCTTGTGACGCGTGCCATGAGCGGGCTTTTGGCGGCCTGGCCCGGAACGATGACCGGGCCGTCGGTACCGCCGCGGAGCGCCCCGCCGGCCGAGTCGAGCCTGAGACCTGCCTTGGCCGTGCCGGCGCCATGGCACTGCGCGCACCGGGCCAGGAACACCGGCTTGGCTTGGGAGTTGAAGTCAGCGGCCATGCCTGAGTCCGGCATTGACGCGAGGATCAGGAACGCTAGCGCATGTTTTGGCACGGAATGGGCCCCCGGGCGGAATGCGGATTCGATTTTACCTTTCCGAATCTTCCCCCACCACCTCGGTCCTTCTTCATCCCTTCATCCCATCCGCCTTTCGCAGGGTTATCCTGTTGGGAGAGAGGCCTATTGGGGAGCGATGCATGCTGACACGATTCCTTGTTCTTTTACCGTTCATGATACCAGCCGCCGCATGGGCCCAAGCGCCTGTCGGTGGCACCGACAAGCCGGTCAAGCTGGCTGTGCTTTTGGTGTTCGACCAGTTCCGCGGCGATTATCCGGCTCGATGGAAGGCACACTATGGGCCCGATGGCCTCAACCGCTTCCTGGAGCAGGGCGCCTGGTACGCGAATGCCCACTACCCCTACGCCGTCACCGTCACCGGCGCCGGGCACGCCAGCCTTGTCGCCGGTTCCAGTCCATCGGTGCATGGGATCATCGGCAACGATTGGCGCGACCCGTTGACCGGCGCGGGCGTGTACTGCGCCACCACCGAGAGGCATCAGCGCGTGCCACCCGCCAAGCCCGTCGTGCCAAAGCCGGGCACAGCGGCCGTCGCCACAGTCCGGAAGGGGGCCGGTTCTCCCGAAAGGCTTCGGGCGCCAACAGTGGGTGACGCGATTCGCGCCAATCCCCAAAGCGGCTCCAAGATCGCCTCGTTTTCCCTGAAGGACCGGGGCGCCGTGCTTCCCGGCGGACTCAAGGGAAACATCGTCTATTGGTGGGACAGCGATTCAGGTGATTTCGTCACCTCCACCTACTACCGCGACCGCGTGGCCGACTGGGTGGGGGCCTTCAACGCCGCCAAGCCGGCCGACAGGTGGTTCGGCACCACCTGGAACCGGTTTCGCGACGACCTCGACTACGACAAGCTTGCCGGGCCGGATGATGTTGTGGGCGAAGGGCCGGGAATCGCCAAGAAGCAGGGACGCGCCTTTCCGCATCCCTTTCCCTCCGATTCAGGCAAGCCGGACAAGACCTATTACAGCGCGCTATACAACTCCCCGTTTTCCAATGAACTTTTGGCCGATTTCGCGCTGGAGGCCGTCCGGCGGGAAAAGCTGGGCCAGCGGGATGTTCCCGACCTTTTGTGCGTGAGTTTTTCGGCCAACGATGTGGTGGGGCACATGTGGGGCCCCGACAGCCACGAGGTGCTCGACATCACCCTGCGCACCGACGCGCTGCTTTCGCGGTTTTTCAAGGAACTCGATGCCCTGGTGGGCCCGGACAACTATGGCGTGGTCTTGTCAGCCGACCATGGTGTTTGTCCGCTGCCGGAGGTGGCCAGATCCAAGGGCGCCAAGGCCGCCAGGCGCATTGATGCCGTCAAGCTGGGACAAGGGTTGGTTGCGCATCTCCGGGAGGAATTCGACTTGGGGGAGAAGGTTCAGCCGCTTGTCGGCCCGGTCGATGAAAACATGTACCTGAACGCGAAGGCGTTCGCCGGCGGTGACATCGCCAAGGTTCGCGAGGCCGCTGCAACTTGGTTGCGCAAGCAGGATGGCATCGGCTGCTGCTACACGCGGGGGCAGCTTGAATCGGACGCGCCTACCGACGACTCCTTGCTTCGTCAGGCGCGCCTGAGCTTCCACCCGAAAAGCTCGGGCGACTTGCTGGTGCTGCCCGCCTATGGCTGCCTGTTCGGGGGGTCGGCGATACCGACGGGCACCTCGCACGGCACGCCCTACGACTATGACACCCATGTTCCGCTCCTGGTCTACGGGCCGGGCATCAAGCCGGGCAAGCGCGAGGGCAAGGTTTCGTGCCTGGCCAGCGCGGCGATCCTGGCGCAGTTCCTGAAGGTGCCCCCGCCACCGGCCGCCGAACCGTTGCCTGCGGATTTGAAGTGAATGACTGGGTGGCAGATCGCCCAATCTTGGTTTTCATGGCCAAGTCGGTGATTTGGAAGAATGATGCCGACAAGGCCAATTCAAGTGCGCACTCCCAAAATCCAAAGGGGGCCCGAAAGCTGGCCCGTATCGCCGCGCTCACCCCAAGGCGGCACAATAACTGACAACTCCGGGAAGTTTGGTGAACCGGGGGAGACTTTTGGTGAGCCCATGGCGCAAGCCATGGGGTTCCCACTCCGTGAAGCAGCGCTCCGGTGCTTCGCAACACTTTCAATGAATTTTTATAGGATCCTTTAAATATAATGTGTGTTGTGTCAGCGCCGCCAACTTGGTTTTCATTTTCAAGTCGGTGATTTGAAAGAATGATGCCGACAAGGCCAATGCAAGTGCGCACTCCCAAAATCTTAATGGGCCCGAAAGCTGGCCCGTATCGCCGCGCTCACGCACGGCGCTCACCCCAAGGCGGCACAATAACTGACAACTCCGGGAAGTTTGGTGAACCGGGGGAGACTTTTGGTGAGCCCATGGCGCAAGCCATGGGGTTCCCACTCCGTGAAGCAGCGCTCCGGTGCTTCGCAACACTTTCAATGAATTTTTATACGATCTTCCATGTGTAAATTGTGTTGTGTCAGCGCCGCCAACTTGGTTTTCATGGTCAAGTCGGTGATTTGGAAGAATGAAGCCGACAAGGCCAATGCAAATGCGCACTCCCAAAATCCAAAGGGGCCCGAAAGCTGGCCCGTATCGCCGCGCTCACGCACGGCGCTCACCCCAAGGCGGCACAATAACTGACAACTCCGGGAAGTTTGGTGAACCGAGGGAGACTTTTGGTAAGCCCATGGCGCAAGCCATGGGGTTCCCACTCCGTGAAGCAGCACTCCGGCGCTTCGCAACACTTTTAATGATGTTTTATACTATCCTCCATGTGTAAATTGTGTCGTGTCAGCGTCGCCAATCGGCAGCCAGCCCCATGAAACAGGTTGGCACCGGGTGTGAACCCGGCGCCTTGTTCGTTGTCCTTGCCTGAACGATCACGGGGCCGGAGCGAAACAGCTTCTTTGCTTTGTTCACTTGGCCAGGAAAAACGCCGCGCGAACGGGGGCCGGCATCGGGCTGTTGGCGCCCTTCACCGAGCGCCAGATCACCTCGTTGAAGGCGAGGTCGTCGGCCGCGTCCTCCTTCGAGAGGTCGAACGCCAGCGACTGCTTCGCGCCCCAAGCCTGCGCCGTGTTGAGTTCCTTCAGGTCGGTGCCCGCGGGGCGGGCCTTGTAGGGCGCGGTGTCGCCCTTGGGGAGAAACGCGTTGTACATCGGCCGGGCGGCGGCATCGAACTGGCTCATCGGCTTGAGGCCGAGGATGAGTTCCATCGTGCGCAACATCGAACTGGTGGAATAGAGTGTCGAGTCGAGGCCGCGGCCCTTGGTGAACGGGCTGACGCACAACGCCACCGAGCGGTGGGCGTCCACATGGTCGGGCCCGTTCTGGGCGTCGTCCTCAAGCACGAACACCGCCATTTCCTTCCAGAACCGGCTCTTGGAGAGGCCCTCGATCACCATGCCAAGGGCGAGGTCGTTGTCGGCCACCATGGCGGTGGGGGTGGGCTTGCCGGGCGAGGTGCCGGCCGTGTGGTCGTTGGGCAGCCTGAGGATGGTGAGTTGCGGGAAGTTGCCGGTTTTCTCAAATCCGGCAAGTTCCTCAAGGAACCGTTCGGCGCGCCTGACATCGGTGACCGACAGGTTGTAGGAGGGGAAGAAAGGGTCGAAATGCCCCTCGAGCGCCTTGACGCGCGCCTTGGCCGGCTTGCCGGGCGCCGTGTCGGCGATCCATTCGCCGTAGCTGCGATAGGTCACGCCCGCCTCGGCGGCGCGGTCCCAGATGTAGCCGCCGGCGGGGCGAGCGACGGGATCCTTGGTGCCTTCGGCCGGGTAGAAGGCGAACTTCTTGAGCGGGCTGCCCCGGTAGCCCAGCGGCCAGACTTTCTCGACGAAGTCGGTGGCGTAGGCGCCCATCGACCATTCGTGCCCGTCCGCGGAAACCTCGCCGTCGACATAGAAGTTGTCGAGCTGGACATATTCGCGTGCCAGGGCATGGTGGTTGGGGGTGATCTTTTCAGGGAACAGGCAGAGCGACTTGTCGCCGTTGCCCGGCACCATGTCGCCGAACACCTGGTCGTAGGTGCGGTTCTCCTTGATGATGTAAACGCAATGGCGGATGGGTGACTTGTCGCCGATTTTCGCGGGAACGGGGTTGCCCTCGGGGCGGGCCTGGATGGCACCGGCATCGGCGCGCAGGGGACTGCACGAGTAAGCCTTGGGGGTCCATTCGGCGAGGCGTTCCGGAGTGGGGGCGTCGATCACCGAAAGCGTGCCCTGGAACAGCCCGCCGATGTATTCCGTGGTGGGCTGCCTCTTGGCCAGGGGGTTGGGGCCCTTGGGATTGGCCTTCGAGCTGGCCCCCTTGCCATTGGTGACCAGCAGCCTGCCGTCGTGGTGGAACCGGACGGAGGTGGGATACCAACCGGTGGGAATGAAGCCCAGAGGCTTGGGATCGCGCGGTGACTCGAGGCCGAACAGGGCGAGGTTGCTGGCGTCGGCGTTGGCCACGGCGAGCAGCTTGCCGTCGGCGGAAAGCGTCAGGCTGCCGGGGGTGTTGCCGACCGGCGCCCCGGGATGGAGCGCGCAGTTGAGGGTCTTGGCCACCTTGCCCGATTCCGCGTCGACCACCGCCACCATGGTGGAGTTGGCGCACGCCACATAGAGAGTCTTTCGATCCTTCGACAAGGACATTTCGGCGGGGTGGGCCAGGCCGAGGTCCCAGACCGCCTTCACCTTGGCGTCGTCGAGGTCGACCAGCGCCACCATTGTCTTGCCCCATAGTGAGACGAGAACCTCGTCGTCGTCCAGGGGCAGGCAGCAGTAGGGATACGATCCTTCCGGCAGGGGAATGGGCTTGGATCCCTTGCCCGTGGCGAGGTCGACCTGGGCCACGGAGTGGCCGAGCACGCCGGCGGCGACCAGCGACTTGCCGCCGGGCATGACGGCGATGCCCGAGGGAATGAAGGTCTGGGCCTTGTCCACCACGGTGAGTTCGCGCGGCGTGCCGAGTTGGCCGTCCTTGAACGGGTAGGCGCGGATGACCTCGAACTCGCCGCCGCTCACGAACAGGGTTTCACCGGCGGCGTCGAACGCCATGCCGTGGAAGGCCTGGGGGAACCCGACGCGGCTGACCAGTTGGGTGGTGTCGCCTTCCACCTTGAGCACGATCACCTCGTGCTTGCCGTAGCCGCAGTGCAGGGCGGCGACGAAGGGGCCCTTGGGATGCACCAGCGCCTGCACGGGATAATCGCCCAGCGTGGTGTGCCTGCCCGCGGGCATGAGGCGCCACTGGTTGGGAAGCTGGACGGAACCGTCGGGCTTGGGGCCGGGAAAGTTCGGCTCCATCTGGGCGTGAACGGCCGCCGTCGCCAGGGCCACGGCAAGGGAACAGATCAGGGGTCTCATGTTCGGCTCCTCCCGGTGTCGGGTCGATGGCACCATTCAACCCGATGTTCGGGCTCCCGTGTTGGAAGATTTCATGAACCTTGGCTGGCGGGAACCGCTGGCCGGGGGCAATCCGACCCGTTAGACTCGGTCGATCGGAGTTTCATGAAAACCGGACGAGGATGATGACGATGCGCGGATGGATGAGCCTAGCGTTGGCGGGATGCGTGGCGGCGGGCGCCCTGGCGGGCCCCTGGTCCACCTGGCGCGGTCCCCTGGGCGATGGCCACTCTCCCGAGAAGGGCCTGCCCACGACATGGGGCGAAACCCAGAACCTGCTGTGGAAGGCGCCGCTTCCGGGCATGGGTTGCTCCACCCCCGTCGTGTGGGGCGACTCGATCTTCCTCACCTGCGTCGTGGAGAAGGACTTGCTGTTATTGGCGTACGACACCAAGGGCAAGGAGAAATGGCAAGCCAAGCTGGGATCCGGCAATGTCCCGGCCCGCACCGACGAGGGCAACTGGGCCTCGGCCTCGGCGGTGACCGACGGCAAGCATGTTTGGGCCTTCGTCGCCTCGGGAGACCTGGCCTGCCACGCGGTTGACGGCACCAAGGTTTGGGCCGTGAACCTCCAGGAGAAATACGGCAAGTTCAACATCCAGTTCGGCATGCACTCGACGCCGGTGCTGCACGACGGAAAGCTCTTCGTCCAGCTGCTGCACACGGGCGCCCAGTTGGTGATCGCCCTCGATGCCGCCACCGGAAAGGAAGCCTGGAAAGTCACCCGGCCCAGCGAGGGCACCGACGAGAACCCGCATTCCTACGCCTCGCCCGTCCTTTGGCAGGACGGCGGCAAGGCCTACCTCGTCACCCATGGCAACGACCACGCCGTGGCCCACGACCTCAAGGACGGCCATGAGATCTGGCGCGTGGTCGACCTGAACCCCAAGGACAAATACAACAAGTATCTGCGATTTGTCGCCTCTCCCGTCGCGGCACCCGGCCTCATCGTCGTGCCCACGGCGAAGAACGGGCAGGTCGTGGGCATCAAGCCCGGGGCCACCGGAATCGTGGGGCCCGGGTCGGGCCACGAGCAATGGCGCAAGCCCAGCAACACCCCGGATGTGCCGTCGCCCCTGGTGGCGGACGGACTGGTTTACCTGTGCCGCGAGAACGGCACGCTGATCTGCATCGATGCCGCGTCGGGTCAGGAGTACTACCAGGAGCGCACCACCGCCGGCCGGTTCCGCGCCTCGCCGGTGCTGGTTGACGGCCATGTGCTGGTCACCAACCGCGACAAGGGGACCGTGACGGTGGTGAAGGCGGGCAAGAAGTTCGAGAAGGTCGCCGACAACACGGTGCCCGATGTGCTGGCCGCCTCGCCTGCGATCGCCGACGGCAAGATTTATCTGCGCGGCTTCAAGTATCTTTGGGCCTTCGGGTCCCCGGCGCGCTGACGCGTCATGGCCGCCTTGCTTCGGCGATGGCTGGAGTTGGCGGCCCCCGTGGCTGGAATCTGGCGGTCGGCGCCCTTGGCGCCGGCCGCCCTTTCACTGACCGCCGGCATCTTCATCGAGAGGCTGGCCAGGCCTGCGCCCTGGGTGGTGATGGCCCTGGCGGTGGCTTTCGCCCTGGCCGCCCTGGCCCATGTGAGGTGGCGGCCGCTCTGGATTCTGCTCCTCGTGTTCGCCATGGGCGCCGTTCGCGGCGCCTTGCTTTTCGGTTCGATGGGCGGGAACGACATCGCCTCGATGGCCGGATCCGAGCACGCGCCGATCCGCCTGCGCGGCATCGTGGTGGATGCCATCCAGGCGACTCCTCCGCCCAAGCCCGATCCGCTTCGTCTGATTCCGGTTCCGGCGCGCTGGGAGACGGTGGTCGCGGTTGAGAGCGCCCGGCGCGGGGGCGCGCCATCCGAGGCGATAGGCGAGGTTCGGGTCGCCGGTTCGGGCGCGCCCCCGGACGCGTCGCCCGGCGACCGTGTCGACATCGCGGGGCAGATCCGCCTGATTCCCGGGCCGATGAATCCGGGGGAAACCGACGGGCGCGATCCTTGGCTGGCCCGCGGCATCGTTGCCGAGGTCCGCGTCGCCGACAACCCGGGCGCGCTGGAATCGATGGGGCCCTCGGGCACCTGGGATATCCGCGTCATTCTCGCCGGGCTCCGGGCGAGGGCGGCGGCCCGGTTGGCCGGGGCGATCGATCCGGAGGTTGAGCCGCTGGCCGCCGCGCTGCTGTTGGGCGAGACTTCAAGGCTGTCCCGGGAAAGCTGGGACCAGTACCGTCGCACCGGCGTGGTGCATGTGCTGGCGATCTCGGGCCAGCACCTGGTGCTCTTGGCGATGTTCCTGACCGTCGCCGGCCGGTGCGCCGGCATGGGCGCGCGCGCCTTGGCATGGCCCATCGCCCTGACCGTGGCGATTTACGCGGGCATGACGGGGGCGCGGCCGGCGGCCACCCGCGCCGCGGCAACCGTCGGGGCCCTGGCCCTGGCCGACATCCTGCGGCGGCCCCGCCACCTTCCCTCGGTGATCGCCTTCAGTTGGCTCGTGGTCGGCCTGCTCGACCCGGGAGACCTTTTCGGCACCGGTTGCCTGCTGTCGTTCCTCGCCACCGCCCTTTTGTACTGGGCCGTGCCCGGGTGGTCCGAACCGCCCACCGAACAGGAGGAGGCCTTGGCCAGGGCCCGGGACATGGGCCGGTCGGCTCCCTGGCGACTGGTTCGCGCGTTCCTTCGGGCCTTGGCCATCGCCCTTGGAACCAATGCCGTCATCTGGTGCTGCCTCACTCCGCTGGTCGCGGCGCGCACCCATCTGGTCAGCCCCTCGGCGCTGGTGGTGGGTCCGCCCGTGGCGCTCCTGGGATCGCTGGCGCTGCTGCCCGGCTTTCCCCTGCTGATTCTGGGTGGGGATGTTCCGTTGGTTTCCCCGGCGCTCGGATGGTGCGCGGGCATGGCGCTCAAGGGCTGTGCGTGGCTGGTCGGCTGGGCGGCCAACTGGCCATGGGCCAGCTTCTGGGTGGGCGACATTTCACTCGCCTGGCTTGTGCCATGGCACATCCTGCTGATTCCGGCGCTCTCGGAGAACGGATGGCGGGCCCGCGCCCGGGCGGGAGTGCCGGCGATGGCCTGGCTGGCCGCGGGATTGGCGGTGTCGCTGGCGCCCCCCGTGCGGAGCGATCCCTGGCGATGCACCTTCCTTGCCGTCGGCCACGGGGGATGCGCCGTCATCGAATGGGCCGACGGGTCCACCACGGTGTACGACGCCGGATCGTTGGCCAACGCCGGCGTGGGCAGGAGGATCATCGCGCCGTTCCTCTGGAACAGGGGGGTGGAACGGGTTGACGAGTTGATCCTTTCCCATGCCGACCTCGACCATTTCAACGGCGCGCTCGACCTGGTCGAGCGGGTGCCGGTGGGCCGGGTGCTGGTGTCGGGCTGGTTCGTCCGCAAGGAGGTGCCCGGCGTCCGCTTCATGCTCGACGGACTCGCGGCGCGGGGAGTTCCCGTGGAGGAGGTGGAACCGGGGTTCAGCCTGGCCCGCGGGACGGCATCGCTGGAGTTCTTGCACCCGGCGCCCGGCTTCGAGGCCTCCAGCCAGAACGAGGCGAGCGTGGTGGCGCTGCTGAGGCATTTCTCGGGAAATGTGCTGCTCACGGGCGACCTCGAGGGCGCCGGCCAGAGGGCGCTCATGAAAGCCGGTCCCGGCCCCGGCGTGGCCGTGCTGCAATCGCCGCACCATGGCGGCGCGGGGGCCAACGGGCCGGCGTTTTTGGGCTGGGCCGCGCCCTGGCTCACGGTGGCGCAGGAGGATTCGCGGCGGGCGCGCCAAGGCCCGAGGGACCGCACCTGGTCGACTTCAGTGGAGGGCGCCATCACCATTAGGCCCGAGGGGGGAGGGCTTTTGGCCGAGGGATATGTCACGGGGCGCAAGGAACAGCGTCGATAGAGCCAACTTCAAATAACCGACCTGCTCAAGACACCGGTATCCGCCATCATTCTGTTAGCCCTTTCATGCCCTTCAAGTCTCGAACGCCGCGAGCGGCCTCTGAACTGGCAGAAGACTGGTGAATGCCTGCGAGGGCCTCCCTCCCAAGCGATGAACGGATCTCCATATGAAGGCCAGACAAAGGCTGCCGATGCTTAGGAGCGCTTTGCAAATAGGTTTACTGTCATATCCGCAATGCCTGAAGTAATTGGAGCATTCTTCGGACGAGAATTGGTCAATGAGTTGTCCGACAACATCCCAGAGGCCGGCGATGGTCCGCTTCCCCGCCGACTTGACCAATCCCTTGAGTTTTGAGAATGCGTTTTCAATCGGGTTGAGATCCGGGCCGTAGGGAGGCAGGTACCTGGTCCTGATCCCGTAGTCCTCCAGGGTCTTCCTCACCATCGCCGTCTTGTGGGAGGACAGGTTGTCAAGGACCACCAAGTCACCTGGCCTGATCACCGGGGCCAGCACCTGTTCGACATAAGCCTTGAATGAAGCGCCGTTGATGGGCCCGTCAAGCAGCATCGGGGCCACGATCCCAG